>Ga0126335_1003058_pt1 | contig 10273 bp, 7 predicted proteins | sample OlaspJWI45metaG_FD_108409 | JGI IMG/M metagenome (GOLD analysis project Ga0126335, IMG submission 108409) | Marine gutless worms symbiont microbial communities from Oahu, Hawaii - Olavius sp. 1 OAHU.JWI-45 metaG | ecosystem: Host-associated > Annelida > Digestive system > Unclassified | place... | reverse complement strand
GCAATTGTCAAATCCATCCGGCAGTATTCCCGCAACATTCATACCCACACCCGCGGGAAACCCGCGGATTCCGCGGGATTCCCGCCATCCCCATCCCCGTGCACACCTCTACTCTGTATCTGATTGTGTAAAAAAGGACAAAGAAATTTCTATGTAAATATGCTCAGGTTGAAAATGTCTTGTGTGTGACAATTTGTACATTATAAGAGGATGATATTGTAGTTATGTTATATGTATATATTTATTATTTTTTGTTGTATTTGTATTACCATCTTTGGTGAATAAAGCTTTGTGTGTATTCAACGCCATTCGTTTGCGGCCAACCCGCGAATGTCGCCACCCACTACACACTCTATACACTATCAAAAACTAGTCTTTGCGCTACGTTTTTGTCGCATCATACTGTGCAAACCGCATTTCGATATTTTAAGCCGTTTTGGGTGTGGCTTACTAGTGTGATGGACAGACGGAATTGCGATGACAACAGCGTGCGTCTGACGACTCGCGCTAAAAACTATGTCCCCGGCATCGTTTCAGCACGCATAAAGCCAACAACGCAAGCATCTTGTACGCACCTTGCAGCAACCTCGGCCGTTGGCGAGGCTAAAGCGGCGGTAGATGTTGGTCATCTTCTCGGAATGCATGCTGATACAGTCCTTGTCCCTGCTCATCTTCTGACGGCGACTAACGAACGCCTCGACGCTCGTCGACGACGTCTCTGAAGGACTTTTCCTCATCACAGCTTCCTCGATCTGAGCTCGCCATCTCGCAGTCTCCTCCTGCAATCAACACGTCCAGTCCCCCTGTAGCCACGGTTAAGCTAAGTTCACATTACCGGTGTTCACGGCTATTGTTAAAAAATCATTGTCGTGCAATGCTTCTTCCAGCACGGACATGGATTGATCTAAACAGCAGTGTAACGTGCATCACAGGAACGGGTGCCAACAACGGCCGTTAACACGGGCCGTAAACATCGGTGATGTGAACAGTCCTTTAGCCGTACGTTTACAGCCTAATGCCAGTATTTTTCTGTCGCAATTCGGCATCTATAGTCACAAGCATGCCAATGTAATTTTTCGAGGCACACTTAAACATTGTGCTGTTCAATTGACGCTATACAATATTTCAAACATCACTACATATATATATATTATACACCTGTGATTAATATATTAATATATGGACTTTCCTTTGGTACTGAAATTGGTGACCTCGGATGACCTTGACAGGCGATCGTCAATAACTCCGGTTCTGATTAATATATTACGATTCCAATATTGATATCTAAGCTATTCAAAGGCGGTAAAGGTAGACGAAAGAAGTCAAATTTAGAAACAACCGGCATTGCTAATGCGTATATCCGACATAACGTCTAACTAAAACACCAAAGGCGTGACGAGACAGATGACTTACTGACAGACAGATGGCGGCGCGTTAGAGGTTTTTGTTTACACTCTACATAAACTGACACTGACAGTCTGACATTGACACAAAAGCGTGGTTGATAAAATATAAAAAATACCGCATTTTCTTCCTCAGCTTCCTCTGCTTCATCAGCCTCTTCCTGGTCCTTCTTCTGACAGTCGTCATAGGACATGGCAACGATAGCCAGAATGAGGTTGACGAGGTAAAACGAACCCATGAATATCACCACGATGAAGAATAACATGTGTATTCGTCCGTTAGCACGAATAACCTGCAGGAAACAAAACGTCGACAACAATAAAAATACTCAGTAACAAACTCACAATAAACGCATACTTTCCAAAAAAGAAATTGGCAAAGACGATTCCATTACTGGAATTCCAACCGTAGGCTAATGTCATGCTAATTGCCTCCACGGCTATTCTCAACCCTCGTGACTTTTGTTTCAAAAACTGGCATCCACGCGGGCTAGCCTAACGCTATTTTTTTAACTTTTGCATGTGAAATCAAAAGCTTAAATGCCGTTTGCACGTGCAATTTAAGCAAAAACTGTCCCATTGGTCGTAGTTATTAGAAAACGTTTGAAAACAATACACAAGACACCATTTGTGCAGATGCTAACTTGTGGTAACTCGATACTACGGTATCCCAGGACTGCAAGACATTGTATGCCTACTATACACGGCCTTGCTGTACGACCCCACACGAATATACAATAAAACACAATAATACTGAATAAAAACCATTCTCAAATACTAAAATTAAACGATATTGCTCTTCCGGTACAACAAAAAATAGGAACATAGTGATAACCAGTTGGTATAGATTTTCCCAGTAGTCTTGAGTCATAAGACGAAACGCGCACAATAAGGCCCAGCCGAAGTTGTCAAAGTTGGTGTAGCCATAGTTCGGGCTTTCCCCGACAGTATGGCAGCTGTAGTTTGCGGGACACTGTCTAAAAGTCACAAAATAAATTCCAACATGCATTCCATCGGTTACAAAGCCGTTTTAGCGTTGTTTAATGAAGAAAACATCATAACAAGAACAATTTGCCCAAGATTAACGCAACAGTGCTCAACTGGAACCTCCGGATCACAAATCCGACGCCCTAACCGTTAAGCCTCCACGCTACATCCAGTTTCTCGTATATCCTAAATTTACGACGACACTAAGTGGCCGTTTCTGTGCTGATGTGCCGTTTAGAAGCCTCGTGCGCTCACCACAACAGTCAAGTGGCCTTTCCACATGCGCTTGCCACGTATCTCTGCGCTGCGCGTTGCGTTGTGTTTCATTGCGAGAGATAGTAATTGTTGAAACCAGCGGGGACTCTCCCGGACTCTCTGGAACTAGCTAGGACTCGCTCATACTTGGAAATGGTTGGAGTTGAAATGGCCGGTAGACATTCTTCCTTTTACTGTCGCTCGCCACGCAACGCAGCGCACAGCGCAGAGATAGTTCCAGCGAGAGTCAGCGAGTGTCAGCGAGTCCCAGCGAGTCCCAGCTAGTTTCACCGAGTACTGTCTGACGCCACGCAACGCAAAGCAAAGCAACGTCCAGCGCAGTGCACGTGGAAACGACGCTTTATTATGTCGGATCAATAGGTGGCGTAAACTCCAAAATGTAATTAGATACATAGCAGTCAATAACGCAGAACGACGTATAGCAGTTGCAGACAAAGCATGAAACTGACCCGGCAGTATCAGAATCTCCGCACAATACAGCGTTAACTTCATCGTCCATTATCCAATCACCTATAAACGTTATAGTTTGTTGCTTATTCCACTGAATAACTGGCCTCCAGTTCCGACCGATGCTAGGGGTAACATTCCACTACACAAACTTGGTCGAATACAGATTTCCGACGAGGTTCTGCGACCAGCCGGAGACCTTTTGGGGTCGAATTAAAGCTGGTCGCAGGCAAGTTCGACTGATCATGACAAGACTAGAAAAACATGCTCGCAGCTGGTCTCTGACAGGTTTGCGACCTACTAGCGTAGACTGTGTAGTGGAATGTTACCGTAAACAAGCACGAGCGTAAAATGCGAGAAACTCAAACTAACAGCCTCAAATGTTAGCGAAACAGCGACATGACCAGCGGTACTAGTGGACTTATAGACATACATGTACACAACAATAATCGAAATATTTGTAATAATAACTGCAAAAGCTGACATGAGCAACGATGCGGGTGAACATAGCGCACATAAAATAATAAATGGCTTAGGTCTTATACAGTAGGCCTACCGTTCATGCCAAGAAACAACGCGTAAATAAATGACAGTTTGCAATGCTATAAAGAGAAATATAGAAACTGGTAATAAGCCATAATAACAACAAGTTTTAAGCAAACTGTTAATGAATGAATGACTTTATTCGCTTGACAGAAAAATAAGACAATCAGTCAAGCAGTGACACCGAGGCTGGCACGATAACTGCGTGCGCTTACCGGTGACCTGAATCAACAATTATACAACTTCGAGGCACAATTGACTACGTAGTTAAAACCCAACATTACGAAAATAAAAGCTGCTTAGTTATAAAATGTACGAAAACACATACACTAAACGCAACCCAGAGAAGAGAAAACGCTGAACAGTATACACATGACCAACTAGTTATAATAGAGTTTAATGTAATGTAAAAACTTTGCAAGATCAGTTGAGTGCACTGATCGTCTAAAAGCCGCCAGTATAGCTGGGAGTGAGTTCCACGCTGTTAATATATGAGCTAGCGCTGTATAATCAAAAACTGGCTGAAATGTGAAGGCCACGTCAACATTACAATTGTCACAAAAAAGCTTTTATATAAGCCCGGTATGTTCTGGACAAGGATCAGTTTTACCATACACGAGTGGGGATGAATAAAATGCTAAAAATGCTAATTGAAATTGTTAGTGACTCGTCGATAAAAAGAACAGTTGATTGATCGGATGTGTTGACTGAATAGCTCACGATAACGACTTTTATAAAGTCACAGATGCTTGAGTGTAGGTAGCAGACTTGACCACTGTAACTCACTGATATTGGTGTTTTTGTAGTAGCTGTCGATTTCGAGCTCGGTGGCGTTGTGCATCCAGGCGGGGTCTGGGTCGCGGACACACTTGCGGTTGAGCGATCCCTGGTAGAGCTGAAGACCGACAAGCGCGAATATCGACAGAACGAAAACAGTTAAAATCATCACATCACGCAGACGACGCACCGCTTCCAGTAAGGCACCAACGATTGTCTTCAGACCTGCCTCGCAATCATCACATAGGCCCTCAAAAGTCAAATAAACATAGACCGATAAAGCCTGCCTACAAAACGTTTGCCTAAGCTACCAGCGCTTCCTAAGCTTCCTTTTATTCTAGGAGCGTGGTCGTGGATGTTCGAAGTTTAAAGTTTGAATGTATGAAATAATCTAATAAAAATTTTCCAAATTAAAAACAGTTTATCTTGCTATGTAGTATGTTCAATGGCAGTCTGCGCGCAGGTAAACCGTGGTATGTGACCAGCCAACTAGGTCGACTTAGCCTTCTATTTCTCCGGGATCAATAGGCCTAAACGAGCACCAGCTTCGGTTGGGAAGCCAAAGGCATGGTTTATACCGATAAAATTGCGAGGGTCCTCGACAACGCGTGCTATACATCAGCGCTTCTGGGGTAAGGTAATTTTCACGCGGAGACGCTATATCAAGTATTCTCACCTTTACATTTACCTTTACATTTATAAATGCACACAAGTCTGAACAAGAAAGAAGGTAGACAGAGAAACAGGCAGACATCGCATCACATCGCCGACCGCTAGAGTATACAGCTGAAAGTCAGTAGGCTTCAACAGACTCAATAAAACACATTAGCCGCCCGCCTCCCCTTCCCACCATCGTTAGCACAGGAAGTCGTAAATAGATCATTCATTAGAACACGAAAAACTCTCATTAGCCAAATAAAAGCAAAGAATGACCGACAAATTTCTGAGTAAAATTTTTCTCCGAATAGTCTAAAATAAAATCAGTTTATTTAAAACATAATCAAACGAAGCTTTAAGCAAGCTTCTTTGTTTTGTGCCTGAGTCCGACCGCGATACTGAACTGCAATTTCAATGCACGGCACGACACTCAGTCCTTACCTGGCACTACAGCGACGGTCTTAAGTGCACGCAAAACTCTGAAGGTACGCAGCGCTGCTAGGTTTCCTAGAGGAAAAGCCATAGTGATGTATCTGCAAATAGAACGCGCATAGGAAACAGCATGCATATCTACTGATAGGTAATAACGCACGCACATTCACAAGCAAGGTTAAACAGAGAATCGAACAAAAATACTACCTGTTAAGCTAGGAAAGAACAGAAGAGTAAATTGGATAATAATTGCAAGCAGTACTAAGCGCAACTACTACAAAAATAGGGGGCCCGGGCCCCCCGCCCCCCTGGCTCCGCCACTGGTACTGGATGCAACTACTGTACGTTAGTTGAAGCACTGCAACCAACAGCGATTGCGAGAAATGCAGTAAATATAAACCTGTGCTATAACTTAAACACATAAGTTGCGATATTCGAACTTCACGGGCTTACTTAAAGCACAGTATTGAATATAACGTTCGAAAAAATATTAAATAATAAACGTATAGGCCCAAGTAAAAATAAGTAAAAAACACAACTGGAAAAACGCAACAGATTAGTAAGCCCAATAGATAAGAACAAGGTCAAAATGTCTCGGACAAATATTGAATAAATTGGCTACAATGACAGTATAAACACTGACTATGTGGTCCTTCTTGTAAAACATTACTGCCACTGCAAGTCTGAATAGGCAAACAAACCAAGAACAAGAACAAATACTGCCTTATGTTGAGACACAAAACTACTGTTATAGACGAAGTTCTTACGCTAAAGAGACGACGGTGAAGTCGAGCCAATTCCACGCGTCGCGAAGGTACGTGAAATCGTGAAGAATGAACCCTCTCGCGAGCATTTTTATAGCTCCTTCCGCCGTGTAAATACTCGTAAATATTTCTCTGTATAATTATATGCAAACAAAATTATTATTTCATAAGTGTTTATCAATAAAAATACTACCACGTAATATAGTGTAAAGTAGTAATAATTGTTATAGTGGCCTAAATAACGTGGTTACTTATAGGACCACTAGACCACTGCCATCATTTCATTATATCATTATATCTACACAAGCAACTTTTCTACGCCAACGTAAACAAATATAGCCTATCTCCATTCGGTTTTTGTTGTCTAGCCCCACATTTGCTAAATATTTTACAAACTTGCTACACAAGCAGCGTACAAAGCACCTAAGGTAATCAACAGAGCTGTGGGTGGCTAAGGAGACTTCGTGGATATTAATGAGCACTGGCAGTTCGCGCGCTGCTGTTCTCCGTACAAACCACTGCAAAAACCTCGATAAGAACAATACACAAAGACACTGCAGAGATCCCTAGCTCACTCAAGGGCCATGTGCCATCCTCCGTATTCACTCTGTCGACTACCCATATCCCACAAATAGGAAGCTTGTCGACTGTCGTCAGTCAACCAAAACAAGAAACACAGTGTCAAAATCAAAAATGTCTCGACAGACTAACTCGGATTTCGGTATTTCTTTGTTGGACGCCATGAAAACACAGTTCACAAGAATAACGAGCATCACTAACAAGCTAAAAAACGTGCACAACGGGTTAAGGTGTAAAACACTGACATTCACGCTACTGTTGCTGTCTATTCGACCAATGCCTAAATTCATTTTGCAACGCGTGTGTTGGACTGGACTTCACTGATATCAATAAACGTTTACAAAATGGCGATTTCTGGTCGTTCAACTTTTCATCTATGGTTGTGAATTACAATTTTAACGTGGTTTCCAGTACAGAAAGCGATATAACCGTGCTCTATCTTTACTACATGACTCTACCGTAGGCCTATTGATTGCAACTTTGCAATTCGCATCTTTTATTGACAACCACACTCTTTTTTAACATGTAGCGAACAAATAAATAATAAACGAAACTGTACGCGATATAGAAAGCATTTGTTCTATTATTATCACAACAGGTTTTGCGTGACGGTTATTGTTCAGATATTCGGCTACGTTGTCGTGTGGCGGCGAATCACACGCAGTCCCATGACAACGCCGTCGCAAATTGAATCAGTGGAATTTGTGGTTTGCCAGAAAAAACCCTGACAAATTTAATTGTCACAAGAAAAAGAACAAAACGGAAAACCGTGTCGCCTCGCCAAGCATTCTAAGATAGCCTTATATGGAAAAAGTCCGGAAAACAGAATCATCAACGGAACTAATTAGAACAACAAAAGACATGTGGATAAACACATAAAACTTCAATACAGCGACACGATTTTTATAGTCCCATCGTAAGAAAGGTGTGACTCCGCCCACAGCAGACAGGCAGGTATTTATGTACAATCAAAAGCTGACTAGTACTCAATTTAGTTTACCATACGGCAGCAAATTTATTTTTTAAAATAACAAATGAATATAACCGAGACAAAAAGGACAGTTGATCAAACTAAATGTTGTGGTGTAATGGTTAGCGTCGTTGGTCTGATCAACGAAGTTAATCAACATCGGGCCCCGTGAATACTTGGATTGGTGACCGTCTTCGGACGGGTAAACCATCTAGGTATGTAACCAGATAGGTTGACTCAGCCTTACATCCTTCTGGGGTCGGTAAAATAAGGACCAGCTTAGGCTGGGAAGGCAAAGGCATGATTTACACCGTTCGTGGATAAACGCGTGGGTGTGCAGTTAACACTGTGAGATCCCTTACAACGCGTGCCATACCTCAGCGCTCCTGTGATGAGGTTGCCTCAAAAAGATGCACTATATCAAGAAATGCGTGAAATCCGTCCGGCGACTTTGAACAGCAACAAGATTTCATTTTACACTGTAGCCTAACCGACTAGGCTAACGGAATAATCGATGCACTAATGAACTACCACGACAGCGTAAAAGGATATGGATGTGTGAGCAGGAGAATTGCTACTCGACGAACAGGGTTAAACGGACTAAGAACGAATAACGCGTTTGTTGCGCTAAACCGAAATATCGTCTTGTCTTTGCCGACAACCATGAACGTCTGTACCACAATAAGCGCAACACCGTAATATCATGAATCGTGATGTATACTAAATATTTTCTAAGTTATTTTACACAAATACACAATGTCATGTCATGCACTTGCGTAATACTTTTCTAAACGACCAAAGAAATGCCATAGCTTGAAATCAAGCTGTTCTATTTGACCGAGAATTATGACAAGATTGCTTATCAGTCGAAGGCAGACCACCGACCACCCACGTGTGACGTGTGTATGAAGTTGACCTTCAGCCCGTGACCTTGATACTAAAATATTGAAACTCAATTTAGATGTCATGGTAACGAACCAAACATATTGTGTTGTTTTTACCTGTGACATTGTGCCTGTTTGTCTGCGCAAACACTCAGACATTACTTAATAGAAATTGCTGTTACTGGATAGGAATATGTCTGAAAGTGACTGGATTCTGGAGACATTTAAAAATAGCCGCTGTTTTTAGAGTTTTGCACTTATATTTTATTTGTGGTACAGAAGCACAGAGCGTAGGTTTCTATGCCCCTATAAAAAGCACAGAGATGATAATTATTACTGTTACCATTAAGCCTGTTACTATTATTACGACAATGACGAAGTATATGTCAGTCTGCTCACATATTTGTTATGATAGAATTCGTCGAGTTCTTCGATCGGTTTGCCGTACAATTCCGGCGGAAACTCTCCCATTCGCGGCGGTAGCGTTTTACCGGCCTCGAGCTGTGGGTTCGGCTGTAGGTCGTCGCGTGGTCCGGCGGCAGCAGCTGCGGGGTCTCCCTGTTCCTGCAGCTGCTTCACGAGCGCCCTGGCCTGCCGCTCGTCACGGATGCGTCGCTCGATCTTCGTCAGAGACTCCTTGGTAAAGAGGCGGAAGTATGTGGGTGGTGGACCGCGCGCAAACGATGCCCGGGCGTCGGCATAGACGTAGGCCATGCCGACCGACGACCACCAACGACGACGCTCTGTCGGCCACCGAACGTCGTCGTCGTCGTCGATTGAATTCTTAATGTAATGATGACACACGCCACTGCTGCACTACCAGCTTGTCAACGACCTACAGCAAACACAAATGACGCTGTCACATGAACGACTTTCGGGACAGTATCCATATGTACACAAATTCCGAAAAGCTGCCATAAAAACGACACTCTACACACTATAGAAGCACGATTAATTGACTCATCACTAAGTGGGTAATTTACTACTTCTAAAAACGAAACCAGTCTGCTTCCAACAAAGTTTCTGGGAGACAAGGTCCCGGAAACATTGTTCTTCAGTTGTCCGAGTAGGCTGTTTTCCAGAACCAAAAATCGAGGACATTTTCAGTTTCCGGCTAAATATAATTTTTCAAACGATTGACCTACTGTCGTGTTTTACTCGTGTATAGATAGATAGATAGATAAACTTATTTATATAGCGCCTATATACTTAAAAGAGTCTCTAAGCGCAAGATGCGCTAGATAGTAGTAGACAGTACACAGATGTGCCATGTTTTTGTCAATATTACACTAACGTTCTCGTTAGCCGATACACCAGATACAGTAACGCGGGCCGACGCATACACTGCAGTACAAATAGAATAACACTGACATGACTCAGGGTAATCTCGAATGGTAACTCTAGACTATCACTGTAGTGGTGTACTCCGGGTAAGTCAAAAAAGTAATCCCATAAATAATCGACCTTAAGAAATTGGCTTTAACGTTGTCAAACCTTAACTGATTATCGAAATTCTTTCACCGCTGGAAAGAGTACGAAATTTACAACAAAACG
>Ga0126335_1003057_pt1 | contig 10274 bp, 8 predicted proteins | sample OlaspJWI45metaG_FD_108409 | JGI IMG/M metagenome (GOLD analysis project Ga0126335, IMG submission 108409) | Marine gutless worms symbiont microbial communities from Oahu, Hawaii - Olavius sp. 1 OAHU.JWI-45 metaG | ecosystem: Host-associated > Annelida > Digestive system > Unclassified | place... | reverse complement strand
TGTAGATCCTGTCGAAAGACTCAGTGACTGTCGCTGTCGACGCGGTCGTCTACTATCGCGTGTCGAACGCGACGATATCCATCACAAACGTGGAAGATGCCAACCGGTCCACCCGTCTGCTCGCACAAACGACACTTCGTAACGTCCTCGGCACCAAGAACCTCTCTGAGATCCTCTCAGACCGCGAAAACATCAGTCACTTCATGCAGGTCCGACATTGCTGGCCGCTCTGTTGTTTCAGTTTTTATCACAGCATACAGTTGGTGCGTGCCAGTCAACTAGGCCCCAATCAGCTGGTCTCCAACTGAGCTCATTCCAGAGGGTTTGTTAAGGGTGAAAGCTAAGGAATCGTAGTTAGGTTTGCTTTAAGACCGATTTGACTTTGGGACGAATCTAACGAGTTGATTGGAAACCAATATGGCATATTGGCAGTCACTAAAACGGTCAATTAGCCATTCTTCAGTCAACAGCGTTATGACTATAGGAGTCGGTCAAAGTGAATAATAAAATATATTTATTTTAGCCCAAAGTGCACCAAAATCCTTTGTGGCTGCAGTATGGGCTTCACTTGCCGCATTACGTGAGTCTTTCATGCCCTTTAGCTAGTTTTCTGAGAAAGAGATATTTCGCTGCTACATGTTGGCAGGGTCCTGACTCATAGCACATTTTATGACGTCATTGCTGTCATTATTTTGCGCACAGATGCGCTTGTTTATATGCATCGTGGCTCTTAACAAGACACACTTTCGTGACACTTCAAAGACGACAAATTCATTCGGAAAATGTGTCATTGCCATTACGTTTCGCCCACATCCTGACCGTGTCTCACAGCAACACATCTAGGCCTACTGATGGCTTTTATATGTGTTCATATTTTATTTATCGTTTTCTCTGTCACTGCGAGCTCAAGTCCTGCATAACAGTTCGATAATAGCGCACTGTCGGACCGCGAAGGCGAATTAACTTGTTCACTCTGTTGTCTAGCAACCAACCGTTTAATAGCAGGCCGATTTTGTTCCATAATGCAAATGTAGGGTCCTGCTGAAATGTCGGACTATATCATCCAGTGAGATTGTGACATCCGAAAACTTTTACAGATAAAAGTGCACAGTACTTTTCATTTGCAAATAAGTTTCCTTCGCATTTTTTGTTGTCGTTCACAAAAATGTTACAGCTGTCGATGTACATTGCAGGCGAGTCTAGACGAGGCCACAGATCCGTGGGGCGTCAAAGTCGAACGAGTTGAAATGTCAGTCAGTTTTTCTCATTGTTTTTCGCTATTATCGTTGTTTTGTCTAACTGTAGTTTCGCTTATAGAGATCTTTTTGTGTCAAATGTCAAAAGTGAACATCTTGAAGCCATCGTACATGTTCCAGCCCGGCACTGCACTTAAACGGGCAGACACAGAAATTTCGGTAGTACTCAATAACGGTAAGCTTCAAAGTCGACATGAATCATACTACAGAAAGATGAACGAAGTAGTTGGGAAATTTTCATGTCGTGTAGGCTAGCGGGATCGCAAATCTTCTAGTTTAAAAAACATTAACACTTAATGCGCAACAAAAATACCAGGTTAGAGTTGACGAAAAATTTGAGTCACATTTTGTATGCTGTGCCTATTGTAGCAGCCTGTTTATGGGCCTACAAGAGGGGGGCGGAAGAAAGGGGCGGGGCCCCAACTTTAAAGTTAAAGAGGGCTTATAGTATGTTTGGCCTCCTCATTTTTGACACTTAAATAGTTGATGCATATGTTGTATAGCTCCAGTTGGACTGATTCTTAGCCAGTTTTGATATCTATTTGTCATCTTGGATTTTATATCAAAATAATGAGTTATGTGCACTTTTGTGCTGACAGGGATGTGTCTCGACTTCTCCGAATAACTCTGCGTTTACTTACTTTTATTCGACTTTCGTATGCCAATCCGCCTTTACACACCAGCATCTAATAATTCTGTTCGTGTGTATGTCTGTCTGTATGTCTGTTTGCTGATAACTCGGGAATGGCTGCGTCTATCGTTTCAACGTACGGTAGCTCCAGAGCGCCCCGGGGATGGTTTAAGATGCAAAAGAGGTGGGGAAGGGGTCTTGGGTAGGGGGCCATAATTAATAATTTCAGGTCTACGCAGTAACGCGGTTATTGGGGCGTGACGACAGTTTATTTATTGCACACGCGCGGCTTCAAGGCTCAGACACGTGCGGACTTTCCGTAGATGTTATTATCACGACATAATCACTACTAAAACGAGTTTGCCTATTTTGTTCTCGTGTCTGTCTTTATGTAGACCAATGTATGTATCTTTGTTCGCTTATATCTCGTGAACGGGAGGGGCGATTGTCTCGAAATTTTTAGGTGACCCAGGGATGATTTTATGTGCAAGTAAATGGGGAGGGGGTCCTGGGTAGAGGCCAGAAAAATGGCATTTTTCCAATTCTAGCGGGACCGGTTGGCCATACGCCACGACGGGCAGATTGGGCACTGCGCGAGGCGCTGGATAGGCTATAGCCTATAGGTGCGCACACAGGCGCAGACGGACAATGCGCAGACGCAATAAAACAGGCGTTGGTGCTGACGGGCCGGCACGCATACTACACACGGGTACAGGAAGTGCGAGCCTTGTGCGGGCGAAAGGCCGGGACGGGGCTGCTTCGTAATGCCTGACTGCGCGGGCACAATGGCTAGTTTCTTCCATATTTCTGGAAGCTGTAGACTTCAAATTTGGGGCGCACATTGCCTGTAGAGAATACAGAGTGTTATCCATAAGTGGAAAACTAGGTCACGTAGCTACATTTTACATTTGAGGACCTCTGTGAATAACTCTGAATAGTGTCGTAGGGAGGGAGACCACCTCCTTACTGTCGTAATGACCCCAAGAGCGTTAGATGTGTGTGTGTGTTGTCAGTAAAGGAAGCCGAGACATTGTTCCGAGAGTTCCTTGCATTCGTTTAATGATTCACCGAACAATTCACTGACAATTTCTAGCTCTATCTTAACAGACTGACTGACTCAAACCGACTGACCGACATACTGACTCCGTTATACAAATTACAAACCAGCAAACTAGCAGCCCCGCCTAAAGACTGCCTACATACATTACTTGTCAACCAATAGACAACTTCTAGGCTAAACATCTAACCAATGAACAATAACACGACGTCTTAGCCTCTATCTCTAACCAATCACCTCATTTGTTTACATCCCATCTAGGCTATAACTGATTAACGCATTATAAGCTAACCATCACTACCGCAATAGGCTAAAGCTAGGGTTCATAAATGTGGATTTTTTTTAGCTCAGATTCTATCCATCAACTTACAAGTTGCAAGTCCCATCGGGTGCGCCATGTGTAGGGATAGATTGTAAGGAATAGCAAATAAGCTGTAGAAAAGTAGGTCAAAAGAGACAGAATCTAGGTCACCTGACCTACTTTTAAATTTTGCAAATGTTTCATTATCTTTGTAAAGGCTGGGCAAAAAACTTCAAATTTGGTGCACAAACTGTTTACGAAAATCTACGACTACAAAACTAGGTCCCTTAACCTAAGTCACGTGACTTATCTTTAGATTTTGTTAGTGGCTGCTGGGGCGGTTATGGCCTAAATTTTAGGGGGTTGACGACGCGCGAGTCGAGGCTTCGCAGGCACCGAGGAGCGAGCGCCGAAAGCGCGAGAAGTTTAGATTAAGCTAGGTCGTCGAGGAGTGCGCTGTAGGCTCGCTAAGGGAATCCGGAATAAGCCCCGCAGGCACTGGCAGATCAAGGGGGCCGCGGGGGCGATGGCCATGACCTCCCTCGCGCTCTGCAAAAACCATAAAATGGTTTGGTGGATATTGGTCAATCAGTTGGCTTGCAGCAAGATTTAGATATTTTCGAGGCACTCATGTAGTAGTTAATACAATGAAAGGTAGTAAGTTAGTAACTTATTTCAATAGTCTGAAACTGAGAAACGAAAACATTCACAAACGTTGTTTAAAAAAGTGCGAAGGGGGCTCAAAAATCGGAAGCAGCCAAAAAAGTGGAGGGCCCACAAAAAAATTTTGGCGCGAGGCGCCAAAATTTGGGCCCCTCCGCTTGCAATTTGCTACCTGCGCCTCTGCTGTTTATCATAAAAATAATTTTGCTCGCGTTTGCCTAATTTTCGAAATAATATACGGTAAGCCTTCGTACTTAGTGCCGACTTTGCTGTAATTAGAGCAAAGGTAATACCGACCCACCAGCCCACTGGCCGAACCACCGATCCACCACCGACTAACGCTAACACTGACACTATCCCTAACACTGACCCTACTCGTAACCGTAACTTTAAACCCTAAACGCTGACACTATTATAGAAATATTACAATCTTATGACTAATATAAATACGAATCCTAGCCTACTGAAAGATTTTTAGTGCACGTCGGTGGATCGGTGGGCCGGTGGAACCTTTAGTATAACCGTTTACTAGAGGCACAAAGACAGCGCGATGAAAGAACATTCTGTGCAATTAATTAAAACTGATTTAATTTGCCAGAAACAGCCTATGTTTGCAGCATATTAAATTTGCCGGACTGACTGACGAACGTGATATTATTCGGGTAGAAATAATCCCATTTCGTAATTATACGAGATCTGATTAGTGATATTGGGTGTCGGTTGGCATTTACTGTACAGCAAGGACGTGCGGCTACCGGTCCAGCTGCAGAGAGCAATGGCAGCCGAGGCTGAGGCGACACGCGAAGCCAGAGCCAAGGTCTCTGTCGCAATTTCTGTCTGTTTGTCTGTCTGTCTCTCTCTCTCTCTTTCTCTCTTTCGCTTCTCCTGTCTGTCACCTTGTTCTGTCTTCTTCCTCTCTGTTGATTGCATGCTGCTTGTCAGCGGCGTAAATGTACAAATACGGACCCGTTTACACATTTCAAGTAACTCTATAATGTCAAATTTTTGGTCCAAAGATTCGAAAATAATTCATCAGCTGAGGTACACGGATGGCGAAATAAGCTGGGTGTCTGTGTGGGTGACTGACCTTGAATGACCTTAAACGGCGTTATGGCCCCTTATGGCTGCTCTTCGGCGTTTTCTTCGCCGAAAACGGTAGTTTCGGAGCCTACCACGTCAAACTGGCTGAAGTTAGACCTATAGTGTCTGTCTTCACTTTTTGACAATGTATATAGTGTGTCCGGGAAAAAAGTAAACCAGTGTATACATTTTTATAACTCCGGCAAACAACGTCAGATTTTAAACAAATTGTGTACCAACAATACGACATCTAACCGCAAACAAATCACCAACTTTCAGTAAAATCTGTCCAGCGCATTACAGGTTTTGGTTTTCTAAATGATATACGCTATATAAATTCACGTTTTACTTACTTACTTACTTACTTACTCAACGTCTACAAAAGTTACAACAAGTTTAGCGAGCTCACCCGAAAACGTGAAGTGTTCACTATTGGCAACGTTTAGACAGGCAAAGGTCAAACATACGTCTGTGCTCTAAAGCAAGCACGAAGATGTGAACGTCACTGTCTGACTAGTTCATTGATGATCAATTAATCATCTTGTTGAAATGTTCTCACTCTTCGACCAGACGCGACTTCAGCTGTTTTCTCACGTACGCTAGAATTGACGGATTCAGCGACTGTTGGAGCGCATACCTCATTATGTATGTGATTGTTATACAGGTGATTGCTGCAGAAGGTGAGCACAAGGCATCGCGAGCGCTCAAAGAAGCGGCAGACATTATCAACGAGTCGTCATCAGCGCTCCAACTGCGCTACCTGCAAACGCTCAACCAGATCACAGCTGAGAAGAACTCAACCATCATATTTCCCATGCCGATCGATTTGTTGAAAGCGTTTGAGAAGTAGCCTAGCCATGCCCGTGACACGTGTGGCTGGGTGGGCCGGGCGAGCGATGCGGGTGGTCGGCGCACCCGATGGGACTTGCAACTTGTAAGTTGATGGATAGAATCTGAGCTAAAAAAATCCACATTTATGAACGACTCGTGCCATCTCTTCTTAAACGAATTGACTGAAGAAGCATCAACAACGAATGCTGGAAACTTATTCCATAAACTGACCACCGGCCACCCCTGACTGAAAAACACTTCCTCAGTTGCAGTCTGCCTTCAACTTCCACTTATGGCCACTCAGTGTCTACCTCCGTCAGCCAGCTTAAAAAATCTTCAATGTTTATTCGAGCAAAACTATTTGGGGAGGCGGGACAAGATGCACTGTAGCCTACATCATATTTTCTTGGAAACTGGTCTCGACAATAGATTATTTTGGAGAAGTCGTGAAAGTTCCCAATTTTTATTTCACGGTACCTTAAATAATTATGGGTAATTCATATAGATGAAGCTGCGATGGTCAGTCGCCGCATCGCTGGTGGCCCTCTTTATTTTCTATATATTCTATTCCTCACCGTTGATTGATCAGTTGCCGCAGTGTTTTCACATACGACACCGCCCATACAGCTGCTGTTCAGACTGTCGTTTTACGATTTGCGGACTGAATCTCTACTGCTTGATTGCCACTTACCGTTATTTCAACAATTTTCAATCATTCAGCCTGAGGCAGAATATGTGTATTATGCGAAGCATTTAATACACGCTAACTGTCGCTGTCCGCGTAGCGTCTGATGCGTGTTTATAATGGTGCTCCCCTTCCGGCGTGCCATATGGCCTGACTGGCCTCCTGTAGGCAACCGTCGGGAGACTAGAAGAGTTTTGTTGGGGGTAAACGGTTTCTGCTGGTCCCCATGTAGGCAAACTCGGCACCGACCTCTTCTGTTGGCGTCAGGTAAATGTTCGCCGCTTAACGTAACCACCTCAATCAAGTTTACTGTCAAGTTTAGGAAGCAAAGTCCATTCCTGCCGGCGGTGCATATGGGCCTGATTAATTGCTCCACTATTGTGATTATTTTATAAATTACCAGCGATTTTTTGTATTATATAAAACTGTTTTTATTTTATGTTAGAGAATGATGATAAGGCGTTGGCCTATAGAGCGGACTGCAGGTTTTGTTGCACCGCGACAATCAGGTTCTAGTCGTCGGTCTATATCGCGTTCGACGTCGCCACGACGTTGTCTTTAGCTGTTATTTGCTGTATATAAACCACAGTCTGACAGTCTTGTTGTGTGACCATTATTTGCAGCATGTGTAGTCTGATTTGTGTAAGTGAGGTCGTACGGGTGAAGCGGGTTCGATTTAGCAATTTTGCCGCACGGGGAGACAGGGATCAACTCTGTTCCGTCTCAATTTTTTTCCAAAAAGTTGCGAAGTCCGTTTCCGACTCTATGTACTGTGACCTGAAATTGTGAGGTTAAAAGATGGATTTATAGCGCCGGAACATGTAGATTACATGTAGATTAATGTACATAGATGACGTTGTTCGTAATGTTCTTTTTGTATTGTCTAGTATATTGACTATTGAAAGTGCGTGTTTCATTTCAGTATACAGGCCCGTGCCTGCCCCCGACAATTGATAAGAAGCAACGCGCAAAGCACGAAAAGGTTATCAGCAGAGCTGAAGCAGTAGAAGCCGGCGAATTTTTTCTTGGGGTGTCCTCACCTCTCTTCAGCGACCTTCGACCCCCAGTGAGATGGGTATCAACCAATTAGGTCTACAAACATGCCAATTTTCATGCGGCAAATTGGAGGTCCGCCCCCAATCCACTTACGCTATTGCCCCAAATAGGCGCCATTGACGCCATTGACGTAACGTTATTATCTCAGTTTGCCGTCACTATACAGGCACTGCTACAGGCTTGTTTCCACATGCGCTGCGCTGTACTGCGCGTTGCGTTACGCTGCGAGCGATAACAATCGCTTTCAAGTTCGCAACGCGCAGCACAGCATAAGTAGAAGCACTCTCCCCTAACATCGCGTGTAGATGTCGTGAAGTATATATTTTTGCTATGTATCAGAGCGACGCCAAAAGCACTGACGCATAGCCTCTATACGAACAGTGTAAATAACGTTTAATTTGAGTTGATCCAAATATGCACACCGAACGGCCCAGAATGGTAGTTTCCTATAGTTACTAGTTCCCGTCAGTTATCTAGTCGTGCAACCGTCACTCACTGCACCCTAGCTCAGAAGACACAATCATGTGCGACGAGCGATCAAAACACTTTAGTCCCATTGGTTTACTTGCGAGTGTGCGTTTGTAACTGTGTACATGACATACATTATAGAGATCTATCTTCAGATTTTGTGAAACTTGAATCAGATGATTATGCTGGTTGTTTCACACTAATGCTCAGTTAACACCACCATGTGTTTACTGCCATTGTTAATGGGTGGTGTGAACGTGTGAACCAAGCTTAAATGTTCTATACCTTACTCGGATACCAACGCCACATCTTTTGCTTACAACGACGTAAACCTAGAATGACAAAAACCTTGTTAGTAGAATAATAATTTCTCAATTTCGCCTATTCGCGTTTTAATTGATTTGTTAATAATTTTCGTCGTATCGGCCAGGTGTCAGAGCTTATTCTTATTACTGGATGCTATAAAACCTATTATTTACATAAGCCTGTTGCCTTAGGCTGTTGAGAGATTTCTGGCTCCTGGCAACTTCGCGTTTTACAGTAGGCTAAATATTATGGTCGTCCAGCGCATTGCCTGTTGTTCTACTTCGTTGCAAAATAATGGCTTGAAACCAAAAAATGTCCGCGTTGTTACTATCCTGTGGTAAAAAGTATCCAGTCTGCCCAAAACAGTTAGCAGATTAGGTCGACTCCACACTTTATACTTTATAGGCCCATACTACACTGTGTCCAAAAAAGAACATTGGACTTTTGTGCATAACGTTAACAAATCTGGATATATTTTCGCCATTTTTGGCACGCGGTACCCTGAAGAAACTGCAAAACTACTAGTGTGACAAAATGTCCATTTCACCTAATTAGTGTTGTTACAGTACCTTGCAAAATATAACCTCGCTAAAAATTTGTTAGTACACCACACAGTAAAAAACAGATGCATAACCGAAACAACAAGAGGCCAAAGTGATTTGGCAAAGGCTATAATGAATGACCCCGCACACACTGCACGCGCCGCCGAGTTGAGCAGCGTGACACACAGACAGACAGACCTATGGACAGACACCGCGATCATCGGTAACAGTAGTCTGCATCTCATGCATTCGATGCAGCCTAATAATTGTTAGTAGCACAATGCTGGAATCGGAGAAGTTGTTACAAATGCCCCTCACAAGCCTTAATACAATGCTGAAAGACTGCGGCAGTTCGTCTTGAAACTGCTCAAGATCGTCGACTGTATTAACAGTTTCAACAGCTCGTGCACTGCGGCGATGCCCAGTGCCAACATACAGCAACAAGAGCTCAGCTATTGCCGAGATAGTGCGCGTCGTCTTGGTCACTCGCATTCTTTTGACAAAGGACGAAGACGGAATTGTGATAATGTATTGGCATCTAACACCGTGAAGGAGTGGGATTCTAAGACGTTGCTCCAAAGTACCGTATTCATTGTGACTTCGATGCTTGTGTGTGTGAAAATTTAATGGTATTGTAACTTTCGATCACGTGACAAAGATGGCGGCTAAACCGTTAAATCGGCTACAGTCGAAAACCCTTTCTCAGATACAAAAATTGCAATGATATGTGCAATAAAACTGGAAATATTGACGACAGAAGTTTTGAACGCTGGTCAAGGTCATTCAAGGTCACCGATTTCGATGTCAATGGAAAGCGCCTGTACGATTTCCTATTAGTGAACAATACAAACTCTTATCCTATTCCTATCTCGCGCCATTTCCAAGATATCGCAGTGTATTTGGCACACTTTCGCTTTTGAGATATGGGTGTGTCTCTTTAATGCACTCTTTTGCAGCCTACCCAGAAATATCGCTAAGACCTATAAATTGTCAAAAAGTAGAGCCTTCGGGCTACATTTTGTGGGTCTAGCTTCAGCCAGTTTGACGTGGTAGGCTCCGAAACCTATAGTTTTCGGCGAAAAACCGTGGAAGAACGGACGAAATTTGACAGTTGCCAGCGGAAATGCCGTTCAAGGTCATTCAAGGTCACCGCTTTTGGCACTAATGGAAAACCCATATACAACTTCTTATACCGGGCGCAGCCCGGGCCATGCCGTAGGCATGGCCGGCTGCGTCCATAGTAAGATCGCGCGCGTGCGCGCGTACAATTTGTAATGTATGTGCTTGGCCGTGCTTCCTAGTCTGCAGTTTTTGACTGTGACGAAGTACTGAGTGACCCGTAACGAAAATCTGCCTTTCGCGAAGCGAAAGTCTGGCTGTCACGAAGTGATGTTTAAC
>Ga0126335_1003056_pt1 | contig 10277 bp, 9 predicted proteins | sample OlaspJWI45metaG_FD_108409 | JGI IMG/M metagenome (GOLD analysis project Ga0126335, IMG submission 108409) | Marine gutless worms symbiont microbial communities from Oahu, Hawaii - Olavius sp. 1 OAHU.JWI-45 metaG | ecosystem: Host-associated > Annelida > Digestive system > Unclassified | place... | reverse complement strand
TGTTGTTGTATGTGTAGTGTCAAGTGATGCATCTGGACATTGACACAGTTTGATGAGCAGAACTGATACAAAGAGCTGGTGTTGGTATAGCTTTATTTTGAGGAACATCGTAAGCTTGCTGCATTGGGAAAGTGCCGTGAATAAAGCAGCCAATAAGAGATGCAGGGTGCAAGTATGACACTGGCACAAATGCCACTGTCAAGCAGACCAGATTGTCAAGTTGTTACTAGTCAGAATGGTGACAGTTTTTCGGAAGTGAATCCAGTTAACTTGGTAGCATACGGAAAACATGTCGTGAAGAGTGACATCGATATTTTACACTGTCCAAGTGATGTGGCTTCATATTCTGGGTATAGTCAAAACAATGAAAGTCCTAACAAGTTTCCCATAGACTTGGCTGTATCTGCACCACGAGATAGGAGCCAGTTAAATGAACTGCTCAGTTCCAACAATCCAGTCAACCTTGCTTCGTACACTAGAGTAAAGCCGGAGTACAATGCACCTTCTAATTCTTCCGTAAACAAGATCTCGGATGCGTCGGCTAGGAGCAGCAGCATTGCTGAACGATCTTTGGCTGTATTGCCACGCGATGTGGTTCAGACTGATTCTGGAGCTATCAAAGATCAGGGTACTTCGTCTATGCTGGTGCATTCTGGGGCATACCACAACACTCCAGCTCTAATTCGTAATCTTGCGGCAGCATCTTCTGTGTTGACACAGCAGACCGGGGGATACCAACGCACGTTTGGTCATACACCTAGCATTCCAACGTCATGCCATTCAGCTGAGTGGAGACCGGTGTTATCACCTCGTAGTGCTCAGTTGGTCTCCAACGCTGTTAGTACATCGGGCCAGCAGCTGTGTGCTGACAATACCATTAAAGAAGGCGAACACAATCCATTACTGCTGCAATTTCAGGTTTGCTTTTGGCTTATGTTGAGATGTATATTCATTTCACATGTGTTACAGTTTTAACTATTTTATTGCATTTTACGCAAGTTATGCTATTACTTCCTTGCCATACAGTTAGTAAGCAGAAGGATTTGCTGACAATATATGTAGTTGATCATGCTATGTGTTAAAACATGCATGTATATCAGTTTCGTTTTGTCGTATGACTTTTGATGATGATAGTGTAGCAGTAAAAAGGAATGATGTATGTAATACAAACTTGAGAAACAATGGTATGAAGTTTGTGGGGTTGAACCAGTCAGCATTACTGGATGCTATGATTTAATGACATTGTTGCAAAAACTACTGCCTAATCTAATGTATTGTCTAAAAAATGCAGTTTTGTACGACAGCCAATCTTGGTGGAAAACTGCAGTTTTTAGTTCAGAAACCCAAGAACACAGATTATTCTGATTACATTATGTATACAGATGGTGTGTAATAAATTACAATTAGATTTTGATCTTTTTTATTAGGTGCCAAACTGCATATAAAGTTTATAACCTTGGGCAAGTTGTTTACAATCATGTGCCTCTTTGTGCCAATCAGTATAATTTGGTAGTACTGGTGTACTGGGGAGTGATCAGAGGCTGTATTCATGGTCTCACTCTGTAAGTTGGTGTCTGGCTGAGGGACAGGGTACTGAAATGGAGGTCAACCTATATATGCTGTGTGTAGACTGCTCAGCTGCAGGCATTGCTGCGAGGTTTCCCACCGACCTCATCTGCACAGTGTCAGTTGACAGCATCACCAGCCACCCAGCGTCGGCAATTTGCTTGCAACATCTGTGGCAAAATGCTGAGCTCCCAGCACAACCTGCGTCTGCACGAGGCAACCATACACCGCGGTTTGTTCCAGTTCCACTGCCCAATCTGCAACAAGGGCCTGCGCCAGGAACGTGACCTCCGCGGCCACCTGGCCAACCGACATGACTGGAAGAAAGAATTTCGCTGCTCGATCTGCGGCCACGAGTTCGGATACAAACGCAATCTGAAGCACCATGTTATGTCGCATCATGGAAGAGCGTCACTGGATGAATAGACTGACAAGATCTCAGTTAATTGTGCTGCATAAAACTGATCATGTAACTGAGTGTGTGTCCATGCTGCCAAAGATGTTACCTTTTAAACGTATGTTCACTTTTCTTGTGATAGACAGTGTTGGCCGAATGAGACGTATTTGCAGTAGATTTTGTCTGAGAAACACGAGCAGATTGTCTTTGTTGCTATAAGCATATAGCTGAAATTGCAATGGAATTTACCCTTTTAGCATTTTGTCAACAAATTTGATTGTTTAGTTAATAATTATTAGTTAAATGCATCCAAATCCCAAAGACACGTGAACTTCCTGTTAATATTGAAAGTGTTTAAGTCGGCCACAAATAGTGTATTTCGAGTATTTGATCCTTTCAATCCTTTGGGACAAAACCACCACATTATAGTTGGTTCATTGTTAAATATTTAACTGTGTTAGTGATGTAACTTTAACGTTTTTGTACTAACGTTGAACGAAGCCATCAACAGTATTACATCAGCCAGTGTACTTGATTGGTGCTGTTATGTGTACTGTGTAGTAATTTTTGATTTGATAAACTTTTACTATTGATATGATCGAATGAGTAAACCATTGTCTCAGTTATCGTCATTGTTAGGTATGCAGGTGTCTGCTTGTACCGGGTGAGTCAGAAAAAGTAGCCCCTAAGTATAGTCGGCCTTGACTTTGATTTCAAAATTTTTTCACAGATGGAAAGCGTACACCATTCACAACAAACCACATGTAACATCTTCTATCACACCTTAGTTATGTTGCTGCACTACCTTGGGAAATTAAAAAGGTTCATATTTGCTGCAAATATAGAACAGACTGCAAAGAACATGCATTGATTTTTGCATGAACACATTTTAATTGATCTCGCTTATTTACTTATTACTTCCATTTATGGTTCCTGTTAAATATTCTTTTAAATAACACAGTTTTATGTAAACAGGTCGAAATGTTGACATTTCCCCTGCACTCTGAATGTGACACTATGATTTCTTGAGAAGGCCACACCTTTTACATTGGACCAGATCTGGGGTCACCAAACAGCCCAGATCTCAATTCTGGTTTCCTACAAGATATAGCGTGGACCACTTTGTCACAATTTCTTCATTTTATTGTGTGTAGGCAAATGTAGACACTTAAACAGTATTATGACGGTATTAATATCCTTTTAGTCATATGACATGAAATGTTTCGTTTTTGTCATGTAAGATATGATTTTTAAGTTGCATCTTTTGTAGCATTTAACAAATTTGAACTTTTTAACTTCCCAGGGTAGTGTAGCAACATACTTTAGGTACGATGGGAAGTAGTACATGGCTTTGATTGTAAATTTTATGTTATTTTTAGTGGTGGAAGGATTTCAAAAATCGTTTAAGGTTTGACGAAGTTAAGGCTGATTATAATCGAAAAAGTCTTAGGGGGCTACTTTTTTGACTCACCCTGTAGGTTATGGAAGAAAAGTATGTAAAGAGTCTGTTATTAGCACGCGACAATATGATATATTTTATGATGCGGTTTTTGGCATACAGTAACGGGCTGTAGGGTTGTAAGAGCAGCAGTAGACGCACTCAATTTCCTTGTTTGATATTCTGAAAGATGAGGTGACCATACGATGTGATTATTTGTTTGGTGTTATGTTAGAGTAATACATAGCACTGCAATCACTGGCATGCAAAGGTTCATCTCTAAAGTGACTGATTTGGGTAACATTGCACCTTGCTGGCAGGTTGGGAAGATTCGTGACCTGTTTACGACAGAAACGTGACCTGTGCGGCCACTTGGCCAACCGACAGGCTGGAAGAAAAAATTTTGCTGCTCAGTCTGCAGCCATGAGCTGGAGACATTTTTGGGTCGAAAGCTGGTTACAGATTGGTTTTATCTATCTCGACGTGACAAGAGAAACGGGTGCACAGCTGGTTCTCAACCTGGTTTGCAACAGGTCTGACCAGCTGGTGACTTTTCACAGCCTGCTAGTGAATGTAACATAAAGCTGTCCACGACCTGTAGTGTAGTGTAGTCGGATGCATAACCACTCTTTTCATCGACTCGTACAAATATAAGTTACAATTGGTGATCATCCCTGGTGCCATTGCTGTTTTAGCTATTTGTTTTGTTGATGTCAATAGTTCTTGGATAGAAAATGACAGGAAATTGCTAATTATGTCAATTTGATGTATATTTTGTGTTTAGTTCTAATCTGCTTTAACTGTATTGGATATATTTTTGTTTATTGGTCACTCTAGTTATGTTATTTTACTTTCTTTAACGATGTGCGTTAAAATGAACCGGATTCGCATCGGCTTTCAAATATGCACCAAACATATCTGCATATTGGATTCTATGTTCTAATGCACAGGTATTTTGTTGTTTGAAACTTTTGGAAAATCTTTCATGCTGAACAGTGAGGTCAAAAGATAGGAATTCACTAGCGCGTATTTTGTGAATATTTGCGTATGTTTTTCTGTTATTTTGTTGGTAATACAGACTTATCAAAGTATTATCAAAAGCATATTGTGTATCTAGCAATGTTAACACTCTGTCAGCAGAGTGCTGATAGTGGATATTGCTGATAGTGGTTTATTCATTAGATAATAAATCCTTGGTTTTTTAATTTTTTGTAGCCTGGACATTTTTCATCCGCAAAACAGCTTATGATGCCTTGAAAACAGTTTCTGTCTGATGTGAAAATCACATTAAGTTCTGCTCAGACTGATCCATTTTGGGCTCTATAGTGCAATAATGGTAGACCCAATCTGTTTCCTGGCCGGCTGTCATAAAGGGTAACCAAACCAGGAATTTAGCATGATATTTGGATTGTCTACACACTACTGCTCTGATCCGTTCTAACACAATGAATGTTTAGTTTAATCATATGATGGTAGTAGTGTGACTAGCAACATGCATCTGTTAAACGTAGTACATCTAAATACAGAAACCAGTCTTCATCTACAACATCATCCCGCAATGTTGCAGAAATACCGCAGCTTTTAGTTGTGCGCTTGAGATTTTATTAGCTAGCAACTTTTATTTGTTTCTGTGAGTTTGGCGTTCGTTCAGTGATGGACTGACGGTGATATGGTGTGTTGTGTATTTGCTTTTTTAGTACTGAAACCATTTTTGGTCATAAGTGGCCCACAGTCAGTCTTAACACATGCGGGAGGGGCAAGTGTATAAAAATCCCTTCCATTCCACATTTTCACCTGCCCCTCCATTCCCTTCACCTCCCAGGCTGTCCACAAATTCAGGAGATTTTAAAAAAATTTTTCTGGCAGATTTTTAACGTTGTTTTTGCCTGCTTAATGCTTATCCCAATTACCTGATTGACGTTACTTATTTTTTGCCGACAGTTGTAAAAATTGTAACTGGGTGTCGTCTGTTGTTGATAGAATTTGGATGAAACATTTTTACGAGCACCAATCAGACAGAAACAGTTACGTTGGGTTTATTCACTTGTGATAGTGGGGTTGTCCCGGTTGGATTGAAGCCTTATCTCTTTATCTAACTGCTGTCCTTCAGTGTTTTTACACTGTTGGTTTTGTCATCACACGTGAAAATCAGCCCTGAAATGACTTACACCGTGTCGAGTGGCATGCTAACACTCTATTCACTCACTTCTGTGAGGGGTTTTGTGTTTGAGCAGATGATAAGGTTATGTGTGGGGCCCCCTAAGAAACCTTGTTTTAAGATTGGTTCTAGGTCCACCTTGCTGTCTTATTTCTGTGATCGTCATTTGGTTTTTACACTTTTAGTGTACTGCTATAAGTCAAGGGTAAGTTTTACTGTTCAGTTGCAGAGTATTTATGTATGCAGTGACTATTTGTGTCGGGACATTTGATGTCATCGATGGTCTTATGTGCCGTTTCACTGTTCTGATGTTTATTCATTTTACAGCAAAGTGCTCTTTTCACGTCAGTTTAAAATTACTTCATCCAACCCCGTCAGCACCCCATGTGGGCTCTCAGACCACCCACCCCATTTCCTGGCTGAACGTCGTGAAAGTCGACTAAACCGGGCATTTGTAGCGTTTTTGTTGTGGATGTTTATCTGTGGCCATTTAGTTTTATTGCAAATTTGGTGCAAGTATGAGTTTGGTTGTCACTACCGATGCAGTTGACTGCCTGGACACATCTCTGAAATGTGTTGAGTTGAACGTGAAGCCACTTATACTCAGTACTCCACACCACCTTTACTGTGTACACGGACATTTCTGATTGGATGTACATTGAACAGGAATCATATTATTACACCGCAACACAATGTAGAGGCTGTAAGTCTGACAACGAAACATTCTCAAATTCAGCCATATTTGGCAATAACAAATTAACAAGTGAATATTACAGAATATGTATGCACACTCTACCGTCAACGTATGTGCTTTAAGCATAAAAGCAACACAACAGAAATCCATCTAACAAAATGCATAACAAAAAGCATGGTGCAAATACTGCCAGGCATAGTCCAAAATTTACTGAAATTGGTGTAAATAAAGCTTAATCCTAACAATAACTCTAATACTAGTACATAAACACTGACTGTAAATCTTAACTGTAATGAATGTTACAAGCCCCAAATGCCCAAAAACTAACTTGGTGATTGGTAACCTTTAACTATTAACATCGCCCAAAACCACATTTTGCCAAAATGGCAGCATTTACTGTGGCACTAGATTTGTAATTTGTTTCAACAAAATAAGATAACAGGTTACTGATGACAGCACGGCTTCAACACAGTCAGTGATGCCAATAGTCGCTAAACATTGGATGGCTGTGGATTTCCTACAGATGCTGGAATCAGGGAAATGAGCTGTTCAACTGACATTCTTCCCACGTTACAGCCATTGAACACAGTCACCTGTATACAACAACAGAGATGGTTCAGAGATGCATCGCGTTGACTGCGGATCCCATCGCCAAACGCCTCAGCTATGTGGAGGCAGTGGGCACAGCACTACTGACAACTTTATTTTACCTATTTATCGTTCATTTTATGATGAAATCAAAGTACAACATAAAAACAGAGTACCAATACAGAAATTACAATTACAATACAGTTATTAACCTGCAGATAGGAACTTTACAATTTCATCTCAGGGCTTGAGTTCAAGATACCTGTTAAGTAATAATTAATTGCCTGGAAAGATACTTCCAAAATGATTTAGCCTACTTACACATACACTTATTATCTGGCAAAGGTTACCGTTCTGATTACCTATTTTGTTCTTTCTGGGTGTCTGTGGCATTAGTTCGGTTTATTCTTAACTGCAGCCAGTGCTGAGGCCAGCTCCAAGGCTAGGTCCATATAATGCACAAGGTTACCTGGCTCATGGTGATGTATTCCGTTGCATTTTGGCCGGTGGTCGCTATCTGTGATATGTCAGTTGATCCAGCGTCTGCCACTAATGAAGTGAGTGATGCTGCTGCTGCTGACGCTGGTAGGGGTGGTCGGGTCTTGCTGGCCACAGCTCGGCGTCTCGCGTGACGTCGACGATAGTCACCGCGTGCAAAACTCTCCACGCATGCCGGGTGAATTGCCCAGTAGTTACCTGCACGAATTAAAATAATCTGCAGGTTAAATTTCAGGTATAGCCTTAACCTATAGGTTTTTTGGTGTGTCTGCTCACTTCCCAACCTTAGGCCTGGTGGGGCCAGTGCCAAATTAAGCATACTGCTTAGTAATAGAGGCAGTCTATATCAAACTTCAGGACATTGATAGCCCAGTCATCTGCGCAGAATAAGTTTGTTTTGGCATTCCGAAAAACTGTGCCGTTTTGGAATGGTCGCCGTCCAGTCGGGTCGATAAAAACGGCTCAAAATTTTGCGGTTTTTGTAAAAAATTAGGGCGCAGATATGTGAATGGAATCCTAACAGTTACACCAAAAGTCGATCGAATGACATAAAAACGACGAAAATTCGTCCAGAGAGTGCGGACATATGGGCCTCTACAATAAAATAAATACGCGGGAAGGCAAAATGGCAACTGACTGTGAAAGCCCTCACCAAGTGAGTGAAAAGGGCCGGCAGTTAAAGCCATTGTCTCCTAAGATGCAAGTCCTCATTTACCTTGGCCCAAATAGCAAGGTTTAGACACAGAGTAAATAACATGGTGGCTATATGGCCTAGCGAGGTGAGGTTAGCACATTTGGGATCCTCGGTTAAAAGTAGGGTGCGGACCCCCCGGGTACAGTAAGGTGGGGACCCCACAACCACCACACCAACCATCCACATGAGCCACCGGCTACTCACATGCTGCCCTACAATCGCTATCCAGTTTTCGGTTCCCACACCGGCCATATTCCAGTTCCTACAAATAAATTATTAATAATAACCTTATAGTAGCAAAACAAACAGCCTTTAGCTTCGCAGCTACGGCTGCGCCGCGACGACGCTGAGTAAGCATTATAAACAGTACCACACGCCAGACAGCTCTACCCCTGGCCAAGACACAACTACCGTGACAGTTGGCACCCCATCTGCAGATCCTGCTTGCAGCTACATGGTCGGCCTATCTTCAGAAAGACGGGTAAAATCCTTGCCGATTTTTGGCTTAATCAACCTAATTACAAATTCGACCCTGATTACTCCACACAATGCTACCTTTGCCGTTGGCAGCTCGGCCAGCTTTGACGAAACACTCGTTGAGGCTGAGGTTGTGTCTGATGCTGTTACGCCAGGCCGTCTTGCTGGTGTTGTAGCGGTCAGGCAGCCAGCGTGCCAGGATCTTGTAGATGTCACCGAGAACCAGGCGCTTCTCCTCAGACGCCAAGATTGCCATTGATATAAGAGCAATGTACGACGACGACGAGGATTTCCCGCTGGCGGGAAAGTTTGGCGGGAAGTGGAGGTCACGTGGGAGTGGGGGCGGGAAGACGCCGGCGCACGATTCGTCCGCGGGAGTTGCGGCATTCATCGCGGACATCTTACCGTTAGCGCTCAAAAAACGTTTACTGTTTACTGCACACACGTGCGACGTACACTTACGTGACTACTGACTACTCACGGTAGGCCTTGTGCCGCGCTCATGCATCACGTGACCAGGCAAGCCGTGAGCGTGCCGATACTCAATCATGTAACAGCAGAGATGTGCGGATCCTTAAATTTTGAGTCCGCGGATTTTCATCAGACTCATTGTAGGTAATTTCGGGGGCGAGATCGGAGTCTTCGGTGTACCGCCGTGTGCACTATGCTACACAGTTGCAGTTCGTTTCAATCGTTTGTGAAAGGTAAAGTACTCTATACTTCGTTACGTTCTCAGTCAATAGTAATTGTCCGAGAAAGAGGTACAAGTAACAGCCCTTGGCCTGATTGTTGGTAGTTGCTACAAGCCTACCATCCAAATTAATCGTATATCGTGTATCCCATAGCAGCAGCTGCAGTGCAGGATCACAAACGTATAATTCCAAATGTCTCAGTCTTTCAAAGTCTCTCTTACACTTACAGTAAGCCCACTTCAAAGCCTAACACTTACCCTAACCCCAACCCTCTACTCTATCCCTAACACAACAGAAATCAATCTAATCAGCAAGTAACAGTGAAAAACTATCAAAAAGACAAATTCATCTTTACGTAATTCTTCTTCATAGACATGTCATCACATTAACAAAATTATAATTAATATCTATTCATGCATACGTACTGTTGAAAAAGTGCTGATCATCAACCTGCATTGTCATCACTACAACAGTTTAGAGGTCGACTGAATTTCGGTGCCGAAACTGACATATTCAACTTTCGTTTTCCGCGTGAAGCACTGCAGGAAGTTTTGGTTGGCTGAATAATCGATCGTAAGTGGTTTCGGCGCTTTACATTATTTGCATTTATCTCATCCCTCCCTCCACTCTTGGCACAGAAGCCAACAGCCGAGTCCATCCTCAATCACAAAGTCATTAACGCCGGCCCTGATGACAGACATATGAAAGTACACGGCAGTTTGCGGCTGTATTCTTGTCATATTATGAACATAATGAAATCCTCGTGAAAGCAATGACTGATGCTGTAATTATTAGACCACAGTTTTTGTTTTAGTCAAGGCTCTGGCCGAAACTGGAGACTCAGTTTCAGTTATGGGACAATTTAGCCTGAGTAGTTTCAGTTTCCATCGACCCTGACAACAGTTGCAGTAACTAATGTAATGTAAATTTATAGAGCGAGTCATAAAAAATATCTCACGCGCTAAACACTATGGAGCCGACGCAGTTGTGTAAACAGAACTGTCTTTAAATGCCGTCGAAAGCAGGCATCACTGATTGTCGGGTCCCTAAATGCGACAGGAAGACTGTTCCACGC
>Ga0126335_1003055_pt1 | contig 10277 bp, 6 predicted proteins | sample OlaspJWI45metaG_FD_108409 | JGI IMG/M metagenome (GOLD analysis project Ga0126335, IMG submission 108409) | Marine gutless worms symbiont microbial communities from Oahu, Hawaii - Olavius sp. 1 OAHU.JWI-45 metaG | ecosystem: Host-associated > Annelida > Digestive system > Unclassified | place... | reverse complement strand
TTATTGTACAGTATTTTCCAGTTTAGTCCGGGTGGGGTGGCACCCACCCGGACTGTCGGTACCTCTGCTTCCATTATCTTCCCCTGCTCCATAAAAATCCAGAAGACAGGAGGTGGGAAAACCCAGCCTGAATGCAGCATAGCCCTATGTTAAGGCAGAAGGCAGAGTGTTTATTCTGGTACCGGCCTACCCGGGTTGTCCCGGAACAAAGGCCGTTAAACGGTTTGTTGTTGTTGTTACTTACTGTCAGGTCGCTAATCTGATGCTGTCACTTAGCTTAGATTATTTAGTTGTTTTTCAATTTTTGTTAGAGTTTTTAAGGGTAATGGTTAGTACAAATAAAAAGTGAACAAAACTTCAAAAGACATCTGTGCACTATGATATTGTGAGATTGTCACGTTACATGTAAAATCAGTATCTGGACTCAATATTGCATAATCGATATGATCGCTATTGCCCATAGTTTTCGGCATAATTTGTATGTTGTTGGTGTTGCTGTATCTTATATGAAGAAACACATAATAATTTAGAAGTTTGTGACAGGCAGCCACAGCTTCACTTTATGTTGCTGAACACTGTGTAGAATAAAGTTGGAAGTTGGACATCTTGTGACTGCATTGGCATCATTATGGCAACTGACAGTGTTCCAGCACTTATGTGTCAGTTGAGCAAGCGTCATCTAGATCAATCACTGAGGAATTGTAACAGTGTCTGGTCACATGAGCAGAAACAGCGCAAGCAGAAAAGGCTAAAATCTATTGCATTTGAGACTGTGTTTTCTTATCTCCAGGATCACAGCATTGCTCGGTTAGTGTGCCTCTTCTGTCATAGCAGTTGGTCTTATATGCTTGACTATAGTCAAAGCTGATGATTGCTCATTTATCATTTTACGCTCGTCAAATGCATGAGAGTTGGACTGTTGAGTCTCAACTAGTATTGTCGCATCACTAACTAAAATACAGCGTTCCTGTTCATCCAACTTCAGTCACATGACGTTGGATATAATCGGCTATCTCACTCTTCGAGGCATGATCGTTGGACATAATATGTCAAACATTAGACTTACATGTATTTCAATGTTCAATGGTAAAAACGTAACATAATTTCTTTCACATCAAGCGCCGATACAATATGTGGGCGGATATGGTGTAAAATTGCTTGCTTGTTTTTTTCATTTTTTTGAAAGCATACAAAGTTGTCAATAAAGGTATTATTTATTTTCATGAAAATTGTGACAAAAATGTGAAAATATTACGTTTGTTTATCGCTTACATACTTTCTGTGCTGTGCTGTGTTTACATTTAGACCTATGACGTAGCGTCTTGCGTGTGGTTGTGTTTGTAATATTTATTCATATTTTTTCATGATAAAAGTTACTTTTTAAATGAATTTTGGAATATAAGTTTTCTATATTACTGAAATTAATGACAAAGTATACTACGAACAACTGGTAATGAACTATATTGGCAGTTCTGTGTTAGATGGCTAACATAACAGGTTTGCTGAAATTTCTGAGGTTAAAATGTTATTTTTTTTTCAAATTTTAGTAGTGATACAACAAAACAGATGAAGCATTATGGTGATGTGAGACGTACTAATGTGTTTTTATGTTCTTCAGTTCAAATGCCAACACTTGGGCTCCGCCCTTGTATGACATTTCAACTTCAGGACATATGTAATAGCATGTCTCACTGGCCATCATGCTTCATTTGCATACTGTCAGATTGTTCAGTCACCTACTGTAGATTTTATAAATTATTGCAATAATGAAATTTACCACTGCTTGCATAATTGAGCTGGCTGCTAGTCATTTCCAGTGCTCTGGCTTGGTTCTAATAATTTTCATTGCTTTGTAACATCTTGCATGCATTACGGAATTATTGTATTTTATTTAATGTGCTTCGCCAAGTATATTATTGTTTATATGCTGTAGGGAAGACAGTCACGAAATAAAACTGAGTGCAAGGGAACGGCTCTATGCCAGAGTTTTCCATCTGCATTCTTGCCGAAAGTTTGATGATGCAGACAAGTTGCAGAAATTAGTCGACTCATTGTGCAATGGTGTACAATTGTTTTTTTTCAGTTATTTTTTTCATTTTTTTGAGAATTTGCAGGCAGTACTTTGTTGTCTTTGAGTAGAAGAAATCTTATGGATACAGTTGTATGGTATCTTACCGGTACAGTTGTATGGTCTTATTATTGCACTTTGCCTGACATAACATTATTTAAAAACTTAATTATTTTCTATAGTATGCCTGTACTTTACCAATGATGCTTACCTAGTGACTGCTAAGGCTTCTGCAGGCTTTGTGTATTTTACAGATGTCTGTATTATTATCATTTTTTATTCACCTCTGGTAGCATAGACCTCAGGGGTTAAAAACAGTAAAAACAAAGCTGGCTATAGGTCTGGATCATCATGCAAAGTGAACTTGTCATGAAACAGGACTGCGTTAAATCTTTGTGTAATGACTGCAGTCATTATGAATGAATTCTGTATATTGACTGATAGTGTTTATCATTATTTTTAAAATGTATTTTTTATACTCCCGGTAGTGTAGATCCTGGGGGTTAAAAACAAGCTAAAAGCAAAGTGCTAGAGTGGCTAATCCTCAAAACCGTTGGATGAAGCAAAACTGTCATGGAGAAGGACCGAATTGAAATGGCATCCCAAAATTTAAAAGTTGGTCACGTGACCCCACCCATTGACTTGTTTGATTTAATTTGCATATTTTTAGTTAGGGCCCATTGCTCCCTCTAAGCACACAAAATTTGGTCTCTGGCTTTAGTCGTTCCGGAGATATAAGGGGTCCCAAAATTCAAAACTAGGTCACGTGACCACGCCCCTTGACCCCGTTTGACCTAATTTGCATATTTTCGGTTAGGGCCCCTAGCACTCAATATGTGCACAAAATGGCATCATGATTTGCTTTAATTCAACTGAGATATTGTGATCTTACGATCTCGTTTATTTTGCTTGAAATTGCCTACTCACGCCCATTTTGTTGGGTGTTTGGGGCATATTACTCCAGATGCTGTCAGTCCCGTCACCTGTTTTTCTAACCCCAAAATGGCAGCTCATTGTGCAGAAACACGTCGTTTGCCATTAAGCATGTGTGCCAGAGCTCGGTTTGACCTGTGGAGAGGATCGAGATAAAAAAGGCAAGGACTGTCAAAAAAGTCACAGAAATGTTATATTTCACATATTTGGGGAGAAGACCACGCTGGACTGATCTGCCCCAAAATTTGCATGTAGAGTGATGTCCCGGACGTAATCATGTGTGCCAAATTGTAGAATGAATTTTTGTAGGGTAGGCCGTGGTTTTAAAACTGACATCAAAACCACAGTTTTTGTTAAAACTATCCAAAATTGAAACCTTAGCTTTTTAGTACCTGAGATACGGTTTTAGGTCTGACTTAAAATTTACTGAAAGTATAAAACCAAATTTAACAAATAGAAGTAAACCAAGTGTACAAAGTAAAATGTGAGTTAAATTTGTATTTTATCTAAACTGATTCAATATAGTTAAATTGTTGATGCAACTTCAAATAGTTAAACTAGTAGTTAGCAACTTTCAGTTAACTTTGCCCATCATTGAACCTCATCCACCAGACACTTAAAACAGCAGTGGCACTGTGGCAGCACTACGGAACTGCAGCATGCGGTGCTGTGGTATACCAGAGGCAGTCTAGTAGTGAGTGTCAAACTGACAGATTCTCGACAATATCGAACTGAACCGGAAATTTAAAAAGTGGAACCGACCCAATCCTAAAATTTTGAGGGGTTGTGATTCTACAGGGGGTCAAAATTTCCACTTTCCTATTGATTTTTGCATGGCCATTACTGCGCTGCTGCCTGAGATACCCTTGGTTGCCTACAGTTCATAATGACCTATAAAGTGTTGAGTGGGATGTTAAGCCTCTACTCACTCACTCACCCCTTGGTAGTATAGATTCCAAGAGTTGAAAACAAACCTAGCAACAATAAGGCTATAGGTATTTAATCATTGTTGTTGCTGTTAGTCTAATCTTTGTAGAATACAACGAGTAGGTGATAATTTTGTACTGCAGATGGAGCAGATGGAAGTGCTTCTGATGTTGTGCTGCATTTTCTGCTTTGTCTTCAAGACAGTCCCGAGCCACCTTCATCACGCGTGATTGGTCATGAACAAACTTTCTCTCACCAGGCAAATGTAGCTCAGGTAACGTTGAAGTGTGCCTGATACTTGCTCCACAGTTTGTTTCGTAGCTGTTTTCCTAGACGATGTGGCATGAAGGTTACTGTTATTCTGTCTGTTGCATTGTCTCTGATTCTTTCACTGTGTCTCAATACTGCAGCAGGGAGGTTGACAAGAAATTTGCACCAACCAATCATGTTTGTCTGCAGTTTCTTATTCTGCTGTTTATTGACTGAGCTGGAAATATTTGTGGGAACCCTTCCACAAGAACTCAGCTCTTTGCAGTTGACAGGTGAACCAGTCATAGTTAAAAGAAAGAAGAAACCCTCAGGCGCCCAATGGAAGCGCCTGATGAAAAAGAAAGAAGCACCATATAACAATTAGAGACCTCTTGAGGTTTTTGACATCCTCACGGAGGTTTTCATAGTACCCTGGTAAGAAATACCAAGGGCTTTACTGGGGGATGGACTATGGGCCAATTTGCGGCTTGGTTCTACGAAGGACAACTTTGCTTCCACCGAAACTGGAAACTGGAGCTGGAAATATGACGTGACAGGAAATTTGCAGGCACAGGCGGGGACAGTGGGGCATGGCACCTTCTGTAGATTGTTTTCTAGTTATGATGTGGCAGGTGGCTCACTTGGGTACCACTGCCTCGTAACCTCAGGCAAGCTATTTACAACCATTTGCCTCTGTCGCCAAACAGTATAATTTGGTGCCAGCCTAACAGCTGGGCTGTGAAGAGACACAAGTGATGCGATTGTCTTGTACCCGGTATCCATTGTCTCACAGTATCAGCTGGTGTCTGGCTGAGGGCTATTGAAACAAAGGTCAGCAGTGTGCAGATGGCTATGTGGCTCAGTAAGACAGCTTTACTATATTACTGCTACTACTTAGTTTGAATGTATTGTTTTATTATATTATTATTATTTCTCTTGATAGATTTCCACGTTTGTGTGTCTGCTGTTTGCTGTTCAGTTGTCCAGGAGTATTGTGCTACCCGAAGGTCCACTGGTTTATGGTGATACAAAACTTGATATTTGCAAAAGTGACAGCGTTATGTATTTTCCGAGGTATTCAATACTATGTATTTCTTGTGCTTTGACTCACAGTTTGGTTTTATGGTCGACTGTATTTGGTTTTTGTCAAGGAAACGTAAGTGTAACTCTCAGCAGAAGAGCTAGATACTGGTACACTGTGTATAACGGATGTTTTTTATGAGCTTTTATCCTGTGCTTTTTTGGGGGTGGGCGGGTACCCGGTGCATTGCCTGTACCTGGCCTGGTATTGCATTACCCAGACCTGGCTGGGTATTTTTTTAAAATGTGACTGGGTACGGATAATTCTTTTATAAGATTTGCTCTGTTATTAAATATGTATCTTAACTATATAAAACACTGAAAATCGCATAGTGAGACTTTGACCATTTCTTGACCGTCTTTGATGCATGGCACTGGCTCCGGGGGTGATAAATGTCCTACAATCAGGCATGACCAGTGATTGCCAATAATTGCTGCTTTCGGGCGAGGGGAGCTGGGTGTTTACAGCAGGACGGTTTGTTTGCTCGTCTGGCACATAGCTGCCAAAGATGGACTGATTAAGTGATCGTGCAACATGGCAGGTTGCTTCTCTCACTTCATCAGTTGCCCTACATCAGCTTATGTGTACATTTCATTTCCCAAATACTTTCTGGTAGTTGTTTTCAGCTGTTAGTTTCATTGCTCATTAACTATTGCATTCTTAGGTGTATGGGTGTCATGTATTGGAAAAATCATCATCACTTTTCTTCACCTATGTAAAATTAGAAATTAAAAAACAACAACAGTTAACAAAATAACTTAATAAAATATATAACAGATAACTAAAATAACAAGCGTACTAAGAAAGCATTAAATAAACGGGACAAGGGACATGGGACAGTTAGATGGCTAAGGACCATAGAGAAAGTGTATAGTAGGTACAAAGGAGTTTGGATGGCAGAACTACCCGTACTCGGCCGGGTAGTAACTGCCGGTACCCAGTACCTGGCAAAAATTCGTACCTGGTGCACCCGTACTTTTTTTACAAATAAGTAACCAATTGTTTGTGTGTAATTACAATGACCTGGACTGGATAATTGACAAACAGTGCAAAAGACATTGCTAGGCTTGAGTCAAGTATTCCTGGCCTGGCTACTGTGCAAAATTTAAGAGATGTACAGTTTTATGTCTAAAAATTATCCAAGACTCTGAAAGTGCAGAATTACAGAGAGTGGAACTAAGAATTGGCTCATCTCTAAGAATATTTCCATTATCCAGTATGGCTGAAGGTGGAGAATTTTGGTTTGAACTAAAAAATGTGGGGTTAGATATGGTTAAAACACTGCCCACATCTGTTCAGCCAGACTGCATAGTGCAAGAGTAGCTATTTTGTGACTTGCAGCTTGTCTGAGTTGGCCTGAAATCATAATTGTTTTCAGCTGTACTTGAAACTTGGTTGGTGTTAGCGATTTGCATTGATCTTTCATTTCGTTATATTAAGTTAACGAGAGTCTGTTCTGCATAATTGTTTCTTCAGACTTTGACTTGAATGTTGACTTGCATGTATTGTGTGGATTCGTCCAGAAATGTGTTTGAAGTGCCTTGTGATCTGAGTCTTGGAGTAACACAGACTACTCTGCTTAACTCACAGGTAACTTACAAACTGACAGGTTTATAATCTACCACTTACTATCAGCACTATAAATTCATCATTTATCAGATGAACCGAGTGAACTCTCGCAATGACTTTAAGTCATGATAACAGCACTATAAACATTAACCTGTATTATTATTATTATTATTATTATATACGTTTAGTGATCATCAGTAATCTCGTCTGTTTATTAAACAGGAGTCCAAAGTAATTTGGCAAAGGCTGCACTGAATGACACAGAGACATGAGACTTGGCTGTGTGGGGTCATTCAGTGCATTCGTGACAGACAGACAGACTGACGGACGGACAGAATGACAGACAGACACTATGCACATCGGTAACAATAGGCTGCATCTCGCACATTCGATGCAGCCTAAAAACTAAGTGGTCACTCTTCTGCAGATTTCGCAGACTTCTGTCAGCTATGTCTTTGGCTTGCCATATGTATGTGTGGTTTAGGTAATTTTGTTATTTTTGTCAATTGACATATGCAGTGGATCAGTCAATCAGAAGATTCTGTAGCGTTGATTACAGTGAAATGGACAGTGGCACTGAACAGTAAAATATAAAATGGGTACGGACTGAAAATAAAATAGTAACTAGTGGTAAGCCTAAAAGTACAACTTTTTAATGTTTTTCATAATTTTCCACACTAGCAGTGTTCCGGAGTGATGTGGGAAGTCGGTTCCAAGCTTGCGGTCCAGCGACAGAAAACGCTCTGGAACTGACCGACGACGAGACGCGTGGGATATCGTATGTCCAGTGTCTGCTGAACGCAGATGCACTCTGCCTGGAAGTGTCGAGAGTGGTGCGACTGCGTCTTGAAGGTAAGTTGGTGCATATCTGAATGCAACTCCATGCATCAAGATGCACAACTTGTACGTAATACGTTGACAGGCCGGCAGCCAGTGTGTCTGCAGTGCAGCTGTGATGTGGTCTCGTGACCTAGGACGAACTATGCAGTAGCATGTAGTACTCGTTGTAATGGCACTGGTGTGGAGTCTGGAAGACCAGCAAACACAGAGTTACAGTAATGCAGTATGGATCAGAAAAGTATGTTAGTGTTGGCATTGTTTGTTTTCAGGTGTTTTCATCAAGACCTGGTTCTCAGCTGAACAGCATTCGCACATTTTTCGACGATGTATGTAAATGTCGCGATTTTCAAGAGAGAATTTGTCATAATATCGTTGGATAAAAATTGTTTATCTGTACAGTTCTGCTGCATTAATGGCTTCTGCTTTCTGTGCAAAATTGTGTTTTTTTTGTTTTGCATTTTTGGCTTTGTAAGTAAGTAAGTAAGAAAGAAAATTTATGTTCATGCAGTGGTCATTACAGCCTGGGCTGTCACGGAGGCGCTGTGGTGATGTCCCGTAAGCTCGAGTAAACAGAAATGTCTTTAGCCTCGTACAAAACTGTGTTAGAGTCAGTGACGAATCACGAACAGTCAGTGGCAAAGAGTTCCACAGTGATGGTCCAGTAATGCTATGGACTTCATTAATGAATTTGCAGGGCATTTGGCATTGTTACTACTGTCAGCAGGAGGGTAAACCATCTCCATATGTAACTGGCTTCATCACGACTTAGCTTGGCCGTTTTTTATCACTAGGTACACTGATTACATTTACTAGCAGCACCAGTGCATCAGCAGTAAGAGAAGTAGACAAGTAGAAAAAATGAAAATATATACATAGAAGCTGTTTAAAGTAAAAACAGATTGTTATTGAAAAGGAATGACTTCTCACATGCTTACTCACTAGTGGCTGGCAGTGTAAATTCTGCTTTATATAATATTTGATGACCTGTGTGAGAAATGTATGTAAGCATTTTATTTATTTTAATGCTATTACTGTTAATGAGTATGAACATTTTACTAATTAATTTTATTATTGGTATTTATTATGATTTCCTGTAGCTAGCCAGTCTGTTATGACTGTGACAGACTACAGCGAGAAGTCATCAGAAGCACTCATCTCGGCTGTTTGGTGCCCTCGTTCGGTCTCGAGTGTCGTGTGTTAACATGCAGCTTGATATTCCTGACCTGGAGTTGCCGGATGTTGTTATACCCAAGTTTCACAAGCCGAGTGCCATGGAGGTTTGCAACAACAGTGTTTGGAATTAATTATCATTAACGTTCGCTCTAGAGTCAGCTGTAGCCAGGCCAGAGTTCATTCTGTTTTGTGAGTGCTGTAGTTCCTGTGGCTTTTTGCCAGTTGAATGCTTGTATTGTATGTGTAGTGGATTTAGCAAGGACAAGTTTGTACAGAGCCTGTGGACCCAAAATTAGCATCATGATTGAGTGAGTGCCGAGTGGAGTTTTATGCTCCATTTGATGCATAGCTAGTCGTTTTGAACACGAGCCTCTCCAGACAATCAGTTGCACTGGTACTGATGACTAACCACTTCATGACTGAACTCACAACAGCCTAGAAAAATAAGTAAGTATGGAAGTACGTATGTAATAAGTAAAAGCTATTTAAGTGTCAAATGTCATATATGAAAATGAATTACCAGCTTACCGTATATAAAAGCAAAAACAAAAGCAAAAATAACTGGGAAACAAACTGACCCTTGCTAAGAGAAACATGCAGAAAAATGTAAGAGTGCCACCTGACTGAACAGACCTTAGTTCATCGGTGAGAGCTGTTCGTATAAGTGTGCTTATGGTTGGGGACAGTTATTGAGTCAGTTGAGAGCAGAGACCAGTTTCTTTCTTCTACGCTTCAGACAGTTGTTGGAGCTCGGCTGTTGGCACTAGCATTGTACTAAAGCTGTGATGTCTCAAATAGTGTCTATTGGACTGGTAGGTGAGTGAAGACGAGGGCTTCGTTGAGTCAATGCCGTCATCTCTTGCTTCTTCGTTGCAGTCAGTATCAGCTGATGTACATTGTGCTGAACCTGATAAAGATATCTGGACTGCGGCGCTGCATCATAAACTTGACACACATTACACTTGGGAGGCTGTCGGCAGGTATGACGTCATCTGATCAGTGATGTTACGACCTAGTGCCTATGAAGTTACGACCTTACGGTGCGATACAAATCGGTTTATTATTATATTATTATTATGTTGGTCGGGAGAGCTGCTGTTCTTGTAATGTTGTGTAACTTTTTGCAGTTGCGCAATTTTCTTGGCAGCTTGCAGGTCCAACAGATTGGTTTTGCCCAGCCTGCTTGCCATGGTGCATGGCCGTCCGGTCCCACGAGAAACAAAAAATGCCAATTTTCTGGCCTCTACCCATGATCCCGAGTTATAAGTGAACAAACATACATACATAGGCCTACGTAAAGACATACATGCGAACACAATAGTGAGTGAGTGAGTGAGCAGAGGTTTAACGTCCCACTCGACACTTTATAGGTCATTTCGGGGACGATTTTTACAGGCCAGATGACCCAACCAACAGCGTCAAAGCACTGAAGGAAGC
>Ga0126335_1003054_pt1 | contig 10279 bp, 9 predicted proteins | sample OlaspJWI45metaG_FD_108409 | JGI IMG/M metagenome (GOLD analysis project Ga0126335, IMG submission 108409) | Marine gutless worms symbiont microbial communities from Oahu, Hawaii - Olavius sp. 1 OAHU.JWI-45 metaG | ecosystem: Host-associated > Annelida > Digestive system > Unclassified | place... | reverse complement strand
CTGCCCCGAGTTGGCGAACTGGCCGCTGGCATCATGGGTCAGGCCGATACGGATCGGCTTGTCGGATGCGGCGGCATAGACCCGCGTGTGCTTCCACGGGCCGAAGAACGCGGCGCCGGCGCCAGCCAGCGCGGTACCCTTCAACAGCCCGCGGCGGGTGATCGTCTTGGACATCGTTGCTACCTCCCTCGTGGCAACCGCCCGGCGTGACCCCGTTCCTCCCAAGGCCCCCGGATTCGATAATGGCTTATGTCCAATATAATATCATACTTTTAAGAAGAAGAAATAGGATTTTTTTAAACCACCACAACCCGCGACCCCACACGTCAATTGCATGGACAATCCAGCAAATGAGCCAATGCATCACTTCAGTAATTTCCGACAAACCTTTATGAAAAAATAAGTTTCTACTATCTGTGACGATCAGTTGAGCTCACGAAGTTGGCCAAAAAATACGACTTTTTCTCGAAAAATATCACTTTTATCTGGGAAAAATATGACTATATCATAGCGTCGACAAACCAGAGGACGACACGGCCCATGACGGACCCCAGGCAGTCAAACCGGTATCCCCGCACCGGCATTCACGGCGAAATCGTGCATTCCATCGGCGAGGACATCGTCTCCGGGCGGATCGCCACCGGCGAGCGTCTGCCCGGCGATCAGGAGCTGATGCAACGGTTCGCCGCCAGTCGCACGGCCCTGCGCGAAGCGATGAAGGTCCTCGCATCGAAAGGGCTGATCGAAGCGCGCCAGCGCACCGGCACCCGCGTGCGCCCCCGTGCCGACTGGGACCTGTTGGATGCGGACGTGCTGTCCTGGCATTCACCCGACAGCATCTCCGAGACCTTTACCGCTGACCTCGTCGAACTGCGCGAGCTGTTGGAACCGGTCGCGGCCCGGCTGGCGGCGAGCCGGGCCACGGCCGAGGACCTGGAGCGGATCGAAGCCGCCTACAAGGACATGGAGCGCACGGTCGACGACTACGAGGCGTTCTACGTCGCCGATCTCGACTTCCACCTGGCGGTGCTCAACGCGAGCCACAACCAGCTGCTGCAACGGCTGTCGAGCATCGTCGGCACCGTGCTGGGGCTGGGTTTCTCGATGCAGAAGCAGGCGCGCATTCCGTTGCGCGAAAGCCTGCCGTCGCACTACCAGGTGTTCGAAGGGATCCGCGAACGCAAGGGCCGGCAGGCGGAGCGGGCCATGCGCATCGTCATCGGTCGAGGCAAGAACACGCTGTCGCAGCGGCACAAGCTGATGCACGCAACGCCGGCCGCCGATTGAACGTCGGCGCCACGGGCTGCATGCGACGGGCGCCGTTGGTGACCCCTTTTTACACTGTAGCCGACGACCGGAAGGCGCATCGGCATTGGTAAAACCGGCGGCGCCGGTTGACCCCTCCCGTGCAGGCTGCTGAAATCGCAAGCGTTTCGCAATTGCCATGTGCGGCTGGCGGAATGACAGCTCTGGGAGGGAGGAGTTTCATGCATCTAGGGAAAGCAGGTGCCGGTGCGGCGTTGGCCGTCGCGATCGTGCTTACGACAGCTTCCGCGACGGCGGACACCATGTCCGCCGACAAGATCAAGATGATCACGGGTGCCGTCGACAAGAACGCGATCATCGCCAACGCCGCGGACACCAAAGACTGGCTGAACTATGGCCTCGACTACGCGGAAACCCGGTTCAGCAGACTAACCGAGATCAATACGGCCAACGTGCGCGAACTGGGCCTCGCCTGGCACTACGACCTGAACTCCCGGCGCGGCGTGGAAGCCACGCCGCTGGTCGCCGACGGCATCATGTACGTGACCTCCTCTTGGAGCATCGTGCACGCCATCGACGTGCGCGCCGGCGAGGAGATCTGGACCTACGACCCGGAGGTGCCGCGGGACTATGCCGACAAGGGTTGTTGCGACATCGTCAATCGCGGCGTTGCGCTGTACCAGGGCAAGGTCTTCGTCGCCACCTACGATGGCCGGCTGGTGGCGCTGGATGCGGCCACGGGCGCGCCTACGTGGGAGGTCGACACCATTATCGACCGATCGAAGGCCTATACCATCACGGGCGCCCCTCGGGTTTTCAACGGCAAGGTGATCATCGGCAACGGCGGCGCCGAATATGGCGTGCGCGGCTACATTACTGCCTACGACGCCACCACCGGCGAGCAGGCCTGGCGCTGGTATGCCGTGCCCGGTGATCCGTCCAAGCCGTTCGAGGACGAATCCATGGCGCGCGCGGCGCTGACCTGGGATGCCTCCGGCAAGTACTGGGAGGCCGGCGGCGGCGGTACCATGTGGGACTCCATGGTGTTCGACCCCGAGCTGAACCTGATGTACGTGGGCACCGGCAACGGCAACCCCTGGAACCGCGACATCCGCAGCCCGGGCGGCGGCGACAACCTCTACCTCGCCTCGATCGTGGCGCTCAATCCCGATACCGGCGAGTACGTCTGGCATTACCAGGAAACACCCGGCGATCACTGGGACTACACCTCGACCCAGCCGCTGATCCTGGCCGACCTGGTCATCGACGGCCGCGAGCGCAAGGTCATCATGCACGCGCCGAAGAACGGCTTCTTCTTCGTCGTCGACCGTACCGACGGCGAGTTCATCTCGGCCGAGAACTTCGTCGAGGTGACCTGGGCCAAGGGCTATGACGCCAACGGGCGGCCGATCGAAGTGCCGGCCGCGCGCGACAAGGACAAGACCTGGGAGACGATCCCGTCCGCCTACGGCGCGCACAACTGGCATCCCATGGCCTACAGCCCGCAGACCGGGCTGGTCTATATCCCGGCCCAGGGCGTCCCGCTCACGCACACGCCGGAAAAGGAGTTCACCCAGGACGAACACCGGCCGTTCAAGTTCGCCAGCAACTCCGGCTGGAACCTGGGTTTCGCCCTCAATGCCGTGGCGCCGGAAGCCAAGCCGTTCGGCTCGCTGATCGCCTGGAACCCGGTGGAGCAGCGCGAGGTCTGGCGGCAGGAGTACTTTTCGCCGTGGAACGGCGGCGTCGTGGCCACGGCCGGCAATCTGGTGTTCCAGGGCACGGCCGATGGCCGCTTCGTGGCCTATGATGCCACCACCGGGGCAGCCCTGTGGCAGGTGCCGCTCGGCTCTGGCGCGGTGGCGGCACCGGCGACCTACGAGGTCGACGGCCGGCAATATGTCTCGATTGCCGTCGGTTGGGGCGGAGTCTACGGCATCGCCAACCGGGCGACGGACCGGGTCGGCCCCGGGCGTGTCTACACCTTCGTGGTCGGCGGCACGGCGGAGATGCCGGAAGACGTGATCGCCGAGAAGGGCGAGCTCGTGGCCGGCGTCGAGTTCAATCCGGACGACGTCACGCCGGGTACCGGCCTCTACGTCTCAAGCTGCGCCCAATGTCACGGCGTCCCGGGCGTGCAGAATGGCGGCAACGTCCCGAATCTCGGCTTCGTGGACGCCGACATCCTGCGCGACCTGCCCAACCTTGTGCTGTCGGACACCTGGATGGAAGCCGGCATGCCCAACTTCGAAGGCAAGCTGACGCCCGCCGAGGTGACGCAGATCAAGGCGTTCATCCAGGCCACGGCCGACGCGGTTCGCCAGCCGCAACAGTAGTCGCGCCGTACACGCAACAGGCGGGGGCGGGGGTTGTCCGGCAGGTACCCCCCCCCCCGCCCCTCGTCCCTGGCATGACCACCAACGGCCGAGCTTGACCTCATGGCGTTGCGGCACCGTGCTTCCATAGGCTGGCGATGTGCCCGCATTGCCGTGGCCGTGGCCGCCGGCATGTGTCTGTTCAGCGCCACCACGGCAATGGCCGGCGACTGGCTCGTACTCGTGGTCGACCGCTCCAACTCCATCGATGCGGACGAATTGGCGCTGCAACGGCAGGCCTACGTCGACGTGCTGAATGACGACCGGGTGATCAGCGCCCTTGGCGAAACGCTCGTCGCCATCGTCGAGTTCGACAATACGGCCCAGGTGGTGGTGCCCTGGACAACGGCACCACAGGCCGCCTGGCAGTACGCCAATCAGAGCGCCGGCGGATCGCGCGGTGGCACCGGCATCGGCCGCGGCCTGCGGGCAGCGATGGACCTGCTGGCGGACAAGAGCGGCCGCCGCGTCATCGACGTCTCGGGTGACGGCCGCGAAAATCGTGATTCGGTGCTGCTCGACCGCATGCGGGCGACGGCGACCACGGACGGCGTGACCATCAACGGACTAACGCTCATCGGCCGCACCCACTATAACCTGCGACAGTACTACCGCGAGCGAGTGGCAAACGGTTTCGTCATGCAAATCGACGACATCGCCGACTTCCATGCCGCCCTGCGGCGTAAGATCCTGCGCGAAATGATGGTATCGCAACGTCAGGTCGACTGAGCCATATCTTGAGGCGTCTTTGGGTGTCTGCACCTATCGCACGCTGCGGCGCCATCGCTTAGAAAGCCTGGTCGGACTCGTGAGCGCCGGGCAGCACGAGCGGAGGATCGAAGCCATGAGTCCAGCAACTCTGCAGACCCTGCTCGATCGCGCGCCAACTCGGACGCCGGCCCTGTTTGCCGCCCTGACATTCATCGTGCCTCAGAACGAAAAGCCGTACCGAGAACTCCGCGCTGACCGGCGGCGTGCTCAAGGTGGATTTCCGGACGAATGAGCTGAGCGTATCGGTTCAGGACATGCGGCCGTTGGCACCGGACCTGTCGCTGGACCGGGAGGGCTCCAAGCTTTGCGCCCGCCCGACGGCAGTCGGCAATCTGTACGACGACGACGACGCCACGAGCTATAACGTCGAGATCGAGGCGCCCTTTAAGGACGCAACGGGCGCGGCCCGGGCAGCGTGAGGGCGGACCCGGCAGGGCCTGGCGCGGTCGATGGCCGCAGCGGGCCGGCGTGACCCGACCAAAGTGCAGGTGCCCGGATGCGGCGACATCTCATTCTGGTCTTGAAGCTGGCCGCGTCGGCCGGCCTGATCGCGGTCATCGCGATCCATGTGGACGCGACAGAGGTGATGAGTTCCGCCGGGCGGCTCGCGCTCTGGATCGTGTTCGCCGCTGCAATCCCGTTGGCGCTGCAGATCCCCATCCAGGCGCTGCGCTGGCGCGCCGCGGCGGTGGCAATGGGCCTGGAGTTACCGTCCGGCCAGGCCGTGTTGCTGAACTGGATCGGCATGTTCTTCAACCAGGTCCTGCCGAGCTCGGTTGGCGGGGACGCGGTGCGTGCCTGGTATCTGGGACGGCTCGGCGGCGGCTTCGCCACGGCGCTGGGCAGCGTGCTGCTCGACCGCCTTGCTGCGTTGCTCGCGCTGCTGGCCATCATCCTCGCCGGGTTGCCCCTGTTGCGACCGCTGTTGGCAGGACAGATCGCGTTCTGGCCGTTGCCGGTGGTCGTCTTCACCGTCTTCGCGGGAACGGTGGTCATCCTGCGGTTCGGCAGCGGCCTGGCCCGCATGCTGTACCGGTTTCGCTGGCTGCGCTTTGCCGGCGACCTGGTCGACCATCTGGCGCGAGCGCTGCCGGCGCTGTGGCGGAACCCAAGATTGCTGGCCTACGTCCTTTTCTCCCACGCGCTGACCGTCAGCGCCATGTTCACGCTCGCGCTGTCTGTTGATGCCGGGCTCAGCTATCGCGACGCCGTGCTGTGTGTGCCCCTGATCATACTCACCATGGCGCTGCCCTTTTCCTTTGCTGGCTGGGGTCTGCGTGAAGGCACGACCATTGTCGTCCTGGGGCTGGCCGACGTGGCCGCCGCCGATGCACTGGTGATCTCGGTGACCTTTGGCCTGCTGCAGCTCCTGATCAGCCTGCCGGGACTTCTGCTCTGGCTGGTTCGCCGAGGCCGCGCGACCTACGACCGACAGCGGGGCATGACCGCGGATAGGAGATAGACGGCCGCCGCACCGAATTCCCTGGTGCGGCGGGACAAAGCCCGCCAGGCTCAGGCCGCAGTGTCGTTGCTATCGTGCGCGGCCCAGTCCTGATACGCCGCGGTGATCTTATCGATCGAGGTCAGCACCGTCGTCAGCTCCCGTTCGGTCAGGCCGGCCGTCAGATCGCCGAGCCGACGGCGCATGATCGGCAGGATCTCGTGGAACATCTGTTCTCCGGCGGCCGTGAGACTGACGTTCAGAAGCCGCCGGTCGTGAGCGGCCCGCTCTGTGATGACCAGGCCCTTCTCGTTGAGATCCCAGACGGTGCGGCTGATCAGCGCCTTGTCCATCACCGAGGTCGCGGTCAACTCGGCCACCGACATGCGCCCGTTGCTGCCGAGGAGCGCCAGACAGCGCCACTCCGGCAGCCGCAATCCGGCGCGGCGCTTGAGAATCGTCGCGGCCTGGCGATTGAGCCGGTTGACGAGCACGACCAGGCGATAGGTCAGCACGTCAGGTAGCGGCAACCGCTCCAAGTCCGTTGGATCTGATGTCTTCGCCGTCATGCTCTGCCCGGAACTGCTGTTGTCTGAGCCTAGATTAACTTGATTCATCAATCGTTGACAAATCAATTAAATGCCTGCCATGCTCCAGTTTCGCCCCGCGCCGGGATCGAGGCGCGGTGCACAGGGAGGAATGAACATGAAACGCTTTGTTGCGACGGCGGCGACGGCCGCCGCGATTATATTGATTGGCGCGACGTCCGCTGTTGCCGACTGGAAACCTTCGGGACCGATCAACCTGATGATCGCGTTCAGGGCGGGCGGCGGCGCGGACACTCAGTCACGGCTGATCGCTGAGGAGCTGGAGGCCCGGCACGGCTGGAAGGTCATTCCCTCGAACGTTACCGGCGGCGGCGGCGCAGTGCTGGCCAGAAAGCTGAAGGATCAACCGGCGGATGGCCTGACGATCGGCATGGCGGTCACCACAACAGTGGGCTACGCCATGATGGCGGCGAAGAACCCCGGCTATTCGGCGGAGGACTTCACCTACCTCACCACCACGGCAGGATTTCAGATGGGCATCGTCGCCCTGTCGAGCCGGGGCTGGAAAGACTCCGGCGACGTCGTCAAAGAAGCCAAGGCCGGCAAACCGATCCGCTTCGGCGTGATGAGCCCCTATCTGGAGGACGTTACCTACCTGTTCGGCAGGGAATTGGGTGTCGACTTCCGCATCGTCATGCTCAAGGGCGGCAAGGGGGTGATGAACGCGTTGAACGCAGGCGACATCGACGTCGGCTGGGGTGCCGGCATCCAGACCAAGGCGGTCAAAGCCGGCACGATGGTGAACCTCGCCTCGGGCAACGCGGAGCCATTGAAGATCTCGCCAGACGCCCCGTTGATCACCGACATGGGCAGCAAGTACGCGACCCCCGGCTACTTCATGCTGATAGCCCCGGCTGGCGTGCCAGACGCAGCGCGTAACAGCATTGCCGAGGCCATCGCCGAAATCGTCAGCGATCCCGCCACCAAGGCCGGCGCCTTCCTCGACAAAGGCTTTGGCGGCGCCGTGGTGCTGCAAGGCGCAGAGCTGCAGGCCTTCATCGACGAACAGGCCGCCGCCGCGGAACAGATCCTGGCCGAAGCCTCACAATAGCCCGGCGGGCGACCCGGGCCTCTCCCGGGCCGCCGCCAATCGAACAGGCGTCGGACCATGTCTGCACGCAACTGGGACATCGTGCTGGGGCTGTTCTTCGTTGCCGTTGGCGCGCTGCTGCTGTTCGTCTGGGTTCCGCTCGATATCGAGAGCGGTATTACCGAACGGCACCGTCGCCGCGTCAGCATCGGCGATGCCATGGCGCCGAGCTTCGTGGCAGTGGGTTTCCTGTTGTGCGGCGCACTGCAGGCCTGGACGGCCTGGCGACGACACGCGCCGCCGCTCAGGGCACCGGGCCTCGACCGGCGCAACATGGCCTACCTTGCCGCCCTGTTTGCACTGGCGGCTGTGGCGCTGGTGCTGATGCGCTGGCTCGGCCCGGCAGTGGTCGCCCTGCTGGATTTGCTGGGCGCCGACCTGCCGGGCTACCGCGCCCTGCGCGACACCGCGCCCTGGAAGTACCTGGGCTATCTGGCCGGCGGCTTCGTCCTGGTGTTCGGCCTCATCGCCTTCATCGAGCACAAGGTCAGCTGGCGCACGGCGCTGCTCGCGCTGATCGCCACGGCGGTCCTGGCGGCACTCTATGACCTGCCGTTCGACGACCTGCTGCTGCCGCCCAACGGCGACGTCTGATGGGCGTGTTCGACTATATCTGGCTCGGCGTGCTGGAGGCGCTCACCGGCTCGCCGGCCTTCCATGTCTTCGGGGTTCCGGTCTCGATCACCGTGATCATGGTGATCTGCGGCTTTCTCGGCGGCATCGTCGTCGGCGCGACACCGGGCCTGGCCGGGCCCTTCGCCATGGCGATCTCGCTGCCGATCCTGATCTCGATCTTCGGCTTCCACGCCGACGCCCTGCTGCCGGTCATGGGCTTCCTGGTCGGAATCATGAAAGGCGCGACAGTTGGCGGCGCAGTGCCTGCCATCCTGTTCAACACACCGGGCACGCCCGACGCGTTGCTCACGACCTTCGATGGTCACCCGATGACGCAGAACGGCCAATCCGGCAAGGCGCTTCGCGTGGCGCATTTCTCTTCGGCTGCGGGCGATACCTTCTCTGACATTGTGTTGTTTGTCTGCGCGCCGTTCCTCGCCATCTTCATCGAGGCCTACCTGGATTTCCCGGAGAAAGCGGCCCTGATCATTCTCTCGCTGGCGTTCATCGCCTCGGTGGTCGGCGGATCGCCGTTGAAGGGACTGCTGTCGGCCCTGCTGGGCATGCTGTTTGCGCTGATCGCCACCGGCGAGGACAGCTATCCACGACTCAGCCTGGGCCTCGCCGATCTGGCCGGCGGCATTCCCCTGATCACGGCTGTGCTCGGCGTATTGATCATCGGCGAAGTGTTCAAGGCGATGGAGGATATGTGGCACGAGCACCGGACGTCGGGCGGGATTGCCTCGACGCCCGTGTCCGGCGACAACCGGCTCCACTTCGCCGACATCCGGCGCATCCTGCCGTTCGTCGGCACCTCGGCTGCCATCGGCACAATGATCGGTGCCTTGCCGGGTATCGGCTCCACCCTGGCCGCAACGCTCGGCTACGCAACCGGCAAACGCCTGCACGCTAAGCATAGCGGACCCGGTCAGCCGCAGTTCGGCGACGGCGTGCCGCAAGGTGTGGCCGCGACAGAGGCGGCCAACAGCGCCGTCTCCGGGGCCAACCTGATCCCGGTGCTGTCTCTCGGCATTCCCGGCAATGCAGCGGCCGTGTTCCTGATCCTGGCCGCCGACAGCATCGGCGGCTTCAATCCAGGCCCGTCCGTGTTCCGTTTCACGCCGGCCGAAGTGAATCCCGAGTTGGTCATCGCCTTCGGCCTGTTCACCACGATGGTGCTGGCAAACCTGATGAACTGGACCATCGGCGGCGTCTTCATGCGCACCATGGGCGTTATGATCCACCTCCCGAAGCAGATCCTCCTGCCGGTCGTGCTGTTGCTGACGCTGACCGCCGTCTACGCCCAGGCCAGCAACATGACGGCGATCTACTTCACGCTGTTCTTCGGCCTGATCGGCTATCTGATGCGACGGCTGCAGATGTCGGTGCTGCCGTTCGTCATCGCCTTCATTCTGGCCGAACGCCTGGAAGCGACCCTGCGCCAGGCGTATTCGGCCAGCGGCAGTGACCCGTGGTTCCTGCTCACCAGTCCGATCGCACTCATCTTTCTACTGCTCTCGGTCGGCGTCGTCGTCTACTTCGCCAGGGGCAAGACAGAATGACGAGCCGGCGACACGCACCGCAACGCGACCGGAGCAAGAGCTGAATGCCCTGCCGCCCTCCCAACGTCCTGTTCCTGTTCTCCGACGAGCACGACCCGCGCCACATGGGTATTGCCGGTTCGCCCCTGGTACAGACGCCACACCTGGACGGCCTGGCAAAACGCGGTACCCGCTTCGTCAACGCCTATACGCCGTCGCCGATCTGCGTGCCGGCACGGGCGGCCCTGGCCACCGGCCTGCCAGTTCACGAGATCGGCTATTGGGACAATGCCCTCGCCTATGACGGCCGCATCAAGGGCTGGGGACATGCCTTGCAGGAGGCCGGCCATCGGGTCGAGTCCATTGGCAAGCTGCACTACGTCGATGAAGCGCTGCCGACCGGCTTCGATCGGCAGCAGCTGGCCATGCACATCTGGCAGGGCGTCGGCCAGATCTGGGGCTCGATCCGCGACCCGCTGCCCGAGCGGCGTCCCGGTTGGCGGATGCTGAAGGAGATCGGTCCGGGCTGGTCGAACTACAACCAATTCGACACCGACGTCACGATGGCCGCG
>Ga0126335_1003053_pt1 | contig 10279 bp, 4 predicted proteins | sample OlaspJWI45metaG_FD_108409 | JGI IMG/M metagenome (GOLD analysis project Ga0126335, IMG submission 108409) | Marine gutless worms symbiont microbial communities from Oahu, Hawaii - Olavius sp. 1 OAHU.JWI-45 metaG | ecosystem: Host-associated > Annelida > Digestive system > Unclassified | place... | reverse complement strand
GAACTAGGCTAACTGTAGGCAACCGCCTCTAGGCTAATCACAGCGTAAGGGTCCCAGTGTGACAAAAACCCAATCTGCTGGACTTATAAGCTGCCTAGAACATCGTGCAACAAGAGTATTGCATTGTGCTAGTCTCATGCATTCGATGCAGCCTAAAAATACAAATAGGAGTCGGCGTATTTATAAGCCAACCATTTACGGGGTGTGTTCGTCGACTTCGTACGCCCCATCTATTACGAGATGAAGAATTTTGCACAAAATGATACCACAGTATGTAAGCATCCACAAAACTGAGCAATGTCCGTTTTAGTTAGACATGTTAGCCACGCTAGGATTGACTGAAATGACGCCACTGAAGTAATTCGTGACTCAAAATCGACTGCGATGATTTATTGACTCAAACAAAACGACATCTCATTAACTTACGAAACTGTTAATAGCGGACTACAGTCCTCGGCACTCCAGTCACGCACGTTATACACTGCATGTAAATCTATCTTTCAACATTCATCATTATCACACTGACAACAGATAGGCCTATAGGCGAAGTTTTAGTTTACGAGGTGTCCAGTTCATTTTTAGGCTGCATCGAATGCATGATATGCAGCCTATTGTTACCGATAATCGCCGTGTCTGTAGGTACGTCAGTCTGTCCGTAAGTCTGTCTGCCACGCGGAGTCATTCGGTACAACCTTTCGAGACGGCTCGTGCAGTGTGTGCGAGGTCGTTCGGTGCAGCCTTCGCCAAATCACTTTGGCCTCTTGTTCATTGGCAGGGTTTAGCAGGGATTGGCGCTAAACGCTCTAAGAAGCAAGTTAATGTTTTCGTTGGCAGCTGCAAAGCCGCTTGCAATATGATAGATTTATCTATCTATCAACGAGACAATCAAATGATATGGATGTAATTTGAATGTTGTAGGTGGAGTTTTTTTTACGTTGGCGATATCCGAGTTATAGCAGAACAAACACCATAGATTCTAGAAAATTGCACTTTTTGTTATTAACTTCAAAACATGTCAAACATACAATTGTATATTACAACGATACTACTTCTGGCAACCTACTAACACAATACAATAGTCTGGTACTGGTATGCCTTGTGTAGGCTAGTGGGTGGTAGTAGTCAAAACTGGCTTTCCGCCGATTGAACTCTCCTTCTGGTACACGAAGTATATCGAAGATACGGTGAACGTTCACAAATATGACTCCTATATCATTCCCCGACGATGATATATATGAAGACGGAGTCGTGGTATCAATTCGACCAGATATACGATGAATTCAGTGACCAAATACAAATTCAATCATTGTCGATAACTGAAATGTTACTTCTCCCAAAGTTACTCAGAATAATGTCAAGCTTTCTTCAAATAACTTGTTTCTCCATATACACTAATATTCACCAACTGTTTGTAATAACACAAATTCCACTAATTGTGGATAAATATACCGATAATTACAAATATCTTTCAAATATCAACAATTTACTCTCTTAAAGATTCAAAGCTCTAGCCGTTCTTTCCATCTGAATAGTGATGAGCCTATTCTACAGTTTTGATGGCTTCTAATTCCGCAAACTATCATGTGTATGTTGGACTGTCTACTGGCGCCAGCAATACTACGGTTAAGTTTCAACATATATAAAGTTGAAAATATGAACGGTCATCGTAACATCTTTACAGCAGCCTAAAATGGACAAGTGCTCTGGGTACGAATCCATCAAACTTTCTCTCTCTCTTTGCCTGTTATGGATGATCGCGATTTCACACGCGTCTGTGTAGCGCGCACATGCACTTTAACAAAAAAATAAATACTGTTCAATATTTGACAATCATGATTATTAAATAAACACGAACGCATATAGGCTTACGCGTTAACAAAACAACTTCAAAACAATTTTAAGCCACGGGTACCTCTAACAGTTATCTACAATCATCGCGTGCTTAATTGGGCGACGTACAGTCGACTTCTCAGACAGATAAATAAGCTAGCGAGTGGGCAATAAAAAACCGACCCCTCAGATTATGCTGTTTATACTGTACCGTGTTTATCTGTACAAACAATATAGCATTTTAATCGTCGTTTTTTTCTACACAAGATGAAACCAAACCCTGATAACGGTGTTCAAATTGTACACAAAAATATTACGATATAATCGAACGACCCCATAAGCATTTGGACACAATGGCAAAATACATTAGCGATGACGTGTTTGTGTCCATGACAGCTTCTCGCAGCAGCCAGAGCTTAGAGATATTGCTGTCAGGTTTATCATTTTTCTTAGACTTCTGTGTTGCCTTCTTGACAACATATTAGCTCAGCCACATATTTGTAATTCTGTTCCTATCTGGCAGTCTGCGGTCGTTCCGCACCAGTCTTCCATTCAATCGAGTTCGTCTTCTCAATCTTGCACTGATCTTCAACACCACTTCTTGATTGAAAACTTTTTACAAATACGTTTTGTACTTCGTCCCTGACTTTGAGAAACAGATTTTATGAATTTTTTTCTCCGCACGTGAACAGCATGTTTGTCAACAAATTGGTGAAAAAAGCTCAACAAAACGAACTAAAATCCCAAGTCGAAGTCAATTTTCACGGAAAATAGCGCTAACAGACAAAGCTGGTGCCGTGAAAGTTTAACGGAAGATCACAACACAACAAGGTCAACTTGTCTTCCGTGAAATTTTCACAAAAGACAACACTGTGCCAAATTATGGGCCCAACATCATGGTGACGTAACGCAATTAATCCGATACTACTCGCATAGATCTATTTAAGATCTGTTTAAAAGTTATGTCGATTTTTCAGAAATAGATCTAAGCTTCAGAATGTACTGTGAATTTTACTTCTAACTTAACGTTAAAATATGATAATTGCCTTAATTTAGGGGGTCGGTTTTTTGGCCCACTCAGTATCGTCTTCGATGCGGAAATACAGCTGGCCTACCGCCAAAAATGGCCACTATGCGCAAATAAACTTCCGGTTGCAAATCTGATTACAGATTCTTAATCAGAAACTCCGATTTCTTATTCGCATTTTTAACCATAGCTCTATGTCGATCGGATTTGCACGTGACATGCGGACGAAGGGGCAAAGAATATCGATAAGCTTTGGCATTTAGCTGCTCCCCATTACGGCAGGCCATCTCATAAACCAAAGAGCACTCGTTCAATGTCATCCTTGCCAGAGAAGAAGACCGTTAGTGAAACGGATCGAGCAACCGGAGCGAGATTTGCATGCAAAAACTGAAACTATAGCAGACGATCAAATTCACGACAAACAACACCACGGCGATAAACGCATACATACAGGGTGGCCCAAAAAACTGCACATTCCATTTGCTTGATGTTAAATTGATATAGCTTTGTGAAGTCTCAACCAAATTTTATAATTTTTGGCTGAGAGGAGGACATATTGAACATTGCTTGTAAACTGACCAGTACAAGTTTGTGTGATTGACACTATTTAGTTGTTTGCCAACATAATTCATGAGCAAATTTCATCTTGAGACAGCACAGAAAACGGACGATATTATTTCTACAAAGTAGCGTATGAACACGCAATAGGTGCTGTGGACAGTATATGCATTGTTTTGTTGGGAATCTATTCAAGTGTAAGTTTGCCAAAAATTATAAAATTTGGTTCAGATTTCACAACGCAAGATCAGTTTAACATCAAGCAAATAAAAGTGTGCAGTTTTTTGGCCACCCTGTATAAACATTAACGCGTACAGCATTAACAAGAACAAGTCTATGCTGACTTTCGACACCGTTCAACGTTCAAATCACGTTTATGCTGATGCTGCTCTGGGACGATCACAAAAATCACTGTCCGGTCGCAGGTTTAATAACCGCGTTGTTTGCTGTGCAGATGCTGGTGCTGTAACATCTGATGAAGTCCACATTTCTGACAACGAACTGATGACTGGTGCTTCCACACAGCCGGTAAATGTGTCAAACACTGCTTCCTGGGAATGTGCCAGCAGCGAGAACAGCGCAGTCGATACTTCTTGTATCTGTAGTAGTAGGTATATACCACGTCGATATAACGTACAGATGCCTATATGCAACTTTCCACGCCATTCAACGTTTAAATCAGTAACCAAGCTGCACTAAAGGTACAGGTAAAAGTAGATGACACTTGATGTAACGCCTATTCGTAGGAAAATTTCCGTTATATAATTTAAAATATTGCGGCCTTCTTGTGCGAGAACACAAATTTAATTCATCATGGGTATTGGGTATAAAACTATCAATATAAAATGGTATTGGTAAAGAAATTAAGTTGGTGTCAATCAAAATCGTATCTGTTGTTTTTCGCCACTTTTCGCTACTTTGTTCACAATCTATTAAAGTTCTTATCTTGACCGTTTGTCTGATTGTCTGTTTGACCGCCGTGCCGTCGGCACAGGGCTAACGGGCGGGAGCTATTGAGGCTCGTGTTACATCAAAGTTATTACTTTGCACTATATATATAGTATTGTGGGGGGAGTGTCAATAAACTCGCCGCTGGCTACTGTTATGCAACATGTGGCGTTAACAAATGTAGTGGTCCCACCCATGATAGCGCGAAACTTCAAATTCTGGACCCCTTGCAGAAAACCACTCGAGGTCCCCCTTTACTGGCGAAATTTTCTGCAATGTTATTTGCAGTCTGCATTTAAATATATACATATAAACATAATGTTAGCATTTCTTCATATGTTATGATTATGCAGTGGTGTAGCAAGCCAGGGTTCGAAGGTTTGGACAAATCTGCAGTGGTCATACGTTTTTCTTCTTGTTTCCTTTTCAGTCCATTCCTGTTGGCTGCTACGTGGCTTAACAAATCCAGCTGGTGGTAATTAAGCTTCCAACGGGGTCCGTGGCGGTGCCCCTGCAGCTAAAGCATTTTTGTAATAATTTAACCCTGCCAGAAGCAACGATATTAGTTTCTTTCGTGCGGATCAAAATTTACATTAAAAAGAAAATGCGGAATTTAGGCTGTTGCATAAGCCTACTTTTGCATTGTTAATTAAAATTTTGCTACCATACGCAACTGTCTAGCTTGTCTATTGCTAAATACTCGCAGGGCCACTGACTGCCTCTCGAGACATCACATGTGGACCCAACTGGGTTCTCTCCACGCATTGCAGGGTCTGTAAGGCCGGTAGTTATGCCACTGCGTAGGTTTGGATAAGAATTAGACCTAAATAATGTGCGCTGCTATTAAGTAGTGCTAGTATTTTTCCTCCCGTTGCGAGGTCTGCGGGGGACGCCACTGCCTACGATGAACTTTGATGACGTATAGTATACCTGATGCCACAAGCGTTGCAGAGCGGCGTGCCGTCCTCCGCATCTCTCCACAGTGGCGTTTTGCTGACGCTGCATGATGCACACGTCTTAGCTGCTGCTGCTGCTGTTGCTGCTGGTGACACTCGTTTGACTCGCCCTGGAGCACATCCGACATGTACAGGGTGGCCCAAAAAACTGCACATTTCTATTTGCTTGATGTTAGAATGATATAGCTTTGTGAAATCTCAACCGAATTTTATAATTTTTGGCAGACTTACACCTGAATAGATTCCCAACAAAACAATCCATGTATTGTTCACAGCACCTATTGCGTGTTCCTACGCTACCTTGTAGAAATAAGATTGTCAAGGTCTTGGACATTCAAGACAGTGCGAATGAACTTTGTGTTGACTGGCGTCGGTGTGTTCTGGATATGTGCCAAGACGTTGACTGACAGTTAGAGCACGTGCTTGCTTACGAGTCTGCGCGTCGCGACCTCTGAAGGTCGTGATCAACAGTGTCTGGACAGACGTTGATAGTGGCTAGTGCGTCTAGTCGGGGAGAGGAAGTCTGACACTCGAACAATACGGACGTATCGCGAGTCGGGGAGGAACGATAGTCAGGCTGCGGATGTCGACACTATTTTCCTTTACATCTACATTTATTTTCCTTTTAATAAAACTTATTGTACATAATTAAGAAAAAACGATCTCGTGTTTGTCGATCCTACGGTCACCACCCGAGCAACGACAAATATTGTCCGTTTTCTGTGCTGTCTCAAGATGAAATTTGCTCATGAATTATGTTGGCAAACAACTAATAGTGTCAATCACACAAAATTGTACTGATCAGTTTACAAGCAATGTTCAATATGTCTTCCTCTTAGTCAAAAATTATAAAATTCGGTTGAGATTTCACAAAGCTATATCAATTTAACATAAAGCAAATGGGGATGTGCAGTTTTTTGGCCATCTTGTACACACAACGTTACAATAAAAGTGAAAGTTATACTGGTAGTAGGCGCTTCATTAGGACAGGGTTTTAATTCGTGTGTCCGTCTGTTCGCTGTCCGTCCATCAGAACTTTGTTTACACTTACGAAGTGATTAGTACAAGTCGCACACCATGACGCCACCTAGTGAATGCAATTAAAACGCACAACCAACCCATGCAGCAGCAGTCCTCCAGAGTGCCTTATGCCATATACTGCAGCCGAACCAGTACTGTGTAAAACTGCCAAATCACGGTGTGCGGTGTATGAGTTAGGTGCAGTAGGTCTATGAACGAGACAAGCAAAAACAGATGAGTTTTGAGACGTTTGCATTGATCGCCGTCGGTGATGACGTGACGTCATCCGGCAGGCTGTTTCAGAGGCAGCTACCCTGCAGCCACCGGAAATTGCCGACGATGGCAAGACGCGAGCGGCAAATCACAAGCCGTGGCGATGACGACAACGACCGGATGCAGCGACGATTGGAGTTGGCGACATGCTGAATGTAGTTTGACATTATAGTGCGGTGCCAGACCATGCGGGCATCGGTAGAATATTCTCACTTCAAACTGTTAGTTGTTGTTGATGTTAATTTGACGTTGGGTTCAAGATGTAACAACTATGGGTCATGTACGCTTTGATTAGGCAAATTCAGACGCGCTCACACACACAGAAGTACTAATGACACGTCATACTGACTGGATGGTGTTGGGCTGACAGTGTTACAAGTGCTGCTACTTGTTGACGTCTCGAGCTCATCGCTGTCTGACTGAACGTCAACCGTACGACGTCGCATACCATCTACTCGACGACGACGCCAGCCGATGCACGTTCGCTTTCGCTCCAGTCTATCAGACAGACAGAACACTAAAACAAGTGCCTACAGTAATGTAGCGATGGCTGCATCGAGTGGCGTCATCTGGCGAATGAATAAGAACAGTCCCCGCGTGACAGATAGACAGACAGACATCCCGACGGGCGACTGAAAATGCGAGACATGAAAATGCGGGACCAATTAGCAGGGGTGGAAAATGAGAGAAAAATTAGTACGGAAAACCAATTTGTGCAAAAAGTGACTCAAAGCAGTTGTATTTGTGTGCAGAATTATTCCTTCACTGCACTTATATTTGATAAATGAATGTAAAAAGAAAATATATTGCATAATCACCGACACGTAATTGACAGCACAACTTGTGTAAATGAACGACAAACGTCAGTAAATGAAAGTCAACATCATGAAATGATTGTTAAAGTCATCACATTCAGACTAGTACAGACGCAGAACCATAGTAATGTCTGAGCTGCAGATGGGGCACCCGCGCGCCTGTTGTTCTAACTGGCGACGCATGACGCACAGAATCGCTGATGCCCGCACAGCACAAACGCAAGTCGTGCGTCACGTTGCTCAATCAAACTTGGCACATATCCTGCGACGGAGGTGCACCGAGTGACTGAAGCTAATTGCTGCCGTTGACAACTTGGTTGTCGTCGTCGTCAGTGTTAAGAGTCATGTCCGACATGCTTAACAACCACGACGGTAGCCACGAAGATTATTCGGTGTGAGCTGTACTTTACCGACTAATGTTCTAATTGCTAATCGGGCGTTAATCGTTCACAAGAACACAATCGGTGGCAAAATCTAGTGCTCTTTTTTGCCTACTCATGCAGTCCTGCTCGGTAATGGACAGACATATGCAACACTCGGTGTTCCATACAATCGCGTTTCCCTCATTTTCATGTCTCGCATTTTCCACCCCTGCAAAGTGGTGCCATATAAGCATGTCCCGCAAATTCATGTCTCGCATTTTAAGCGTCCCCATCCTGACAGACGCCCATGTACCACGCACCGATTGCAATAGTCCGCATGTCATGCACTCGATGCCTCATTCGCCTGCATGACTGGCCGCAGGTAACAGTGAACCACACGATAAATTGTACGGGTCCAGGTCTATATGCATAATTATTGTTGTCATTTACGCACGTTCATATCAATGCAAATTAACAAAAGTTAGAGGTTTTTTTAAATGATATGCGCTATATAAATTCACGTTTTACTTACTTACTTAAATGAACTTACTAAACCAAGGCTCGGTTTTATTGAGAAGAGGCAACAGATATATTTGCACTATTATTTAACAAATGCAGAGCGCAGACCGCTGCGAGTAAGATTTTCCTGAAGGACGCAGCGCACCAGGCGCTTTTAGCGATTGTGTTCTATATACATTGACATTGTGACTTGCCTGTACGCAGTTGAGATGTTGAGACGTGTCTGACGTCCGTCAAAGGTCATGTTAAAGCGACAGATGACTCCGCGGAAGTTGACGTCGTCTCGCGGTGCGCTGCGTGTCGGTCGCGACTGTTTGACTCGACGGCCACGTTCGCCGACGTTGAGCTGCTGCGGTGACTTTGACTTTGACGTCGAGTCACTGATGACTCGACAGCTGACATCACGCTGCGACTCGCTACTGCCTGAGAAGGTTACGTTACATTGCAAGGATTTAGTGTCTGAGTGTATAACTGTAACCGGAATCGTCAAGCTCTACGGACTACAGAGTCGGCGAAAACGACTGACGAGGCCAAAGTGATTTGGCAAAGGCTGCACCGAATGACCCCGCACAGTGAAGCAGAGTCTCAAGTCTGCTTCACGGTGCGAGGTCATTCGGTGCATTGTGACTAACAGACTAACGGACAGACACCGCTCACATCGGTAACAATTGTCTGCATCTCATGCATTCGATGCAGCCTAATAATGAGTGGCCAGAGTAATTTGACAAACGCCGCACTGAACTCTCTCCCACAAAGGCCCATCTAATATAATAATTCTGTTCGTATGTACGTCGGTCTCATGTTCGTGTGTGCTTCTCTCTGTCTGTCTGTCTGTCTGTCTGACGCTTACAACCCGAGAACGTGTTGGGCGAAAGGGGCCCTGGGTCGGCGAAAGGTGGGGACGGAGCTTCCTACGCAATGCCCGGCTAAGCGGGCAGAATGGCTATAGTATCTAATACAATGTTTCTTGGGTCTCCACGTGTGTCGACCCCAAACAGGACGTCGATCTGATCAGTCTTTTTCCACAGCCCGCCCATGCGAGAGACATTCTGATACAGACTGACAGACGCCGGAATCATCGAACGAACGCAATAGTCCGAATCTTATGCATTTGATGCGGCCTACAGGCTAAAACACCATTATGACATAATTAGATTGAAACAGCAGATGACTGATGATGACAATGATGACAACGACTAACCTTCAGTCATATTTTGGCTGCATCCAATTGCTGCATCATTCCGTCTTGCGTCGTCATCGTCATCAGTCAATGACGTCATCATGACGTCGCCGTGCCGTTGTCCAGTGTCGTCATGTGCTACTGCAGTAACCGCACTAGAGGTAAAATATAACATCATCAGAGTCTTGGTAGAGTCACAGCTTGACTTCAGCTCTCTGTGCAGGTTGCTGTCACGTGATGACTCTGTTGCTGGGCAACGTAATGCGCAGTCGTTGTTGTTATGGTCGACCATGACGTCATCCGCCTGACACTCGAAAACACACGCTTGACTTTAATTACAATTAATAGTCTACTGTATTTATTAGCCACACAACTTGTCCACGTGTTTCATACTGCTTCATATCAGACACGCTCATTAAACGTAGAACACATGAATATGACCAAAATAAATGTGAATCTATCGCCCGCTTTACTTGCAGCTGCACGTGTGACTTTTGGTCCATCGGCTATGAGTAGGCCCTACGCGTTAGCTAGCACGTTCACCAGTGTCTCCAAGAAATAAATATTCAATATTGAATAAGTGGCCAAAGTAATTTGGCAAAGGCCGTATCGAACTTCCTCCCGGGCCATCGTTGTGAGGATGGATGGATCGACCCCTACTAATACAATATTTGTCGAGTCGCCAAGTCCAGTCGCGCCAGGAGTCTCCACCGCAAACAGGACGGCGACCCGTCAGACACCTGATGCTGGGATCATCGATCGGTCACGGTAGTCCGCATCTCATCTACTCG
>Ga0126335_1003052_pt1 | contig 10281 bp, 5 predicted proteins | sample OlaspJWI45metaG_FD_108409 | JGI IMG/M metagenome (GOLD analysis project Ga0126335, IMG submission 108409) | Marine gutless worms symbiont microbial communities from Oahu, Hawaii - Olavius sp. 1 OAHU.JWI-45 metaG | ecosystem: Host-associated > Annelida > Digestive system > Unclassified | place... | reverse complement strand
TCGAAGGTTGACTACTGTAACAGTCTACTCGCCGCCTGCACTCAACAGCAGACAGACAAATTGCAGCGTGTCTTGAACGGTGCCGCTCGTGTCATCCTTGGTGGCAGTAAGTATGACCACGTGACGCCATTGATTCGCGACGACCTGCATTGGCTGCGTGTTCCTGAGCGCATCACGTTCAAACTCTGTCTGCTCGTCTACAAGGCACTGCACGGCCCGGCTCCGGTCTACATCAAGTCGATGTGTGTGTCAGTCTCGTCGTCCACGGCAAGATCATCGCTGCGCTCGGCGTAAGGGGCCACCTCATTGTTCCACGCACTCAGCTCGAGTTCGGCAAGCGCGCCTTCGCATTCGCATTCGCCGGTTCAACAGCTTGGAACAGTCTACCTGACATTATACGAAGCGCTGAATCCATTAACATTTTAAAAAGACTAATTAAATCCCTTTTTATTTTCAGTCTCATACCCTGGCCTTTGATTCTCAGCTACAGCATGTTATACCTCTTCCTTGTATAATTTGTGTAACGCGCCCTTGTAATGTCCCCCGGCATGTTACGGCGCGATATAAGTCGTCGTTTTATTATTATTATTATTATTATTATTATTATTAGTTTACCAGATGCAGAGGTTGATACCGATACGCTTAATATTTTCAAAAGTCGTCTAGACAAACACTGGCTTGATCAAGATGTTCTGTACAATTTTTATTCCGAGTTAACTGGAACCGGAGGTGCTTTAATTTGTATCATGTGATGTTGTAAAAGATACGGGCAAAGAGGAATACTTGCGCCCGTTTATTCGCATTGGATTGGATTGGATGTCATATGATATCTATCGAAAACCTGGAAAGTTCGTTTTGGTATGCAGAGAGGCTAGGCTACATTTTTAGAGAATGCACTTTTAAGTGCGTAGGCCTACATCAAAGTTATCGAATAGTCAAGATCGCACAAGCACTTCGATCGCCTTGCCTTGACGGCAATCTTGTTTGTTAGAGCTTTAAACTGGTTACACATCTATTCCGCTCGAGTTAAGCAAACGCGCTTGATGAAGCAGAAAACCATTAACCGTACGATATGGCTAGTGATTGCAGAAGAAGCGCCATGCAGTGATCTGTCATGCGGCGTCAATGTGATGCGCCGTGAAACGTCACTCAGAACGCCTCTACTGCCGGATCTCCGGTAGCTGTTCAGTCCGTCTGTGTGTGTATGTGTGTGATCACTATACGGTATCGGTTCCGTCTCGCCACTCCGTCACTCGGCGCCTCACCGCCCGCCCCTAATCAGCAAGCGTGACATGCCGTAGAGGTGTCCGCGAATACATAATTGGCAAACGGAAGATCGGTCGAACACGAAGAGGCCGCGCTGACGACGAGTAAAGATGACGACGCGAATGTTGACTGACTGCATGTCAAGCAGTTGCAGATCAGTTCGTTATTATGCAGATGATGCAACAGCCGTCCGCCCGCACGCTTCCATTTCCAATATCTATCGGTGCCAGCATAACAAAATATCATCTTTGCTTTGCTTTCGCTTCGGTCGGTAGATGCAGGAGGCCCAGTGCTGGCGTCCGCCGCAAGCGCAAGCTCTTCTCGTAAGTTGCTCAGGAAATAATTTGTCTGCAGCGGCGGCGGCGCTGCGAGTGTTCGCTGTTATCACTCGCCTTCATGCGGCGCCGTGGCAGGCACTGTGTGGAGTCTAGTGCTTATCACTACTATCAGCAGGCGCCGCGCCAGCCGATGACGAATACTGTCAGTCTCAGATATGGTAGTCCCGCCGGTGAGCCATGCTGCACTGGCATTCGACAAGTGCGCTATTGTTGAACGGACGATGTTCGCTGAGGGCGATCGTCGCCCTGTGGATGAGTCGTATCGGCAGATGCGTCGTCGGCTGACGTAACACAGGCTTGAAAGTTCATTGTCGTCAGAGGTTGTTGTTTTTCTTGCGGCTGTCTCTGCCTCAGAACGTCAACACTCGTCAGCTGATGGAAAACAGAACGTCTTCTTTGTATCTAGCTGTAGTTCAAGCCTTCATCGTCGGATTGTGGCTGCATCGTGGAGTTGGTACGCGTATCATGTGAAACTTTACGATAAGCCCTCGTTTTTATTCAGTATGTTACCACGTGCGTAGCCGAAGACTGACGGTAATGCATTAGGTCGCATCTATCTGTAAGTCTGTCTCTGTCTGTCTGTGTGGCGTGGTGTAGGCCTACGACTGTCACTTGCGCCTTGACAAACTAAAAAAAACTTTTGGCGTACAGGTTCATCTTCAGAACATTTTCTATACAAATGCGAGTGTCGCGATCACGAGTTCGAGGTCAAGGTCACGGCAACAAAAAACACATCGGTGGTAGGTCGAACTCTAACGTAACAATCTCACGTTCGGTCCATCTGTCTTTGGCACAGAATAGCTATTACAGTTATTATGCCATCTTTACCGGCCTTCGATCACGGCCTTCGATATAGGCTAATCATTATGCATTTTGAACACGCGAGCCTTTTTAATCTCATCTTCAATTACTCTCACATTGTAACATTGGTACATAATAAATAGCTTCTAATGTGCTTTTGTCCTAGTCCAACTCAGTCTGATCATCCCTCCGGGTGGGGCAAAATGAGTACCGGTGTAAAAAAAATCAGGAATGTAACGGCAGATTATGGAAGAGGTGCGGTCAACCGTCCATAACGCTGAGTATTTTCTGATTGCCGGCTCAAGACCTTGGAAACGGGGATGAGCACCGCACCACAGTCGCAGAGCTGTGAGAGGGCAGTGCTGACTGATGGTAAAAATAACTTACCTTAATGTGCTTGGGCTTATGTGTTGTTAAGAATTTGTTAATTCACTCGTTATCGCGTAATAACGTTTAGTGTTTTAATTCCAAGACAGCTTCTGAACGAATAGTCAACACGAGCTTTTACAATGAAATCAATATTTGCGCGACACGTTTTGTCCATTTTAGTGCCTGTAGCACTGATGTGTCAGTCGAGTGACCGGTCGGGGCGGCGTGCGAGATCACTTGCTGTTCACCTTACACGTCGCTGACGTACGACTTCAATAGCTGTTTAATGCGTCGATAATTTGTTTAGAGGAAGGTCAGAGTGAGCAGGGCGTGCAGCGGCTCGGTGTAAACAACTGATCGATCGATACAAGACATGCGGTGAGACAACGGGACTGCAGTCTGTAAGACATACTGAAATTATTAGGCTGCATCGAATGCATGAGATGCTGACTATTGTTACCAATGTTCGCGGTGTCTGCCTGTCTGTCACGCGGCTTAAATCGGCGGCGGCGCGTGCAGTGTACGCTCAGTGCGATGCGCGGGGTCATTCGGTGCAGCCTTCGCCAAATGTCTTTGGCTTTTTGTTCAACGTCTATCAGAAAATCAGTACACGATCGGTTATATTTTTCTAAACATCAGCTCAAAAGTACGAACCCTATAAAAGTACAAATAAAAGCCAAAAAACGTATATACGAACATAATATGCACATGTACGCATCACAGAACAAACTCCGACCAAGAGAAATGGAAACAACTGGTCAAAGTAATTTGGCGAAAGCCGCATCGAATTCCAGGGGAAATCGGGACTCCCATCTAGCACAGTGTTACGACGTTGCGTTACGTACAGAGAGTGCGCTCCACGTGCTGTCGGCTAGATCATCACCGTGTACCGTCAGTGCTAACGCCACATCAACACTTGCACTCGTCTGTTCCACGCAACTCATGACGTCATCGAAATTGGACGAGCGCACATGCGCAGTGCGCTGGCAGCGGTTGTTACGGAGTGGTCGCTATAGCAACGTGACGTCGCTGTCAGGGAAGTACTCTGTGTGGCAGATGGATCGAGCGTCGTCGTCAAGCAGCGATGAACGTTCAGTTGTCAACGTGCTGCAGATTGCCGCTCTACAACCCGACGACTTCACCAGGTCGACATAACAGTGACTGCACTCCACCGTGACGTATTCATCGTACTTACTTACTCATTGTTTAGTTGATTACTCAGCTATTGACGTTCACCAGTAACTGAAAGAACATTATATCCCCAAAAATCTATAGGCTTACTCCTATCTGAGCTAGTTGCGGTAATTTCGATAATGGTGGCTCACAAAGACGGCCGTCCGTCTTGGCGTCGTTTTTAACACGAGAGTCTTGTCTGACTCCGAACAATCAAAACAAAAGTTAAAATGTGCGCGAAAATAATTTTAATTTTGCTTTTGCAACAGAAAAGAGTAGGAAAATGCAGATGATAAGCATAGAAGAGGTAAAGACAGGAAGTTGGCAAGCAACCACTTCCCGACCCGACGTGAATAACTACAAACTACAACAATTAACGACCTCCACCAGAGGCAGTCACAAACCGCAGAGAGTGGCTATTGCCTCTAGCACTGCATGCAGTTGATGCCTGTGAGTGACCGTGTCTCGTTGCAGGTATCGTTGCGAGGTCGACTGTGGCGGTTTCGATGCTAAACAAGTACCAACTCGTCAGTACGAAGCATCAGTCTGTCGGCGATACAGCGCCGCCGAGTCCAAACACCGTAATACTAGCTCATTGACTTTAGGCTGCGCGGCCTTTGAGACCGATGATCCCATAGTGTCGTGTGGTGTTTTAATCTGTCAGTCTGTCACGCGCCTGGGCCCTACAAAACGGCTCAACGCATCTAGGTCCTGTTTGGGATCAATATTCTTAGGGGCCCAGGGAACATTGCGTTATAAGGGGAAGGGAAAGTGGGGAAAAATTTTGCCCGCTGTGCTAGATGGGAAGGGAAGGCGATTAGATGCGGCCTTGGCCGAATTACTTTGGCCACTTGTTAGTATTTCTGATACTGGCTAATTTGCAGCGATGAAAGTTTTTCTAGTGGGCGCTGGGCGTGCCATCATGAATCTTCTTAAAATTAGACGCTAAAACTGTGCATTTTGATACAGTTTAGTGGGCCAAAGGACACATGCAGTAAAATAGGCGTAGCACGAATTTATTTCTCAAGTAATTAGTTATAATGCATGCAGCGTAGTGTCAGTGATGATGATGATGATGACGATGATAGCAGATGAATGCGAACTGATGATTGAAACATTGGATGACGTCAGCGTGACGTCACACCCGTGTATGCCTCAGTTCGGCGACGGTCAGTGTGACAGCAGCTGTGACAGCGAGGAGATGCAGTTCGACGGCTTCGACTGCCTCAGCGCACCTGTTACTGCTGCTAGTGGCGGCGAGGCTACATGGGAGTGCGACGACGACACGAGGCGACGGTCCAAGCCGGCGTCGCGGCGCTCACAGTGCTCGCTCGTCTACGCTGACGGCACGTGCGACCACGACTGCGACAGCGCCCCGTGTCTCTGGGACGGCGGCGACTGTATCGGCACTGCGCTTAGGTAGCCTATCGGCTAGACCTCGGCTGCAGCGAAATTTATAGATAGAAGAATTTAACTGAAAAAAATAAAGGTAGTATGATATCGTTTACTTTTGACCAACTCCAACGGTATAGCTGTAGCTTACACGCAGACGTATAGACAATAATTAAGCTTTTATTAACATCATTGTGCTACGTGCGTGATTGTCTACAACTAGCATGTCAACTAACTGTTGAACTTTTGCGAACTTTCAATGCGTTTCAACCCTTTAGAGCATTTTTTGTGACCAGGTCTGGCAATTTCATCAAGGATAATATGACGTGAATCACGATATAATATTGTGATGAATAGATTTGTTATCACTTATCGGTCTGCTTAACTATTCCGTTATTCAAGTATCCACCAATATTGAAGAATCAATAGTATCGTTTAGTACATCTGAACGAAATGGGATTATATTATTTTGAATATGCGGCAATTAGTTTTTCTTATAGATACTACATGTAAGACACAGTTTCAGGTTTATTTATTCCGACTGCAGCCTGTTGAAGAATGCGATGTTGTTGTGGCGTCAGGCTTAGCGACGACGTTCTAGCTTTGACATTTGACGACTCACAGTTCCAAGCCGTGACGTGGTCGACACAGGACGTGCATGCCAGACAGCTGGCTCGCACTGTCTCACATCTGCTACACACCGTCACTCGTATTGTCGATGTACACTCGGATACGGCAACAATGCTGACGTCACGCAATGATGCGTCGTCGTCCGTGACGTCATCAGTCCTGTTGCTGAAGATCGACAATACGCGATGCGTAAGTCGCTGTTTCATGTCAGCACGTTCCGCCGCCATGTTTCTCGCCGTCTACCGCGCACGTCAACTTGGCACCATCAACCTTACCTCAGTCGCCGGTCAGTCTCATAACAATGAAAACGATTAAATTTTAACAAGCAAGATCACGTGACCGTTAGCTAGTAACTTAGATTTGGCCGTGTATGCTGTTGGCGCCGACACCTGTAAGCCTCACGAGCAGTAGAATTAGCCTTCCGCCGTTATCGACTTCCTTGCAGACAGTAGATCTGATGATCGTCCTCATAGTGAATGGCAATATAGTGCATCTGCGCATGTCCAGTTTCAACCGTGGGCGTTTCCGTGCAATCGCGTTGACGGAAATAGCGACGCTATCACCGTATAACCGAATAGGGGCCTAAATTACCCAATTAGCTTAATTTTTGGGTAACAGTCAACTCGTCCCCGATTCAACTCGTTAGAACTCGTTGGGGTTTAAGTCGGGGTTAAGGTTAGTAGTGTTAGGATTATGGCAAGGGTTCTACTTAGGATTAGGGTTAGGGCCAGGGTTAATTAGGTTAGCCTTGAGGACGAGTTGGCTGTATAAACCAATTTAATCGCCCGGGAACCAAAGCTACACTGAGGAATAACTTGGTACTTATCCTAGTGTATACATCTCTTCACTCAACCCAACTGCATGTGTCGCAGCGAAGTTATGCTAAACTCCACGTCGCATGACGGTTCGTGGGAGACGCTGATGATAGTTGTTGTGGTTGTGAATATACAGTGGTCGAGCGAGTAAACGGACGTCATCGATGTGCCTTGCTCAACGAGACGCAGTTCTCACCGGAGCGTGGCGCCACCTCAGCGAAGCGACGACCAGTGGAATCGGAGTCAGAGTCAGTGGGGCTTGCCGACCTCACCAGCACAAGGCTGTTCTGGATCGTCACCATGGCAGCGCTGAGTGGCACGTGTGTGGTTCTGCTGACAGTTGCTGTTGTCGTCTTGATGCGTCGTGTCTGCTGCTACGTCGACACCAATCGTTGTCGTCATCATCGCCCTCATTCGCAGCATCAGCAACTACACGGGCCGCATCAGTCGTTTACACCGTGGCATCACCGCATCCCTGGCACAGCGCCGCTGTCTCAGCTGCCGCTTGCTGATATTGACCTGTCGGATGACCAGTCACGCTGTGATGCTACTGATGTCTAGAGACAACCACATTCACACGTTGCAACCCAACGAGTTGCTTCGCATGTGCGAGGTCCAAGCTGTCAACTGTGCTGCTGAAGTGCATTGAATTGTAACACATGCACCTTCAACTCAGCATTTGTATTATAACACCCCAGTACGGGTGCAGTCCTGCACTGATATGGAGTCACTGACTGTTCTGCACGAAACTTGTATGAACTATGGTAACAAGAAGAATATATCACCAGAGCAGGAAAAGTTACATCTGCACGTCTTCAACCCGAGTCAACGAGGAAGGCAGGTTGGCATCGTGAGTGAGTGAGCAAGGTTTAACATCCCACTCGACACTTTATAGGTCATTTCGGGGACGATTTTCTACAGGCCAGATGACCCAACCAACAGCGTCAAAGCACTGAAGGAAGCGGCAGGTGGCATCAGCCAGCGACACAAGCTGCTAGTCAGCGAATAACAAATCAGCAATATGTGTTTTTTACATTTACATTTTAAATTTGAATTTTACATTTGGGGTGGCTGCTGAGAAACACCTTGACCAACACGGCGAGGCTCTGAAACAAATGATTGCCAATGCCTAGCATTTAATGCCAGACTTTACAGCATGTAACTTAATCCTGTAATTCTTCTTACACAGCTGTCAACACTGTGGTGCACCTACACCGTGTCCGAAAAAATTGAACTGCTAGTATTTTAAGCATAACTTTTTGACAAAGTTCAACTAACTTTCGTAATTTCTGCCACAATTCATCTCGACATTTAAAGTAACTAAAAAATTATAAAATGTACCATTACTACTATCACAACACAAAGTAATGATGACGTAAGTAGACGTCATCAAAATGCTTGCCCTACCATAGAGTTCCTGGAAAGAGAAACGCCAAAGTTCACTTCGCCGCACTGTGGCCTCCAAATTCGCCAGATTTATATCCGGTTGACTACAGCGTGTGGAGCTACTGCAAGGTGTACAAAACACACATCACTGATCTCGAAGACCTCAAACATCGCATCAGTCAGAACTGAGTGGGCCAAACTGCGTCACGTCATCATTGCTGCAGCTGTGCATCAGTAACGTCGCTGTCTTTCAGCTTGTGTCAGGGTGGGCAGTGGTCATTTCGAGCACTGTTTTTAATTCTGACATTGTTTTTGCAATAACTACGGCCTTTGAAACCTTCGTTTAGTTGAATAGAACATTTGATATTCCTGTCCGACTTTCTTGCAGTTGTCAGTTATGACGTGCGTTTTAATGCAAAACGGTCGTTCAATTCACAAGATAAAGTAGTGACACTGTTTACATGCAGCAGACATTTGTTGTGTTAGTTTGGTTTCGCATTACCTTGACGAGATTCCATGCAAAAATTACAACTATGTTTTATCAAAGTTATGCCCGAAACACTATCGGTTCCATTTTTTCAGACACAGTGTATAATGTTTTTGTGGATTCTACAAACAGCCAGTGAAGTATAAACTGCATTACAATTGCCAGTACGGCGAACAAGGTTTTGAAATGCTCAGTATTGTTTTTAGCTCAGCTGGCCACATCTCAGCTAAGCTTATCATAACTTACAGAGTGGATTGCTGTCTGTCAACCAGGTTGTTGGAAGTCGTAACCTCTGGAAATAAGAGACTTGTAATCTTGCAACAATCAAATGTGAAACGGTAACAAATCCTAATAATACTTATCGACGAACTCTGACCACAAACCAAAAACTAGGTCACCCTGACCTACTTAAGCCTGCTGAGCGTCATTGTCCATGGCTGGCTTGTTCTTGTATATAATAAAACTGTTATTCCTAACATGTCTGCAGGGAACTGAGTTTACTGAGCATAGTTGATAGTTGACTTATTTACAGCAATTATACTGCCAAAAGTTGAGATTAATCCACCAAACTACTACTAGTCAAGGTAACATGGAAGTATCCACTGATGTCAAAATTTGCAGCAAAATGGAGTAAAACACATACAACTTTCTGACAATGTTTGCGCAAATCAGTCAAATTCAGTGTACTGTAAAATAAACTGTCACTTACTGTGAAAAAGACGACACACAATGCGTGAGTTTTGTAACAGCATGCTACATTAAACACAGTACATCGTACAGTAGCAACGGAGATGATGAAACATTGTCATCACAGTGACAGCACAGCAATACATTGGACAAGACAAGCAAATGTGAAACAGCAACAAATCCTAATTATAATAATATAGTCACTTGTAGGCAAGAGATCAATCATCATCCCATTCTTTGTTCTCTTTGGGCTTCGGACCACCAGCGGGCTTTGCCATTATTATCTAAAACATGTACAACAGAACGAATGCTCACATCTCATTCATTCACAATCTTCATTCACACACAACAGTAACTGCATTCACAACATTACATACACAAGCATAACACTTGCTTCATCAAATTTAGGACATAATTGTATACAGAAAGCTGTTATAATTCTGTACAAAAATCGTAACCGCGTTCGGTTCACTGTGCTTACATACGCTGAAGGCATAAATGACAACAGTTCCATTCACCGAAAGAACAAAGCACCAACCAAAACCGCAGTCAAACAATGCTTAATTGCATCAACAATATTACTGCTATGTTGTGGTTACAATAAGTAACCACAACATAGCAGTTGCACTATGATCTTTTCATAGTTTTCCAGCTAAATTCAGACCACAAAACAGTGCTATAGTATAGAAACACCTCAGCAAGTCACCTGGTCAACACGCAGAACAGTGCATGCGGCGGCCGTTGCAAATTTGACAGCCCAATGTTTGGTGATGTACAGGTCCACGATGCCTGCCTCAACAGCGTCTTTCACAGCAGGAACACCAGCCTACAAGTGGTTTACATTCAGTGCTGAAAAACAACTGAAACTAATGGTATGCTCTTGAATGTGTGCTGCTATATCTCCAACATCAAAAATTGCTAAATTACAACTTTACTG
>Ga0126335_1003051_pt1 | contig 10281 bp, 9 predicted proteins | sample OlaspJWI45metaG_FD_108409 | JGI IMG/M metagenome (GOLD analysis project Ga0126335, IMG submission 108409) | Marine gutless worms symbiont microbial communities from Oahu, Hawaii - Olavius sp. 1 OAHU.JWI-45 metaG | ecosystem: Host-associated > Annelida > Digestive system > Unclassified | place... | reverse complement strand
GCGCTGACAGACCCGGCGCAGTGGCGTCTGGGTCAGCGGATACCGCGCATCGATCGGCCCATCTTCGGCCCAGCGGCCACGCGGACACCAGCCGCCGACGGCCAACCCGGCCGCCATGGCGGCGTCGAGGGCTGCCCGATCGGCCCCGCTCTGGCCGCCCGAGACCACGCGGACCGGGCCGTGATAAGGTCCGCGCTGCCGCAAGTCAGGGGCAGGGCGTGAACGACAGGAGGCAGGCATGACGGTGACGATCTATCACAACCCACGGTGCAGCAAGTCGCGACAGACGCTGGAACTGCTGCGCGCCAAGGGGATCGAGCCGGAGATCGTCGAGTACCTGTCGACCCCGCCGAGCCAGAGCAAGCTGAAGCAAATCCTCAAGCTGCTCGGCATGACCCCGCGCGAGCTGATGCGGACCAAGGAGGCCGAGTACAAGGCCAATGGCCTGGACGACGATAGCCTGAAGACCGATCAGCTGGTCGCGGCGATGCTTGCCCACCCAAAGCTGATCGAGCGACCGATCGTGCTGGCCAACGGCAAGGCGGCGCTGGGCCGCCCACCCGAGCAGGTGCTGGAGATCCTGTGACGCGGCGACATGAACCCCTCTCCCCTTGGGGGAGAGGGTGGCGGCGCAGCCGCCGGGTGAGGGGTCGCGCCGACAGGCGCAGCAGATAGCGACCACCCCCCTCACCCCAGCCCTCTCCCCCCGCACGCGGGTGGAGAGGGGGAAATCGGCAATGCTGGGAAAGGCCTGCGTCAGTGATCCAGGCCGGTGATCAGCCCTTCCAGGGCGGCGAAGGCGTCATCGGGCAAGCCGACGAACTCGAAGGCGGTCTGGTTCTTGCGGCGGTCGATGCGCACCACCCGCGCCAGCGTCCGGCCGGAGCGGCGTACACCGCTGCGCAGGCCCGAAAAGGTCATCGGCACTTCGGCCTCGGGCGTCAGGTGGGGATGAATGCCGTTCAGGCACAGCCCGCCCATGCTCCAGTCGACGCAGTCGAACACCAGACCGCCGACCTCGACCTTCAGTAGCGGCAGTTCCAGGCGGCGATCCCGCCGCCGCGTGGTCCTTCCGGCATATTGATAGCTGACGCGACGCATTCCGGTTCTCCAGCCACCGGTTATGCCCGCCCCTTGGTTCAGGAACCGTTACCTGTCGACGAGTCTTCGCGGAAAACGGCAGATTCGAGCGGCCGAACCCGCGTTCAGCCAGAGCCGAACGCCCGCCGCAGGACGACGGCGCATTGCTCGATCGCCTCCAGGCCCTTGTCCACGGCATCGGCCATCGACACGAAGCCGTGCACCATGCCCGCATAGTTGCTGACTTCGGTCGTAACCCCTGCCGCCTGCAGGCGTTCGCCATAGGCCAGGCCCTCGTCGCGCAGCGGATCGTAGCCGGCAACGATCAGCAGGGCCTCGGGCAGCGCCGACAGGTCGTCGGCCGACAGCGGCGCAAAGCGCGGATCCGTCCGATCCGCCGGCCCGTTCAGGTAGTGGTCGTAGAACCACAAAAGGTTGCGCCGGGTCAGCAGCAGGCCTTCGGCGAAGGCGTGGTGCGACTCGCTCTCCGGCTCCCCGGCCAGCACCGGATAGATCAGCAACTGCAGCCGCAGCGCCGGCCCGCCCCGGTCGCGGGCCTGCAGGGCCGTCACCGCCGCCAGGTTGCCGCCGGCGGAATCACCGCCGACGGCGATCCGCGTGGGGTCCGCGTCGATCTCGTCGGCGTGGTCGTGCACCCAGTCGAGCGCCGCCAGGCAGTCCTCTGCCGCGGCGGGGAACTTCGCTTCCGGCGCCAGCCGGTAGTCGACCGAGACGACGATGCAGCCGGCGCGGTTGGCGACGGCCCGGCACAGCGCGTCATAGCTGTCGAGGCTGCCGATGACGAAGCCGCCACCGTGGAAGTAGACCAGTACCGGCAGCGGGGCGTCCACTGCCGGCTCGACCGGTGTGTAGACGCGCACCGGGATCTCGCCGCCGGGGCCGGGAATGCGGCGCTCCTCCCAGCGGAAGACCGATTCCGGCCGGATGTCGAGCTTGGGCACGGTGGCGTCGAACAGGGCCCGGGCATCCTCCGGCGAAAGCTCCCAGAACTCCGGGTATCCGGCCTGTTCGATCAGGCCGAGCACAGTCTCGACTTGCGGATCCAGGGTCATGCGCCACCTCCCTCGCCCGGCACTGTTGCCGGCTGCGGATCGTGGCCGCTGGGCTATGCGCCTGTAAAGCACCAAAGGCGGCGGGACGCGGCTGCCGCGCCCCGCCGCCTTTGTCCGGAAAAGCGCGTCAGCTGCTGTGCTTGCCTTTGTAGGTGCCGGTCTTCTTGTAGTCGTTGATGGCGTTCTTCAGGTCGTAATACTCGTCGCAGCCGAAGAAGCAGGCCTTGTCGAGCACCTTCAGCCGTCCCTCGGCCGCCTCGACATTGCCCAGCTTCAGATACAGCTCACCGAGATACTGATTGGCGCCGCGGTGCTTGGGCTCCAGCGCCAGGGCCTGGCCGTAATAGGCCTGGGCCTGGTCGACTTGGCCCAGGCGGCTGCTGGAATAGCCCAGGTAGTTGAGGGCATCGGCGTTCTTCGGGTCGTTGGCGACGACCATCTGCAGAAGCGGCAGCGCGGCGGCATAGTCCTTGCCGTCGATCGCCTTCTTCGCCGCCGACCAGTTGGGATCGGCCGGCGCCGAGGGCGACTGTGAGAAAGTGTCGTTGCTGCCGGCCGCCAGCGCCGGCGGGACTGACAGGGCCATCAGCAGCACTGCGGCCAGCGACAGGATTGTCCAACCACGCATGAAATCTTCTCCCGTGATCCGGTGGGTTTACCTTTGAGTATACGCTGTCGAGGCCGTTTGGTTTCCCTGTCATCGTGTTCGCAGACGCACAATATTTTGTGACTGCCGGCATTGGGGTAAGCTTGAGAGCCATTCGCAGCGTCCCTATCCGCGAACAGGCTTTAGGCGCAGCCGCAGCTGCGCACCGGAGGACCATCGCCATGAGCCAGCCACAGTCGCTCACCATCCGCCTGAACGCCGCCGACAACGTCGTCGTCGCCCGCGCCGACGTGCTGCCGGGGACGGCCATACCGAACGAGGACGTCAGCACCGGCGGCCATATCCCGGCCGGCCACAAGATCGCCACGCGGGCGATCGCCGAGGGGGAACCGGTACGCAAGTACGACCAGATCATCGGCTTTGCCAGCACCGACATCGCCCCGGGCGCGCACGTGCATACCCACAACGTGATGGTCAAGGACTTTGCCCGCGACTACCAGTTCGGCGCCGCAGTCAAGGACATCGACTATGTGCCCGAGCACGAGCGCGCCACCTTCGAGGGCTTCGTGCGCGACGACGGGCGGGTGGCGACACGCAACTACATCGGCGTGCTGACCAGCGTGAACTGCTCCGCCACCGTGGCGCGCTACATCGCCGGGCAGTTCCGTGACGAGGCGCTGGCCGACTACCCCAACGTCGACGGCGTCGTCGCCCTGACCCACGACTATGGCTGCGGCGGCTGCGCCGGCATGGGTCTGAACTACATCCAGCGCACGATCTCCGGCTATGCCCGGCATCCTAATTTCGCTGCCGTGCTGATCGTCGGCCTGGGCTGCGAGGCAAACCAGATCGGCGCAATGATGGAGGCGGAGAAGCTGAACCCGTCGGACAGCCTGCATGCCTTCACCATCCAGGACAACGGCGGCAGCACGGCCACGGTGGACAAGGGCGTCGGCCTGGTCCGTGACCTGCTGCCGACGGCGAACAAGGCCCGGCGCCAGACGGTGCCGGCCAGCGCGTTGACCTTGGCACTCGAATGTGGCGGCTCGGACGCCTATTCGGGCATCTCGGCCAACCCTGCCCTGGGCGCCGCCGCTGACCTGCTGGTCCGCAACGGCGGTACCGCCTGCCTGGCGGAAACACCGGAAATCTACGGTGCCGAGCACCTGCTGACCCGGCGCGCGGTGAGCCGCGAGGTCGGCGAGAAGCTGGTCGACCGGATCCGCTGGTGGGAGGAGTACACCCGCGCCAACGGCGCCGAGATGAACAACAACCCCTCGCCCGGCAACAAGGCCGGCGGGCTGACGACGATCCTGGAGAAGTCGTTGGGCGCCGCCGCCAAGGGCGGCACCTGCAACCTGACCGACGTTTTCCACTATGCCGAGCCGATCACCAAGAACGGCTTCGTGTTCATGGACACGCCGGGCTACGACCCGGCCTCGATCACCGGCATGGTCGCCGGCGGCGCCAACATCACCTGCTTCACCACCGGCCGCGGCTCGGTCTACGGCGGCAAGCCGGTGCCGTCGATCAAGCTCGCCACCAACACGCCGATGTACCAGCGCATGGAGCTGGACATGGACGTCAATTGCGGCCGCATCATCGACGGCGAGGTGACGGTGGCGGAGGTCGGCCGGGAGATCTTCGACAAGATCATCGCCGTGGCCTCGGGCGAGCCGTCGCGGTCTGAGGCGATCGGCATCGGCGACGACGAATTCGTGCCGTGGACCGTCGGCGCGATCCTCTAGCGGGACCGGCGGCAGATGGGCATCGACTTCCGCCTCGACGGCAAGCTGGCGCTGATCACCGGCGCCACCCGCGGCCTGGGCTGGGCGATCGCCCGCACATTCGCCGAACACGGCGCCGAAGTGGCGCTGAACAGTCGCACCCCGGCCGACTGCGAGGGCCGGGCGGAGGAACTGACCGCGGCCGGCCACCGCGCCATCGCCTGTCCGTTCGATGTGGCCGACCTGGATGCCTGTGCCACTGCCGTGCGCGGCCTGGAGAACCGTCACGGTGGCGTCGACATCCTGGTCAACAACGCCGGTGTGATCCATCGCGAGAGCCTGCCAGGTTTCTCGGATGCTGACTGGGCCCGGGTCATCGACATCGACCTGAACGCCGCCTTCAGCCTGTCGCGCGAGAGCGCGCGCAGTATGACCGCCAAGGGCTGGGGCCGGATCATCAACATCGCCTCGATCATGGCCCTGGTCGCCCGCCCGACGATCCCCGCCTACGTCGCCGCCAAGCACGGCCTGGCCGGCCTGACCAAGGCGCTGGCGGTCGAACTGGCGCCTGAAGGCGTCACCGTCAACGCCATCAACCCGGGCTATTTCGCGACCGAGCTGAACGCAGCGCTGATCGCCGATCCGGAGTTCGACGCCATGGTGAAGTCGCGCACGCCGGTCGGACGCTGGGGCGATCCGGACGAGCTCGCCGGCGCGGCGCTCTACCTGGCCTCCAATGCCGGCGGCTACGTCAACGGCGCCCTGCTGACGGTGGACGGCGGCATGACCGCCGCGCTCTAGGTGGCCGCGGATCAGAAGGTTGCCGCGGGTCAGATCCGCACCGTCGTCTTCGACATGGACGGCGTGCTCTGCGCCTACGACTTCCAGGCCCGGCTGGCGCACATGGCGCGCAGCACCGGCGTCGCGGCCGAGACCATCGACACGGCGATCTTCCGTTCCGGCTTCGACGACATGGCCGATCAGGGCCGGTTCGATGCCGACGGCTACCTGCGGGAATTCAGTGCCCGCATCGGCGCGACCATCAGCCGTGGCGAGTGGCTGGCAGCCCGTGCCGCCTCGATGCGGCCGGACCGGGACATGCTGACCCTCGCGCGTCGCCTGGGTCAGCGGCAGCAGACGGCGATGTTGACCAACAACGGTCCGGTGCTGCGCGAGGGTCTGACCGAGGTGTTTCCCGAGGCGCTGGAGCTGTTCGGTTCTCGGGCGTTCTTTTCCTGCACGTTCGGCTGCGGCAAGGAAGACACGGCGGTGTTCGCCGCCCTGCTCGCCCGCCTGGAGGCCGCACCCGGCGAGACGCTGTTCATCGATGACAGTGCCGACTATGTCGCCAATGCCCGCCAGACGGGGCTCGTGGCGCATCATTTCACGGGTATTGCCGGCCTGCAGGCGCACCTGCGGCAGCTCGCCCTGGCGTCATGACGATGCCGTCGCAATTCTGTCGTTGAAGTGACACACTGGTTTCTCCCGTGAGTCACCGCGGCTGCCTAAAAGGCAGGACAGCGGACAGTTACAAGACTTGAGGGAGCCAGTCATGAAGCGGAACCTGCGCGACACCTATGCCGACCTGCCGATCGTCGAAGACGCCGACGACCGTCCGGCCAATCCGACCGACAACGTCGTGTTCGGCGAAATCCTGGAGCGCCGCCTTTCGCGCCGCCAGGCACTGCGCGACCTTGGCACCGCCGCGATCACGGCGGGACTGGCCGGCAGCATGGTGTCGACGCTGGCGATGCGGGCGGCCGAAGCCGCGACCGGACCGGCGCTGACCTTCACGGAACTGGCGCACGGCGTCGACGAGAACATGCATGTCGCCCAGGGCTACCGCGCCGACGTGGTGATCCGCTGGGGCGACAAGGTGCTGGGCGATGCGCCGGCCTTCCAGGCAGGCGCGCCGGATGCCGGTGGGCAGAGCCGGCAGTTCGGCTACAACAACGACTATATCGGCTACTTCCCGCTACCGGCCGGCTCGAACAACTCCGAGCACGGCCTGCTGGTGGTCAACCACGAATACACCAACGCCGAACTGATGTTCCCGGGCGTGCTGAAGAAAACCAAGAAGGAACAGGTCACCGCCGAGCAGGCCGCCACCGAGATCGAAGCGCACGGCTGTTCGGTGATCGAGGTGAGGAAGCAGGACGGCCGCTGGCAGGTGATCGACAACAGCCCCTACGCCCGGCGCATCACCGGCACCACGCCGATCAAGGTGGTCGGTCCCGCGGCGGGGCATGAGCGGATGAAGACCAGCGGCGATGCGACCGGCCGCCTGGTGCTCGGCAGCCTGAACAATTGCGCCGGCGGCAAGACGCCCTGGGGCACGGTGATGATCGCCGAGGAGAACTTCAACGGCTACTTCGGCGGCCCCGCCGAGACCCTGCCCGATGCGGCGCAGTACAAGCGCTATGGCGTCAGCAGCAAGTCCTGGTACGCCTGGTGGAAGTATATCGACCGCTTCGACGTCTCGAAGGAACCGAACGAGCCCAACCGTTTCGGCTGGATGGTCGAGTTCGACCCCTACGACCCCACGGCGCTGCCGGTGAAGCGCACGGCGCTGGGCCGCTTCAAGCACGAGGGCGCCACCGCCGCGGTCAACGGTGACGGCCGACTGGTGGTCTATTCCGGCGACGACCAGCGCTTCGACTATCTCTACAGGTTCGTCTCCGACGGCCGCTACAATCCGCACCAGCGCGCCGCCAATGTCGCCCTGCTCGACGCCGGGACGCTGTTCGTCGCCAGGTTTGCCGAGGACGGCAAGCTGCGCTGGCTGCCGCTGGTCTTCGGGACAGGCCCGCTGACACCGGAAAACGGCTTTGCCAGCCAGGCCGACGTGCTGATCGAAACCCGCCGCGCGGCCGACCTCCTGGGCGCCACCCCGCTCGACCGGCCGGAAGACGTCGAGCCGAACCCGGCGACCGGCCGCGTCTACATGACCCTGACCAACAACACCAAGCGCAAGCCCGACGACACCAACGCCGTGAACCCGCGCGGGCCCAACCCGTTCGGCCACATCATCGAGCTGCTGCCGCCCGGCGACGACGGCGCCCGCGATCACGCGGCGCTGGAGTTCGACTGGGACATCTTCATCCTCGCCGGCAACCCGGGCGATGCCAGCCACGAGGCGCTGTACAACTCGAAGGTCAGCGAGAACGGCTGGTTCGCCGCGCCCGACAACATCGCCTTCGACCCGTACGGCCGACTCTGGATCGCCACCGACCAGGGCCAGCACTGGAAGAAGACGGGCTTCGCCGATGGCGTCTATGCCTGCCAGACCGCGGGGCCGGACCGGGCGCTGACGCAGCAGATCTTCCGCGTGCCGATCGGCGCCGAGATGTGCGGGCCCGAGTTCACCCCCGACGGCAAGACGCTGTTCGTGGCGGTCCAGCACCCGGCCGCCGACGGCGTCGCCCCGGAGCAGAACTTCGACAACCCGGCGACCCGCTGGCCCGACTTCCAGGCCGGCGTACCGCCACGGCCGTCGCTGGTCGCCATCACCAAGCAAGACGGCGGCGACATCGGCAGCTGTGCCGCCGGCACCGACCCAGCGATGGTGGCGCCGCCGCTGTCGTTTCAGGCCGACGCCGGCACCACCGCCCGCTCCAGCCTTGGGTAGCGTACCGCCAGGGTGAGCGCCCGGGCCAGCCACATCACCGTCATCGCCAGCCACAGGCCGTCGTTGCCCATGAGTGGCCGGCACAGTTGGTCGGTGAGCAGGAACAACGCCAGCGCGATTGCCATGCCGTTGCGCATGTCGGCGGTGCGGGTGGCGCCGATGAAGATGCCGTCGAGCTGGTAGCTCCAGACCGCTACCAGCGGCGCCACCAGCACCCAGGGTAGGTACCGGACCGCCGCCTGCTTGACCTCGGGCACGCTGGTGAGCAAGCCGATCAGGACGCCTGAGGCGACGAGATAGACCAGCAGGTAGGCCAACGCGCACAGGCCGGCCCAGATCGTGGTCAGCCTCACCGCCCGGCGCAGCAGTGCCCGGTTGCGCGCGCCGATGGCGCTGCCGATCAAAGCCTCGGCGGCGAAGGCAAAGCCGTCGAGGCCGAAGGCGAGGAAGTGGACGAAGTTCAACAGCACGGCGTTGGCAGCGAGGACCACGTCGCCCTGCTTGGCACCCTGGGCGGTGAAATAGGCAGAAGCGAAGAGCAGGAACAGCGAGCGCAGGAAGATGTCGAAGTTGACCGCGAACAGCCGGCGCAGCCGCCGGCCGTGCCAGATCGACGCGTTTCGGAAGCGGCCGCCGATCCGGCTCAGGTTGTGCCGCACCAGCCACAGGCCGACGCCCAGGCCGGCGTACTGGGCGATCAGCGTGGCAACGGCCACGCCGGCGACGCCCCAGCCGAAGCCGAGCACGAAGATCAGATCGAGGACGATGTTCACGCCGTTCATGGCCAATTGCACCAGCAGTGCGGCCCGGGTGTTCTGGATACCGATGAACCAGCCCAGAAGGGCAAAGCCGGCCAGCGCCGCAGGTGCGGCCCAGATCCGGATGACGACGTAAAGTCGGGCCGACAGCTCGACCTGCGGGCTCGCCTCCAGCAATCCAAAGGCGACGATCACGATCGGCCCCTGCAGCGCCACCATGGCCAGCCCCAGCGCCACCGCGAGCAACAGGGCCCGGGCCAGATTGGCGCGCACCTCGTCGCCATCGCCGGCGCCATAGGCCTGGGCGGTGAAACCGGTCGTGCCCATGCGCAGGAAGCCGAAGGCCCAATAGAGGAAGTTGAAGATCATCGCGCCGACGGCGACGGCGCCCAGGTGATAGGCCTCCGGCAGGTGGCCGACGACGGCGGTGTCGACCGCGCCCAGCAGCGGCACGGTGATGTTGGACAGGATGATCGGCCCGGCCAGCCGCCACACACGGCCGTGGCTGATCGCCGCCTCGGCTGTCACGGAATCGCTGCCGCTCACCGCGGATCCTGTGCCACGGACCGTTCCAGGGCCGGATAGCGCACCGCCTGGGTCAGGCCGCGCAGCAGCACGAACAACGTGAACGCGGCCCACAGGCCGTCGTTGCCGAACCGGGCCTGCAAGGGGCCGCTGACCACCAGGTAGATCGCCAGGGCCACAAGCATCGCGTTGCGCATGTCCGGGCCGCGGGTGGCGCCGATGAAGATGCCGTCGAGCTGCATCGCCAGCACCGCCACCAGCGGCATCCAGATCAGCCACGCCGCGTGCGCGTTGGCCAGGGCACGCACGTCTTCCAGTGACGTCAGCAGGGCAATCAGGGGTCCGGACAGCAGGCCATAGATCACGACATAGGCCGAGGCGGTGACCAGGGCCCACAGCGAGGTCCGTCGGACCGCCAGCCGAACCAGGTCGCGCCGCCGGGCGCCATAGGTCATGCCGACGAGGGCCTGGGCGGCATGGGCGAAGCCGTCCAGGCCGAACGCCAGGAAGAAGAAGAAGTTCATCAGCACCGCATTGGCGGCAACGACGACGTCGCCCTGCTTGGCACCCTGGGCGGTGAAGAAGGCGAAGGCGAAAGCCACGCAGACATTGCGCAAAAAGATGTCGCGGTTGAGCGCGAACAGCCGTTTGAGCTGCGTCGGCTCGAAGATCTGCGGCCAGCTGAGCTGCCCGCCAAGGCGACGCAGCCGGGGCCGTGCCAACAGCAGCCCGGTGATGAGGCCGAGCGCCTCGGCAATCGCCGTCGCCAGGGCCACGCCCTCGACGCCCCAGCCGAAACCGAACACGAACAGCAGATCGAGCGCCATGTTGGCGACGTTCATCACCGTGGTGGCAATGAACACTGCGCCGGTCGCCTGCAGGC
>Ga0126335_1003050_pt1 | contig 10281 bp, 11 predicted proteins | sample OlaspJWI45metaG_FD_108409 | JGI IMG/M metagenome (GOLD analysis project Ga0126335, IMG submission 108409) | Marine gutless worms symbiont microbial communities from Oahu, Hawaii - Olavius sp. 1 OAHU.JWI-45 metaG | ecosystem: Host-associated > Annelida > Digestive system > Unclassified | place... | reverse complement strand
TACTGATGATGGTCTGGAGTAAAAGAGGGAACATTAACACAGCTGCTCTAGTTACTATAGCACAGTGCAATACTCTTGTTGCACGATGTTCTAGGCAGCATAGATCCAGCAGATTGGGTTTTTGTCACACTGGGACCCTTACACTGTGATTAGCCTAGAGGTGCTTGCTTACAGTTCATATTGTAACACAGTGGAGTGGTTCTGGTGGGATTAAAGCCTATCTCAGTGGCCAACTTGCTTCCTTTAGTGCTTTGACGCTGTTGGTTGGGTCATCTGTCTGTAAAAATTGGCCCCGAAATGACTCTATAAAGTGTCGAGTGGGACGTTAAGCCTCCACTCGCTCACTCACTGATGTTGCTTGAGGCCAAAGGCTGAAAGCAATCCCACATGAAGGAGTAGCATAGTTTTAAGTGAAACGTGGTATCCTGTTTCTGTAATGGCCACATTAAGCACATTATGACAGTTTATAATGGAATGCGTCCATCCATGTGTTAGATGGAACATGTCCGAAAGGCTGGCTGGCACAACAGGATACCATCTGTGTAGGTATGTGTCGCTGTACTTCATCGGACAGCGGCAGCACGACTATCACATCGTGCGTTCGTTATTGTAACTTTAATACGTTTAGAAAGAGTTTTGTATATTGCGTTTAAATACAGTATTTTGTACGTTATAAATAGCACTGGCGTATGGAGATTAAGATGGTGTTCTAAACCTGCTACAGTGGCAGTAGTCGCTGGCATCAGCTGCTCTGAACGTTGTAACAGACAAGCAGTCCCTCTAAATTGTATATCACTGAATTAACCATCAACATTTTGGCGCAAACTTGTGTACTCGATTATCGGGAATTTACTACCATGTTTACTAATGTCGGGCAGAGTCAGGAACCAAACAGTAGAAGCGAATACCATAGTTTTCTAGTGAAGGCGTGACTAATTCAGACACCAAAGCAGTCAGAAGCCAAGTTTATTACATTAGATATTCCTGATCAACACAATGGCGTGCGGAGACTGAGATATTGTTGGTGGTCTCCGTGCACTTGCTGCGTTGTTTTCAGACGTGGACGAATGCCGGACGTTTCCTGACCTCTGTAAAGACGGCTCGACGTGTATCAACACCGTCGGCTCATTTGTCTGTCAGTGTCCTGCTCACATGGTGTCTGATCTCACCGGCCTCGGATGTGTCGGCAAGTCGCTTTCGTCATATCACTAGTCCAGTCAACATTGCACGTCATTGAACTTATTCACAGTAGGCTACCGTATCAAACTGCCCAATTACTGTGCAGTGTGTAATCAGTCACGGTCAGTTAGACGCAAAAGCCTCCCGCTATATGCATGAGAAAGCAGCTGAGTTTCGAGTAAGGATGTGCTGGATTTTGGATATTCGGCCATTTTTCACTCTCCGGTTCTGGTTCCTGACTGTCAGGAAATTGGATAATAAAAGCGGATAATATTACACACCCGGTACTTGTTATTTCGTTGACAGGATATCACAAGCTCAGACATGAAACCCATGACTGCACCCACACAGCAGTCTGGGTGTCCAAGTCAAACTAGTACTGTCCCAAAACTACTGAGTGCTCACTCAGACAGTGTAGTCAGCTCAACTCAGTTGTCAGTATGTCTTACGGTTCTTACGTCAATATCTCGTATCTGGTGAATTCTGGCACTGGCCAGGTAGTGAAACATAGCATCATTGCAAAATGGTGCATTAGAAGTTCGACAGTGGAGTTTTGTTGCAGTCTTCACTGATTCGTTTAAAACATTCTGTCTGTCCACACAATGCTAGATATGATAAACAGCGAGTGTTCAAAGTGTTGTCCTTTAGTTTTGACAAAGGCTCCGAGTCGCTTGCTCCACTTGTCTATCGCCTTGTTAACAACGATCTGTTCAAAGTCAGCCCGGACTTCCGCCAGTCGCTGCTTCTGGGCCATGTCACATACTGCCTTCTTGTATGCTCCTGCATGCAGCCCCAAGTCTTGTACTCAACTGTGTTAAGGTGCAGACTGATTGGCGGCCACAAATCCAGTGAAATGAAGTCGGGTGCTTCTTGACGCAGGAACGCGACTGTCGAACGTGCACTGTGGCCGGTGTGACACCAATGCACTGGCCTGTTGATAACCTGTGTGAACGCAAGTTATGCGAAACGCTGTTTTCATTAAAATTCTGCACGTAAAATGATATTGATATTAGTGGATTTTGGTGGAGTTATGTTTAAAAGTGACGCATGTTTGCTAAGAAACTCGATTGCCGAGCTTGCGTTGTAGACCTGCGCGCTGTTTTTCAATGATGCTATGGTCGCTATGACTACTACGCAGGTGGGTCTTGTCATGTACCGAATGTAGCAAGACGTGTTTACCCGACCAACCCATTTACTCACGTCTCTACAAGCGTCTGCACAGTACATTGGCATACAGAGAGCTGCGTCGCATCTAGATTGATTAGCATATCCTCAGAGAAGTGACCAATGGCTGTATAGCCTACATCAAAGAGTCACATTCCTGTAGTAAGACTACCTAGGCTACACACTGACTGGATACAACGCTGTCTTTCATCTATAAGATACATACGATCCAAGTTAATGAATGCATGACATTCAATACATAGAAACACACTATGTGACAGGTCTCGACCTATACCATACTTTTTAGGCAAAACGAATAGGTAATAACTTTGTGATTTTATCTGCCAAAAATTACATCCGGCTTGTTTTGGCAAAGTTATGCCAAAAAATCATAAGGGTCCGGTTTTTTGAGACACACTGTAGTTTTGAGACTATTGTGGAAGACGGCAAGTATTAGTGCCGAGGTGACGTTTTACGGCAGGCTGTTCCTACCGGAAATGCTCAGTCCCGACCTGCAGGCTGAGTTAACGTGAACGTTTGTCTAAATTTTTCGGGAAATGTGCTGCAAGTCTGCTGTAAACTTGTTTCGTTGGATCCTTTGTTGCTGAGAGAGGCTTCATCGAGAGCCATCGACTGCTGTGTGTTAATCTAGATCAGAGGGAAGCCGTATGCTTTGCACAGTTTCATCGCTCCCACTGTCAGGCTCCGCTCATCGGTAACTTTGTGCTCAAGGCTGACTGCTGCTGTAGCATTGGTGCTGGTTGGTCCGATGAGTGCCATTTCTGCCCTCGTCCTAACACTGGTTTGTCGGCGATTTTTTGTGTGATTTGTACTTAAAGCAAAGGTAGTAAATATTCTAAAGACAAGCCTGGCAGCTCTATGGGACTTACGCCCACTTTCAGAGGTTAACTGCGGAGCAAAACTGTCTTTGTAGTGAATTTTTACGATATTTGCTGTTGTAAGTGCTTTGAATGTAACACAGTGACAGTATTTACAACAGTAAATATCGTGAAAATTTTCTACAACGACAGTTGTACACCTGGAAGTGGTCCTGTAGAGTTGCCCAGCGTGTCTGAAATATTCAGCGGCTTTGCTTAAAGAGTTATTTACAGTGTGGTTCTGAAAACATGAATGTTGAAATGGTTGAAAGAAGTTCTGTTTGCTCCGGGGAGATTGCTGAGAGATCACTTGGCATCACCGCGAGAAGGAATACTAGAAAGGACTTAAGGTAATGTAATGATAATTTTTTGTAGTGCCCTAAATAACATAGCTACTTCTAGGACCACTACTAGTAATTACAGTCATAAGATGAGATCATGGAACGAAACAGAAGGCAGCGGGAAAGCAGCTGGAGCAAGAAGAAATGGCATTTGTGGGGACAGAATTTGACAGAAGACTGCTGTGTTTTGGGGAGATGTAACAAGACTGGCAGTTGAAATTCTGTACCAATAAAAAGGTAATGGATAGGGACACTTGATATGGTGCCTCTTTTTGAGGCAGCCTCATCACGAAGCGCTGCTGAGATATGGCACCTGTTGTAAGGGATCCTCGCAGTGTTTCCTGCCACCCACGCATTCAACCATGAACGGTATCAACTATGGTTTTGCCTTCCCAGCCGAAGCTGGTCCTCATTTTATTGACCCCATCCAAGTACTCACTGGGCCCGATGTTGGTTAACTTTGTTCATCAGACCAACGTCATTAACCATTACACTACGCTGCCAACCAGTGATAGTGTGGTAACTACAGGCAGAGAAAAACTGCCAAAGATATATCCAGGGAGAGATGTGCTGACTCACGAAATAAAGACAAAGCAGGTGGAAATGCTGTACCTGGCAGCGGGCTGGTTCAGTTAGATGTGGTATATTTTTGTCATCACGTTGTCAGAAAGGAAGCTGACTAGAAATGGTAAGTAAGTAAGTAAGTAATTACATTTGGAACTTCATACAAGAACTGAGCATCTTTTACAGTGGTTTTCGAAGATTGTGCGGTGATCTGTGTGACATGTACTTGCAGAGGAGTTTGACCGTTTGTGTCAGCGAGGTCTCGGCTTTGGACCTGATGGATCAGGTATTCGTGTATTTATTGCCGAGTAATTTAGTAAGTAAATAAGTATATTTCGTAGCTGCAAATAAGAGACATCGAGGAAACCATTTTCATACAAATATGAAGACACATATAATATAAACTAATAATAACAAACACGTTTATGTCTCGTAGCTTCAGAGGTAGTGGCAGCGCAACAAGATAAGTAGTTGTACTGAGCCGTATTTAGTTAACTCTGCAGTAGAAGTGATTTTAATTGTCATTTGAATTGGATTGTACAAATTGATGGAGCTGTGCAGCTTGCGTGTTGTTATTGTGCAGTGCATGTACTAGCCATTATGCCCACCCAGCTCGGCATTATACCTGTAGTTTTTAAGTCCTGCTTCGTATCTTGCCTGTCCCATGCTGTCTTGCTGCCCGGTCAAAGAATGCACACTGCCTGCCTGCCTGCACTGCAGTGTATCATGCCTCCAGTGGTGAGGGCAATGTGTTGCTAATGCTGCCCATGGCTATAGGCTAGGACTGCTCAGTACCGCCCACGCCTCGCCGCCCGGTGCTGCAAGAAACGAAAAGTGCCAATTTTCTGGTCCCCTACCCATGACCATGGTTTTTGCACTTAAGACCATCCATGGAGCATCCTGGAGCTACCCTGAGAATTCGGAGATAATAGTCGTAGCCATTTCCGAGTCATAAGTGAACAAACGTACATATAAACAGACACACAAACAGAATTATTATATTAGACGACATTATGTTAAAGTCTACTGTGTTGTCTGTAGACCTCAATGAATGCCTGCTGTTCCCTACACTGTGTACCAACGGTCGATGTCGTAACACCGTCGGCAGTTTTATCTGCACTTGCAACGCGGGATATGAACTCGATCTTGACGGAACCAACTGCACTGGTCAGTCAGCAGTGAGTTACAGTAGTCTAGTCATCATGCTGGGTACTGTGGAATGTGAGAGTGGTACTGTTGATGTTTGCAATGTGCTGTTGTCGGTTGTTTTTACTGTGTTTCTGTGACCAGGTCGTTGTGTCGTTTGCCCTAGTTTGTGTTTGTGCCCTAGTTACTCGTTTTTGCCAGGTTTTTGTTCACATTTGCGTGTATTCGTGTTTTTCAGTACCAGACAGAGAGACAGCCTCTGTAATAATATGTTACAGTTCGGCGGGTGGCGTAGTGGTTAGCTTTGTTTGTCTGGTCAATGAAGTTAATCAACGCTGGGCACGGTTAGTACTTCGGACGGATAAACCATCTAGGTATGTATTCAGCCAACATCGACTCAGCCTTCCATCTCTCTGGGTCGGTAAAATGAGGACCAGCTTCAGCACGGAAGGCAAAGGCATGGTTCATACTGTTCGCGGATAAACGCGTGGGTGTGCAGGTAAAACTGAAACCCCTTTCAGCACGTGCCATTTTTTCTGTGCTTCTGAGGTGGGCTTCCGACTATAAGGTGCTGTAACAACAAGTGAAGTGTCCGCACTTGTACCTTATTGTATGTGGAGTAGCGTACCATGTAGGACATGGTACTCTACTTTCTAGCTGGTCCACTGTGTGTTTGTTGCATGTGTATTGTTTTCTTGTGTTCAGATGTGGATGAATGCCTCATCATTCCTGGTGCATGTGGTAACGGCACCTGTCATAACGTACCTGGCAGGTACAGGTGTGTTTGCGATCGCGGATTTGAAGACCCAATGAACATGCAGATGTGTATGGGTGAGTCTGTCTCTCTCTGTTTTTCCATGTTTCTGTATGTTTATCTCTTTGTCTTCTCTGCAGATACAAGTGTGTGTGTGTGTGTGGAATGATTGTGGTTTTGAAGACGCCATGAATATTCGGTTTACAGTCAACTTGTCCTCAAAGCTAACCTAACCCTGGCCCTAATCTTAAGCTCTAACTCGACCTAACCCTAAATCTCACCCTTGCTCTAATCCTGACCCTAACGAATTGTCGAGTTGACTTAGGGATGAGTTGACTACCACCCAGTAATGCAAATGTGCATGGGTGAGTCTGTCTGTAATGCCGTCAAGCATTGTCCTGTGTGAAACCAAGTTGGCTTTCTCCAGTTCTTGGGCGGATGTCAAAACGGCAACTAAACCAGTTTTCTATTTGCAGTGGTTTCATCTTTCATCTCGAGGGAAAGCTATTTGTGTTTTTTTTCTCATTTTCGTGTTTCAGCTGCACGTATTATCCTGTTCTTTTTGTTACTGGTGGTCGAGAACCAGGACAATCAGTTGTTAGGAAAGACTCGTCTCCGAAACAACCTGCTATGTTTTGAGTGGGATGTAAAACTTTACTTACTCAAATTGTGGTCATTTAGCTCAAAACAAGTGACAGATGTATAAAAGTTACAACTAACGCAACTCGACGATGTTTATCTTGATGTTTTGATCTCTGTCAGAGACTTTCGTCAGAAGAAGCTTGTTCAATTCTTCTTCCGGTTCTTGCCACGGTAGTGATGTGACGTGGCAAGAAAACAGTCCTACTTGTGGCTCAGTGTGTTGCTGCCCTGCCGGTTCATAGAATGCCGTCCCTTCTTTCGGATGTGTACCACATCACTACCGTGGCAAGAACCGGAAGAAGGATTATATTAATGTTTTCACGGACCGAAAGAATGTGTTTAAAGATGAGAGATGGTGTCTAGAGCTTGAGAAAGTTGGAGTGATGTGATGTTTTTTTGCAGACGTTGATGAGTGTTATCAAGACCCGATGCTGTGTCGCGGTGGTCACTGCATCAACACTGTCGGCAGTTTTGTCTGTCAGTGTCCCGAGGGTCACGAACTTGTGTCTGATGGCAGTGGATGTCGAGGTCAGTTGCGGTCTCACAATGTTGTGATGGTGATAGTGGCTCCATGTAGGCCCTGGGAGTCCAGCACTTTCTTCGGTGCTTTGACGCTGTTGGTTGGGTCAGCTGATCTGTAAAAATCATCCCCGAAATGACCTATAAAGTGTCGAGTGGGATGTTAGTCCTTTACTTACTCACTGACTCTGACAGCAGCAGCTCTTGAGATCTAAAGATCAAATGCAATGTTATTTGGTTGTTAAAGTAAACTGCTTTAATTATAATCAAATCCATTTGAATATGGGCAACTTGAACCCAGTTAAGATTAATCGTATCTGTGTTGCGAGTTTGGGAGAAATTTTATTAGAAATCTGTTTACGACATTGTATTGGATGCGTGCGTCATGCAGACGTGGATGAGTGCTCCACAACGAGTGGCATCTGTTCAAACGGTCGATGTGTCAACTTCATGGGAGGATACGAGTGTCTGTGTGATCCCGGATTTGAGCCAACACCACGGAAGACGTCCTGCCAAGGTTCGTCAGTTACACTGTTTTGTCATTTCACAGTGAGGTGGCTACCAGTTCCAGTTTCGGTGGAGGCGAAGTTGTCCTTCGTAGAACCAGGCCGCAGATAAGCCCATAGTCCCTCCCCCAGTAAAGCCCCCGGTATTTCTTACCAGGGTACTATGAAAACCTCCATGAGGATGTTAAAAACCTCAAGAGGTCTCTAACTGTTATATGGTGTTTCTTTCTGTTTCCTCAGGAATTTCTGTTGGGCGCCTGAGAGTTTCTTTTTATTGAACCATGACTGTTTCGCCTGTCAGCGGCAAAGACCCGAGTTCTTGCGGAATGGTTCACACGACGTGCCCCTCTTCCGAATGTTCCCTCTTTCAATCCAGTCCATCATCATTAATCAGATGAGGCCACGGAGGTTGAGGGCCAATGAGGGGTGCCTGGTATAGTCGCCTCTTATGACATCTGGCTAGTAGATAGAGTGGGTCTATTCTAAGCCCCGGAACCCACACGGGGTCAGTGAGGTGGCTAAGTATCATACTCCATCATGTTGGCAAGTCGTGAAGCTGATTTCGGAGCTGCTGCAACGTTGGTCACCAGCTGTTTGAAGGCCAGCTTTGAACCTGTCTGTTTGGTTGAAAACATGAAATGAACCAACAAATCTGTCTGCAGCCAGCTTGTGACCCCATAAAAGTCGCCAGCTGGACCTGTCGCAGACCTGTATGAACATGTCGTGAACTTGGTCAGAAACCCGACTATCGTCACAGGGTCCTCAGTGCTCCGCACTGTCTGAGGTAGCATTTGGAGAATCTACTCGCGCGGTGACGTTACGTATACAATGTTTCTGCATACGTGTACGTGGTGCCACCATGCGAGTCGAAAAATGTCATTTTTGGCCTATTTTTGGCGTATTTTGCTAATTTTTCCACAATTAAATAGTACATTTACCAGGACACAAAAAGTTCGGGCATCATCCTCACACGTGGGCTATGTTTGCACCAATTTCCGCATTTTTACTGTTTATGGTTTTTGAGGTAGTGTGAGGAGAAGATTGTGCTCATTTTTGGCGTTTTTGGTCTATTTTTGCCATTTTTTGCTAATCTTGCCACAATTAAAAAGCTTTCAAAAATCTAAGTGTGCATCTAAGATGTGTCTGCATTGTCCATACGGGATGCCACCTTTGTGCCAAATTTGACATTCTTAAGCTTTCTCAGTCGTGAGATATCGTTTGGAGAAAAAAACAGTCACCCATGCAGACACCCACCCAGACACCCAGCTTATTTCATCATCCGTGATGCCGTTGCTGATACTAATTATACTCTGTACTGTGTCAGACGTGGATGAGTGTCGTGCGAACAACGGAGGCTGCAGTACTATCTGTCATAACACTGTCGGCAGTTATGAATGCCGTTGTCACCGAGGATACCATCTCAAACCTGATGGACACACATGCGAAGGTTTTCTGTCTGACCTTTTATGTTCTTTGCTTATAGACTGTCTGATCATTTGCCAAGTAAGTGAGTGGAGTCTAACATCCACTCGACATGTGTTAGGAGATACGTACTGTATATGCATTTGTGAAGCTTTTTTATAGTGCAAAATTACAAGCTTGTTGCACAGTTGCAGCTGTTTGGCGTGACCTTGTGACAGTATCCTTGTGTTCTTCATCATAGTTGATCGAGTAACCGATTTTTCGACCCTGCCCTGGATGCTCGACAGGGGGTGTGGACCTTGTTTAGCCAGACGACGTCTGAGCCGGAATGTTTTCCTTTGTGTCTGCATTGTCCATAGTGTTGTTTGGGAGGATAAGATGGTAGGTTCCCAGGTCTTTCCATCTCGCAGTAGAGAAGCCTTATTCCAGTTGCACTAGACAGATCTTCTCATCATCTCAAGCCAGCCGTTGCCATGTGAAGTATTCCTCCACCTAGCTAGAGAAAGAAGACCTGCTGCTGCCCAGGTCTCCTTGGCTCCAAACCACATGGGCGTTTTTACAGAGACACCACCTCTGAGAGCTGTTTATCTCTGGACAGTCGTACTTTTCTGTATACGCCGTCCAATCAACATAAGCTGCCTAGAACATCATGCAACAAGAACACCGCACTGTACTACAGCAACCAGAGCAGCTGTGTCAATGCTCCACCCCACTCCAGTCTATCATCAGCAACCAGATGAGGCCACGGAGTTTGAGGGGTGATCCAGTACTGTGCCCACCCCTAAATGGAGGGAAGCCATTGGCCCAATGAGCTGCTCTTCCGCCATCCACGTCCTAGGCACAGCTGCTGCCCTGTGTCTTGGCTTGGCTTGGCACAGGCTTATTTAGTGGTGGCCTGCACTTGCCACGTCACAGTATCGTCATAGGCATTTGATGACAACAGACGGCGCCACTCGTCTATCATCTCCACTCCCTGTTGATGCTGCCGCTGTAGGTCCGCGACTGCTTGTTCGACAGGAGGACATCCTGCTTATTTCGCAGGTAGGTAAAGGTAAAGGTAAGTGTATAGCAGTTTGTATAAATACCTACACCGCTACGGGAAATCACTTACCATATGGAATCACACAGTGTTACCTGCCACCCGGCAGAGGTGACTTTCCCGCCTT
>Ga0126335_1003049_pt1 | contig 10283 bp, 11 predicted proteins | sample OlaspJWI45metaG_FD_108409 | JGI IMG/M metagenome (GOLD analysis project Ga0126335, IMG submission 108409) | Marine gutless worms symbiont microbial communities from Oahu, Hawaii - Olavius sp. 1 OAHU.JWI-45 metaG | ecosystem: Host-associated > Annelida > Digestive system > Unclassified | place... | reverse complement strand
GATTGATTGATTGATTGATTGATTGATTGATTGATTGATTGATTGATTGATTGATTGATTGATTGATTGATTGATTGATTGATTGATTGATTGATTGATTGATTGATTGATTGATTGCTGTCTGAGACAGTATTTAGAATTTGACGACTTTATCATTTCCACTCTGATCTTTTACGGTCCACCATATCACTGACACAATCATAAAAACAAAATATCGAGCATTCGAATTTAAAATAAAGATAGCTGCATTGCACGGTGAAAACAAAAACTCAGAATGGCGCGTAAAGTTGGCATTATGCAGTGGATTTTAACTAAGAGCGACGACTGTCGACGGTTTTAGTACGATCGCAGCCATTATATACCTGCGACGGTAGCCAAAGTACAGCGAAGACGATGACGACGACGACGACAAGCAGGTGGTCGCGTTTTCGAGCCGCTGCGTCTGCATTTCCGGCGGCGTTCGGTGCTGTGTGAGTCGTCAAGGGAGCGTTGCGGCCGAGCGCGACTGCCAAAAGGACACCCATAATGATCAGCGGTATGATGTAGCCGACAGCGAATGACGACGCGTGCAAAACGCATCTGCATAACAGACACACAGACGTAGCCACCGTCAACAGTAAAACAGTGTGTCGGTCGTCGGCCTTCTACATCAAGTAGACGTAGGCATCAAAGCCACCGGGGACGCCGGCAAGGCAAAGGCATACTGAGCTTGCCGTACGTTTTGTAGTTAGAATTCTGACGATGGGCCCATCAGACTAACTCAAATTATTCAATATAGCACATTACTTGGAAAACCGAATCATCTCTAGTACAGAGAGTAAGAGACAAATGTAGGAAGTGATGTGACGAGCCACGAATGAGTCACGTACTGCTCTCTCATGCTGTTGTAGTCAGGAATGCAGGTACTTTGAGTCTTGGCGTTGTCATGCTGTATCGTGATCGCGCGGTACTTTGTCAAAATCGGGGTGTCCAGCAGACAGATGACGACGCTTCCCACGACCACAGCTATCATGACAACGCGCTGAGTCAGTGGGCGCGTTGGCCTAGTGACGGCGACACAGCGTGCGATTGACATCAGCAGCAGCACATACACCCGTATATTGGCCGTCGCGAATGTTGCATAACTCGATATCTACAATTGAATGTGAAGAAAAGAAACGCGACATACTATGAAGTAACTCGAAGGGACAAATGAAAACGAGATAGGCGTCTAGCAGAGAGCTATAACTGCATAGACATACGACAGGGAACACAGATCGGCGTATCAATAATCACTTGCCAAGTTCATAAAAAATATTAGGTAGAATCAAAATTAGAACGATGTACAGCGACGTTTTGCCAATAAATGAGCGTCGCAATAATTGATTCGTTCCCGTTCTGTAGTCGACCGGAGCGGAATTTGTTGGCAGATCATCGAACCTGTGTTTTTGCATTCGACCGCTTCTTCCAGAAAGTTGCAGCCTATAGACAAGAAAACTTCTAGGGTCTAAAGGTTTTATAGGCCGCATCCAATGTATGACATGCGGACTATTGCGATCGATGATCTCGGCGTCTGTCAGTCTGTATGCCAGTCTGTCTGTCACGCGGCTGAGCAAAAACGTCTACACGGATCGACGTCCTGTTTGTGCAGTGAAGACTCATGGGGCGATCCCCGCAGTGCGAAGGGCGGAAGATTTAATGCGGCCTTCGCCGAACTACTTTGGCCACTTGCTTTTTTATTATGTGTCACTTCAGATCAATAAAATGCCGTAGACCTACAGCCTAATATGCCGTTGACGGTGGACTGTGAATGCTTACTGGTTCTTATCATCTAAAGCTCACGGCACTAAATGTACATGTATACAGTTAAGGTGCGTTTCCACCGTACGCTCCGCGTGACGTTGCGACCGATATACAGCAATCGCCCGCACTGGCTCGTCAGTGGAAATAGTTATGACAGGTTGATAAAGTTTCTATCTTTTGCTATACATACGGCGACAATGACGTCAATTTTGCTAAATATTTCTGTGATCAGCGTAGTTGCCGCCATTTTGTGTGCCATCTATTTACAATACGTGTAACCTGCATTCACCACCTACACTATGGACGTCCGTGAACATGGATATGGTAAATTTAGTGACGTCAGCGCCTCTTATGTATTGTATTGCTAAGGGTATCATTCCACTAGAGCTAGCAAGTGTTCGCGACAAGTCGCGAACTTAACTTGTTCGCGACAACAGAGACAAGTCGTGGACAGGTTCGTGACTTGCTAGCTCTAGTGAAATGTGGAAAACTGTGCGATCCAATGACAATGCGTGCCATACCGGAGCACTTCTGTGATGGGGTTGGCTGGTTGGCCCATAAAGAGGCGCTATATCAAGTGTCTAATACCTTTACCTTTACCTTACCTAGAGCTAGCAGGTCTCCGACACTGCCGCGGACTTGTCCGCGACACGTCGCGAACAGGTTCGCGACTTGCTAGCTCTAGTGGAATGATACCCTAACCACGCAAAGCCACGCGCAGCGTAGACTATAGGTGGAAATGGACGCAGTGTTTATTCTAGGCATCTCGCCTGGGGATTGCTCCCTTGAACTATAGATTCCCTGGGAAATTTAAAATTGAACTATTTTACCAGTTACAAAGACCAACTCTGTGGTAACAAAACATGTATTTGTGGCTTCAATTTGCACCAGAATTTACTTGGCGTCGCCCGGACCCAATGGGTGAGCTTACAGCGCTCCCCCATATCCTATAGCTGGTTTAGGGGTAGGGGCAAGGCCCCAGGAGAGAGGCGGGGAAAAGGGGCACCTGAAGGAAGGAGGTGGAGAAACCCCCAGGAATTCCTGATCCCCCGGACGCCAGCAGTCAAGAATGAACCTTACTGCTGTTAGTGGAAAACTAAAAGTAAAGACACTGTATATAGCTAACCTTCAACTGCCTGTCAATAGTGCCATCGTAAAGGTCTGCGCTATCGGCTGTGTTACATACTAAAGATTCGATACCAGTTTAGTCATTTTTGTTAGAGGCATATGTTTTAGCGCGGTCGATGGCTGACCAAAATCAACGAACCTTACACCACGCGTTTCCGAAGTGCCACATTTCAGTTGCGTATGCAGCAACAATGAAAGGGAGACACACGACGTCGAAGAGGAGGTCGACGATTGCAAGACTGGCGATGATCGTGTTTGTCGAACACCGCATCTGTTTGTCGACGACGATAACGATGACGACTGCCAAGCTACCGATGAAACTCAGAAGGCCAATAACGCTGAGGGCGACCCACAAAACTTGTAAAATTAGCGACTTGTCTGCACTATCATCGAAAATAGTAGTCGCGTTCTGCAGCGAAACAAAATAGTCGTAGTTGCTAGAGAGGTTCACTCCAATTTCAGACTCCATTCTGTAGATCGCTCGTAGTCGTCGGATCGCCTCTGAGTGAAGTTGGATATCACACTATGGCATTATCAAGTTATATCGCTATTTGGCTATTTCAGTACTTGGCATCGTGTAGAAGCAGAGGTTTTCATACAGAGCACGGCCTACAGACCTCTGATCAGTACCTACAGAGCGTGCACCAATGACCGTTTAACTCTGCTGCAGAGGCGTTTCCAGTCCGTGATCACTCTATGTATTTGAGTTTCAACAGGACGCCTAGATGCTCTGTATGCAGATTAACAATAACAGATTCATTAAGAAATTCTGTTCTACTGTATGTGTGTAAATTTATCAGTCTTTAACATGTAGCTCACTGTTGTTAATGATGTCATACTACTACGTCAGTATGACAGCAATACAGGGCTATAATTCGTGTGTTCATTTGTTCGCTGCCTGTCGGCGCTTTATTTACATTTAGAGTTAAACCAAATGGTTAAACGCTGGCTGGCCGGTTCTTAAAGATATATTTTAGCATTATTTCGTATAATTTGTATTAATATTTATATCACTAGCCTACTATGTAAGCTGATTAATACGGATGTGCGCGAGCGCTTTAGGCCTAGGCCTACTATAGGTTGTTACAGGCATACAGATAGCCGAAGCTGTAATAGCCGAAGCTTGAACACTAACACCTGTCCTTAAATAACCAAGTATAAAAAATATTGTACTCGAGGCTCGAGAATTTCATTACCGCTATCTAGCGGTATAGCCTACTTATATTTTTGTTGTCATGAGAGCTTGCCTATCTTTAATACTTTGTGCGATAAAATATTTCAGTAATTTATGCTTTCTGGCCATCCTGGATTCGTCCGTTAGTAACGGACTGTTACTCTGTCTGATTGGCATACAACTAATATTGCCAAATTACAGTAAGCCTATCAGTAATAATTGGCCTAATGATTACTGCAATTGCCAATATAATAACTCTCTGCATGGTATGGGTCAAGGACTACTCACTCAGCGAAGCTGAGTGTAAGTCCCTAGGTGCTTGCCCGCATGTACATCAATTTTTCACTTGCTATTACTGTTAAATAGTCGCCCGCGTTCATTCCGCCAAGGCGACATGAATTCGCAATTGTTTTAGTCTAGTATCCCACGGCCACGGCCACGGCCACGGTGTCATTAATGTAATTTCCGTAGGTTCTACCATCGGTACACTGTAATTGACTGACTGATTGCCATCTGCCACAGTTGTCCGTGCGAGTGATTTCGCTTAGGCCTATCTGTTGCTGATATTTTTCTGTTTTATTTAGGTCAACATGTAGGCCTATTTCGCTAGGTCACATGATAAGTTCTGTTACTGCAGGCTTAAATTGTAGGCCTAAATCATCTCAACAGCAATGACAATCTGCCTAGACTTTTGCGCACCGTGGGTGCACTAAGTGGCCAAAATAAATTGGCGATGGCCGCATCGAATACCCTCTCCACCCCCTTCCCGCGGGGGATCAGGACCCCATCTAAACGGCCGAAAAATTATTGATGTCTCGACCTCGACCAGGAAGACTAGAAACCCGCCCGACCATAGTTTTTTTTACCTTAGCTGACACATTAACGTTGAGACATTGTGCCGAAAGTGATTCAAAGCCACCGATTAATCCGGCTTGTTGGTTTGATATTTTAGGCAAACTGTTTCAACGTGATTATACCGTACTCCTGTTTATTCTTGGCAGATTTCAATGCAGCGCCCACGTGTGCAGAGTTTAGGCACTTCAGTAAATTTAAAAAAAGAACAAATACTTTTCCAACCTACCGACCCTGAAAATATTTTCTCTGTTTCCGGAAACATCAATAACTTTTTTGGGCCCTACAACAAGTTACAATGTTTTTTGTCAAGTCAAATCAAATTTTTTTTGCAGCTTCACACAGCCATTAGGTCGTTTACTAGGTATTTTTTTCGTAGACTGCAGACGGCATAAAGCCTCTTACGTGACACCTTATTCTAACATAACATACAAAAATACAAAAATACATTAATTAAAACATACATAACACTAATATCTGCTTTATGCAATACATTACTAGCTGGTTATCTAACAATGTTGTGAAGTTGGGACCCCGAACTTGGAATCTCCATCTTGATCCGTTCGGCCGTTATGGCACGGCGCAGGCGCTTTACAGACAGACGGACAAACTTACAAACAGACACACCACGCTAAAAGATCATCGGTCGTCTCGTAAATCGTAATCCACAATCTGCATCTCATCATTCTCATGCGATGCGGCCTAATAATGGCGTATGCTTACTTATTAACGTATTTGCGGTACCGATTTCTTATCTTGCTCGTTTTTTCTATGCGGAAATAGTAGCGAAGTATTCGTTTCGTCGTTTTTGTTCAACGTTAGAGAGATAATTTCACTGTTATGTGACTGTTATTATTGTTACAGTTGTTTCATATGTTTGTTTGTTTGCGCTCTTGGTCATCTTTACGGTTTATGTGCAAGAAAATGTGCAGTGATAGTCACATACCATGTAAAGCAGCGAAAGTTGTTGCGAGCAGTGATGATAGAGCAAAAGATCGTCTCATATGGATTGACTGTGAAGTGAGTAATGTGTTAGCTTTGCATTGGTCTAAATCTTAGTGTGACTGTGTGAGACAGGTATTGGAGCATAACTTGTTAAAGATCAAGTCAAAACGTCCTCAAAGCCTAGGTGTTCAGGGCTGGCCCGTGGCACATATCCTGATTTGTTGACGCCATTACCTGCGACAGACTCTAAAAAACTTCTCGTATGATATCGTGGGTGTAATACCTCAAAAAGAAGTGACACAATAAGATTGCATAAAATAAGTTGCATGTGTTGGAGATGATTAAGGCATAATAACTCATCCCCTTGCCAAAAGCTAGTTCTGTACACCACGCCAGTGACTAAAAAAATTAATGTATGCGTTGACATAATTAAAAAATTTAACGCCTCGACAGCTCTAGTTTTTGTTATTTTTGCTGGTGATCAAAACTGATTATTCAGATGTATTGTGGTACTGCTTTCAATGTGTGTCAGATGACAGGACTTGATGTGGAAAAGTGTCATCTCCTAGAAGTTGCATGCATCATAACAGATGATGAGCTGAATGTTATTGCCAAGGTATGCTGTTGTAGTCTAACATTATCACAGCACATATACACTTACAGATTTCTGTGTTTACTAATTTACATAAATCACAAATTAGTACTGCCAGACTGGCTCTTGCATTGGCTGCAAGTACTTGACATATATCAGATGTGGCTGTATTTTGTAACTGACATATCATAATTATGTGTCTGATATATATCACTATAGATGAAAGAAACTTTTTCTCAGATGTATGAGATTAGAACATCTGCTGTTTGATGATTAGTAAATTAAAATTTATTGTAGTATATCTGATAATTGGTAATATTTAGCTTACAGTTGTAGGCACCAGTTGTTACGTTCCCTGTTGATGTTACACTTGTGCTGACGTTGTTGGTGCTTTTAAGGGACCAGATATTGTCATACACCAGCCTGATTCAGTTCTTAATTCAATGAATGAATGGTGCATACAGCAGCATGGGCAGGTATGTGATGTGTTATCTGCAATACTTTATTTATTTATTCATTGTATAATAAAAAATGAAAGATGAAGTTAAAGGTTTTGTATACAAGAACAGAGTTCTTATAGTCATATAAATGGTATAAATGCTTAGAATAGAGAAAATATTGTTTTTAGTTTGCTTTCTAGATTTAGGCATGCAGTGCATTAGCATTGTTACTGATAGTGTACCATATTTGTTGCAGTCACTTGAATTTAACACATTCCTAAATACTGATAATCTAGAATACTTCTTTTGTTATTTGCTTGCTTTATTGTGTATGAGAAATTGTCGATGCATTGCCTCTGCCATTTTAAATAAGCATTTTACTAAACTAAACCATCTAAACTGATGGTTTATGAATTATGATTTCACTGAAAGTACTGATGCTGTATGTGAAAAGTCAGGACTTACACAGAAGTCAAGAGACAGCCGAACATTTACCAGCGATGCAGAATGTGAATTGCTTCAGTTTGTAAAGAAACATACACCTTCATCAGCTTGTCCACTTGCAGGCAACAGTGTTCATGTTGACAAACAGTTTCTTATCCGATACATGCCGGCATTCGTTGACCACCTTCATTATCGTATTGTTGATGTCAGCACCATCAAGGAACTGTGCCGGTGGGTGAGAAGTATGGATAATGTCTGCTGAGTATGATAAAATTTGTGATATGTCTATACAATATGTCTTATGCTACATAAGTCAACAGTGACAATACTCTTGTGAATGGCATGTACCACACTGCCTGATGATGACAATCATGTCTTTTAGGTTTTTGAGACTATTCATTAATGCTGCAAAAAGGCAAGATGCAAGAATTTGAAAAATGAAGTTAGAGAAACACAAATGCACATGAAACTTGCAAATATAAGATTGATAAATCTCAGTGCAATAGAGGTTAGTATATGTGAAACTGAAAATGGTTTTGATGTGGAATTGTTGCAGACGATGGTATCCAACTGAGTACAGCTTGGCACCTGCAAAACAAGCTACTCATCGGTATTTTGGCAGATTTTGAAACTATTATTATAGTTATTGCTTTTGTAGACAACAGTATTTGTTGTGTAAATGCCAAAACCAAATAGTTTTGTTTGCAGTGTGTTAGCAGAGTGCTGTAACCAGGTATAGTTGGTTGCCATATGTATAGTTGTATACTTTGAATGCCAGTAGACCTTGCATGTTAGCTACAGCCAAGATTTTAAGTTTTTAATTTGTACGTCAGAATGTATGACCCAGATGAAGAATTAAAAACAAGTATTGTTCATATTCTAGGTGCTAGATAGCTTTTTTCTAGACAGACGATTTGGTAGCTAATAAGCATTGAGAGACTGGAATAAGAAAATTATGTTATTATTTTACCAAACGTGTTAGTGATGTTAGTCGTGCATGCATGCTACTATTGGCAGTTAGTGTGTTTGTCACAGAGACTGCTGCAATATACAGCCTTGCACACAAGCTGCACAGTACACACCCTTTCTTCACTGCCTAAGCCAAGCAGCTGAGCTTTACAGTGTAGTAAAGCTCAATGGTGGTGGTAGTTAGAAGTCCACAAATTAACTCCTGGCCCTAGTTGATTGATCTGGTCTGGGGATGGCACTGCTGCCTTGGCGTTGTTCTGCGTTCATCTAAGGAACCGATGAACTCTTGCAGTGGCTTGATTACAGTGACAGCAATGTCAAGATAGACCTGAGTACTAGAATCATTAGTTACTGGTACCAGTGCTTAGAAGGTCATGTGTTTCCTAGCATTTGTTTTTCATTTGAGCATTTTTTTTATCTGTCAGCAACTTTACATAAAAACTACTGACCACATTTTGATGAAAATTTTACAGTGAAGTATCTTTGAAGAGACTGGTGTTGATTCTGCTGTGTGAACTTTTTGAAGGCTATGAACCTGTAGATCAGAGCTAAAGATAGTGCCTCATGATAGAGTAGTCGCTCTGTGGCAACACTATACAATGTGTTCCTTGGTGGAGGTCCACTGTCTCTAACACCGCTCTTGTATTTACTAATGTCAGCATTGTTTATGTGTTTTAGCGCATTGGATGATATCAAAGAAAGCATTAAGGAACTGGAGTATTATCGACAAGTTATCTTCAAGAATTGTTAATGATTGCTCCTGCATGCCATCTGCAGTGCTGTAACATTCATAGAACACCACTGCATGATGGCAGTGAATGATTTAGTGTTACAAGACAATGGTGCCTTTATTCAGCAATTGTTTTGACACTGTTTTGGGAGTTGTTACGTCTGTGGAATAGCAGCTGAAAATAAGTTGCAGTTTGTCTCGTGACTGAACAGTAGCAATTTTTAACTGTATATGGTGCACGGTCATCCAGAAGTGAAGTCATTAAAAAATTTCTGTATGTCGTGTTTTTGTGTCCATGTCAGTGTGATTTTATGTAGCACATACATGGTCATAAAAGATCCTCTAATGTGCCGCATTTAGGGTTTTAGTGACACACGGTAGAAAAATGATGTATTATACCTACTGTTGTGGATATGAAATACACAACAGAACAGTAACACAATATCTCAGCTGGAAAGTATAGATGGCCTGCCTATGGCACAAAGCAAAGAGGCTGAATAGCACAGTGTCGTTACATTGCCATACTGTAGGCGAACGCTGTTTTTTTTATGTGGTAACATTTTGTTGGTGTGCAAAATTAGGCAGAATATGCAAATAGTTAAAAGTCTAATGAGTTTCGGTAGATATAAGAACTAAGAAGATGTCATCGATTGCAGTGACTCCTTATGACTGCAAAAATGCGATATAGTTGACGACATTATAAATGACCACCAGTATGTTGTATATGTGGTACATGGCCGCTGTACGCCAAGTTGGATTTTCAAACAAAATGTATTTGGACCATTCCACACCTTGGCCCATTAACTACAAAGTTTGTGAAAAATTAACAAGTAACAATTGCAGAGCCTGTGCTCAGAAAATGGTAAAATTGACTACTGAATAAAGTTTGCTGTTCATTTTGCTTTGTTTCCTATACAAGACATGCATTTGCTGCATTGCTTTTGCAGGTCTTGGTTTAGCATAAATTGTTTTTAAGACAGAAAATTGTTATACCAGATTTAAAAACCACAAAACACCAATGAGACGCACAAATGCAAAGTACCAAAATTACAAAGCTGTTTGCCAAGTTCTTTGAAACATGCATTGAGTTTGTGTAATTTTGTACAAGTCTTTGACACATGTACATCAGTTATGTTGACAGCAACAGTGATATTTGCATTGTACTTCTAAGTCGCAATTTGCATTTCTGCAACAAGTTAAATGTAGAGCGTAGATACACTAGTTTAT
>Ga0126335_1003048_pt1 | contig 10283 bp, 5 predicted proteins | sample OlaspJWI45metaG_FD_108409 | JGI IMG/M metagenome (GOLD analysis project Ga0126335, IMG submission 108409) | Marine gutless worms symbiont microbial communities from Oahu, Hawaii - Olavius sp. 1 OAHU.JWI-45 metaG | ecosystem: Host-associated > Annelida > Digestive system > Unclassified | place... | reverse complement strand
CTACGTCCCCCAGGTACCCCCACCATCCTATGAGTATCCCTCCCCATCCCTTGTCCCATGTCGTGTGCCGTACTGTATGCCAGCCCCACCTCATCTGAGACAGTACATCGCACCTTCGCCAACACCACAGATGATTGCTGAGTCCAGTCCATCAATGGAGGTCCGCAGCGGCACAGTCTACTTCAATGCAGAGACGCAGCAGCCTGAACTGCGTGTTGGTGGCATTTACTATGGACCGGCAGGTCAGCAGCACACTACCAGTACAGCACTGCCCATCAGGAGACCTAACTCGGCCATTCCTATCGTTAACCCACAGGTATTATTATTATTATTTTTAATACCACCGGTAGTAGGATCCCGGGGGTTAAAAGCAAAAATGTTAAAAACATAAAAGCAGGTTGGAATGGTTACGTGTCTGTGTCGTCCTTATCTGGGAAAGTTTCTCAAAATAGCGTTGAAACGGTGTACCAGCACGCTAACTCTTTGGAAGAGATACTTTTTCTAATGCTTCGTCTGAATGGTGTGTGATTTTGCGGCCCAGTTCTTTGAGAAAAGAAGCCGTGGTGTCGCTCAGTGGCCCATGTGACTCAACTGCCACTTGTTGAAACTCACGAGTAGAAGACAGTTCAGTGTATTTTGAACATTGAACATTATTTTTTTAATACCCATGGGTGTATAGTTCCCAAGGGTTAAAAGCAGTAACATGTACAGATTAACATGGCATTAGAAAAAGAGCTTAGATGACATGATACATGATTATGCCACGAGTCAAAGTTTCTGTGAAAAGAGCCGTTTAGTTGTCTCTTCCATGAAGCCATGGCATGTCGCCACAGTTTTTGTGTCTGGTGTTTTAGCTTTTAGCCTGTCAGTATCGTATACGCGAGATGTGGACTAATGCGATAGATGATCCCGACGTCTGTCAGTTTGTATGTTTCTGTCATGTGACTTTAAGTGGGTCGCTGTGCAAACACGGCTGAAGAGATTGAGTTCCAGCTTTGGGTGGAGCAATAATAATCAAAAGAGGCTTAAGTAATTTTGCAAAGACCGCACTGAATCTCCATTGTCGTGGGGGGATGGGGACCTGCTACTAATAGAATGTTTCTTGGGTCCCCGAGAGTCTCCACTCCAAACAGAACATTTATCCGTTCAGCTGCATGACAGACTGACAGATGCCATGATCATCGATCGCGGTATTTGATGCAGCCTAATAATACCCAAAGTGGACGATGCTAATAGTGATGTCTTAAACCTGGACTGGACCAAGCCAATCGACTAAGCCCGTGAGCTCGGCTGCCATTTGCCACACCCACAATCACCATTTTTTATTACTCAGCCAGAAGGCTGATACTCATTTTGTTGTCCCATGGAGGGTAGAAGGCTGAGTCGGCCTAGTTGCATGGTTACAATCCTAGATGGTTTACCTGCCTGAAGATGGTCACCCATCCAAGTACTAACTGGGCATACAGGGTTTTCCTAAGATTCTTTGGAAACAGAACACTTGTCGGGTTTTTCCTAAATTTTTCTTTAAGATTTGTTTTGCTGATCGGTCTGTAGTTTAGCTAAGACAATTTTGTTGTAATCCAGCAATGTTCAATAAACCGTTTTTGACTTGTTGCTGAACTGTGGCTTGTGACTGATTGTAGGAACACGAGCACCTATTGCCTGGCTCAGTCTATTACAACGAATATCTGTACACACCTGCCGCTAGCAGCCAGATGTCGTACGATGGCGGCGCCACACCAGCTGTCGCAGGTCCTGACAGTGCACAAGCTGAGAACAGTGTTGCTTGACAGACAACTGACGTTTGAACTCGTGTTGTGTCAGTCGTGTTGGTATCGGGTTTGCATTTGTGTAACGACTTTAAACTGTTGTTTCGTAATTTCGTTACATACACATTTGCCTCATTTCATTTGTTACTTAATATGCGATGTGTTAGTGGCTCCATGTTTATATCACGGCAATGTGGTGGCAATGTTCGAGGTTTAATAATGTTTTGCAGGATGGAACAGTGCTTCGTTTGTTTCACATGTAAATAACACTTCTTTTTTCTCTAAAATCTATCCTACCAAACATATACAAAAACCTAGCTTGTATAAATGTCTATAGCCAAATGCAAGCAAGTCGGGAATCAAGTAGAGTCGAACTGCAGAAGAAAGTCACTCCCAGTTCTATCCTGGAATATAGCTGTTTCCTCCACGAGGCCAGCGGGGACGTCTATGTGCAGTTCCCCGGACAGAAGACGAGTCATTATTCTGTATGCACCAAGATCCCCTTCAGTCATTTCTAGCCAGTACTGGATGTCGCCAATCTTCCAGTATCCAGCCAATAAAGGCTTGTAGACTAAAATGTCTCGAGCGGGACATTAAGCCGTTACTCACTCACACCCCATTCTTTCCCTGCTGTTATTGTGAACCTGCACTAAGCAGTTAATAAAACATTGCTTTACCTAAATGAGTCTTGTTTGCCATAATTTTGGCGATCCACAAAGGGAAACCCTATGCAGAGATTAGCATTATGCATTACCTTGTAAGAAGGGCTTATTGATGAATTACCTGCCTGCTGTCTTCATTACGAAGGGCTTATTGAACGACAGATTTAATGCGATATGCAAACAGTACCTTTTGCAACTTTTAGAATTGCGACAAAAAGTGCAAAGCTTCTGTTTCCAGATGTAAACCAAACATGGTCGCCACGTCTCAATTTAATGTTAGGGTCACACTGGCTTGAACCCGGCATGAAAATTTGTGGCCTTGGCGTGAACTAAATTCGGACAGATACTGTGGCTGTCCCAGCTACTTCTTACTCCGCTTGCAATCAGCTATACCCAGACGTTGCGAGTGTTGTCCCCAACACTTCTTACTTCCCGCCCCCGGTTGGTGACCAGCTGCCATTCTTTCAAGTAACCTGCCCTACAGCATCTTGTCCATGTCACACTTTGTCTAGTAAAAATCCCAATTGTAGAAGCACAGCTAACAGTTTGCTGCAGTATAACAATCTGAGTAAGGCTGCATCCAAACGCCGACGGAAACTGGACTTCCGTCTCGATCCTTGGGTCCTCAAGAGTGTCCACCCCAAATGTGACCTCAATCCGTTGAGCTGTTTGCATGACATCCAGCAGGATCATCGACTGCAACGGTCTGCATCTCGTGCTTGGGATTCAGCCTAACAATAATGCGTTGATGAATGCTACACAAACACATCTTTTTTGAACTCGTATCACAAATTTATGTCCACTTCCAATCAATCATGCCCATTCCGCTCAGAGCAAGTATAACAAACATATGGTCCTCATACATAACAGTTTCAGTCAGAAACAGAATTATGAATGCACAAGAAATAAACACCGCAACACAACAACTTGTCTATGAGTACATAAGTTGACACATTAATGACAAAACATGTAGCTAGGCTGGCAACAGTTCTCTGTACACTCAGTTTGCTCATTCAATTGCAGCAGCTTCGTCTCGGCATTCATCGTCTGAAACATACAACGCGAAACAAACAGTTCACCAATACCAAATAATAGAAGAACTACAGTTGAATGCCACGCAGTATGGAAACAGCAACAAGATCTTTTAGATCAGCAGGCTTCAGACTGGCTAAGCTAATCACATAAACTGCTCTAAAGATGTCTGTCTGTAACCATGGTGTCACAAATTGCAACCGCTGGACATAGAGACTTGTAATATTGTACGCAGAGACATACTGACCAACCCTCATCACAGGCCGAAAACGAAGTCACCCTGTCCTAGTTAGGCTAGTTTTCAAGCCCAGACTAAAACCTATCCCTTTCACGTGGCGGTTAAGGGCTGCAAAATTATGGAATTTACAGTACATAATTCGCCGACTTTTCAAGTCAATCACCAACATGCTTATGAGAGATAAACTGCCAAATGGCTAAATCGTTCCTTTCGGAGCTTACACCTTTCTCCGTCCATCGCTAAGTTGCCTACACCTCTGTACCTTTAAGTGCACATGCCAAAACAATTTGTGAAAAAACACGACTGCAGTTTGACAGCAGGACTTTGGCACCATCTACACGTGAACAAAATGCATACTTTCGGTCTTAATCACAAGAATACCTACGTCACTCAGACAAGTCAATACATTATCAATATTAATGCACCTATGGCAATGACAGATTTTCTCGAACTGCATATGGCAACATTGAAATAAGAACAAAGTGATGGAACTGTTAACGAACCTTCAAGTATCTGTTGTAGGTCGTGTATAGCAGTGACTAAGATGTGAAACTGCTTGCGTCGTAATTCCAGCTGGATAAAACAACAAAGCACAAATGAAATATATCAGTTTTGATTCTGAAACATTCGATACCTTTACGCAGAGCAGCTATGTTGGAACCATGCAGAGGGTTTCAACAAGTAACCACATGATGTACGTTAGAAATGTGCACTAAGGTTTTACAGAAAGATAAAGTCATCCAAAGCTTTAACTATAGTTCTAAACCAACCTTAGGTCCAAAACCTAATTAGCATAAGCAAGTAAAGTGACACTGAAGTTCAGTTTTAAACTCGGTCTGAAACCAAACTCTTTCGCTAAAACTCAGCTTCTGGTTTCAAACCGAACTCGCACAATGCATTTAGACAGGCGTCTTCGCTGAAACTCTAGTCTTTAACTTCAGTTTTGAACTAAAAACACTTTAACCCGCTAAAACCAGATTGACATAAATATGGCGAACGTTTTTGTTTATGGTGGTGTTGCCATAGCAGCAGGTTCTCCAAAGTCAATGGTCACATTGGTCTAAAACCGAATTTTTGCATCCAGATTAAGCTACGGTTTAAAACTATAGTTTAAAACTTAGATTTTAGCAAAAGATGAATTCACCCATTATTCTGTCATGAACACGAAATTCAAACTTGTAACCGTGCAGAAATAACATCGGTTACACACATGAACATTTCAATTCACAACAACAGAACCGCAAAATTGCATTTGTCACCTTTTCATGCAGCAAGCGTTCTGTTTCTCGGTGAACCTCGAGTGCCTTGTCAACCTCTTCCAGTTGCCTGCACCACATCACACAGCAGCAGCTTAACATGAAAGTCTCCTTCTTCAGCTGTGCTTCAGCAGAAACCTGGAATAACCTCCCAGACACACTCAAAAACTCACCTTCCCTCACCACGTTTAAAACTTACCTTAGATCCCACTTGTTAACGTCGTCAACAAATACTAGTCAAAGACGAGCCTTCTCTACATCTGCCTCAGATTCGATTTTTTTTCATTTAAGTTCTTGTATTACGAGACTGCATAAAATGCATGCAGACTACTGTTACTGATGTGCACTGTGTCTGTCCATCAGTCTGTCTGTGACGTGGGCGCTCAACTCTGCTTCACTGTGTGGGGTCATTCGGCGCATCCTTTGTCAAATCGCTTTGGCCTCTTGTTACTATATTATTATGCACTGTGTAATTGTAAGCAGCAGAAGGTGTCTGAATAACGCTTCATGACAAAACATGTTCTGTTGCACAGATGAAATTATGAATAGACCAAAGTATCTAAAGCTGTAAGTTGTTATGCTGTACACAGTGTACAGTGACTAACCGTAATGTTTCCTGGCGATCTGGATGCTGCTCAATGACTTTCGCCAGTGCGTCATATTCTGACAACAACATAATGCCTCTGATAAACTCACTCGGACACACTGCCAGCTTTGGTAAGCAAAACTGAAAATTAAAATAAAACCCAGAACTGCCACAAAAAATCACAATATAACACAACTGCAAGATAAACGGACAAAAACAACAGGCTACAAAGCCCTTGTTTAGTTGCGTTTTACAGAGTCAGTATATCTTTGCAACCATTATGTCCACACACAACCCCTGAATCCATACGGGGCCCCTAGTACCCAGTGCAGCTGTCACAAACCTTGTCTGTTGCGTCGTATACTCTTAGCATCGTTAAGCTCTGCCTTGCACTGTGCTATTTTCTTGTAGGCATCTTCTATTTGCTTCTCTGTAAAGCACAAACAAGTGGCTTAGCGTCAGATGACAAGCAGTGCACAATAGAAACATCAGCAACTGGTTTACGTGTCGGACAGTGTGTTCAACATGTGGCAGACGAAGCAAAAAACAGTTGTAACAAACAGAACCTTTGCTGAAACAGAAATCTAGTGGTCATAAGGCTGCACTGTACAGAAACGGATTGAGGTCCTGTTTGGGGTGTAGACTCTTGCAGACCCAACACACATTGTATTACATGGGGTCCCCAATTCCCATATGACAAGGGTTCTGATGTGTGGAGGTAAACTTTAACTATTTTTAACTATATGAACTTTAGTATCTTGTCAACTATGACATAAGCACCGAGGCCGAGTCTACAGTGTGACTGCATACGTACAATTACATTGTCACCTGAGTACTATGACATTTAATCTTACAGCTAACTATGTGGATAAACTTGTGGGTGGCTGTGTGATCCCTTGACAACACGTGCCATACCTGAGCAGTTCAGTGATGAGGTTGCCTCATAAAGAGGCACTTTGTGAAGTGTACTATACCTCTTTTAAACTAGATTATGCATTAAGCCAGACCTAAGAATGTACCGCAACTACAAGACTAGTATAACAATAAATTACCAATCCTTTCATTAAGACTCTCATAGTTCTCCTGCTCCTTCAGGTTCATGTTGTACACTTGGACAGACTTTTTCATGGTAGTCTCACACTGGGCGAGCGCTGCCAACATTTTGTGATATGTCGCATCACTGCAACCACACCACAAAGGCAAAGCACATTTTTGCAGTGTGTGTTGGCGCGGTATTTGCTATTATGCTGTGGCTGCATGTCTGTCACGTTATGGAGACATGGCTGTCTTGTCACATTGATGTATTGTGCCCAAACGACTGAGACTGTAGCCCAGCCACTCTAGTTTTCTCATACCAAATATGAACCCGATAGCTCAAGGGGATACCCCTCATTGAGGACATCAAATGGGAAAGGGTAGGTAAGTCAGAAAATCTGGCCACGACATTGCAGTCATTCATCAGACAGCAGGTCTTGACAGCACAACATTGGCGTGCAAAAGCAATGGGCAGTTTGTTACATGTTGACGGAAAACATTTCCTAATTGTGCATACAGACAAACAAGTTACAACCAATACGTACAACACACCCCCACCATTGCTTTAACTTCATCATTTCATGTCATTTACTGAACGTTAAATTTAACAGGGTCATCAGTGTTGCTGTCTCACATCACCTACATTAATTGGTGGCAGTCAACTCGTACTCAGGTAAGCTTGTTGGAACTCGTTGAGGTTAGGTTAGGGTTAAGTTTAGGGCTAGTGCCAGGGTTAGGTTTGACTTGGGGATGACTTGATGGGGAGGAGCTGACTTGGGGGAAGTTAATGACAAACCACTATAAATGCCAAACGCAGAGCAACTATATTGTGCGACTGTCCAAAGCCAACATTCTACGACTGAGCCGTGCTATCTGAGAAAGTTAATACAATCAAGAAACCTGTCTTCGCCTGCTTCCGATGACTGACACCACTTGATGAAAGTCTTGAGCAGACTGTTAATACGCCGGTCATCATTGCCACCATCACCCTCAATCAGCAGCTTCCGTTTGATTATATCATCTGTATATGTAGTAATGTAGTATGCACATTTATATCATTCATCTCAGAACAAGGTGACGACAAATTCCACTCCTAAATATGAACAACTATCATTTCATAAACATGTATGTCTGATCTGACATTTCTGTGTGTGCACTTTTTCAGTCTTTAGATTAGTGCAGGGGTACGAAAGTCGGGTCTGACTAAAATATGCTGGAACAGCTAATTGCCGTACTAAGGGGACCGAGCTTTGTACTAAGTGAGATTGAGATGCTCTGTGCCTCCAGAGACACCAGGACAGATGTTAGGACATCAGGATGCTGCTGCAACCAGCGCTTGCACTGTAGAAAAGTTTTAAGTAGGCCTCCGTCGTAACAAGGAAATCTATTCATGTGCCCTTTGCATTGAAATGCTACTATGCATTTTAAAACGTTCCATGTGATTAAACCTCCAACAACTCAAAACTTCATTATAACTTGCGAGATATACTTGTCAGCAGATTACAAATGGTCCACTGCATAAGCTGCTATGTAAGGCTGCTATTGCGTGGTAGTGATTATTGGTCTCATTAGTGCAAGTGACCGTTGCCTGGATGTCTGCTGCCCACGGTATCTGACAACCTTGACGGACAACGGTCTCAGTACAGAGCTCAGTACCCTTAGTACGGCAATTAACTGTCTCGGCGTGACCCGGTGTCCTGGCATATTTTAGTCAGACCATTACAGTGTGTAATATGGAATACTGATGCGGAACACAACATTATGGATTAGGGTTGAACATATGGTTGGAGTTAGAGTCGGGGACATGGTTAGGGTTAGTATTACGGTTATCGCTCGCTAGGGCTGCATTCAGCAAGAACATTTTGCATTTGAGCGTCGACTGCTCCGAAACTGCATAAAGTTCCACTGAGGTATACATTCCGCACCCGGAACGTATAAACCCAATAACGTTATTCATAATTGTTTTAAACACCGACATCTTTAGATTTCATAAGTTACAACTGGGTACATTGCCCCAAAAACACATCTTGGCGAAACCACACCCACCTTCCGACACGGCCATCTTTTTTATTTACTTTTTGTTTAAAAAAATAGTAAGTAAGAGTAGTAACATGAGGCCAAAGTAATTTGGCAAAGGCTGAATCGAATGCACTGCACACACTGCACGCGATGCACTCTATAACTACAGCTGTTTCTAAGATTAATGTACAAAAAGCGTTGTTTCATAATATCTGTGTAATGGCCACTGTTAAATGACACATCTAAAACAGCTAAAATTAATTTCATCACCTCAAGAGCCATGGACTGCTGGATATAATACACAGTTCTTATTATGTTTTATGGCCTTTGAGGTAATGAAATTAATTTTCGCTGTTTTAGATGTGTCATTTAACAGTGGCCATTACACAGTTATTATAAAACGACAGTTTTTGCACATTAGCATTTGCAGTTTTTCTACCATAGGCTTATACATACTCGCATTAGTACATCATTTTGTTAAAACTAAATGCTAGCGTCACTCGGACAGGAAAGTCAACATTTAACGTTAAAGCAAAAGGTTTTTAGTTTGGTGACATAACTCGTTAATAAACGTTGAAATATAAGTGTTTGTCAAATATCGAAATGATCGGTCAATCTATGGCTGAGATACAACTACTTCCGGTTTCTGACAACAATAGGGTCCCAAAATTTAAAAGTAAGTCACGTGACTCCGCCCCTTGACCCCGTTTGACCTAACTTGCACTGTTGCACATTTATCATTAGGGCTCTTTGTCCTCTTTATGCACAGACAATTTGAAGTATCTAGCTTTAGCTGTCAATATGTGTACAAAATGGCGTCATATTCGCCTTTTACACGATCGTGAGATATTGCGATTTTACGTTCTCACCAACTTGGCTTGAAATTGCCTATTCACGCCCATTTGTGGGTGTTTGGGCCTAGTTTTACTCAAATGGCGTCGTGTTACGGCGCGTTAGAAATTGTCTGACTATTATTATTATTTTATTATTATTAACCCCAAAAGGCACCTCCTTGCGCGGAAACACGTCGTTTGAGCCATTAAGCGCGTGCGCCAGAGCCGCGGTTTGACCTGTGGAGAAGATTGAGGAAAAACAAGAACAGTCAAAATAGTCACAAAAGTGTTATATTTCACGTATTTGGGGAGAACCCCTCTCTGAGTCGATCTGCCTCAAAATTTGCATGTGGGGTGATGTCCTGGGCGTAATATCGTATGCCAAATTTCAGGAAAAAAATTTGAGAGATTGCGATTTTCCAGGGAGTCGAAATTCCCATATTTTATCGATTTCTGCTACTGTGCTGGCTGTGATATATAAGGGATCGCAGAAGCAAAAGTTAAAAGTCTGTCACGTGACCTAGCCGCGGATCCGCATATGACTTACTGTTGCATAGTTTTTGATATGGCCCCCAGCACTCTCTATGCACACTCTATGTTTTGGGGCGCCCGGAGGCGGCTGCTATAAGTGGCAATTCATCTTAATTGCTGCATTTTCCAGTGTTTTGTTCATGTAAACTCATTTTTTGCATTATTACTGTGATATGTGTCTCTGACTTTTCTGTGAACTTTTCTTGCAGTCCTATATATTCTAAATAAAATATATGAACAAATTACCAAATAAATAAATTAATTAGTAGTCTACGAATTTGTAAGTGAAAGTGATGTTGAGCAGAACACATTGGATTAGACT
>Ga0126335_1003047_pt1 | contig 10283 bp, 8 predicted proteins | sample OlaspJWI45metaG_FD_108409 | JGI IMG/M metagenome (GOLD analysis project Ga0126335, IMG submission 108409) | Marine gutless worms symbiont microbial communities from Oahu, Hawaii - Olavius sp. 1 OAHU.JWI-45 metaG | ecosystem: Host-associated > Annelida > Digestive system > Unclassified | place... | reverse complement strand
AAGGACAACTTCGCCTCCACTGAAACAACAAATGGGGCGAACTATGATGATGTATGACGAGACGGGCGCTGTTGGCAGCTACAAAGGAAGTGGTCTGTCTGTCCGCCTGTCCACTACCGGCGTGTATAGCAATATATAGCCTATATACTGTACACCATCGCTGTTTCAGTGACATCTGATATGGCTGTATAGTCCGTGGTCCTCAGCCACTGCCTCATAGGCCTGCATGCACTGGATAGTCTATACTATGATGTGGGACACCACTGGCAGTCGGCAGTGATATATGACTTATTAAGCTGTTCTCATGCTCCGCTTTGTATACCCTCTGATGTCTGCAGACTGCTCTGCCACGGAACTGCCACTGACTCCAGACGCTGTTCTGGCCGTCTAATGATGTAGGCCTACAGGTGGACGCTCACTTCGTGCATGTGAGACATTGTGAGTTATATTCATGGACGTCAGCGACGACCTCTCAGTGTGGACGATGCGAAACAAGCTCATCTGTCTGCTGAACGCGACCGCAACCAATGTACAGTAGCGTGTAGGCCTATGAATGGAGCTCTGTTGCATGTAACACGAAAAAGGCGTCGTCTGTTTTGTTTTCTGTGTTTTAATTAAAATTTTTTGCTTGACAACAACATTCAGAAGGTAGATACTTTTCACAGGCATAACCTTACTGCACACATTGGTCGTGCCATTCCTGTGCAGCGCCGGACGGCTCATTATTGTTTAAAACTGAACTTCTGGATCAGTTTTGTTAGAAGTGTCATGGACATACAAGACGTAGACGTAGGAATTACGAGTGCAGGCCAATGCCTCTATGAATAACAAAATACTAATACCGTATATAACTGATTCTAACGATGTAAACTTCAGCTTCCGGTTCCTTGAATTTCAGTCTTATAATCGTACACAATCTCTTGGCACTGCCAGAATTTATCAAGATGAGATTTAAATTTATTAACAGTATCACATAACACAACATGGTTTGGCAGACTATTCCAGATATTAACTACCCTATCAGTAAAATGATATTTGCGCAAGTCGTATTTTGATTTCGATCTACTTTTCTCCAACCCAACATCATTACCCCTGGTGACATAACTAAGCTCCCTGTTAACTCAAGGAATTACCGCTGCCTCATACTTCTCAGATAATACTTTGTATATTTCAATCAATAATATTTGGCCTAATGCTTTGTCATTGGTAGCATACTCTGTGTTCTATGGTTGTAAATATAAAAATCGGTCATGTATTTTTGATTGTAAAGTTTTTTTACAGTCTTCAATATATCACATTTTGAGATGGCCTGAATGGTTAGATTTATTCAGGACAGTGTTAAGTTCAGATTTGATTATTTTCAGCTAATTTTGTGGGTAACGTTGATGTGGATTTTTATATTTGCCCATTGTAGACATTTCGATCCATGTAACGAAGTGGATGATGCCATTCTGTATAGGTATTTTTAAGGGCATAATTGATCTGTTGCTGTGCTGTTTGCCCTGTAGGTTGCCAGTACCACAAGAGTCAAATGTTGATCATTTGTCACGTTCACATTGGTCACACAGTCATGATACGCAGCCCGATGATGAGCTTAAGCTTTCAATCCAGAGAAGACTTGATATATTGGATGGCAAATTGCACGACTTGGATGCTCGGTTAGTTTACTGCCTCTGCAAGTAGTTTTTTAGGCTGCATCAAGTGCATGAGAGGCAGACTGTTGTTATTGATGATCGCGACATTTTTCTGTCTGTTAGTCACACATGGGTAGGCTGTGCAAAAACAGCTGAATGGATCACTGAACTGTTTAGGTGGAGTCTCCTGGGGATCCAGGGAACGTTGTATTACATGGGAGTCACCATCCCCCACAGCGAGGTGGAAGGGGGTTTGATGCGGCCTTTGCCAAATTACTTTTGCCACTGGTTTTACATCTGTAACTGAAATGCCTAAAATTTGTAATGTTTTGTGAAATAATAGGATTTTCATATTTTGTTACTGTTTGGTTATTTAAGTTTCATAAACTTCGGTCTGCTCGATTAATGTATGACTGATATTTTATGTCAGTGCTATCCTTGTTTCAGCTGTTTGTGTTCTTCACCTTTTATCAGGAAAAATGATTTTCAACAAATACGAACCAAAACACTGGCATCATTGGATGTGAAGTCACTACTGAATGCACGAAACCGAATATTTCGTGAAATATCTCTTCCACTGAATAAATAATGGTGCATTAAACTGTCATCTGTTCTTGCAGGATAAAGACATATCCAGAAGTTAAATTTCTGTCGTACAAAGATCGTAAACGAATACTGGTTTGTAGTCACCGTTGCATATTATGGCTGTTTGCTGCAGACTGCTGTTATGTCTTGAGAGTTTGGGAACATTATTTTATGAAACGTGTGCTTGTTGCTAGGGTTTACAGTCTAACTCTGCCGCAAGGCAAATCCTAAATCTGACGCCAATCCCAACTCTAATCCGTGCACTAATCCTAACACTAATCATAACCTTAACCATAACCCTGGGACCGAGTTGACTTGGGGAAAAGTTGACTAACACTTGTTTCTGTTTTACTTATTTATGCCTTGTTATTGTTGTAGGTAACTGGAGGTGCAGGTTTTATCGGATCACACCTGGTCGATAGGCTGATGTTAATGGGTCATGAAGTCACTGTAGTTGATAACTTCTTCACTGGTCGAAAGCGAAATATTGAGCAATGGATTGGACACGAGAATTTTGAACTCATCACCCATGACATCGTTACTCCACTGCATTTCCAAAGTCAGTTTTTTACACATACACGTGCATGTTCATTTTGCACGGTTGCCAACTGTTTATAGATTTAAGGCTACAGCATTAGTCTAATATAATAATTCTGTTTATGAGTCTGTTTGTTCACTTATAACTTGGGAACAGGCACCACGAACACATCCTAATTTTCATGGAAGCTCTGTGGTGCCCCAGGGACGATTTTTGGTGCAAAATAATTTGGAGCCAGAAAATTCATACTTTATATTTCTTGCAGCAGAAATTCTGGGGCTCGTCTGTCCTGCCTGTGCCCGTGCAGCCCTGACAGTGGCATGATGATTGGCCAGGCCTGGTTGCTGTTGCACACACAGTAGACTAGTCAGTAGACAGATAGCGGCAATCTGCAAATTTAGGCCGGGGTGGGTGAGAGGCATAGGGATGGGGCTTGAAGCCATACGTAATACCCTTCAGGGATGGGTAAATTCACTAATGTTGTTATGTATTGTACGTTATCTAAGTTATCTTATGTTGTCATTTTGTACATGTTGAATAGTTGATGAGATATATCACTTAGCAGCACCAGCATCACCCTTCCATTACTTACACAATCCAATAAAGACCATCAAAACAAACACCATGGGCACGGCTCACCTACTGGGTATGTGTTATACATGTTTCTTTGTGTAATATCATATGCAGTTTCATGTGTTATGAGTAAGATATTCTGGATCACAGATGTGACATATAAGACGAGGAATTTAGTTAAAATTTCTTGTAAGGAAGAGAAGGCAGCAAAAGATATCTTGTTTTGATGTCTTGTTGTGGGAAAATATTTAGAAATAGATTTGGTTAACTGAAAGGCAACTGAGTATGAAATGTGCATATATTTCTTTTATTTTGCAAAGTGTAATTGTGTGCTGATAGTGTAGCTGGTGACAACAGAATAAGCTGCTATAGGGTAATGATTTCATGTACTAAAAGCATAAAACTGATTCTGTGTTGTATTTGTAAGGTCTGGCTAAACGAGTACAAGCAAAGATGCTGTTGGCTTCAAGTGCAGAAATCTATGGAGGTCTGCAGTGCTCCTTACATTGCTACATAGTGCAGTATGACCTTATATATGAAATCTACTTCACAACATCTGCAAGAAAGTGTCTCCTCTAAACATTTTGCAATAACAACTGCAAACCTGCACTGAATTGAGTAAACTTTTATCTATACAGAGCAACATTTATTTTCATTGTCTGTGTTAAATTTTGTAGGAATCCATTGTTCCGTTCAAAATATTTTCCTTTTCTTACAAACTGCTTAGGTTTTGAGTTAGGCTAATGGTTAGAACTGCGAGGATTTTGATTTTGCTACTGGCTGCTAGGATGATGTACACAACAAAAATACATATAGTATAATACAAGAACAAGAACAGTGGATGTCTCGTTATTTTCTTCTGCTATTGTAATTCTGTACAGAAATTTCTTACAATAGATTTAGTATGTTTCAGTAGAAACTGAGTGGTTTGTTAGATCCAGAAGTGCATCCTCAGCCAGAAGAGTACTGGGGTCGTGTGAATCCAAATGGTCCAAGAGCGTGCCATGATGAAGGAAAAAGAATTTCTGAGACCCTCTCATATGCTTATGAGAAACAGGTTTCATGCCATTATCAGTATTTATTGTTCATTTTATGTTCTGCTGTTTTCTAATAATATCTTATGGACTTTTTGAAGTTGAGCAATGCACTTAATGGTCGACGGATGTGCTTCATTTCAATATCATTGACATACTTCATGAAAATTGTTACCAGAACAGTAGCATTAGTAAGTAATTGTTTCTTGATATTAAGTAACAATGTTTTGCTGATTTTGATAAATTGTGGCTGCAATTTTTAGTGTATCAAATGATGTTATATTGTTTCTTGTAGTAGTTAGTTTTTAATCACATCACTGTATTCAGCCTAAAGCCCTGTTCATGTGTCTGGACTAATCGAACACATGAAATCATATTGCTGTGTTCACACTACACTGTATGGTTCCGCAGATGGCAGTATGCAGAAAAATCGAACATGTAGAGCATTAGAGGTTTTTTAAAATGTTATGCGCTATATAAATTCACGTTTTACTTACTTACTTTTGCACAACAGTTCGCAGTAGTCCATGCGGGCTCCTCACAGATCCATATCAATTACATGGATGCGGACTGCAGATAGGCACATGTCCACGATGTTATGCCGTACCGTACAGTGCTGTGAGTTTTTATGTGGAGATGTGCATTACTGTGTGCAGTGTTAACGTGTCTTAAGTGAGACCAGTGAGTTAAAGAATTCAGCTTTTAATGAAGTCAGTCGTTTGTTTGCAGGAAGGAGTGCAGATACGAGTAGCACGCATATTCAGTACGTTTGGGCCACGAATGCACATGGATGATGGACGAGTTGTCAGCAATCTCATTCTTGAAGCACTGCGCAATCAACCCATCACGGTAAAATATATGTAATTGTTGTTTGTGTGGCGGGTAGGACGTGTGGAATGTCAAAATTATAATAATTTATAATTTATTAGGGTTGGGTCGGTGTCACTTTTTTAATTTCCCGTTTGGTTCAGTTCAGCTACTGTGGTAAAACCGCTGTTTTGGTTCGATATTACCGAGAATGTGTCAATTAGACACTTTCTACTAGACTACCTCAGTTATACCAGGGCACCCGATCCGCCGCGTGCTGCAGTTCAGAGGTGCTTCCACAGTGCCACTTGTGTGGCTGAGTAATGTTTTAAGTGTCTGGTACATCAGATTCAGTTATGGGCAAAGTCAACTGAAAGTTGCTAAGTTCTACTAGTTTAACTATAGAATTTTCATGTACAATTTAATTAAATTGAATCAGTTTAGATGAAATGCAACTTTAACTCACATTGTTAGTTTGTACATTTGATAATTTATAATAGTTATTATGATAGTGATAGTTCCAGTTCTGTGTGATGGTTGAGATAGGTAGAACAACAGTTAACATATGTAAGGAAGACTTGCTAGGTTCTGTGTCAGCCCAGTAAAGTTGCACGTGACTGTTGCTTGTTTTAATTATGTTGCAAATGTCAAGAAAAGGTGAGCTGTAGGTTTATTTTAACAGTAAAATACTATACTACAAGACATCTAGGAGGAATGCAGTAGAAAGTGACAGAGCATGTGAGCGGAAAACGGAGCAGAATGGGTCAAATACAGATCGAATAGAAGCAGCATGGTAAGCGGGTGTGGAAAAATTGGCCGGAGCATAAGCGGAGTGTGGAGTGAGACCATCATGGAACGGGAACAGAGTGATAAGTGGGTTAAATTGGCTGCTCAAATTCTGCTCAAATGTAATATTTCTTAAATTTTGTGATGTTACTAACTACAGAGTCTATTTGATCCAGTGATACGATTATTAATCTGAAATTTTGAATTCTAATTTTAGTATTCGTCGGTGTAGTAACTGCTTGAGGACTAACTTTTAACTTTTGTAATGATATTGCCACATACCATCATTGTTTAATGGGCGGGTGGGCACTGGTAGGCGGATAAAAACAGTTGAACAAACCTGCTTCCCAATGGGGTAAGAAATACAAATTAATGACACCAGCTTTTAACCATTTGCCGTTCCACATTTGTGATGAAAGAATATTTTCGGTCCAGATTATCACAACGTTAGAAAGACTGAAAATGTTTTGTATAATTTCTGGTGCCTGAAATGGTAACGCTGAAATCCGGAAAAAAACAGGGAAACAAATTGTGGCAATTTAAAGTAACAAGGGCGTGATTGTGGCTAGAATTAATGGAGCGTGAGCGTGTGATGGTGAGCAGTTCTACTGCTTACGCTCCGCTCACATGCTCTGGACAGTGATGACAGTAACATGGAGATGATATGTTGGAGCAGGTGGGATATGGTTTATCCCACTTAACCAGTAGTGCTTTAGCACAGCAGTCAGTGTTAACTGCAGCAGAAGATGGATTGTGTTAAAGGGTAGTATACAATGCTAGCTGACTAATTATTTTTGGATAAAATTTTATTAAGTCTGCTAACGTTTTTCTGTGACGAGTAATGTATATGTCTGTCTGATGGCAGGTTTATGACAGCGGGAATCAGACACGGTCATTCCAGTATGTCAGTGATCTTGTCTCAGGTCTAATTGCACTAATGAACAGCAACTACTCTCGTCCCGTCAATCTTGGCAACCCACAAGAATGCACCATCAATGAGCTGGCACGGATTATCAAGCAACTTGCCGGTATGTTAGTTGTTTTTTGCGTCTGTTAGCAACCAGAACTTCAAGTGTGTTGTTGCATTTTATTATGCATAGTTGCTACATACAAGTTGAATAAGTTTTGTTCATGGTGTGGTATATATTATATAGGCTGGAATTGAAATGTATCATTACTTCTGCAGATATTTGGTATCAGTTCATCTTGCAAAAATACTATCAGTTTTGTACGTGTTTTATAACTTATACCCAGCTTCTGATTTTATTAACATCTAGTGTATGCTTTTTTGTTAAAATGTTGATCTTCATTACTATTATGAATGGCTCATTTTCGATATTTCACTTTCATTTATAAAACTGATGAATTTTGTTTAACTGATTGATCAGTTGTAAGATGTCTTAGTATTTCAGTGTATTTTGCATGTGTACTATTTTGTACTATTGTCATGTAGTCTGTGATGAAGCCTGTGTTCATGTGGTATGCAGGTGGCAGTAGTAAAATTGTGCGCAAACAAGCCATTGAGCCGTTTCCTCGGCAGCGACAACCTGACATCTCAGTAGCAAAGAGCATTCTTCACTGGCAGCCAACTGTAAATCATTTCCTATTGCTTTTTTAACACAATAACATGTTATGTTGCATAGTGCTTGTGACATTCCAGTGAGATACATGTTATAATTACTGTAATTTTGTTTTTGATGCATGTATGCTGCAGGTTACGATTGAGGGCGGCTTGAGTAAAACAATTGAATATTTCCGCGAAGAGCTTGTACATCAGCAACACAGTGAACAGAGACAGTTGTCGTTAATTAGGACATGAAACTAGTTTTGCCAATTATGCTTAGAAATGTTTACTTACGGATATTTTTTGTCAACTTTCTACTTCAGGGTTGCTTCACACTGAAGATGCTTTATTCTGTTGATTTTATTTCTTCTACTGATTTTTGATTATTGTTTGTTTCATCATTAGTAGCAGGAGATGTTTGTGATTGCATATAAAACTAGAATGCATAATTCAGCTACAGTAAACTAACAACATGAACACCGTATATTAGTCGTGAATGCATCTTTATCGATTTTTTCACACAGCATAATCTTTTTAGGCTGTAATATCACTCGGCAAGTGCTAAATTCTTCTTGTATTTGATAATATGACAAAAATTTGCTATAGTAGTAGTGTTTGTGTCTGCCTTTTATCAAGCAAATGCAGATGGCAGTTTTTGCTGTGTCTCAGTGTTTCAAGGCAATGATACTATATCTGTACTTATACCTTAAGCATCATCCAACTTTTATTTGTTAACTGCTGAAACAACTAAACATTTTCAATTGCTGTGTGAAAAGCAGGCAATTTCTATACTTGCTATAACTTCAGTTTATTGTCCAATAATAAATTATTTCATATTAACAGAATTTTGCAGCAGTAACAAACAGTGTAGTGTCACTAGACAATTGTTTGAAAAGTGCAAAGACTGGCTATTAGTGCTGTTAATAATAAGATGTGTAAATTTTATTATAGCTATATTTGTTATCTGTCTTGTTGCACTTGGAATGTAGATTTTAATATTCCACATCTCAGTCGTCCTCTTCCTCTTATGCGGCTGAATGTATAGGTGTATTGTACTGTACATTTCTGTGTGGTTAATGTATTTGTGCTGTGGTTATTGTTTACATGAAAGGTGAAATTTGATTGGAATATGACAGTAGTAAGATTTGGCCAAAACTGAAAATTTGACCAGAGAAGTAAAGGTGCATATTGAATTGATACTCATACCTACAACCCATAGATACATGGAAACAAGTGTTGTGGTCTATACAGACAATCCATGATGAATGTTATAAGATGTAGATGACCAAATGCTTCAGTTCTATTTGACAAATATTCTCATTTGTGGAAAGATTGATACACTTAAATCTGTACTTTAAAGTTAGACAGTTAGAGGAGATATGACTTGACTTGACCTATGCCTTGTCACTTCCAGTGGAGCATAGGCCACAGACCACTGGTCTTCGCTCTGTCTTGTGCTGCTGTCTTTGTCTTCCTCCAGCTAAACCTAAAGCCCACTCTCCACATTTCCCTGTCCACATCACTTTCCAAGTATTTCTCGGTCGTCTTCTTTCTCTGTGACCTTGTGGCATCCACTGTAGCACTTGTTTGGCAATGTTGTCATCACTTTGTCCCAGTGTGTATCTGGTCCAGTTTTGATTTTGTTTCTTCGAAGTTGTTCCAAGACTGGCTGTTCACTTAATTTCTTTCACAGTTCCTTGTTGGTTATCCTCTCTGGCCCTGACATCAGTGTTCTTCTCAGGCATTTATTGATGAACACTTGAATACTGTCTACTGTCCTCTGTAACTGCACAGGACTCAGATGCATAAATTAAGCTGCTTTCACATGAGTTCACTTTCGTTGCTCTTGCAAATATCTGGGTAGTCCACAGTTTGTCCATGGCTCTGAAAGCTAACCTTGCTTTTTCCAGTCTTGCTTCTACATCCTGGTCAGTGCCTCCAGTGGTACTTTATACACTTCCGAGGTAAGTGAACTCTTCCAATTCCTCAGTTGGCCCTTTTGTCAACATAACTCTCTGTGTGCTGACTGTCTTCACTTTGGTAAGTTTAGTCTTGTCCTTACTCATTATTAAGTCAACTGTAGCTGCCATACAGGTATTTAAAATTCTAACATGAAAGCTTGTTGCCTCACCAGTGTTATTTTTTACATTTGCCATAGGCAGTAAATGTAAATTGGTTATCAATAGTTTACAACTTTTCACTACGACGCATTTTCGCTCACCCGATGTGTAATGAATATTTGGAATAGGTTGCCTGATTACTCTGCAGTTTTCACGTAGGTGGATACACGTAAGAATCGCTTAGATAAATTATAGTCCCAACTGTCGGTTAGGTAATTTTGGTTGGAAACTGAGCTAGTCCAAGTAAAACCGGAGACTAGTGGTAGGTCGGTGTCGGTATTTGAAGTTGGCATCGGGTTTTCTATATTTTTTGGCATTTTTAAAAGTATGTTCAGTATTCAGCATTGGTATTTCAAAATATCGCGATATCGGTATTCGGTTTCCTACGTATGCGTTATTTTAAGTCCGCGCGTAGCCTGTGTGCAGGTAATAATAATAAACAGATAAGGTCGTAACTTCAGAGGCGCTTGGGGCAGGTATAGGCCCCCTACTGTAGAACAGGTGCTATTTGCAACCACTTGTCACCCCTCAACCTCCGCGGCCTCATCTGATTACTGATGATGGTCTGGAGTAAAAGAGGGAACATTAACACAGCTGCTCTAGTTACTATAGCACAGTGCAATACTCTTGTTGCACGATGTT
>Ga0126335_1003046_pt1 | contig 10285 bp, 6 predicted proteins | sample OlaspJWI45metaG_FD_108409 | JGI IMG/M metagenome (GOLD analysis project Ga0126335, IMG submission 108409) | Marine gutless worms symbiont microbial communities from Oahu, Hawaii - Olavius sp. 1 OAHU.JWI-45 metaG | ecosystem: Host-associated > Annelida > Digestive system > Unclassified | place... | reverse complement strand
GTTTCGGTCACTGCACGGTCTCGCCCCACCGTACTTATCCGACGACCTTCATCGCTTGGTGGATATCCCGTCGCGGCGACGTCTGCGGTCCGCGTCTTCGCTGCAGCTCGACGTGCCGCGCACACGTCGTCGTTCTATTGGCAACCGAGAATTCGCTGCTGCTGGTCCGACGGTATGGAACAGTCTGCCACTCGACATTACTGACTGTGTGTCACTGACATTCTGCCGGAAACTGAAAACTTTTTTGTTTTCTATATCATTTCCATTTCCATGACTACGTTTATCATTTTAGTGGTCCTTGAGGCTTTTACTTAGGCCACTTTAAAAAATTTTTTATGTCTGTAAACAAGTGGCTAAAGTGATGTAGCAATCGCCGCATCGAATGTGGCGCCGTCTGGGATCTGGCGAATGCAAATGATTCAGAACAGTCGTATTTATATGCGGTACCCCCCTCTCCGTAGGGGGGTTGGGACCCCCAGTTTATACAGTATTCCTTGGGCCCCCAAGAGTCTTCACCCCGAATAGGACGTCGATCTGTGCAGGGTGCAGGCCTGTGACAGACAGACCAACAGACACAGCATACTATGGAAACATCGGTTGTGGTAGTATAGTTTGCGTCTCAGTGAGCTCATGTGTAGGATGTAGCCTGAAAACTGATTCTAACAGATAACAAGAGGGCAAAGTAAGTTGGCGAAGGCTGCATCGAATGCACCGCACACACACTGCACACGTTGGATCCTATAACTATAGCCATTCGTGAGATATGTAGGGTATCGCAGAAGTTAAAAGTAGGTCACGTGACCCAGACGCGGACCCGCATATGACCTACTGTTGCATAGTTTTCGTTAGGACCTCCACCCCTCTATACGCACGAATATTCAAGTTTCTAGCTTCAGCCGTTCTTGAGATATGAGGGGGGTCCCAAGATTTAAAAGTGGACCCCCTCCCCTCTGTTGGTGGGATCATGACCAACGTATTAACACAGTAGCCCCAAGGAGTGTTCACCCCAAACAACATGTTGATCTGTTTGGCTATTTTTGCACAGTGAAGCCGAGATGAGCCGCGTGACAGACGGACTGACGAACAGACAGACAGACACCGTGAACATCGGTAACAGTAGTCTGCATCTCACGCATTCGATGCAGCCTAAAAGTGGATAAAAACATAAAAATGTTCAATACAGAAGCCAGATACAACTTCGCTATGTACGGTTTCATATTGCTCTGCTATTTTTAGTTAAGCTCCGAGCAGTAAATGTGAGTGACGAGGCTGATAGCCTGAGCCTGTTTGTAATTGCTAGTTTTGAGCGTCATTTTCTGTCTGTCTTCCAGTCGCTTTTACAGCTTTAGCTGCTTTCTGAGTTATCTAGCGTACATTATTAAATTTGCCTTTTTCAGTTCTAGCAACAAGAGGCCGTTGTGGTTCAGTATGTGCCTAATCCGTCTCCGGTTTCTCAGTGTTATTTTTTGTAGCATAGTGTTTCTCTCAAGTGTCTAGTCTTGCCAAGAACTTCATCCAACCTTTGGGACGTCGTATCTCCAGCTGATCTTAACATCTTTCTCTACATTGACAATTCGACATCTCAGAGACTTCAGTTTTTCTGGTCGTGTGCACTGTGCATTGTGGTTCAGAAGAAGCAGGTTTATTAATTACTGAATTGAATGTGTTGTGTGCTGCAGACATCAGGAAGCACAAAGAACTGATTGAACAGTATGACAGAGCAACCGGCCAGTACGTTGTCACCATCGTGGAGAAGAGAGCTGGTTAGTTTTGTTCCATCTCTGGTCAGACAAGCAACCTGTAGAATTGTGTTTCAGATAAACACACCCAGGAGAAGGTGACGCCAATGAACTTTGTTGATGAAGTATTGGCTGCGTTATTTATAGAACACAAAAAAGGTAAAGGGATACATGCTATAGCACCTCTTTATGAGGCAGTCTCGTCACAGAAGCGCTGAGCATGGGTATCAAAATTCGTTAAAATTCATGAATTTCAGGAATTTTTAAAATTCATAAAATTCGAATTCTCAGTCTATGGCGCTGAGGTATCCAACCTTTGCATGCGTTGTAAGGGATCTCACAGTGTTACCTGCCATCCGTGCATTTATAAAGTAATCATAATTCTTTTTACTGCTGTCAACAACAGACGAAAGATGTCAGTAGTAGCTGATGTAGCGTGGTAGTAATCACCATAAGTATGCTAATTGAACTTGGCCCAGTGGTCAGGTGAAATTTGGTTGACTATTTAGTTATACAGTGTTGTGTTGCAAGTTAGTTTGGGCTGCATAAATGTTACGAAGTATACTTACCCAGTAGTCGTTGCGACAGATCGTCTACAGTCAGACGTCGTTGCAGTCGCGGCCCCACGAGTCAAGACGTGGTTCATCATTCGAAGATTCTTTGAACCCGAGAAACCTTCTGATGCAGTACCAGCTGGTGATGGTAGTGGGGATGCTGTGATGCCTCATGTCATTGTCAAGGTGGAGAATGCCGTCATTGACGGAGGAGTCACCAAGGAGGTGATGCTTCTCGGTTCTGTCACTTGATATCTAGCATGCACTGTTAGATGGAGTGATATTAGCAATATGGCCAATGAAGCAGGAAAATAAAATATGTAAGGGAAGATGCGTTAGTTTATTGTGAATAGATAAAAACTGTAAATTACCACAATAGTAGTTGTAACAGGCAACAGCTGACCTTGCTAGAATAAAAACTTATTACTTTATTTTGTTGTTGTTATGTGCAGATTTACATTGTAACATATGATGTGGGTTTGATTAGAGTACATTCTAACTGTAGTGTTTTTTGCATCACAGAGTGGTGATGTCAGTTGTTGATTTGCAGGCTGGAAGCAAAGACCTGTCAGCATTTCAGCTGTTGGGTAAACGAGAGCACATGATGACGTCCACAGAGGAGCTAAATGGTAAGTGTATGCGTTGTCATTGGTCTTGGTTGTGGTGACTGAGAAATTGAATATTTTGTTTAGGAAATATTGGCAACACTGGTAGACATGTTGTTGGTGAGGTATTGCCTTTCTCTTTCTTGGGATATGAACAGCGTTTTCGTCCAATCTGAAATTGGCTGGTGATGTACTTGCTTCCTGGCTGGAGGTCGGTGGTGAAGATTGAATTTGTGAAACAACATGATTAGACGAATGGGATGGCTGCTTGTTCCGCACAGTTGACAAGCATTGATTAGTCAAATTGCAAGTTGTTTTGCAGTGTGCTGATACAGTTTTGGGACATTAATTAACCGAATTAGTCAGCTGTGCTAGGTGATATATATAGCTTGGAATCTTCTTAAAGCAGCAATTATCTAACAGCTGTGTTATATAAATTTGCTCTGATAAAGTTATATGTTGTATGCTTGATAGTTGCTTTCACTGCCCTACTTTTTGTTTGCCTTACTAGTCCGACTAACATTGTCTTATCGCATGAATTACTTCCAGACAGATCAGGTTGTTCCATGATTAGCTAGTCTGCACGGATGTGGCCTTGCCAAATTAGCTCTCTGTAAATGTGGCCTGCAGCAAGCATGAACTACATCGTCGACATAGGTGATAAAATTTGATGGTAGATTGCAGTTTCTCCATGATACAGGGAGTTCACTCAACTACCTGCAAATCTCAGTGACTGCAGTACTTGCAAGGTGAAAACAATACTATGTTGACACTGTGTAATTTGCTGTCATGTTTTTTTACAGTTATGATAACATGTGCATTGGAATTGCAGGTGAATTGTCTGGTGCAAGTGGCAGTGCGGTGCAGCGAACGGCAACAGTTCGCGACGATTTCGACCGCCAGTTGCTGGAATGCATCAACGATGAGTCAGTCGCACACGACTACTTGTACAACCCAAAGATCAACCAGTGCACACTGAGTTTCACCAAGCCATACCTGGAGGCAGAGTATCGAAAGAACTATACCAGCTCAGAGTCGTCTGATGTGACACAGCCAACCCTTGCCCTGCCACGCTACAGTGGTCTCTGTGATGTCTTAGTCTCCTGCTTCTTCTTTATACTTGTGGTGTTGTGCTGCTTTGTCACTTTTACTATCCACTCAACATGGGTCATTGTCTGTATGGTTGGAGTCGTCATCGAAGTTGCAATTCTTCTGCCGATGATTTTCAATGTCTGTCTCTCGCGACCCATCTCGGTTGTTCAGACATTATCCAGCTGGTATCCACGACACCTGCTTGGGGTCATCGTGACCAGCATGCCATCACTGGCAGCCTACTCGGCTTTCTTGTGCTCTATGTTTGACGACGTGATTGGTGCAGACAAGTTCTACTGCATGCTCGTTATCACAACTCTGCTGCACTACTGCAACTTTACGATGCTGAGCTCGTGGATGAAGTCACCATTGGCAACTATTACTGGTATTGTTCTTCTCATCCTCATCGGTGTTGGTACCTGCCCATCCCTGCATTTCATTGCTGACAAGTTCGACAACGTTACGGATATACCAACTACAGAGTCAACATTTTCTAATATTTTCTCCACTGGCCATCCACTTGTGTACAGGATGCCAATCCTTGACATTGTGCTGCTGCTGCTCCTTGTTTGGTTCTTAAATCGAGAGATCGAGATCAGCTATCGACTCTGCTATCATGGTGACGTTGAGGCCGTGTCTGACAGGCAGAAGATACAGGTATCAGCAGTGCCTGGCTATGCTCATTCACTTACTGTTGAAGTTTATAAATATAAATATATTAGTGTTCTGTGATCATATATGGGCCTCATATATGAAATTGTATCAGTTATTGTTATGTAGCTTGAACAGCTGCTGTCTGACACTTTTCATGGATCCAACTTAATTATTAGCGGATAAACTGACAATAGTACCTTATGCCGTTCGTTGAACACTGAGTGATGAGACGAAATTCTTCGTTTTGTTGGGCATAACATATTATTATGCATAAAACTTTATTGGTTTAGTTGCTGTGATGATACGGTGAATGACAGTATAGGTGACCTCTGACCAGAACAGTGTAAAATGTCAGATGTTGTTGTTGTTGTTAACATTTTGTTTGATAGTTCAGAATTAACCCTTATCATCACCATTAGGAACTGGCACTTGTTTTGTGTCTGCTTGTTTAAGGTGACCGGTTTCTCTGGACTATGCCCGCACTTGTTCATCTCTTTCCATCCTGGCCAAGTGACACTAATATCTTTATGGTCTAGACTACAGACCAAACAGATGTCAGTAGGCTTAGGCTTCAGATCAGTTCTGGACAGGTAGTGAATAAGATTCATCGTCTGATGCCGGTTTGTTTTGCTGTATTGTGCAGACTGAGAAGGAACAAGCCGATTCACTGCTGCGCAACATCTTGCCGGAGCACGTTGCTGAGGTGCTGAAGAGAAATGAAGGCTACTCACAAACGTATGAAAACGTCGGAGTCATCTTTGCCAAGATATCCAACTTTGATGACTTCTATGACGAGGCATACGAAGGTGGCCGGGAGTTCCTGCGTGTTCTGAACGAACTGATGGGCGACTTCGAGGAAATGTTTGATGCCCCAAAATACAAGGATGTCGAGAAAATTAAAACGATAGGGGCGTGTCTGATGGCAGCGTCAGGACTGAATAAGGAGAAGCGAGATCAGAATAAAGATCCTAAAGCGCATCTCTACTCTCTGATGGATTTCTCGATGGCGCTGCTGAAGAAGTTAGAATCGTTTAACCGCGACATGCTCAGTTTTCAGTTTGAGATGGAGATCGGATATAACTTTGGTGAGGTGACGGCAGGAGTCGTTGGAACAACAAAACTGCTTTATGACATTTGGGGTGATGCTGTCAATGTGGCCAGTCGTATGTACTCCACTGGTGTGCATGGCAAAATTCAGGTAAGTTTTCATTTGTCATCTAATATTTTGCAACTGATTATTGAATCGCTTCTACTAGAAAGATAAGGAGTGATGGTGAAGTGGAGCAATTAAATTATTGTTTGAAAGCAGTCATTAGCTTTTGCTTGTTTGACATTTTGAAATTTTCTTATGTCATTAAAATTCAACTCTGGAATAATCATTAACTGGAATAATCATTTATTCTAAAAGAGTTAATCGTTAAAGAACGTGATTGTTGCCGGCACTTCTAATGTTATTATTTGAAAATGAATCACCAGGATTATCACTTATTGCCACTTATGCTAGATTATCATTGTAAACACAGGTAACAGAGTTTACTGCAAATGAACTGAGTGAGAAGTTTGAATTTGAGCATCGTGGAACAGTCTTCGTGAAGGGCAAGGGTGACATGAATACATATCTACTCGTATGCAAGAAGGATGGTGCGACGTGGGAGTGAACCTGAGTCTGTGGAGTACATGTGTATGCAGCAGTCACAACGAGTTCTCTGATTTGTGGCTTCTTACCTTAAACAGTTGAGTGTATTAATTACAGTCATGCTGATGTCGGTGATGCTGTTGTTATTTGTTTTGGCCTGTTTGCCATATAGTAGGGTCCACATGGCTGCTTGTTTGTAGAGAGACAGAGAGTTTTTAATGAGAGGCATTTGTTAGACTAGCATCTGATGGTTGTCGGACTATGAATTGAGTGATTGTATTGTTTATGTTTGCTGATGTGTTCTAGTTAGGATTTTTCCTCTATTTTTGTGCTGTAGGTTATGTAAGCATGAATTTTATAGGAAATTACTCGGGAAGTTATTTATTGCAGTGAAAGGTGACACTTGTGTTATTTATGCTTACTGACTGTACCGTTGAAGCATAGGTGACAGATTGGCTTAGTGGTAACATGGTAATCAACATGGCTGCTTTATACGGGACTCTGTTAGTACTTTGATGATTGACCATATGTGAGCGAGTAAACCATTTTGCTCTGTAACTGGCCATCAGGTCAACTCTGCTTGTTGTCTATATTTGTATGTTTGCACTTGCACTGTAAATTGATGTCTGACTGAGGTGGATTTTGCTTTTTCATTTTCTCATTTTCTTGTATATTCTTATTGGCATTGTGCAAATTGCATGAGTGGCTGTGGGGAGACTTTGGAGGACTAACTTGTGAAGATTCCTCATAGCTTTGCCACTGGTTACTGTGATTGTACATGAGAATAGAATATTTCTTTGTGGTTGCATGGCTTTCAGCGAGCTGGTGCAACAGATAAGCACACCTGACCTTGTCTCTGTCAATGTAAATTTATATAGCGCATAGTTGTTAAAAAAACTTTAAACCTCTGAAAGGTGACACATCGTGTCAACCTCAGTACGCAGTAAACATAAATGTCTTGAGATGTCTGAACGTGTTCTTGTCGATGGACTCCTCTCTCATGTAGTCAGGCAGCAAGTACTACACCAACGGACCAGCTACAGAAAAGGCCGCTGGGCAGATGAACTGAACCGGAAGCATGGCACAAGTCGTCGGCTGGCCGAATCGAAGACGTCGACCTTCTCTAGACTTAGAGCAGCTCGAAGGAACCTTATCTGTGTACTGAGTCATAGAGCCACTTCACTTATGTTCTGTAGATATAATTGTGATAATTGATGTGCAGAAGTTGTGTATTGTGGTGTAAGTGTGTAGATGTTTCACATGTAACCTGTTTGCTTTTTGATTAGGCCTAGTGAAGTTTCTTAATAGTGAGGCATCCCTTGTCATGTAGCAAGTGGTAGCTTTTTATTAGACTAATATAAATATTTGTATTTATGGAACATTTTGATGTTATTCAGTGATAGTGTAGGTCGATTTGCATTTGCGGCTTTGTGCAAATTTTGGCTATATAAGCGACATTGTTATTGTTATTTTTATCATTTGTGAGGTCTGCTGTGAATGTTTTGAAGCATAGAGCATGTGAACATATAATTTTGTTGCTTGTAAAATTGCACTATTGCACCATTGTCTCTCCGGCTGCTTGACTGTACAGTATGGAAGCTGAAGGTGTTCTTACAACATAGTGGATGTTGTGAATGTTTTCATGTTTAGCATAGCTTCGTATTGCCTATGTCTATGTTCGTTGTCTGGTGTGCTTGTATTTTGTAGTCACTGTGCAAGAAGGCCATTATATTGCCAGTATTCGTTGCTTGTTTGGTTTTTCCTTTTTGCTATAGTGACTTTGACTGTTCAATAGTCTGTTTTATTAGTCTGTAGATGTGTGATCGACAAACTTAGCAGGCGAGATGCTGTGTTGTATAGCGTTAATGAGTCTCATAATTGATGTGAGCACAATGCTGCAGCTGATTCCAGCTTTTATCAGTCTTTCTTCAGACACGCTGCAATCACTTTTGACTCTTTTGGTCCACTTCTGGCCTTGAATAACAACTTTTTGCCTGGTTCTAAGATTATGCAGCTTGACAACTGATGCACACATGTGGGTGCTGACGTTCTCGGTGCAATTAGTGTGAATGTGCCAAAAAATTAATGGGTGCATCCCGCCCAGAAGAATTTTGACTTTAACCTTTTTTGAATTTAACCCGACTTGTTTGTTAATTTTATACAACAGATTGTTGGGATTCAGTTCTTAGAAATTGTACATTCAGTGTTGAAGGTTAGTATTGTGCAGAACAGAAAGTTGCAGGTATGTGAACTTGGAAAGATCACAGTGAAAAGCCAAGGTAAAGCCATAATACGGACATGTTGTGATTCCACTTGCACTCAGGCCGAAAATGCAAGTCGGCATCTATGGATGCACAAGAGAGTGCACACATTGTTTACTCAAGGTTGTATTGTGCACATTTCAAATGTAACATCCGAGTGTCAAACTGGCAAGCTTTTGACAGTAATTTGGGTCCCTGTTGCAGGAGACCCTGCATCCATGCTGCATGCTATGCGGTGTACAGAAGGAACTGATGATATTGCTGCTGTACAAAGTTCTTATGAATCTAGTATGCAGTGTTGTGTGATTGTGTGAGATGTAGTCCTTGCTTAACCCCTGCTAGTTGTTGTTACTTTGTCTGTCTGTCTCACTGATGACTATCTTAGCCCGCTTTCTTCTACAGCTCTTTAGTGTGTGAATTGATAGTGGAAGATGTACACGTGTGTGTAATGTATTTTTGCATTAAATTAGTGATTTTGTGATTTATTTTACGTATGTGAATTTTTTACCGGAATGTTAAGGATTGTATATGCCGGTAATTGTTACAGTGTAGAACGTTTGAATATTTGCCATATTTACACCAGTTCCCCTTTGGGTGGCACAGAAAGCTTGTGATGGTTGGTTTGTCAGTTGTGTGTTTGTAAATACTGGATCCTTTGTAGTCATGTGGTACAAGGTTGGGCCATTACTACCCAGGAATGTATTTGAGGGGGCCACAGTGCATTGGCCTGTCCTTGTGTTTAATGTGTCTAGTGTGTAGATTAAAATTAATGGAAACCTTATGCGATATTTGTCACTTTAAAAAAATTTGACTTGGCATAGCACCGCCACTGGTTGGCTGGACTACGGCTTTAAGCCACAATAAATTTTGGCATGGTGCCCCCTATATGTGGTACCTAGTTTTCATTAAGAAAGGTGTCACAACATGGTCGACCTCTGTTTTTATATCCTCACCGTCTAGATAAACACTGGAGGCATTTTATTTTCCTGTGTGTGCACTGTCTGCCTGTGATTCTTTCTGTCTGTCACGTTGCAGAAATGTTGACAGTGAATTTGTACCTGCCAGTCACATTCGGCTACAATTTCTTGCAGTTATTCAATACAACTGGGAATGTAATGTAATGTAAACTTGTAGAAAGTGAGCACAGGCGGATAGGGTTTATCTAGTTTTGTTATTATGTATTTCAGCGAATGTATGTTTAGTCAGTTTAACTTGTAAACAAAACAAGAGACCAAAGTAATTTGGCAAAGGCTGCATAAAATGCACTCCCTCCTCCCCTCGCCATGGGGGTTCGGGACCCCCATCTAATACAGTGCCCAAGAGTCTTCACCCCGAACAAGACCTCAATCCATTCAGGTATGTTTGCACACCAAAGCCGAGTGAAACTGTGTGACAGACAGACAGACTGACAGACAGGAACATTCATAGCAGTAGTTTGCATCTCATGCATTCGGTGCAGCCTAAAAAGGAATGCGGCTGATCTTGTTATAGGTTCATTGTGAAAAGTCCTGTATCCTCCTAGAGGCGTGCAGCTACTGTACCAGACTGCTCCATGCAGGAGTAGATTTAGTCCAGGTTTTACAACCCCGTGTGGGTTCCGGGGCTTAGAATAAACCCACTGCGTCTCCTGGCCGGATGTCGTAAAAGGCGACTAAACCAGGCACCCCTCAACCTCCGCGGCCTCATCTGATTACTGGTGATGGTCTGGAGTAAAAGAGGGAACATTAACACAGCTGCTCTAGTT
>Ga0126335_1003045_pt1 | contig 10287 bp, 6 predicted proteins | sample OlaspJWI45metaG_FD_108409 | JGI IMG/M metagenome (GOLD analysis project Ga0126335, IMG submission 108409) | Marine gutless worms symbiont microbial communities from Oahu, Hawaii - Olavius sp. 1 OAHU.JWI-45 metaG | ecosystem: Host-associated > Annelida > Digestive system > Unclassified | place... | reverse complement strand
TTTGTCTCCCGTTGTTGGCGTATTGTTCACCAATACAGTAACTGTACTGGTGACATGTCATTAACACAATATTGCTTGTTCATCAACAATCATGTCGGCAAGGCTGCAGGTCGGATGTTTAACCCCCCATTGTGGAATCCTGCATACGCCTATGTCCCAAGGGTTAGGGTTAAGGTTACATTGGGGTTAGTGTTACGGTTAGGTTTAGGGTTAAGACTTTGGGTTAGGGTCAGAGTTAGGTACGGAGATGCAATCTGCAGAAGGCGGAATGCTGTGGCTACTGTACGCCCACTCGATTAGATCATTTGCTGTAGAGAATCTAATTAGACCAAGAAGGAATGTAGTGTGACGGCCACAGCTGCTGTCGTCAGTGTCATGTGATATTGCATGAACTTGAGCCCGAAGTGACCCATCTGACGTGGGACAAACAGTTCCAGTGAAATGATGATACTGCGATGTTGAGATCCTTTAGTGCAGGGGCGTAGCACCCAAAAAGCATTCTTAAAATTATATTACCGCGAAGTCTTTCTTCTTTTTGTGAGGCATACAGCAACAGAAGTCTATGGCCAATGCGATAAATGTACCGCGCAATTACGCAGACAACAGTTAAATTACGTTAACCAAGGTGGAAGTGTTTGGCCCCTTAATATTCGCAGCAAAGCAACGCCACTGCATCCGATGGGTGCCATCTTGTGAAAATGTAAAATTCACAATAGGCCTACGTTGAAATACTGAGCTCTGAGACAGTGAGACTTCATTAAACTCTGCACGGTCTTGGCAAGATGCTAATCTGCACAGTGGAGGTCTCTTCCGTATATCACTGCTTCACGGTCAAAAATATATTAACTGCCATCCGTCCTCGGTTTCATTTTCATTCTATAGCTCAAGTGTCTATTTTATTAACCTATTCTCAATTTCACATGATTTACGCCCCGACACTGTATTAACGTGCGCTCAAACGATGGCAGAGAGCCTGGATTATACTCTGCTGTTATTGCTGCAGCGGTCAGCTATCGATCTGCCTGTGGATTATCGTGCTCAACGTTCGTTGCTCTTGTCAATTTTTCTTCTATTCGCATGCATTACTTTATTACTTTCACGTTTCATTACGCTGCCTTGGCTGGGAGTGCATCGGCGCTGCGTCAGAAAACATCGAATCAACAGTCCTGTGCGTCATGGTCTTTGTTCCTCTGTCCCGCTGTGCTATGCGGCAATCAAACTCGAGAGAATAATGATCTATACATGAAACTTATTTTAGTTTTACTCGACTATTTCGAAAATCAAATATTGCGGCGAAATCCCTTCAGGGCCACCTACATCGCTGGCGTCAGGCACCAGCGCGTTTTAACAAATAGGCTTACAATCATGTATTTGGTCTTAACGTTATCATGAAAATGATACAAAATTTACACCACTGGTGATGATGATAGGCCTACAATAACGCTACATTTGACCAAATATGCATAAATACACGTAAGCTGAAAGAATTATAGAAAGCAACCAAATCGAAATCGGCCTGAATGTCGTTGTCTTACGGAGCTTGGCCAATGCGTACACAACGTTGATGGTGGCTTATCTGATTACTCGCACGATCCTTCGGTAGTCTAACAGGCGATAAATTTGGCCGAACCGCGATATCCGGCAAAAACTTTTACGTGACTAGTTCGGGGATTTACAGCGAAAAAGTTGTGCGACTGAGCTACGACGTCGGCAAAGACACGTCGAACGAAAGACATCAGCAACGACTAGTGTAAAAGACAGTCAGAGATCGTCGCGTCAGATATCTATCGCCAATTTGCGGTCCTGCAGCAGAGAGTGCGTGTGGCGCCGACCGGCTTCGTGGTCGTCGGTCAAACGCCGCACACTAATCAGCCCGTTAACGAGCGACAGCGCAGCGCAACGACCTTGTCCCAGGCCTGGTCCGCCGCCGTCTCGTACCGTCGTCGACGTCGTCAGCGGTCAGGCAGCGTTCAGTTATCGCTGATTTATGTGAAGGCTATTGGACCGATGGACGGACGCCGTGCCAAGTGATGTTAGTCCTTGGCCTTGGCCTTAATACGAGTACTTGAAGGTCGTAGCCTTGGGTCCCAAGTCATAGTTGACATCACTGGCCGTGCCAAGTGTGTTCCAGCTAGAGCCTTCTCGACGAACTGACGTCACTGCTCCGTCGACGCGGGTAGGCGGATGGAAGCAAGTGTGTAATTATCAGTGTATGCCATCTGAGCGGCTTCAGTCTGCTAATGCTATACCGGCGTCACATCGTCCTATTGCGTCCATCATCGCGGCAAACGCTGACGTACGTTCCAATCAACTGCTCATCAAGCCCGGAGTTCTCGACACCAATGGTGAGTGACGCCAAGAACTGTGGCAGAGGAGAGACTGCATTCTCGTATTTGTCGACTGTTCTTTCCCCAACTGAATTTGCAGTGAAAGAGAACTTAGCCTAATCTACCAGTGGAGACAGTTTTTTTATCAATGAAAAGTACTATGAAATGCAAATGCATTATACACGTTTGGTTTTTACTACTTCATGTATTCTTGTATTAGAAAGGCTAACAAGTGGCCAAAGTAATTTGACAAAGACCGCATCGAATCAGTGGGAGAAATCTGGACCCCCGTCAAATACAATGTTCCTTGGGCGCCCAAGAGTCCACCTCAAACAGGAACTCGATTCGTGCAGCCGTTTTTGCAGGGCGCAGGCGCGTTACAGACAGAGGTTAACTGACTGCAGGACACACAACGTCACATGATCATCGGTCGCAATAGTCCGCACTGCATTCAATTTGGCCTAAGACAGTAGATGTAGCATCACTCCAGAGTTACAGGAGTTCCAGAGTTGGAAACAACTGACGTAGATGTTGCTATCAGATGCTTGCCACCTTGTTATCTTAAACTGCAGTAAATATACGTGGCAGAAGACTATTGTGTAAACGACTTGGTGCCGTGCAGCAGCAGCTGCTGCTGCTGCCAGTTCTCTCACGGACTCATCACAAGTTCTTGGTGTGGCGCAATGCACGAACTGTTTACAGAAATGCGATCGACGCGTTCTTGTCTGTCGGTCGGTACGTCGGTCGACGCGCCGTGTTTACAGTAAACGTCATCTTGCCAGTCAGCGGGCGAGCGCCTCATCTAATCACCGACACGTACTGAGATGGGAACGCGGCGAAATAGCACCGACAAGCGACGCCGCAAATCGAGTGAGTCGGCAACTGACAGTTGATGATGACTACCCAGTAGATATGAACGGTTGTGAACCCGACTTCCACGCAAGCGAAACGAAAATGCACGAGAGGATTTTGGCCGATACAACCTCCTCTTTTCTACGTCGCAAGCAATGAAAAACGCCAAGCCTGCCAGTCGGTAGATAAGCAAAAAAGAAAATAATTTTTGTTCTTAAGCCTGTGTCGACGTTATCGTCCAATATCGCACCTTGAGACGACCGCGAGCGACGTGTTATTGTGTGACGTTATTACGTCATTGCCTGACCAGGGCCCCTCGCCTGGCGCCCTTTCTAGGTGGGTCCTAGACGACGTGATAGACCTGTGCTTTTGATGATGACCTACTTGTAGTAGACAGTAGAGGGCCAGCAGACACGTGCATAGAATCTAGTGGGAAGCAGTTGGGGCAGGCAGCGGCACAAACGGCCGCCCCGTAACCAGTGTTAGAGATGTACACGTTTCGTTGCCATTTTTTGCATAAAATAATCGTATAAAGTAACATGTCGTGTTGTATCGTAGTCGGCCCCTCTGCAACGGTTAACGGTTAACCCGCATACGCAAACGGAAAGCCTTTGTGCAATAACGGTCGGCACGGATATCTGAATTGAGCAGTAGTCCGAAGTCCGGACCACGTCCACACACACCAGCTCGGACGCATGCTGTCGGTTCTCTCTGGGGAATCATGGCGCTGCCGCAGCAGCCATGACTGGCGATTGCTGATGCTCGCTTGTGCACCTGGCGCTCGGCGGTCCATGGGTTCTAGATCGTAATGAACGGACTTGTCAGCGACTCGGCACGACTCGGCACGTGACGGCAATGTACAAACGATGACGCTTGACGCCGTCACGTCGCATCATATAGCTCTAAGTGCTGGCACTACTAGCAGCCATAGGAGAAATCATACCAAGTACCAAACGTCGAGACTAGCTGGCATTTGACATCGGCACTGGCGTATCTTGAAGACGGCCGTCCGGGACTTAGGATGGTTAATTTTTATGGGGATGATGACGATGGTGTTGTACATTGGGCCTAACCTTAAGGCCAGCCTCAGCGCTGACCGTGGATACAATAAAACCTAACTAGTGCCGTTGTCCCCACAAAGGAACAGAACAAAACAACAGATGACGACGATGATGATAACGAAGGCCAAAGTAATTTGTCGAAGGCCGCATTGAATCCTGTGGCGCCATCTGGCGAATGAGTCGCTAATTCATGCTTTACAATTGGCAAAATTTTACCACTAAATATCGCCGTAATGGGATTGCCTAACGTAATGTGCATTCGGTTCCCAAGAGTCTCCACCCCAAAGAAAACCTTGATCCGTTCAGTCGTTTACACAACGCAGCCGCGTGACAGACAGACTGACAAACACCACGTTACGGGATCATCCGTCGCAAGGTGCCGCGTGATGTCCGTCGTTTCATAACAGTAACATTAGCAACGCCATATCAGCGTAACTTCAATACGAGTCACGTCATACAGATGACACGTGATGCGTGTGAATGACGTCATGACGTCGTGACACCTGGTCGTGACGTGACGTGACGTGACATTCTGAATCTTCAGTGAAATCCAATGCGACGAGAGTCAGACGCTAAGATGACGCCGACCGTCCGACGACGACGACGACGACGACGACGATGATGATGGCTAGGTTCCGTTTATTGCATATCATTATGCGCCACATTTGCATCAATACGTCGCTCGACCGTGGCGCGGCTCCGTGGTCATAATGTGTCCGCTTTCATCGTTGCCGCATAGCCTACCTCGCGCCCGTATATGACGCATCGCCAATATATCTTTACCGGCGCCTTTACTGCACGTGGCGGACCGACCCGGGTGTAATATCCCGCGTTGAACGCAACGAGATGTATAGCGTGCAGCGCGGCGGCGTCGCAAACTGTTGCAGAAATTGCGCGCTTCGATATTCATTGGAAACGTACGGGCACGACGAAGCTTTACGAGGCATAGCGCATAACAGTTTATGTGGAGCGTGGAAGTAATGAACGGCTGCGCAAATATGATGGAATCGTAAAACGGAACCGCACAGTAACGCGTTGCCGCAGCGACAAACGCGCCACTACGACGTACATGTAGGACGTCGGACGAGCATAAAATGTCTCAATCTAATAGTCTACAGACACTGAGTACAGCGCCATAATAAGCTAAAGAGACTGCTGACTTAGCGTTACAAAGATGAGTGTACGGGAAGGCCAAATGATGCCAAACAATACACTATTGTTTGGTTCTACAAACAGTTGCCGCCTGACTAAATAGCCTACCGATCCCTGCTTAGGCCTGAGCTTACTAAACATGTGTGCTTATGTCGAGAATATCATTAACGAATTAGGCTTATATACACAACTAACCTTCTGAGAAGAAATCGTCTGCTTGTCAAATCAGAACAGTGTAAAAAGTGCAAAAGAAACAGCTGACAAAGACCCAGCTGAGTTCACTCCATTAACTTGCATAATAGTACACGACTGCACTTGCAATATTTCTGTGACAGATGATTACGAATCCTACTGAGTTGTGTGTTCGTATCTTCATCTTAAAGTCAAAGGTACTTCACTCTCAGCATCGTAGGAAACAAGCATAAACAGTCAGCTCATGGGAAATCACTCGACGGAAAGCGTGACAACTCTTAAGAGTGTTGGTCTGCATACATTGTCGACCACAGTGCGAAATTAATGCAACCCTGCAAAAACGGCATATCCCATGTAAACCAAAAAATAACTTTTGGTTTGTTACCCTTCGTTCTCGCGGCTTAAGATTAGTGTTATTATCTTATTACTTTGTTAGGATCACTGAAGTTGTAAACCGTGCACTATTGGATTTGGTATACATATTGCGTTAAAGAAGACACTATGGTAAGGAAAGCACAATTTCGAAATATCTATGACTCCATAAATGTCAACATTTCCATACGTCGATGCTGGCAATAAATGGCAACGATGATTTCGTCCATAATCGACTCCTGTGACAAACACCACAGGGCGGGCGATCGACACACCATTTCCATTTCAATATGAAAGTATGCAGTGCAGTCGTTCAATTTGCCGCGGCACAAAGAACGCCAGATTCGGTCGGCATGTTACGTTACGTTACGTTGTATACTGCATGGCCGAGTTTCGCCGCAAATCTCACGCGACTCGTCTCTAGATTGATCTGGTGTTCCGATCGCGCCACAGTCCTTCTCTCTATCCAGTTGGTCGATCTCGGCGTCAATGCATCGGTAACTAGCTCGGTTAGATTCTACGTCTGACCGATACGGCACTGCCGCGCGTCCGTCCATTCAGGCGCTGTCACTGGCGATTAACGAAGTCGTCGAGCGTTCATTTCCATCAGCCATCATTTAATTATCGGACACAGCCGGCGCGTCGCACGACCGTACTTTTTGCTACAAGGTCAAAAACGCGCTCGTTCAACCTTTAATAATGACATTACAGAACTGGTACTTCTTAGCGCAAAGTCAACAGGAAATGAAAACGTCCGTAGAATCCCGCTGCATGGACGCCACGACCCATTGCCGACCTTAGTGACTGTCGAGTCGTATTCAGTGCAAACAGAATCACAACAGTAGTTCAGCTTCCGACTGAGTTGTTTAGTAATTCTGATAGTCGAACAGTTATCTTCTAAAACTTTAATAACTTTCTGATGTTTACGCGGCAGACGTGAAGTTGTTGTTCGAAATCAGCGAATGTCACAGCGTACTTGCGACGTACAATCCACACCACCGTCAAACGGAGGTACCGATAGTCAGGATGCTATTTATTGCTATAAAAATAAAATATGTAATAATTTGAATTCGATTCCAGAATAAAGACTTAGTCGCCATTATCCAGGGGCGTTTATCCCCCCAAAAGTAATGAAGCAACTTTCCTCTCATATTTTCCATTTTCCCTCCTTTCTCCTTTCCTTCCTTTCCCCATTCTCCTTAGTCCAGCTAAGGGTTCCTGGGAGAGCCCTGCCACCAAAATGTTTTTTTCTGCTTGTTATTGAGCTGTAACGGATAAACATAATAAAAAAATCGCTTCAGATCAATCTTCCCCCAAGATATTCCAAAGATTATTTGCTCCAAAGCTTGTATAGTGCTGGTGTGTTTGTTCTTCTTGTCAGACTAGGTTCGTCCGTTATGGGACGTGACGATAGCTGGCCCGCCACGGTGCCCAGTGTGCTGCCGACTGGTGACTGTTCCCACTGATCATTTCACTACATTCACTAGCCCAACCGGCCCATTTCTGTCTGAATGGGCGAAGTGTCGACCAGGAAACACACAAAATGGCGGAACCGTACTTCCGATCGCGAATCTGATGGCAGATTCTGAATACGGAAGCCCAAGTTTCTATTCGCGTTTCATAGTAACCATAGGTCTATCTCGCTTAGTTTCGGAGATATTCGCTTGTGACAGACAGACGGACAACGCTGACCATTACTATAGCATTACTACATTGTGGTGGGCCAGCTAGTAAACAGCTGCTTTGTTGTAGGCCTATACGGTACGTAATTTTTAATGTTCATCATACACTGCAACGTGCATGTAGTCCGTCCAAATGTAATGGACCATAACAGCAAATGGCGCAAAAATCGAAGACAGCGAAGTCCAGGAGGATATTCGCAGAGAAGTATATAGCTAATAGCGATAAAATGAAGAGATAGGGTCGAACGACGTGTGCCACGAGGCGAACATCACTCAAACGGACCGACTCGTTTATCGCTCACTCAGCTGCCGCAGCCGACCTGACCAGACCTTGGATGAAACTATTTCCACCGGGCGGGTCTCCACGGCCGGCCGACCATGGCGAGTGGAGCTAGTTGGCGGCGGCCCGAAGGACTCGGTCGGTCGGCGACTCATCGAACGTCACTCGAGACGATCACTGACCGTACAGCGCGCTGGGTGGGGCCACGGGGTCCGCCTTTGTCTGTCCACATCGCGATCGTCACGATACATGACTGCTATCAGCGACCGGCGTTGACTGCGACCAACTGTTGGCATCTCACTGTTGCAACTACCACACGCGACAACACTGCAGCTACGTGTAGTGCGGTTTTAGATTGTCATATTTGCCTGCATCCTTTATCTCACAGAACGACAGTCTTATCGCGGATTGCTAGCGACGTCTCCAGACCATGGAGGTAAAAATGCGGAGCCCGCGTGGATAAAGTTTTGTGAAGGAGGCAGCAGGAAGACTATAATCATTATAGAATCTATGAGATACAGGCTATTGTTATCGATGATCCCGGTGTCTGTCTGTCTGTCTGTCACGCGGCTAACTGTGCTTCATTGTTCAAAAATGGCTGAACGGATCAATATGCTGTTTGGGGTGAACACTCGTAGGGGCCCAAGGAACATTGTGTTAGATGGGGGTCCGGATTCACCACAGTCAGGGGCAGGGGATTCGATGCAGCCTTCGCCAAATTACTTTGGCCTCTTGTTACTCTCCATTTACGATCAAAGCGTTTTATGTGAAAGAGATTCAGAAAGTGTCGCCGTGTTGCTTTCGAGCAGACAGTTCTGACCTTTAGCAATTTTTCTCAATTCATAAACGAAATTCACGTCAGTCAAAGTGTGCATCAAATTATTTAAACACGACAATTTGCGAGAAGTGAGATAAATCTTTCTCATTTTTTTGCGTTGTCCAGTGCTTGCAAATTCTCCTATACTTTTGTCGTTGTGGTAACTAAAATTACGTCGCAGTGGGACTGAGCAGGTTAGGTTGTAGAGATCGGATTACGAAGTATTTGGGTTTCGTCTGCAGATTTCTCAAGGCGCATAAAGTCAACCAGAACCTAGTCGCTATATCAGATATATGGAAATGATAAGAAGATTAATTGCGTGTATTCGGTAAAGTAAAAAAGCTCTATATGGCGTTAATGAACGAATGATTGCCGAGCGGTCGCTGAGGCGACTGTCACAGCGTGAGATGATGAGATGGCGACGAGGACGAGACATTGATGATGGAAGCCGCTGTGGTGATGAGAGCGATAAATTACCAGCCGGACTGCGCAATCAGCGCCGACTGACAGTGACACCTAGCGGCCGGCGTGAGGATCGCACCTGCGTCTCGATCCCACGTCATCGCTGGCACGACCTGTGTGGCCCGTTCACACTCGTCACCGTGCGTTTACACGTTACAGACCGTATTCACTGCTAGTTTATAATGCGCTGGAAATACAGCTGAGATTTAGCTGGCTTAATCTGCACCACTTTCCAATACTACAACCGTCAAAGGCTTCCAAGCACCGGGTAGTGAAAATTCCGTGAAATCTGTCCGTGCTTACAAAGAAAAAGGCTGACACTGTCAAACGTTCATCCATTGCTACATAGCCTATACATTGCTACATATATTTTATTTCAACATTCAGACCCATGATGAAAGAATGCTCGTTATTAGTTCGCATTTTGTCAGTGTAAGTCTACATTATTCAATGAAACATTAATGCCAAAGTTTACTGAAGAAACTGTTGTAGACTGCACGCTGTTCCGTCATACAAATCACTCCAGAAGTCGATACAAATGCATATGCCTAGTTAACCTATAGAGAAAGTTAACCTCAAGAAAACTGTTTGTTACACAGTTACACAACGATATTTTGAAGCACGCTACTCTGGAAATGTAGTGCATTGTATCACGACGTGCAATGCCAATGCGCATAATAATCACGCATTTAACCATTGCTACATTATTTCTATATCCCACCATAACGTGTACAGGACGTACAGTGTACCGATATGAACAAATGGTAAGCGTTCATCGTTTCAAAAATGAAAAGCTACACTGGCTTTTACTTTGTCCAGTTCATCAACACTGACATTTGTAAGTAACATTACAGATTATAACTTACGTGATGGAACTCTGGTAGAAAAGTTGTAAATGGAACAAATAAAAAGTGCAACTATTCACCAGTTGTCATCCTAACAGTCTGCTTCAATTTCGTTGGCTATTTGGCCGGATGTCGTAAAAGGCGACTAAACCAGGCACCCCTCAACCTCCGCGGCCTCATCTGATTACTAATGATGGTCTGGAGTAAAAGAGGGAACATTAACACAGCTGCTCTAGTTACTATAG
>Ga0126335_1003044_pt1 | contig 10287 bp, 8 predicted proteins | sample OlaspJWI45metaG_FD_108409 | JGI IMG/M metagenome (GOLD analysis project Ga0126335, IMG submission 108409) | Marine gutless worms symbiont microbial communities from Oahu, Hawaii - Olavius sp. 1 OAHU.JWI-45 metaG | ecosystem: Host-associated > Annelida > Digestive system > Unclassified | place... | reverse complement strand
TAGAATCATCATGACAGCATGACCGCAAACATAATGCCTAAAGTACCTATATAGGCGGCATGAGCATAAAAACATGACCAAACAAGAGATTGTTACATTCCCATTTACCAACTGCAAAAATATCGATGACAAATTTCAATTCTTAAACAATGAAGAAGAAAACTATGTAAATCATCTCTGTATTAACTCAATTATTTGATGATTTGACAGATATATGTATCGTTTCACAAAAAGATTTACCCATGATGCAACTACGCGAATTACGACAAAAGGCCAAAGTGATTTGGCAAAGGCTGCACCGAATGACCTCCACACAGTGAAGCCGAGTTAACTGAGCCGCGTGACCAACAGACACCGCGCACACTGGCAACAATAGGCTGCATCTCATGCATTCGATGCAGCCTAATAATGACTGCAAAACTTACATTGCAATTTCCCGGAGTCGTGTTTTGTCAATCTGAATTCTCAGATCAGTGCACGCCCTCAGTCGACACTGGGCCAGCTGCCTGCACATTGCAAGTAAAACATAATGCTGCCTTCACACTAAATGACGTTAACGATAACAGTCTGCCCAAGACCGCTTCACGACAGAAATCACAGCTGTTAGCTGCTCAGACCATCACGCCTCACCGGGCAACTGGAAACACAGCAGGTTATGAGCGTCGAACTCATGACCTCTCGGGCCGAAAGCTGTGACACTAACCCACTACACCACCGAGTCACCCGTACAACTGTGCATATCCAGTGTTTGTGTGACACTGAATCAAATATTTTTAAAACTTTAGATTTTCTGCTGCTAAAAACCGCTAACTGCTAAAAAATGAAATGGTTCAAAAAGTAATTTCAAAAAATACTTATCCTTGCAGAGACACTAGACCGATTTGAGCACGAGCCGTTAATTAATGCACACAGCTCAAATGGAGCAAACAGTAGCAACTGCAAACAGTCCAACTCAAACAATTAACGAAAAACACAGCGTGACGTAAATTAAGGGAATGCAGTCGCATGTAAAATGCTAATTTATACAGTGCATAGTCATATACACCTCTAATGCGCAGGGCATACTAACACTGTCAAACAGAAATATTTTCAGTAGCGTTAGACCGAGTACGCCATTTTCGACCGATACCGATACACCGATTTTTTGCTGTCAACCGATACCGATCCGATACTGATACGCTTCAAGAGCAGCCACATAAACGTACCACCAGTCGGCAGCAGGACGCCACTGTACCCTCTCAGTCAAGTAGACACAGGCTTCTCCCCTTTACTTAACTAGGCTAAAACAGACCACCCACAATTTCCACTGGCGGTGGCAGCTGCAGCAGAACTCCGTAGGTGGTCTACTTCACATGCTGTTGGTGCGCCAGCATCCGCATCAGCACTGCAGTGTGCATGAGTAGTAGCAGTGTGACAGATTACTATGTCAGTAGCCATGATTCCACGCGCCACTATGAAACTGACACAAGACTGTTTTCAGCAACTCGTAGGACAACACAACTGTCCAGCAGACTACCAGTTGGTAGTTGCCAACAAGCCCAAAGACAATGCAACAATATTTACTGCGAATCTGCTATTTTAGTGAGGAGAACAAAAACCATCTTGTACCTGGCAATAACGTCCTGAGGTTTTCTCATTCTCCATACTCCACGCTGCTCATCAAACGTTCTCATTACTGAGTAGGACCGGGACCTCGAACGACTGAATGCTCTTGCCGTGCGACTAGATATTTTAGACCTGTGAAATCATCATCCATCCTCAATTCCTCACCAGTAGCTAAGTTAATATCTCCAACAGCATGCAATTGACATTTGCCTGTCCAATAACAACAAAACACTAAGTGGTCATCAGAAGAGCTGCAGCTAAACAACAACAACAACAACAACCGTTTAACGGCCTTTGTTCCGGGACAACCCGGGTAGGCCGGTACCAGAATAAACACTCTGCCTTCTGCCTTAGCATAGAGATGTGCTGCGTTCAGGCTGGGTTTCCCCACCTCCTGTCTTCTGGATTTTTATGGAGCAGGAGAAGACAATGGAGGCAGAGGTACCGACAGTCTGGGTGGATGCCACCCCAACCAGACTAATGGACGGCAGGCTTCAGATTCAGCTGGAAGAAAATGGAGAACATGACACGAGTTGGACGGCCTATGCAGCAATGGAAGTGAAAAAACAGTTAAAAGTCCAGTCAACATCTGACCAACAAAGTATGCCAAAAACAGTTTATACGTACTTGGCAGTTTTCAACTTTTTCGTTTTCAGCTTCTTGCTGGCAGAATTCTTCTTGCTGTCAGCATCTTTCTCTTTCTTGCGTTTCTTGTGCTTCTTGCCACTCTTTTTGGACTTTTCACCCTTCTTCATCTTGCCGACGACTGAAGGCATTTCTTGTGGTGTCTCTTCTTTTGACAGCTCTACGTCAGAATCTGTTAAACTTCCAGACGAATCCAGTTCTGTACTCATTTTAATGCTATCTGACACTGAAACATCCGTGTGACTAGCGACTACTGATTCAGTACCATCATCATCGTCATCATCACCATCAGTGGAGTCTTTGTCTTCATCCGACTCACTCAATTCTCCTGTGAAAACACAGACACAAATCCATTATTTCTGATATATAGCATACACGTGTACACAGCGTTTCATATAAACAACCCTTTCGTCTCATCATAACTGCAATAAAAATTTCAGCAAATTTGCTTCATTTTACAAGCTTTGAACAAGAGGCCAAAGTGATTTGGCAAAGGCTGCAGCGAATGATCACAGAGTGAAGTCGAGTCTCAAGTTGGCTTCACTGTGCGGGGTCATTCGGTGCATTCAAGACAGACTGACAGACGGACAGACAAACTGACAGAGAGACACCACGAACAATCAAACATCGGTCTGCATCTCTTGCATTCGATGCAGCCTAAAAATATACAAAATGAACAAAGAAATTCTTTTACAACTAGTAAATTTTAAAGTGTATATGGCTGGGTAATTTTTATGGCCAACACACAAGAAAAAATCCCCAATAGCAGTAATTAACTTCTAATTAGCCAGCAATTAACCAGTACATGTGCAGTAATCTTACATACATATCTCGCCAATAACAAGTCAAACAATCTGCAACAGAAACTACATAGTTACCTTCTTCGCGGTTCTCTTCAGTCCGGACTCTTCTCGTTAGCTGAACTTTCTTTGTTCCTGAAGATATAAAGTCAGCGCTCGCGTCACTTATCCGCACATTCAGTTTTATCGCAGGCAGTGGCTTCTTAAATGTGGCCACAGGTGGTAAACCCACTGGTGGACCCATCAATCTACCAGAAACTGGAGGAAAATTTTCACAGACTTCATCATCGATGTCACAGATGCTTTCCGTCATGTTCTTGGTCTTCATCATACTGCTTCCTTCCCTGGAAGCAAGTTCTCCAGAAGACACATCAGCTGCTGGAACTGTCTCCTTGCTAATGTTAAGTTGCAGTGGTGCAGTAATGGCAGGAATGACACTGTTGTCTGACACAGTGTGCTGACAAGTAACATTCGGAACTTCTTGCAAGACAGCTAAGAGTTCCTGAGATTTGGCTTTCTCTGTGTTCTTATCCTGCACCACAGTGGATGCTCCATGAAGATCAACATCAGTGTCATATTCATATACATCATATTCTTCCGTTGTTTCCGAGCAATTTGAATCATATGCTTCATCAGTAGTGTGTACTTTCAAATCTGCACCATTAGCACATGAAACAATTTTCTCCTGGGTGGACAGCTCTTTGGTCACATCATCAGTTTCTTCCATTATGTCCTGCTGTTCTTTCACTCCTAACTGGTGTGTCTTGTCAGCTCTAAATGATTCAAGCATACTGTCAGTGGTTACTGCAGCTGCTGCAGATTTCTCTAGAGCCTTGCTCACTTCATCCCCGGACAAAATCTGCATTTCACTACTGACTTCTGACTGAGAAACTTGGTCTGCAGCTGTCTTTGCCTGCAAAACTCCTCTATCATCTGTATCAGTGCAGCTATTTGCCGGCTGAGATACTATAAAACCAACCAGTACTGAGACTTCACCAGTGATGCCTACCTGATCAATACTGACCTTCTCTGCAGCAACCACTGGGGTCAGAGTGTCTTCTGATTCAGAAGTTTTCAGATCCGTAGTAGCATCCTTCAACACTTGAGATTCATCGCTCACTGTATTCTGAACAGAATGCTCTTCAGCTGAAACACCACCGCTGCCATCATGTTCAGAAGGCATCTGGGCTTCAGCAGATGGAGTAGTATCGGATATGAGTGTTCGACGTCTTGGTCGTTTACCGGATATTTTCAAAAACTTCGGTTTAACGGCAGATTTGCTGCTACTCTGGCCCTGCTTAACATCAGTTGCATTCATCACATCCATTTTATGCTGTACTTTAAAAGCAACATCGCCATCACCATCATTTTTCTGTATTTTCATTGGAATAAAATCTTCGTCCTCGGAAATTTGATCGTATTGTGTGTCCATTTTATCTGGCAATGGCACATTTTGTGCCAAAGTTTCAGATACAGTTTTCTCACTGCTTTTCTTCCTCTTGTGTTTCTGACTGTGCTTACGATGTAAGCCTAATGGTGACAAAGATCTGCCCTTGATGAATGAATCATCTTCAGCTTTTAATTCTGTCTCACTTTTGTCTAACTTCTCATGATCCAATTGTGCATCTTCCAATATACTCTTACTGTGACTGTGATGATGTTTGTGCCTATGCTTTCGGCGTTTCTTATCTCTTGACATATCTTGTAGTTTGCTCTTTGTATTGCGCACACTCTTTCGGCCAGTTCCGTGTTTAACACATTTGTGTCTACTAGCACTTGTTTCGTCAGCTAAGGTGTGCTTCAAGCTCTTTTGTTTCTTGACATGATGATGACGACAATGATGACCATGACTACTGCCAGATTTTTGTCGTTCCCTGCTGAGAGTTTTTGTGTCACTGTTCTCCACGTAATGCTCAACTGGTACATGGTCGCGGTTAACAGGATGTGAAAATTGAATAGGAGTACGTGATACAACCTGCTGTACTTGTTCAACATCAGCAGAGATCTGCTTCAAGTTCTTTCGTTTCTTAATATGATGATGACTATGATGTCTATGACTACTGCCAGACTTCTGTCTTTCACTAATGAAAGGCTTCAAGTCACAGTTCTTCAAGTAATGCTCAACTGGTGCATGGTCCTGACTAATAGAATGCGAAAACTGAACAGCAGTCTGTGACACAAACTGTCGTACTGGTACAATGCAATCAAAACTTCTCCGAGTCTGCTGCCGATACTTACTTCCCTCACACTGAAGCAAATCATATGACTCACGTTGGTGTTCTTGTTCAGTGCCATCATAACTCCTCTGCTCATGATACTGATTTCCCTCATGTTTAAGAAAATCACATGACTGATGTCCATCTTCTTTTTGTCTGGTTCTGTCTTCTGAATGTACCAAATTCTTTCTCATATGCAAAGAATGTCTAACATTGTGCATATGTTTTCTATGACCTCTTCCGTAACTATTAACTTCAGCATCAAGTGAGTCCATAGTTTTGTCTTCAGCACCACTGAAACCATGCACAGCACGTGGTGGCAGACGATGATGCCCATGTGGCCAGTCAGCTAAAGGGGTCCCTGTGTAATCTGCCATATAATGAGTCTCTCTAAATTCATCAGCATGATGGTGAAAAGTCTGGTCTCTGTCTCGTGATTTCACAGGAAAATATCTGAAATCTTTTTGCAGCTCACTGTTCTTTCTTGAATGTTTACTTCTTCTTAACTCTGATGACAAAGAAAAATCTTTCAACTTTTTCTTCACTATGTCTTCTGTACTGACATCTTCATGATTAGTATCAGTACCTTTTCTTTCACTCTCACTCACTGCCAATTTCTTGTCTCTGTCTCGTGATGTTGCAGGTAAATATTCCAAATTTCTTTGCTGCTCACTGTTCTTTCTAGGGTATTTATGCCTTTTCCATTTTGATGATGGATAAAAATCTTCTGACTCATTCTGTGGCACCTCTTTCACACTCACATCCTCAGTACCTTTTCTTTCATTCTCAATCGCTGCCAATTTCTGAACAAGAAATCCTTTAAGTGCTTCATTCAGCAGCAACGAACCAGACAGCTTGCTGTCAGTTTCAAGCTTACTTTGTTGGTGTTGAGCATGTGTAACTGTCTCTTGAGATGGAGGTACTGAGTCAGACTTGCCATGGAAAGAACGATCGCTATTTTGTTTTGACAATTCATGTATATCGTAATCAGGTCCCAAGAAAGTAGCCTCTGCATGGCCAGACCTACCTTTATCAAAAACAGTCTTCTTCAGTTTCTTTGAAAAATGATCTTTGACTGTAGCAGATCCACTAACAATATTGTCAGCATCCACAACAATATGCTGCTCATCGTAACTGGATCGAGTATATTCACCAACTGGCACAGACGTTTGTACAGCAGCACCAGCCTGAGAAATGCTACAATACTCACTCTTCCTCGCTGGCTCCCTCACGGGAAGTACATCAGAATCAACTGGTACAGAAGTCAAACTTTGCAGAACATTTACCGACGCTGCAATGCTGTGTTCGTGCACATTCTGTGTAATGGAACGTTTATGTTTCACTCTTCGTGTGTCCTCTTTAACTGCAACATCATCTTTTCTGGTGATCAGCCTATCACCAGAAGTGTCAGTAGATGTGTTTACGGCAGAAACATCTCCGGCTTGGTTTTCAGTCGGTGTGTCATGGGTTTTTTTGCTACGGCTATCTACAACTGCATTATCAGATACGGTTTCGCTGGAAACTGGCGGAGGACGGCTAAGTTTTATACGGCGCATATTCTGCGATTAGCCATCCTCCGACAGAACCAACAAATGCGTAAGCTGCTGCAACCAGTAGAAATGTCTGCTCGAATTGTGTGTTGCCCACAAGCCAAGCAAACGCTAAAGTCGTGCAAGTGCAACAATACACTAGACGTCTGTGATCAAAAAATCAAACTTTTTATCCTTAAACCGGCACGCAAATATTACACACTTCTAGCTAGAAAACTACATCTAACCTAGAATATACAATATCAGGAAGACATGACATAATAACTCGGTCTAACTAATATTTGGAAGGGACAAAATAACCTTGCTCAGTCGCTCTTCCGTCTTCACAAATCAATCATGATTCGTGAGTAGCCGTGGCAAACTACCGGTATATCATCATACCGCAGTCTTCCTTGAATAGTTGACACACGCACGCAGCTTAAAACAAAACTAGATGGAAGTCGACGGAAAGCCGTCGATGGCTATGCCTCCGCCTGTGCTCACAGTCCGTTGTTGCGTATGTTTATGCCACACGAGGAGTGGAGGTTATCCAGGAAAAGGGGTTATGTTCGGTGAGAGAAAATGTTTCTGTTTTATGTTGCGTCAGGCATAGGCATATGAAAGAAAATTCCCTGAGAGGGGTAAGTTCCCGAAGGGGTGTTACTCGGGGGATGGGACGAGGGTTCGAGGGATTGTCTGGGGCCCCTAGCCCTCTATATGCATACAAAATGTGAAGTCCTTAGCTTCAGCCGTTTCGGAGATATAAAGGGGTAAGAAAATCTAAAAGTAGGTCACGTGACCCCGCCCCGACACCATTATTTGCATATTTTTGACCCTAGATAAGCACACATAATTTGAAGTCTATAGCTTTAGCCGTTGCGCAGATATGAGGTTTATCACCCACAGAATCGCAGATAGAATCACCGACAGAACCACACCACAGACATCACCACCGGATTGCATATTGCCTCCGTCATCTATATAGGCCGGCGGAGGCACAAACTATGATTCCACCCGTCATTACAGTACCATGGTAACATCATCACATGATTTTTCGACTGAGTCAGTGACAGTGCAAGCTAGCGATGACGGTGTTTCGGTCACTGCACGGTCTCGCCCCACCGTACTTATCCGACGACCTTCATGACTTGGTGGATATCTCGTCGCGGCGACGTCTGCGATCCGCGTCTTCGCTGCAGCTCGACGTGCCGCGCGCTCATCGTCGTACTGTTGGCGACCGAGCGTTCGCTGCTGCCGGTCCGACGCTCTGGAACAGTCTGCCACACGACATCACTGACTGTGTGTTACTGACGTCATTCTGCCGGAAACTAAAAACTTTTTTGTTTTCTATATCATTTCCATGACTACATTTTTCTTTTTAGTTGTCCTTGAGGTTTTTACTTAGGCCACTTTGAAAATTTCTTATGTATGTATGTATGTACTGCAGCACGACTGCAGTATGCTTGTCTGCTTGTCAATCGTGCTAACACGAAAGCTTCTGTGTCTTGGTGTCCTTCCGTGTGAGTACTGAGTGTCTCTGTCCTGTCTTCTCAAAAATTCACACAACTGTTGGTCAGTGTGAAAGCTAGATAGACGGACTAACAGACATTCTGAGCCATGATTGGCCCAATCAATAGCGCGGTTAGTTTTTATTTTCCTGGTGGTGCAATCAATTGTGTGAAAGAATAAGCCGAGGCCTATGTCTCCGAAATGACCTATTTATTACGTGTCGAGTGCGGTGTTAAACTCCACTTAGTCACTCGATCAATGTCTAAACGAGGTGTCGTCCGCAAGTGATGGACGCAACGATAGCTGGTCAGGTCTGGCGTGGAGAAACGACCAGTGGCACCGTATCACATTTGCGGCGATAGCAATCTCGAGTCCCGCGGTCCTACCAGCGACGTATCTGCGTATACAGTGATCTCCAGACGAGGAGAGAAAACTTTGCCTTCACGCACGAAGTGTCGACCGGGAAACGTCCAAAATGGTGGAATACGATATGTACTTCCGGTCGCGAATCTGACGGCAGATTCTGAATCTAGAAGCCAGGCATCCAATTCGAGTTTAATTCCATAGCAACCAGACTAACCTCACCGCCTGACGGAAATTCCGTGCCCGACTGAGTGACAAATATCTCAGCTGATGATGTCGCGACGCAGTGAAAACGTGTAACATTAAAGGACATAACAGAACTACAATGAGTGATGAGGCTGAGTCGCTGACTGAGCTAGGCCCTATTGATTAATTAAAAGACTTTGTGGTACTGTGTTACATTACATGAGTTTGCAAGGTTCAGTTCATTTTTATAAGTGAAATCAGTTGTTTGTAGGCATTAGGTTGAATCAGTTAACTGCACATAGGTTTCTAAATTCGCCTTTTACCACATTAGTAATTTATGCCTTGCCTCTGCTTCGAGTTTACTGCCTTGGCCCCTGCCTCTGCCTTGACTACATCACTGAACGGAATCTAACCCACGGCGTTGCGCAGTCTTAGGCGTTGTAGCCCTTCCTGTTGTCAAGTGCGGCTGTTGGGCGAAGTGTAATATAGCCACACTTACTTACTACTTACTCATGCCTCGATATCGCTAGTTTCTTACTTCTCAGATGTTCGTGTGTGACGGACAGACAGAGGGACAGACAACGCCGACAGTTACTATAGCTGGTATCCACATTGTGGCTGGCCAGCTAAGTCTGACGTGTCTCGAAGGCACAGTGAGGCTATTTCTATGGTGGTCGCAGTATGCGCACGACACGTCGTTCTAACGATGACGGCATGTCTGTCGCGTCTAACTCGTGATTTATGGCCGGTGTGCGTGTCGTGTTTTTTCTTACTATCATGTATAGGCAGGCGGTAGGCTTAATCACCGTGCACAGGGCTATTATTCACTTTACTGTGCACTTAGTAGTAGATTCAGCAAGCAGCGCTCGCGATCGTGATGTTTCTTCGCCAAAGAAAGGTAAAGGTAAACGTAAAAGTTGGCGGCGTGGTGTAACGGTTAGCAGCATTGGTCTGATCAATTTCAATTCAATTATTTATTTGTTCAGAATCACAGATATAACACAGTGCGACAATAAAGACATGAACTCTGAACAAGACACACCAGGCTCATGACAAGCTCTTATGGTGGCCTTTAAGAAAAAAAATTAAATCAAATTAAATAAAAAAAATAAATTGATATAGCGTTAATCAACAGCGGGCCCGGTCATGAACCGGGCCCGCGGGCCCGGTCATGGATGGGTGTCTTCGGATGGGTGAACCATATCTAAGTAGGTATAACCGGCCAAGATGACTCAGCCTGCCATCCCTCAGGGGTCAGTAAAATGAGGACCATCTTGGCTGGGAAGGCAAAGATAAACGCGTGTGTTTAAGATCCTTTGCAACGCGTGCCATACCTCAGCGCTTCTGTGATGAGGTTGCCTCATAAAGGGGCGCTATATCAATTGCCAGTTACCTTTACCTCTTACCTTTAAAGAACGCTTGATTTAGCGCCTC
>Ga0126335_1003043_pt1 | contig 10289 bp, 6 predicted proteins | sample OlaspJWI45metaG_FD_108409 | JGI IMG/M metagenome (GOLD analysis project Ga0126335, IMG submission 108409) | Marine gutless worms symbiont microbial communities from Oahu, Hawaii - Olavius sp. 1 OAHU.JWI-45 metaG | ecosystem: Host-associated > Annelida > Digestive system > Unclassified | place... | reverse complement strand
TCCTCAGACAGTTTGAGGTAACACATGGCAAGGTTGAGGTGGGCGGCAAGTAAAAGTGTTTTCCTCTTATCAGCCTCATCGCCACTCACTGATTCCTCAGTCTTGAGGTAGTCCACTATCTGCTTGTAATAGCGAATAGCGAGCTTGTACTTGCCCGCCTGCCAACATCAAGTAAACACACTTCAGCATCAGGCTATCTATGTAATACTATAGGACATGCATTCTTTGTATGCCTGTTATTTCACGAAGTTGCAACCTTGACGTATTCGTGACAACAATAATAATAATAATCATCATCATCATTTACTGGGTTCTTGCAGCCAAAAGGCTGGATTTGCAGTACAATATAAAACAAACACGTAATCATAAAGCATAGGCCTACAAAGTTATAAATAGAGTTACTGATAATAATCGGTCACAAATATTGATTATTAACATTAGTAAAGTGTTACAAAGCAAAAAATACAAAAAATTAAAGAGCCAAAATAAGTCAGTCAACTTGTCCCCAATTCAACTCGTTAGGGTTGAATTGGTTAGGATAGGATTAGGGCAAGGATTAGAGTAAGGATTAGGGTTAGGGCACAGAGTTGGGGTAGCCTTGGACGAGCTGACTTGGAGACACGTTGACTGTAAACCACTGCCCACAGTTGGCTTGTTGCAAGAAAACATTAGCCATCACCATACTTTATGGCATGCACATATCAATACGGACAATAATCACAGCCCACTGAACCCAGACCTTGTGTATTGCAGATAAGCATACAACAATGCAACAGAAAATTACTATAATCTCACCTTAAAATAATCTGTTCCTTTATTCTTGCTGAGCTCCGACTGCTCTAGCTTCTCTGGGGGATCCATTTCCCATGACTCTTTCGCCTTGACATACATCAGTCAATGCAGTCACATTCTGAACACTTCAAACAGCAACTGCAAGAATGATCGTAGAAATACTCCTACTCCCTTAATGGGTGACATTTCTTCATACATAGTTGACAATGGCTAAAAATCTAAATATTGTCAAAATAGTTTAAATTATAAAACATACTGCCAAAGACAATAAACGCCAGCTTTTACTAACACCCCTTACTGATAGTATAACCCAGTGATGGGCATATATTTTTTGACGAGGGCCAAAAAATTTTTTGGGGCGACGGGCCGCAAAAATGTGCCATAAGAAATTGAAACTAATCTACAGAACAACACCAGTATTTCACGCCATTCGCGATAGAGTCAGTAAATCGTTCGGATCAAACGTAAACAGATTTCTGAAAAAGTGAAAGTGTACAATACTGATCTGCTTCACTTCCTACTCTGTACGGTGCTAATTGCACTGCAGCTAAAGATAATAAGTAAGCAAAGTCTACATATGCTCGATGTCAATGATCAACTGTAAAAACTTAATTTCCTAAAATTTTCAAGTGTCTCAGGACTTTAGAAAGGACCGCACATTGAATATCCTTTCCTGCTGTCGGCGGGCGGCACAAAAGGAATCTGAGGGCCGCATGCGACCCGCACTTTGCCCATCCCTGGTATAACCAATACATTAATTTTCCATATTAATAATTCCTCTATCAAGATCACTCTAGCAGTGGTTGCATGAACATTTTTTCTCTGTGTGTAACTGTATGCCTCACACACTTGATTTGTGCTATTGCAACTTTCTGAGTCTGTGAACCTCTTTTATTCATTTACTTCGCTTATCAAAAACAACAGACATAAAACTACATCAGATAATAATAAAGATTACAATATTGCATGACACAATCCAACACTGTGACAAGCAATGCTGAACAATAAGACTACCAGCTATGTTAATACCAATATCAGTTCATTACTATAGCTAATTTTTCACCAAAAACCCCACGTACCTTTTCAAACTTCTTGAGTTCAACCTCATACTCGAGATCAGCATCAGCTGGAATGTTATGGTCAACACAGCCCACCGCTCCATATGCGTACTTAGCCTTCACTCTCAGCAACGACTTCTCCCCCTTCTTGAACTTCTTCATGGCTTGGTCCACACCATCAATGACACCCACTTCTGACCCCTCGCCGACCACAAAACTGACGTCTCGGTTCTCAAATTCACGACCTTGATGTCGACCAACGATGTGAACTACATAACAAACATCATTAACACAGTGATATTGTGATAACAATAGGACAGCTGCTGCTTAGGCTGGTAATATGTTATAACTGCATTCAATATTTGGCACATGCTGTAGCGGCGGCAACTGGAGCCTGGATCGCCAGTGAGACTGGCTCTTCTGATGCTATTATACAGTATACTCACGTCCATTGTTTATCCACAAGAATAGGCCTCGAGAGAAAATGTCAGTTAGGCTTCTAGAAAAATTACGATAAATAACTGCGCTTTCTCGATTGCATTACATGAAAGCATGCATAACTGTCTGAGCACAAGAATAGCAAAAATGCTTTACCTTCACAAGTTGCACCTTCCTTTGGTGTCAGATAACCATCACCTTTCTGCAGCTGACTCCTGATGACCCCTTCGTCTTTGTTCTCTGACACATCCTCGCCTATATTGGTATCAAACTGAGGCACATAAACAAAACTAACCAGAAAATCAAAATAAATCATCGTTGATAATATAGAATTATACATGAATTGTTTGATTAACTGGGATACTTTGACAGCTAACTGCATGCACAAACTGACCCCTGGTTTCCGTTAATTGTTAACGCAACCAAACCGTATCTCAACACAAGAGTGAACGGAATTCTTATCAAAAAAGTTCCATAAGCGTCTAAGCAGCAGCAGAAGTACCATTTTGTCATTTCTTATGTTGCTTGGTAGCCAGTGTTATTCTAGTTTTGCATTACTATTTAGTTTTCGTTTTTATTTTATTTTCACTTTTAATTTTAGATGGAAATTTTTACTTTTTAGTTTCAGTTTTTATTTAGTATTTACTTTTTCGTTTTAGTTTTTATTTTTTGTGTAATGTGTAACCACTGACATGAACACTGGTATACGTACACTGCCACTACCAAGCAACATATCGGGTAACAGGTATATATTGGCCACGGTGATTGCCTAAACCTGGGCTGAACATACAACAGCAGCTGTGATTGGTCAAAGTTTGTTACGAAGAGTTGTGGCATCCACAGCAAATAGGAATGGATTCTATTTCCTTTATGAAACGCTTACAGCACGTTGCAGCGTCGCACACTATGGTATGTTACCAACTTTTTTTACGAAACGATTACACAAGGCTGTAAGGTCTTGCGTTACGGTATGGATTGATAGAAACCAGCAGTAAGCACGTATAGAAATAAGTAAGTAAGAAGATTTCTAAAGCACTATATCTCAAACTGCCACAGTGTGCCGACAACCAATCAGGTCTGACAATTTTGTAATATGGTTACCTGCTAGCTAGTCAAACACCTTCCCCTAAGTCCTATTAACTATAAAATTTACGGCAAGAAAACTATGCGTCCGGACAATTACGGTGTCGTCCTCTGTAGGTACAACTGCATAAAAAGGCATCAACAAAAGACAAGATCTTTTAGCTCTTTGTGGCAAAATAACAAAATGCTTTCCACAACAGTGTATCTAAACACAACAGCTCATGAAGAAGCAACTTCACAAGTGCATCAATAAACACAGTTCTAGTCTTTATAACATCTGCTCACCTTTCCAATCAAATAATTCTACTTCAAACACAAGTGTTGCATTGGGAGGTATTTTCGGGGAAGAACCAGACTTGCCATATGCATACTCAGACTTGCACAGCAGCATGGCAAGTTCGCCACGCTTCATAGATGCCACTCCGATGTCCCACGCCTTTATAACACTTCCTACAAACAACAATGCAAAGCACGTGTAAATGCATTAAGTGACTAACTATGTCTGAAGCAGCTATACAACTGGTCTTTGGCCATGCAATGTAGTTAAGAAAGTCTCTGTTATAGGAATGTCTCTATCTGTATATAAATGCACAGCTGAAGCTAGTAACACTTTGCAACAAAATCTTATCTGTGAAATGATTGTCGAGCATATATTAAGCCAACCTTAACTAAGTCATTTTCGTCAAAAATAAAATTAGAGCGTGTGTAAATAACGGAAATAAAAACAAAAGCAATACCAGCAAAGCATACCAGTTCCAAGGCTGAAGTCGAACTTCTGTCCCCGGTCTCGACTGGAATCGAACTTTGTACCGTCAGTGAGTGTACCGACGTAATGCACGAACACCTTGTCGCCCGTCATTGGATGCTCGTCTCCGCTGCCGTGTCGTTTTATCTCCTTCATCACTCCGCCGTCCTGGTTCGGAGTAATGTCCACGGCATCGGGTCCCTGTACGTACGGCGCCAGTTTTTCCGGCTCTTCTGTTGCATTCTCGGCACCGGCCGCCGGCACAGTGAATTCCGCTTCTGCCGGCGAATCTTCGTCAATGCTGTCATCTAACCGTTCCTCGGTGTCAGACATGACTTGGTAGCTTCGATATTTTGCAACTGTCCGCAAATACTGTCAAAGACTGTAGAATAAAACGCACAAAGCACAAAACACGCTTCCTCACTTATCATAAACCAAAACCGGAAACACTCCTGCATTTTTTCCAGAAGGTTCATTATCGAAAAATCGAAAGTGCGCATGCCAGTAAGTAACGAATTTATCGCCAGAGCAAGTCAGCAAAGCACGTTTAGACGAACGCGCAGGCCGTAGCCTCTGCCCTACTCAGTGGTCCGCACCACAGACGAACGTAACTCTGTTGTGCTGTTGTCCGCACTCTACAGACAAAGGGCAGGAATGTAGATTTTTGTTATGTCACAGCCCACCTATACTGACGAACGAGGCCAGTCAATACGCATTCCTGTCGTGCCGTCTGTGATTCTGTGCTTGAAATTGAATCTGTCATTTCACATAAGGGTTGACAGGTCCTCTTTTCCACTGGACGTCTTAGCTCTTAACCCACCACAAGCTCTTATCAAGCAGAACCACCAAGAGTAAAACCCCTGGAAAAGCTACCACCAACAAGGCAAGTCGACATATGCAGAGGCATATGAATGATATGATACGAATAAGCATCATCTCACATGCATTTTCTAGTTTAAAAATTACAGTACACTAATGTACCGTAATGACTGCATCAATTTCGGCAGTGATAAAAAACATACAAGTTTTATAACTGATTTGATAAATCATTTGGTAAATGTCGCACAACAGTTAGACAGAACCTTTTCAGTTTGAGGATTGTCAACGAGTGGAACAAGCTACCACAGGACGTTGTAAAGGCGTCATCAATCAACACGTTCAAGAACAGGCTGGATCGACACTGGCAAGATATGGGCATTTAAAGCTTACAGCTACATAGCCCATCAACCTCAAGTAACAAGTAAATCAATCTCACAATAGTGTAAATCTCTTACTAAGCTTTGTTGTTGAAGACACAGCACTTTTTGTCACCACTGTCCAATAATGTAAATGAATGATTAACCAATGCACACCATTTGTTAACTATATGTATGAACCAGTACATAGACAATGCTGACACACAGACCTTGCATTTTGCCTATGTAGGCCTACGTTTTCTCATATTCTATTCACTGGCTTCTTGGCATGTTCTTAGTTCTGAGATAACAAAACAATTTACCTTCATCTGCCACATCTGCTCTAATACATGCACTATCATGTTTTAACTAGTTTATCAAGTCAAAAAAGCCATCGAGTAGTTTGGGCTCAAATTCTGAATTCTAAATCATTTCCACAGATAACTTTGTCAACTAAGATGCTAAATTCTCTTCAGTGAGACCTAGGCACCGCTGCATGGTTTAATCTCTATTATCTAGTGACAAAATAAGCAAAAAACTAATATCTCTCATATATAAATCAGCTGAGCCTGATAACAACACAACTATCTTGCCACAGAGTAGGATATTGCTGACTCATGCAAATGTGTAGTGGTTGCTGCCTTCTTGTGCCAACAGGCTTCACTCCTTATGATGTCAACTTCTAGCCAGATGATTTGCAAAAACGGGACTCATTTGTTTAACCAAAACGTGACTGGCAGTTTCACTTATCTCAAAACACAAAAACGTCCGACTCAGATGTCACAAAATTGACTGGCAACAGCGGCTAAGTGATGGTGCTGCAGAAATTAATGCACTGCATGAGTAATGCTGCCGGTGCGTGACAGGATGTTGTAATGCCAACGAAGCACCAAAAACTATGCATAGACTGCTTGTTGATTTCAAACTGGCATGACATGAAACACATAACAAATATTACACATGTAGGAGCAACATAAGGTTCAGTCCAGTGTGATGAACAGCTGAATCATACTGCCAACATGACAGTGCAATGAACATAACAGAGCAGTTGGTTGCAGTAATCAAGTCTCAGCATTATTGTCACTGATGAACCAGTAACTGTCATTTCTCTACATCTAGTTTCCACTCATTGGTAGTACAGCTCCAGGTTCATGCCGTCGTGGATTTCATCTGAGGAACGTCAGTCAAAGAAATAACAATACTTACTGTAATTCATTAACTTGCTACAATGAATCTCCCGAAGCCTCGAGTACATTTAAATCAAAACTTAAAAATGAACTGTTTAAACAATCCTACTGTAAAACAGTTCAACAGTCTATACCTGTAATTCCATGTTTCGAACACTGACACAGCACATACTAGGCCACATCAAATGCGGACTATTGCGATCAACGATCTTAACGTCTGTCAGTCTGTCATGTGGCTTCACTGTGCAAGTACGGCTGAACAGATCAATGTCCTCTTTTGGGTGCAAACTCTTGAGGACCCATAAACATAAGATGGGGGTCCTGGTTTGCCCATACTTCAATGCAGCCTTCACCAAATTACTTTGACCAATTGTTATAAAATACTACAAATCTACCGAGCTGATTTTGCTACTGTTTTGATGACTCAGCCTGGTTCACCCCAAAAACATCTCATTAGATATATCCGGTACAAAATTCATAATTCAAAGAACGTCACTGTTTAGTCATAGTAACGTTTCATTGATAGAAAGAAGTAGAGTAAGTAAGTATGACAGTATTATAGTGTGCCCAAAAGCTAGATGAGCTAGCTTAATCTGGCACACTTGACAATGTCACAATACCAAAGATTTCAAAACACCAGATGAGAAAAACTATGAGATCAGCCCGTGGGAGAAAGAGAAGGCCACAGAGGAAAAGACTGGCAAAAACGGCGAGTTTTAAGCCTGCAGTGGAAGAGAGAATAAAGAAAGAAAGCAAGGTGAATACAAACACGAACAAGCTACTTGGTCAGTTGCTGCAGTAGTGGTGCTAAGAAAACAAATTGTGACAAATGCACAAGGACCTAACACTAGCAAGATAAAGGTTACAATCTTCCAAAGTGACATGATCTTTAAAAATTGTGTACCTGCAAACACATAGCACACTGCAACATTTCACTGCAACACAACTAACAAAATACACAATAAATTATTGACCATATAGCCATGTGATACTATCTGTTGTACTTTGTCATTATCTAGATAAGAAAAAGAAATGTGCATAACTTGCAATTAACACAATGCTACATCCAACACACAAGGGGATCAGGCTTCAGTCCTACAAGGCCCACTCCACCATGTTACAGTGATACACCATACAGGCAGTACACAAAGTACTACGCAATATGCAGTTAACACACTGGCACAGACTTTATACCAAGCTAAAGAAATTTAGTAATGAAATCATACATGGTCTACTCAGCCTTCCATGCACCACGGGTAAGCAAAAGGAGTACCAATAAAAGCTAGGAAATAAAAAACACCACGCAAATGATGCAGTGCGCTAGTCCATGGTCTTGTAGTGTAAACTGGTGTCTGGCTGAGGGACACAGACAGAGATGAGCACTGCCCAGTCAGGACTACTATACTTTTACTACCCATGTATGCACTCCGCAGTCTGCATCTGCACTGCCACATAAACAATGTCCAAGTAACTTCATTAAACACACAGACATTTCAACACAGCAACGACAAAAAGTAATTACATATTACAGAGTCGACATAAATGTGTGCTGACCATTTCTTGAGAACAATCTTGTCAGCTCTTGTGCCAGTCTGAGCAGCAATTAGCTTCTTCAAGTCACCTACTGTATCTGAGGGACTACATTGTTATGAGAGTCAAGGCAATAAGAGTAACATGCATCTACACAGAAATGGGTATATATCAGATTCTGACACTTACTGTACTACCATTCACAACCACAAATAGTACAATAAGTACTAGCAGACACTGACGTGGCATGAACACAACATAACACCTAAAAACATTGGATGAGTGATTCATAGATGTGGAAGTTTAAGCATGAAGTTACAAGTCACAAGTTAATCCTCAGTTACATCTGATGAATCGCCAAAGTTTAGCATTTCCATTCAGCCCATGTTAGAAAAATGTATGAATGTAAAAACATTCCAAGGAAGATGTTTGGAAATACAAATTTTGGCTTGCAAAACTAGAGCATTAAAACTGGTTCAGTAATTAAGGCACACAAGTGTGCGAAGATAGAAAGAACAAATGTACGACACATAAGACAGACAGTGTATCAGTACTGTAAGTACTAGAGTCCGCATCTGCTGAAAATTAGTACAGAACACTTCAGCAGACTGACAATGAGAAATATTTTGCTGACAGTTAGCGATGCTGATCACAATAAATGACATGTTAACATAGCACATTTAAAATCATAAAAAGATACTTGCACTTGACACGAACTTTCTTGCCAAGCCGATCATTGCATGTCACCTCAATCATTCCGTACCGCTCTTTCTTTTCCCTTGCACATAACATAGCTCGCAATTAGTCATTCACAACAGATGTAAATCAGGAACAAAGATATCAATAAAATGTAGCTTAAACGTGTGTGCAAAGTTGACAAAATAATGAAACAGCTTCCTCCCCACATTAAATATCACTATTCTATTCACTAAGGGTCATACTAAAAGACAATCGTCGTCGTCGTCATTAATGCGTAGTCGGCTGGGACTGTAGCATCGATCTCGAGTGACCGCGATCAATGGCTGGTCATGTGAATAGACGGTTAGTCAACGACGTATGCGGCCCCAACAACTCGTAAATGAGAATGGCAGGCATGGCGGGCGGGAGGGTATGATTGCTTAGACTACCTGCAGGTTCTGCACGCTCTGCTCACTCTCTCCCCGCTCCAAGGTGGACGCAGACATGCTAATAATTCGAGTAACAGCAGTACTTAATCCTGAAAGTTACAACACCAGTACAGAACATCAAGGCCATTGTTTTCATCATATGAATTTATTTACTGTAACAAGTTCAGGAATGCAGATATATATCGCCGTTTGCTGGCTACTGTTGCTGACAATTATCCACTGTGACTTACTGTTAGTGACTGCTGTATACTGAACGATGTGACCGATCGCGTGTTCACTATTTGATTACCAAGGATAGAGAATGTTATGCAGAACATTTGTCTCACTGACTTGCGGGCACTTCGCTGACTTTTGTACTGTTTTTCTCAGATGATAAACTGCTTATATTTCATTTTTCAATTGCACTGAATTGGCAGACTACTTATATGCCATTTGTGTGTGTGCTCTTGTACAGTGTGTCACATCTTTCTGAAAATAGCCAAATTTGCTGTTTTTGGGCGTGGTGTAGCTAGATGTTAGTGGGTGTGGTTTAAATTCTTAATGCAGCATTCTTTGATTTGCTGATAGCATAGCTATTGGGTCAAAGCCATTTTAAAATGAAAATGAAATGCTTGTAAAATAAAATACTCAGGGTTGGCAAGTTTTGGCCAGTGACTTGTAAAAACCGATTTTTTTTCTCGGAAAAAACTGTCCTGGCAAAAACTATTTTTTGCGGATGTCAGTAGCAAAAAACTGTTTTTGCAGGTTTATTGATATTATTGTTAAACATTTAAAATTATAACAATATAATTGTTATTATAAATATTTTCTGTATAATTTGTTTACTTATTTAGTTCATTAGTGACATTTATCAGACAGGATATCACCAATGTACTCAATGACCATTGACCAGTGCCACGCCCCTCAACATTAAGTTACATGCATACAGATGTCTGCTATGCTATTAAAATACTAGTACCACATCATGTACAAGTAAACGGCATTTTCAATTACTGGGCTCCAGGACTGGCAATTTTTTGCTAGTGGCTGGAAAAACATTTTTTCCACAGAAAATATCCTTTTGCTGGTAATTTGTTATTTTTGTTACTATAGTTATTTATTATTTGTTAATTATTATTATATTATTATATCAATTTTCTGCACAATCTATTTAT
>Ga0126335_1003042_pt1 | contig 10290 bp, 8 predicted proteins | sample OlaspJWI45metaG_FD_108409 | JGI IMG/M metagenome (GOLD analysis project Ga0126335, IMG submission 108409) | Marine gutless worms symbiont microbial communities from Oahu, Hawaii - Olavius sp. 1 OAHU.JWI-45 metaG | ecosystem: Host-associated > Annelida > Digestive system > Unclassified | place... | reverse complement strand
CTGAAGTGATGGACCACAGATCTAAGACCCTAGGCCTGACTGTAAGTAGTACTTATAGTTGTTGCAGAAGTTTTAGCTTTAGCTATAGTTGTAGTTAGCAGATGGACGATTCACTTTGTGGCAATTCGATCTCATTTAGTAATAAACTGCCAAAAAATTGGGTAATTTGTTTTCAGTCTGATTGAAAGACACAAAAAGGTATTTAGGTTATTGTTGCCTGAACGCAGTGCATTAGTGCAGCTATTGCTGTTGCAATGTGGCTGTGTGTATGTCTTGTCGTGTTTATGTATTGTGCCCAAACGACTGAGTTGATCATCATCACCAGATTGTATCTCGGCCATTCTAGTTTTCTCATACTTAATATGAACCGGATATCTCGAGGAGATCCCCCTCCTTGAAGGCGTCAAATGGGAGGGGTAGGTAGGATAGTCGGATTGTATGGTCAGTTCGCTGTCAGGAGCTGCTTTCTGGTGAATGTCTGCAAGTCGTAAAATACATCCAATAAATTGCGACTAGCGGGATGCAGTGTTGTGAATATGACGTGCACAAGCATTCAGGCAGCATATCGGCCACAGCTGAGCTTCTTGTAAATTCTGTGCTGTAAATTACGTTTGGTATTCACTGATTGCAGACCGAATGTAACAACTGGCCATAGTATTTTGGCAAAGGCTTCATCGAACCCCTTCTCCCTTCACGGTAAGAGGTTAGGACACCCATCTAATGCCGTGTTTTTTGGCTCCCCAAGAGTCTCCACCCCAAACAGGACGTTGATCCATTCAGCCATTTTTGTGCTGTTCATCCACGTGACATACAGAGACTGAGAGATGCTGGGATCATCGATTGCAGTAGTCTGCATCTCGTAGATTTGATACAGTAAATAAAAAATACACCAAAGTAATGTGGCGAAGGCTGCATCAAATCCCCCTCCCCTTGCTGTGGGAGAACCAGGACCCCCATCTAACACAGTGCTCGTTGGGCCCCCAGGAGTGTTCACCCCTACAGACAGACTGATGGACCGACAGACTGACAGACACCATGAACATCGGTAACAATAGTCTGCAACTTATGCATTCGATGCAGCCTAATAAAAATGTGATGAATGTCTAGTGTATCAGTGTTGCTTATGAAACAGTTTGAGGACCTGAACTCCAGCCGTGAGTTGACTGTTGGTCGTGCCGAGAAGCGTGCATTTTCATTCGACTACCGAGCCAGCCCTGGATCTGTGTGGCAGATTGTTGCTCAGACTGAGATGGCATATGCTTGTCGGATTGTCACTCTCTGCTCCACTGTTCAGGTTGATTTATACACCTTGTAAAGTCGTTTTCCGTTTCCTGGTCCAGCCTGAAGACTTTTTTCGTTCCAATTCTGTAAGCTGTTATGTTCTATACTTATGAAAACATTCAAAACACAGTTATTTATTCTACTCATAAACAGAACGGTTGCAGATTTCTCTGTATCTTGTCTTGCTGCCTTATGTTGCCTCTGGGCCAGTAAGAATCAGCCTGCTCCATTTTCTGACTTGGTGTCTTAAAACGCGACTAAAGCAACGTTTTGTGGTTCTGTATTTGTCTTAACGCAAGGTTTTTGTTTTTTTTTTGTTTTTTTTTAAATTTGTTTTTGTCCACATTTTATTTTGTTTATTTGTTTTTGGTTGTATATACTGACAGTAGCCGTCGCCTTCTCACATCAGCAGTCGACAGGACTTGCGTCGTACCATGCACCCACAGTACATAGGTGACAGAGTTTCACTGCTGCTGGTCTGCGTGTGTGGAACAGTCTGCCATCGTAATTACGACGAGACATTAGCTACTGACTATTTAAGTGACAACTGAAAACATTTCTGTTCGGGCATTAACTGACCTTGGCACATTGTGACCGTTTCTTGTTTTGTATGCACTTCAGAAATATCCTTATTTCCTTACTTGCTTTTTTTCAGTGCAATTGATTGCCTGGAAAGACTGCTATGTGTTGTGTGATGTCATATCTTACTATCTTTCTTATTTCTCTATCACTTATTTGAGTACATTTTTTTTCTACTGCAGTTTGGTGTAGAGTTCCTTGTTCATTAACTTCTTTCCTTCTATTCTCATTGTTTTTTTGTGAATGGTCGCAGGTGTGTAACTGCCTATCCTATGCCGTGGAGGTCTACTACAAGCTAAGCATTGATGCCAACGGTCGATGTGGGGAGGTGGAGCCAGGAGACACATTCAGTCTGCCATGTGAAGTTGTCTACACTGACCCTTATCAGATTCTCTTCAAGCCACGTGATGGCAGGTACATGCTAGTGTTAGTCTCACGTCTCTTCCAGTGGACATCATCTGAGCAGTGTGTGCTCCGGGATTGTTAGGTCTGCTTCGCTTCCGAGCTGGATATTGTGAAAGGCATTGAAACAGTGTTCTGTTTATCTCGGGTCAGTTGTTTGTTGTGTTAAATATAAAAAGGTAAAAGGTGCGGACACTTGTTATAACACCTCTTTGTTGGAAAGCAACCTCAGTAGTGCTGATATATGGCACACATTGTAAGGGTTTTTACAGCTTTACCTGCACGGTCACGCAGTTTTCTGTGAGCAGTATGAACCATGCCTTTGCCTTTCCAGCCCAAGCTAGTCCTTATTTTACCAACCGCGGAGGGATGAAAGGCGGAGTTGACCTAGCTTTCTGATTACATACTTAAATGGTTTCCCATCTGAAGACGGTCACCCATCCATGTACTAACCGGGTCCAGCATTGATTAACTTTGTTGATCAGACCAACGACGCTAACCACTACACCCTTCTGCCAACCAGTATGTTGAGTTTTTGTTTTATTTTGTTACTGATTTCTTGTGAGCTCAGCTGGCTACAGCTAGCTGAGCTTATCATACGGAAACTGTTCGTATGGTGTCTGTGTGTTTGTCTTTATGTCTGTCGTACATCGTAACTGCTTGACAGACGTGTAATTAATTTTGCATGTAGAGACTCAGTGACCAACCCACAAACCAAAATCTCCGTCACCCAGACCTACTTAAGCTAGAAGAGCAGTCACTTTTCATGGGCATCTCGTTGTCATAACTTGTGTAGCTATTGCCTCATGTCCATAATAACTATTTTGTGTCGAATTGAATGTTTGTGGTTTATGGACTGAGCTGTCGACGTAATGGGTCTCAGCATCATGACTAGGATTTGCTGTGGGCAAGGAGTCCAGTGCATGAACAACACATATTGGCAGATCTGACACTGAAACTTGCTGGTAGATAGTGTCCCAGATTCGAATGGAATGTAAAAATTACTTACTTACATCCATACTCATGGTAAGAAGCATCGATTTGTATGCACAGTTTCTCCGAGTCAGAAGAGACAGTCTGCTGTAAATGGGATGATGCTCCGGCAGCTGACACTGTTCATCTAATTGAGTGCAAGTCATACAAGGGCAAAGAGCCAGCTCTCTGCTTTGTGGTATCCTGTTCTGTTGTTATGTTTAAGTAGAAGGTAAATATCTCAAAGAAAGCTTTTCTGTCTTCTAAGAATGTGTGGATAACTAGCGCACTACTCGGATCCTGCCAGATATTGCACTACCTGGCGTTACTCGGACTCAGTCGGGCATATTCTAAAAATATGGTCAGGTCCAGGTACAAAAATTTTCCCAGTTATCAGGCATAAAATACCGAAATGCAAAGCGAGAACTTGATCGGCGCATATCTGACTTTGATGCACGGCACTGTGCATTCAGATGTGACCGATAATTGCGGACTTGCTGTTGTGCATGGAGGGAGCGTGGACTGCCAGGGAGTTTACAGCTGGACGGTTTGTTTGCTCGACTGACACTTGAAGTATTGATTAAGTGATTGTGCAACCCGCTAGATGGCTTCTTTTGTTGCGTCAGCTCATCCACGTGTCCCAGAACAGGACAGGGGACAAGGGAGTTAGGAGCTCTGGAGAAAGTAGATAAATGATGTGTTATAAGATGAAAAGCTGTGTGGATGGCAGAACTACCTGTATCCGGACCTGGAACTGGACGGGTAGTAACTGCCTGGTACCCGGATTTGGTACTCTGTTAAATTTTTTACCCGGTGCATCCCTACTGTTTTCCGTGTTTATTCATCATGTTGTTGCTTTCTCGTTGTGCTTCTGCACTTTCTATAGGCTCCAGAGGCTGGCGTGCTTTCTGTCTGTGACTCTGCTGGTTGCTGTGTCACGAAACTGCAATGGGGTGAATAAGATATTTGCACCATGATGCAAATTTGTTGCGGATTGTTTTGACTGTCTAGCGCAGACCGGCAGTGGTCTGAGTGGTGTATGGGGATGGTGAGTGGTGGGGCTGTGGTATATGTGATACCCATCAGGGAGTTGTATGTCGCTAGTGGTGCTATAAACTCGTGGAGGTGTTGTGATATAAACACTGACTGTGGTGGTGGCATTTGCATTGTGCATTCTAGTTATTATCGTTAAATTTGTTCACTCTGATATCATTAAGCCATTTTCTTTCCGAGCATTTGTGTACTCTGACTGCAGTTATTTAGCCTTCCAGCATTAAAATAGCATCTGCCCTGCATGTGGAATTTTCTGTATTGCAGTACTTGTGTAAAACTATCTTTTGTGTTTATTAGGCCAAAGTGTCTGTGGAGAACGTATTTAGTGAGTGCACAGTGGAGGCTACAGTCAAGACTTACACCATAACACTCAGTCCTACTGTTGTATTCAGAAACTGGTTACCGATGGACGTCACTTGCAAACTCATGGTTGGAAAGTCGTTGTCTTAACCTGTGATTTTGATTCAGTACTACTGTGAGGATATTTTTGTTTTCTGCTTCGTTTTCTGATTTGATCCCATAACTGTTTTTCCTTAGTTTGTAACTTGTGACACTCGTAGAAGTAGTCACGTCATTGTGGCCACCATAAGAAATTATTAGTACACTACATTACATGTCCACAATTTAGATGATAAAATGGTTGCTGGAGTGCTGATGAATTCTTTCTTGTTATGTGTAGTATACTGTATATTTTGTTGTATACTATTCTGTGTTTTGTTGCTCGTAGTATGTAGTTATTAATAGACTTCAGCTGCTACAGAGCTTATGATTAATTCTTGTTCTTCTTGTCTGTTTTGTAGCCAGTAATTGTCCCGCAGAATTTCATGCCTTGCCACGGAATTCTGGGAAATGCTGCAGAATTCCATGTTGCTGCAGAGTTGGCACTACACCGTGGAATATCGTAATATGTTGTTAGATTTGGGTCAGATTACAGACTCGGCCAAGCAATTCAGTAAGCTGGCTGCACTGTATAGAGAAGACAGAGGCGCTGCATGACTGATTTAAGTTTCAGCTCCAAGCAGTGCAGGCTGTAGTGTAATTGGCATACCTGTTACCTGCTTGTCGAAGTCGTTTGCATGTAATGGACTCCCTGACAGTTTCTGTGGCGTGCTGCAGTGCGCTGACAGGCCTTCTGCGGTGTAAAGTGTGCAGCGGTCCATATGCATCGTGTTCGACAACAAACTGTTGTTGATCAGTGACTGCACACAATCCCAGAATGATAAAGCAAAGTGTAGACTCCTAATAAATGCTCCTAAATGCTGAGCTAAAATGTTTCAAATGCATATTTTGGTCATACAGTGGAATGCCATGGAAAATGCGAAAGCTTGTTGTGGAAAATTGTGTTTTTGCCATATAAGATTGTGAGCTTTAATTATATGCAGGATATTGATGGTGGGTCAGCAGAGGTCAAAGCCGGTGACAAGATCTCACTGCTGAATGCCAAACCGGGCAGTTCTTCACTTGAAGTTATCGTAAGTGTGTGCTGCTCATCATATTTCGTGATTATTTTCTATGTGTTGTGTTATTATAAACGACTGTATTCGGCATAGTGTGACAGTGACTGCAGTAGACCATCATATGACAACTCTGGTGGACAGGTTGTTCATACACTTATGCCACTGTAATGCAGCAGTGTAATTAATTTGGTGCTGGCCCTAGGGGTAGCAACTGTAGACCTCTTAAAAGTAATGACAGCTTACTGGTTGTATAATACAATTACTTCAAGCATAGCCAATACATTTTTATTAGCTGGCCCGCCGCAATGTGGGGGCCTGCTATAGTGATGGTCCGCATTGTCCGTCCGTCCATCTGTCTGTCTGTCTGTCTGTGTGTCTCTGATACTAAGCGAGATAGACATATGGTTACTAGGAAACTCAAATAGGAATCCAGGCTTCCCAGTTCAGAATATGCCATCTGATTCGCGATCGGAAGTACCGTTCCCCCATTTTAGGTGTTTCCAGGTCATTTTCTTCGATAAACTGTACCGTAAAGACAGCACCACACTGGGCACCGTGGCGGGCCAGCTGTCGTCACGTTCCATAACGGACGATATCTTAGTTTCTACGTTTCGGTCTTTAGTCAGAGAATCTTGTCAGAAGCTTGTTCAGTTCTTCTTCTGGTCCTTACCACAGTAGAGTAGTGATGTGGTAAGATATTGGTCGTATATGTGACTCAGTGTGTTGCTGTCCTTGTCCTGGTTGATAGAGCGTCATCTTTTTTCCAGACTTGTGCCACTTATTTGATCCATCTGGTGCCTCTTTGTCTGGTTTCCTGTCCAGAACTGTAGATGAATTTAGAATTACTGCTGGGTTTATGGAGATAAGGAGGTGGTTTGGTGTAGAGATAACACATTGGTCTTGGTCAACGTAGCTGTCGTACATAGGGCCTGGTTAGTACTGGGATGGGTAATGTTCTCGAGTTTGAATCACATTCGCACCCACTCGGTATTTAATTAGCCACCCAGGCCAACACACATGGTACCAAAAATGAGTACCAGTGTAAAAACCTGTAAGATAACAACAGGTTATGGAAGAGCTGTGGTCTGATCGCTTACTCACTGCTCACTCAAGACCTTGGAAACGGAGGTGAGCACTGCACCACAGTCTCAGAGCTGTGAGAACTCAGCTGACTCACACCACAGTCTCAGAGCTGTGAGAGAGCAGTGCTGAGTGCTGACTCATGGTAAATCTTCCTTACAGAGACAGACGTTTACTTTTAGAGCTGTCCTAATACTTTTGACAAATATTTAACTGTTCTTATCTAATGTATGCTATTGTTTTGAAGTTATCGACTGTCTGTGGTTGTGGTATATTTCAGTTGAGCTACCAGTTAATGGAGTGGAAAGGATTGATCACCATCGAAGCAGAACCTCCAGATCTGTTCATTGTAGCATTTGAAACCACCAAGGATGGTGCACCGCTGACCATGGTACAGTAAATAGCTTTTCATCTTTATGAGATTTTGACTTTTCGGAAACAATCATAAATTTTGCAATAATTTTGTGGTTCTTTTTGCAATAAATTTGTAATTAGTTGTCCATTGAGGCTTGACGGCTTGAGCAGCTAACAACTGTGATAGCTGTCACTTAGCAGTCTTGGACATACTGTTTACCATAAAAATTTGATTATAAACTGCACAATTTGTACCAAAAGTAGAGGCCCACTTGTCATTGCTACTGCAAAATGAATTGGCTTTACAGTCTTTTACTCCTCCAATACAATGTGGTAGCATTAAGCTACACTACTCGTTTACCTGTTTCGTTTAAACGAATAGTAAATTAAATGACTCGTGCATCCCTAATTGATTGCAGATGAGAAGTGTCATGCCGAACTGAAAGTCTGTTGTGTATAAACACAACAAATATTGATTGAATCAAAGTGAAATACTTCAGTAAATTTTTGTAGCTTTTATGAAAAACATGTACAATGGAATGAGTTAAACTCGCTAAGTAGAGCACTTTGCATCAGTCACTAAATTTGAACCAGTTTTATAGAATGGGTGCGTATTATACTAATCAACTTAACTTTTCTCCTGATTTTCCCAAAGTCGGGGTGCATAGTGTGCGCATTGTAGTCGAATTTTTGTGGTACTCGCCGTGGTGGTGCCTAGGCCAACTCAGCCTTTCATCTCTCCAGAGTTGGTAAATGAGGGCCAGCTTCAGATGGGAAGTCAATGGTGTGAATGGTTCATTACATTTGTGGATAAATGCGTTGGTGTGCAGGAGGTAAAACTGTGAAATCCCTCGACAATAAGTACCGTACCTGAGCACCTCTGCAGTGAGGTTCCTTCATTATATCAAGTGTATGACCCGTACTTTGTTTACAGGTTTCTTCAGCTGATGAGTCTGTTGAGGATACTTGGCAGCTGTTAGAATATTCTGTCTATGTGATGACTGAATTTATCGTTCTCAGTTTCTTGGTCGGTTCTATTGTGTGTTAGGGTGGCAGTCATCTCGTCCCCAATTCAGCTTGTTGGAACTCATTAAGGTTAAGTTTAGGGTTAGTGTTAGGGTTAGCTTTGGGTTTAGGGTTTTATGCCAGGGTTAGGTTGAGCATAGGGCCGAGTTGTCTTGGGGACGAGTTGTCCTGGGGACGAGTTGACTGTAAACCCTATGTCATGTGCTTAGGACCTTGGTATTCACTGTGAAAGACATGCAACAGGGTTCCTGCAGCTGTCTCTGTACTGTCCCTACTGGATGATCAACAAAACTCAGCGCAATCTTTCTTACAAGGTTAATTAGTCAGCTCACTTTTGCTCTTTGCTTGAAGTTTTTTATTTTGGGCAGAATTGCATTGGGCACCATATACACTTGCGTATAAGCCGACAATTCTTGGACGAATTTTGACACTATAAAGTTTTGAGGGTTATCTTATATGCGTGTCATGCCACATAGCCAGAGTCAACAGTCAACGTCATAGCTATCTCTCAGCACTGATGCTCACTGTGGGTGTGCCACACACAGTCTGGACCGTTAATAGGCCACTAGGCCTACATGAATTCATGGGAGCATTTGTTGCCAATTCTTCTGACCAGCTTATACACAAGTTACTAATTTGTGCTAGATTTTTAGCCGTAGTTATGGGATAGCCGGCTTATACGCATGACATCTTATAGGCGAGTGGACAGGGGCCCAATGTGTGGCACAGATTTCCATTTCTGAGCCCTCAACCAGACCAGCTTACACTGCGAGATCATGGATACATGGCTAGGACATCTTATGCCATCTTCTGAGCCGATCCATCGCACGATCATGCCCGGGCACTCCAGTCTCCATCAGCCGTCTACCAGAGGATTGGCAATGTCCGGTGGTCGTTTCCACGAGTCCTGGCTGCGGACAGTCGAAGGAAATTTCAAGACCCAGAGCATCGGCCTTTCCTCAGCCTGGCATATTGCATATAGACGTTCCCGCTGGCATCGTGTTGAAGAAACAGCTGTATTCTGGGAGGAGCCAGCCACTCGATGATGACATGACTATAAAGGTGGCTGGTAGTAGTTGACTACAGTTGTGTTACTGTGTTCTTTGCAGGCGTCCGATGACTATGTTGTGCAACACAAGGCCGACAACAACGACATAGTTCTGTTTCTGTTCAAGACCACTGCAGCAGGCACTGCAGGCGCCAGGATGAAGGTACGCAGTGTTGCAGTAATATCTCACTATGTGAATGGTCTGTTGTATTAATATCATTCTCTTGAGCTTTCTCTGTTGTGTAAGAAAACTACCTACTCAGCTGGCTCTTCGTATTGCTGGTGTGGGGAAAAAATAAAATACGTGAACAGAAAACTTGTGAAAGGTTTCCTGAATTGAAAATGCATGCATACTTGTATATTTTCCTTTTCTGTTTTCATGTGTTCAATCAACTGTGTGGTCAGTCTTTCTTGTGCATCGGTTTAGACTAAGTCGAAGGCATGTTCTTGACAGTATGATGTTGTTTGCATGAGATGTTACTTTGAGTTTCTGATTCTGCTAAATATCTGGCCGTTTATGTATAGGTATTTGTAAATAAAAAGGTTGGTAGCATGTATACAGTTTATTTTTTCAAGAGGATTTTTTTGAAAATAGGAAGTGAGTGGACAGACAGACTGCTTAATTCTCTTACACTCCACGGCTTTTCCTACCACTTCTAACTTCCGTATTCCAGATGGAAAAATAATACAATATTATTCAGGATTTGACAGATTGGTTTGACTGCAGTTTGGCAGTTAACCCCTGACCTCACAGAACACAGAAAATAGAAGTTGTAGATTGTCACAATTTCTGCTGCAAGATGACCACAACTTTGGACTTTGTTCTGTAAAAATTGGGGCTGGACTGTTTCGTTTGACTGTATAGTGTACACTGCCATTAACTTGTTAAATGGTGCAATTTTATCCCATTTTTACTGACTTTGCATTTTATTAAGACGTCTTTTTTAATTTAATGCAAATTGTTCTGTTGATAATGTGTGGAAAGAAAATGTGGAGAGTAAAGGTATAAGAGTCAATATGAATTAAACTAAGGTTATG
>Ga0126335_1003041_pt1 | contig 10291 bp, 8 predicted proteins | sample OlaspJWI45metaG_FD_108409 | JGI IMG/M metagenome (GOLD analysis project Ga0126335, IMG submission 108409) | Marine gutless worms symbiont microbial communities from Oahu, Hawaii - Olavius sp. 1 OAHU.JWI-45 metaG | ecosystem: Host-associated > Annelida > Digestive system > Unclassified | place... | reverse complement strand
CGGTCTGACTGTCAATGATCCCGGCACTCGGTTGCACAGTTCGGCCTTCATGTCGGCGCACCTGTTCGCTTAGAGCATCATGGAGTTTCTCCCACGTGCCATCAAGGCGCCAATGCCTATAGTTAATGGTACACTGTGCTCCAAGGTGGAAAGTCATGCAGCAGCAATCTCCATGCACTAGTTGACTGAACGTCGGCCTCCTCCCGGCTTCGCGGGGGGTAACATGGGTTCAATGATTGACCATTGCCGGTCTGTTAAGTCGCTAGGGTAAGCTTGTCTGGTCATGACGGGATTGGTAAATCTGGTACGGTTTCGCCTCAAACCGATAAGGCATGAATTTTTTGTGCAACGCACAAACTCGCCTCAGTGCTAAGGATGCGGATCACTCATGCAGCCTACCATAACTTTTCAGACACCCTCTTCAGAGGCTGTCTGAAAACTGATAGTAGCTGAAGGGCACCTTAGAAAAATGGGTATTTTCACCAATCAAGCGACTCTAATCCGTTGATTTTTGAGAGGTCCTGTAGACGAAAATCGTATTTTTCAAAGTTCCCTGAATTCCAAGCGGTGAAGTCTGCCGGCCCCCAGCGCACCGTTCCGGCAGGGAGTACCGGAATTCCAAACCATCGATTAGGGGCCATGGATGGCAAAGACAGTGGGGGCTCGAATCGTCAGGCCGCACACCATACCACTTTAAATTTAACCACCATGGCGTTTCTAACCTCAAGACGCCGATGCCCTAGTAGTCCGTAAACTGACTATTGATGGATATAGTCGTTTGATATTGATACAAAAATCATGGTCTTATCGATAATAAATTTACATCATTAATTTACTGACATACCACTAGGTCCAAGTCTATAATCAATAGGCCATCGTTCACCCCCTCCGGACCATGAAAAATCGGTACCAAAAACAGCCCAATCCGTTCGAAGAAGGTTTCTTCGAAAACGTCCGCGCCCGCTACCTGGCGCTTGCCAGGTCCCATCCGCAGCGGGTGCATCTGATCGACGCCGGGATGCCGGTGGACCAGGTTTCGGCCCAAATTCAACAGCAAGTCGCGGGTTTCCTCGCCGAAGTCGATCAGTGAGCCTGCAAACCGACATCGAAGCGCCTTTGCCCTGGCAGGAGGCCGGTTGGCAGCGGCTCCGCCAGGCGCGCGCGGCCGGGCGCCTGCCCCATGCCCTGCTCGTCACGGGTCCTGCGGGGGTCGGCAAACACCGCCTGGTTGCGGCCCTCTCCCGTTCCCTGCTGTGCGCCCGCCCTAACGCAGGTGGCCTTGCCTGCGGCCAGTGCCGTGAATGCGAGCTACTCGCTGCCGGTACCCACCCGGACTACCTGGAGATCGGCCCGGACCCGGAGAGCAAATCGGACGAGATCCGGGTGGACGCCATTCGCCGACTGGCCGCATCCGCCGCCCTGACCGCGCACCGCGGCGGTCACAAGGTTGTGGTCCTGGAGCCGGCGCAGAATATGAACCTGAGCGCGGCTAACAGCCTCTTGAAGACCCTGGAGGAGCCATCTCCCGACACCTTCCTGTGTCTAGTCTGTGAGCAGCCGGGCCGACTGCCCGCCACCATCCGCAGCCGGTGTCGGGAATTGAGGGTCCCGGTCCCATCCGAGCCCCAGGCCCTGGAATGGCTGCGTGCGCATACCGACTCCGCGGACGCGGGGCTCCTGTTGCGTTTGGCCTATGGCGCCCCCCTGCGGGCGCTCGCCCTGGCACGAGAAAACAGGCAACAAGAGAATAGGCAACAGGAAAGTGGGCAGCAGGGGGATAGGTTGTCTCAACGGACCCAGGCCTTGGCCGGATTCGTCGCGGTCGCCGGCGGAACCCGGGACCCGGTCGCCGAGGCTGCGGCCTGGAATGAACAGGAACCGGCTATCCTTCTGGACTGGGTGTACGCCTGGGTCAGTGACCTGCTGCGGCTGGCGAGCGGCCATCCCGCGCCCCGGCTCATCAACCAGGACCAGCTCGGGGAGCTGCGCAATCTGGCCCGGCTACTCGAACCCAGGGCCGGCCACCTCTATCTGATGCAACTTATCGAGGCCCGTGCCGACGGCTATGGTTCGGTTAACAGACTACTCTTGTACGAGTCTCTGTTGGTACAGTGGGCAAGGATCTTCCGGTCGAGTGACTCTGCCCTTGGACAACGGGGTCAGCCCGCGTAGGGCGGGAAAGCGCAGCGCATCCCGCCTTTACAAATCCCGCCTTGGTAGTGGTTAATTTTTAACTGGTAGCGTGGTTGATAGTCCAGGTCTACTGGGGCGCACAGCGGCCAAACCTACCTTCTACCAGTTAAAGATCCACCACTACCCCCGCCTTTAGGACGTTTGGTTAGCGGCGAACCGCATCTTTTTCTCGTTCCGGGTAGGACCCTGGAGTTCGGTCATCCAGGGACGGCGAGCAGCGGAAAACAAGTTTGCCATCCCTGGTACCTGGGTCCCGGCGTCCCAGCCGGGACGACGGTCTTTGTAGCTCGTTCCCACGTTCCAGCGTGGGAATGCAGGCAGGCCGCTCCGGCGGCCAAGGCTTGATGACGCTGGAGCGTTAAGATCCCTCCTCCGTCGGGACAAGCTTGCTCCCACACTGGAGAGACTGTGTCGGTATCATTTCGAGCATAGTGAGAAATCCTTGTCCCGGCAGGGGGGCATCTTGTGCCCGGACAACATCATGATTTCGTAAGATCTCTCCCTTCGGTCGAGATGACAAGTCTGAATTAGGCGATTGCAATGGATCCTGGAATATCTGACGGGCAACAGCGTGTCCTCAGCTTTGTCATCAAGGACAAGCAGGCCCTCTACACGGCATTCATGCCCTTTATGCAAGAATGGCGGTCTGTTCATACCCACCACCAAGCGGTATCGCATCGGCGATGAGATCTTCCTGTTGCTGCGACTGATGGAGGAATCCGAACCCATCCCCGCCGTCGGCAAGGTCGTCTGGCTGACCCCTGCTGGTGCGGAGGGAAACCGGGTAATCGGCGTCGGTATCCGGTTCAGCAGTCAGGACCAGGGTGCCGCCCGTTGCAAGATCGGAGGTTATCTAGTAGGATGTCAGTAAACTAATGATTTAAATTTATTACCGATAAGAGTATGGTTTTTGTATCAATCTCAAACAACTATATCCGCCAATAGTAGGTTGAAAGACTACTAGCCGATATGTTCGCATCGGACCATCCTACCCATACCTTGTGAGCTTGTGATCATGCTGCCCGATTCTCATCGTCGTCCCGACGTGTTGTGATGGTGGGCATGGCCCACCCTGGCTCATGTGCCCATGCTGGTTGATTCTCACTGCCATCTCGACCGTGTTGATCTGAAACCCTACGCCGGAGACTTCCATCGCTTCATGGATGAGACCCGCGCCGCCGGGGTTGGGCACATGCTCTGTGTCTCCATCGACCTGGAGCGCTACCCGCAGATGCGCAACCTGGTCGAGCCCTATCCCCAAGTCTCCGTCTCGGTGGGGGTCCATCCCAGCGAGCGCGGCCGCCGCGATCCGCCCCCGGAGGCGCTGGTCGATCTCGCCCGGGACGCGCGCAATGTGGCCATCGGCGAGACCGGGTTGGACTACTATCGGAGCATGGGAGACCTCGGCTGGCAGCACCGGAGGTTCCGTAACCACATCGTCGCCGCCAGGCGGTGCGGCAAACCGCTGATCGTCCATACCAGGGAGGCGCCGGAAGACACCCTGCGGATATTGACAGAGGAAGATGCCCGTAAGGTGGGCGGTGTGCTGCATTGCTTTACGGAGACCTGGGAGCTGGCCAAAGCGGCGCTGGATCTGGGGTTTTATATCTCCTTTTCCGGTATCGTCACCTTCAAGGGCGCGGACGATCTACGGGCGGTGGCGGCACAGGTGCCCCGCGACCGCCTGCTGATCGAGACCGACAGCCCCTACCTGGCCCCGGTACCGCACCGCGGCAAGTCGAATCAGCCCAGGTTCGTCGCGGCGGTGGCCCAGTGCATTGCCGGACTACGCGGCCTGTCCATCGAGGAGCTGACCGCCGTTACCCACGACAATTTTTTCCGCTTGTTCAAAGACGCGGTTCCGACAACACCGGTATCCAAACCTCTCGATCCCTGACCATAGCCGTCCCATGCGGCAATATCTGGATCTGCTCCGCGATGTTATCGCCAATGGTGCCGAGAAATCGGACCGTACCGGGGTGGGCACGCGCTCGGTATTCGGACGGCAAGTGCGGTTCGATCTAGCTCAGGGTTTTCCCCTGGTCACGACCAAGAAAATCCACCTGCGCAGCCTTGTCTACGAGCTCTTGTGGTTCCTCGCCGGCTCCACCGACAACCGCTGGCTGCAAGACAGGGGGGTGAGTATCTGGGATGAATGGGCGGACGCGGACGGAGCGCTCGGACCCATCTATGGCCACCAGTGGCGGAGCTGGGTCGGTCTCGACGGTACGACCATCGACCAGATTTCCCAGCTGGTCACCACTATCCGAACCAATCCGGATTCACGCCGCCTGCTGGTATCCGCCTGGAATCCGGCCCAGCTCCCTCTGGAGGGCCTCTCGCCCCAGGAGAATGTCGCCCGCGGCCGTATGGCCCTAGCCCCTTGTCACTGCCTGTTCCAGTTCTATGTGCAGAACGGGCGTCTCTCCTGCCAGCTCTATCAGCGTAGCGCCGATCTGTTTCTGGGCGTACCCTTCAATATCGCCAGCTATTCCCTGCTCACCCACATGATCGCCCACCAGTGTGGCCTGGAGGTGGGGGAGTTCGTGCACAGCTTCGGCGATCTGCACCTCTACCGTAACCACCTCACCCCGGACATCGTGTACGCGCAGCTGGGGCGTGAGCCGCGCCCCTTGCCGCGCTTGTCGATCCGGCGGCTGCCGCAATTCCTGTTCGACTATGAGTTGGAGGATTTCCGGTTCGAGGGTTACGATCCCCATCCGGTGATCCGCGCCCCGATCGCCGTATAAGTACTGAGAAGCTGTCTGGCTAAAGGTGTATCGGCTGCAACTGTCCCAAACGGGTGCCTTTTTCCGCCCTCTCTCGTTAAACTAGGCCGGCTATTCGCCTCGAAAGCGCGAAACAATGCCCTCCGTTTGGGTCCATTTTCGCTACGATCCAGTTTAACCAGACAGCTTCTGAACCATCCTGCCGGAGGTCCTACCCGTGATCCAAGCCCTGATCGACTATGGCCTGTTCCTCGCCAAAACCCTGACCCTCGTCCTGCTGATCGGCACCCTGCTGACGGCCCTGATGCGTGCCCGCGGCAGGTTCCATATGGACGGGGATCGGCTCGAGGTGACCGACCTCAAGGGTAAATACCGGGATATGGCACGGGCCCTGAAGCAGGCCTCGTTACCCAGAAAGGCGGTCCTCAAGGCGCTGAAGGAGGAGCGCAAGGCGCGCAAGCGGCATCACCAAGCAGCCGAGGGGGAGGAACGCCGGCGGATCTTCGTGATCGATTTTCTCGGCGATCTCAAGGCCACCGAGGTCGCCTCCCTGCGGGAGCTCATTACCTGTGTGCTGATGGAGGCGGAAGAGGGCGACGAGCTCCTGGTGCGGCTCGAAAACGCCGGCGGGGTCCTGGCCGAGCATGGGCTGGCGGCCTCCCAGCTGGCGCGCGTGCGCGGCAGCAAGGTCCGCCTGACGGTTGCGGTGGACAAGGTCGCCGCCAGCGGTGGCTATCTGATGGCTTGTGTGGCCGACCACATCATCGCGGCCCCCTTCGCCGCGGTGGGCTCCATCGGTGTGATGGTGCAGCTTCCCAACTTCCACCGCCTGCTGGAACGCCGGGGTGTGGATTTCGAGCTGCACACGGCCGGCGAGTTTAAGCGCACCCTGACCCTGTTCGGCGAGAATACGGACACGGATCGGGAAAAGGTACGCGAGCAGCTCGAGGACACCCATCAGTTATTCAAGGACTTCATTCGGGAATATCGGCCGAGCGTCGATCCGGGCCGGGTGGCTACCGGCGAATACTGGCAGGGCATCCAGGCCCTGGACCTGGGCCTGGTGGATGAAGTGAAAACGAGCGACGATTATCTGCTGGAAGCGAGCGCCGACGCGGATCTCTATCTGGTCGCCTATGCGGTCCACAAACGGCCGTTAGAGCGGTTGCTGGCGGCTATGCAGAACAGTGTGCGGAGGGTTTTGTTCGGACGCTGAATGTCAACAGCCCAGTACCTCATTTCGCTTGATAGTGCGGATATAGACACTTGAGCTTAGTGCGGGCATCGTCGGTGGTAAATTTTGCCAATCCACCCCGACCTGGTCATCTGGCTCCCACGCTCCAGCGTGGGAGCAGGTCGCGACGCTCCAGCGTCATAACGCCTTGGCCGCCGGAGCGGTCTGCCTGCATTCCCACGCTGGAGCGCGGGAACGAGTCAGGGCTCTGAGAATGCAAGACAAGGTGAAACGAGGTACTAGTGGTCTGTCAGTAAACTATGATGTAAATTTATTATCGATAAGACTATGATTTTTGTATCAATCTCAAACGACTGTATCCATCAATATTCAGTTGACTTCCTACTAGAGAGGCTTCGCCTCAGACCGACGAGTACCCAACTCGAACGTCGTCGCAAAACCCCAATCGGACAGGATTTACAAGATTCTTATATTGCCACATGGCACAATCTGCGCATTCCACTCCCTCTCCCTCGAGGGTGTCGTAAAAGCCCCTCTCCCGCCGGGAGAGGGGTTGGGGAGAGGGGGCCAAAGGGCAAAAGATCGATGCCTTTTGCGACATCCTCCCTCCGGGAGAGGGCGGGGGAGAGGGAGAACTTCAAACGCTCAGAGTGTGCCGTGTAGCAGTATATCTTTCCTGAATTTCCGACGCCCGATCACGCCCTGACCAAACCGACAAGCGCTCTTCACAACAAAAAATCCTGTCAATCCTGAACATCCTGTTAATCCTGTACTATTGGCCAGCGAGTGCGGACGGATTGTTGGTGGCAAGCTTTCGTGGACATCTCTACGGCGGCCTAGTCGTAAGTGCCGTCGCCGGGCTGGGGGTGGACAGCCTCGGCTGGGCGGGTCCCGACCACATCCCCGTGCTGTTTGTGCTGGGGGTAGTCGGAGGACTACTGCCGGACATCGATGCGGACAACTCGACCCCGCTTCGCATGACGTTTATCCTGCTCGGGGTCACGGCGGCGTTTCTCGTTACCTTTTCACTGGTGGACGGCATTGCGCCTATCGAGCGTATGCTGCTCTGGGGTGCCGTCTTCCTCCTGGTACGTTTCGGCCTGCTCGAGGTTTTTTGCCGCTTCACCGTACACCGGGGGGTCTGGCACTCCTGGCTCGCCGCGGCCTTCGTAACCGCGGCGATGGCCAACATCGCCTATCATCTGGTCGGGGCCTCGGCCTGGGATTCCTGGCTGGCGGGCGGTTTTGTGGCACTTGGGTATCTGACCCATTTGTGCCTCGATGAGATCACCGGTGTGGATCTCATCAATCGTAGCCTGAAGCGTTCCTTCGGCACCGCGCTCAAGCCCTTCAGCATCGTCTCGCCCGCCGCGTCCATGGCCATGTTTCTCGGCACACTCGCGCTTATCTACCTGGCCCCCCCTGTCACGCCGGTCGTCGCGGCCATAAAGGCGTTGCCCTTGGATTGGGGGTCGTTTTCTTTCCTGCGTATATTGGGATGACCTGCCTGTCGCAGGGCAGGACGGAGGATTCAGGGTGAGCGCGTATAACTCTTCCTGAAACCATGATATTGCCGGATCGGTTTTCCCGGCGCTGGACCGCTCCCGGTAGGCGCGGGCTTGCCCGCGCTAGCTTGTCTGCACTTTTTATACGCGCTCGCCCTGACGGAGAATTCCCAAAGCCTTAACCACAGAGACACAAAGAAGTGTCGAGTGAGAAATCTCCGTGTTTCCCGTATTTTGTGCGGTTCATTTCAAACCCGAAAACCGGGACTATCGCCCCGACGTGGTTTGAGCATAGGAACGCGCAATCACAGAAACGCGCAATCAGAGAAAGGGTGGTGCCGGGGGTCGGACTCGAACCGACATGGTGTTGCCACCGGTAGATTTTGAGTCTACTGCGTCTACCAATTTCGCCACCCCGGCGGGGAGCTGGCGGGATTGCACCACGAACTACGGCCTCCCCGGTCTTGGATCTACCCGTGTATCCGGGCACGCTGCGGCTACCTGTGGGCAAGGCAGCATAGTACAGCTGCTCCGGTCGACGGGGCAAGATCTAACGGAACTCAGCAAGGAAAGTATGGAATGCAGCCCATGCCCAAAGCGGGATTCGCGCAGGCAGACAGCACGGACGGTAATGGGGGTATATGGCACAATCCGAGCTTTTGAATTTCTCCCTCTCCTCAAGCCCCGCACCTATCGCCGGTGGCTCCAGCAGCACCTCTACTGGCTCCCCCAGCGATAGGTGCGGGGAGGGAGTGAAATGCGCAGATTTGCCGTGTGTCGGTATAGGTTGCGTTGAGGTGCCGATACGGATACCACAGTCGATCGGCAAGGAACGCAACACCTCAAACTTGTCCCGACGCAGGAGGTATCTTCTCCCACCGGTGGTGTTGTAACCTTGTTGTGGTAGTGGTTAAATTTCAAATGGCATGGTTGTGCGATGTAGTTGTTCGACCCCCGACTGTTTTTGCCATCCCTGGCACCTGGATTCCAGCATTCCCTGACGGAACGACGAGGGAGGAGTCGGTAGACTTCACCACTTAGAATTTATCCACTACCCCATGTTCTATAATCTCAACTAAGACTTGACGGCCCGGCTAAGATCAGGTGGTTACAGCCAGGGAAACCGAATGATAAATTTCAAAAAATCAATAATTTCAGGTGGTTGAAGTTCGGATCTAATAATAAAGATAAATTTTAACTTATTGATTTATAAAGGGTATTCGTTTACCCTGTGATTACGGCATACTGACGGGGGCACTTGCAAAATGAAAATCGCGGTTATCCCAGCCCGTGACGGCAGCAAGCGTATCCCACGCAAGAACATCAAGAAATTTCTTGGTCGTTCAATCATCAGCTATCCCATCGCCGTGTTGCAGGAGACTCGACTGTTCGACCGTATTCTCGTTTCTACCGAGGATCAGGAGATCGCAGAGATAGCAGCAAAGGCAGGGGCGGAGATTCCCTTCGTTCGTCCAGCCGGGTTGGCCGATGACCATACGGGCACCGCAGACGTTATCCGACATGCAACCGAGTGGCTGATCGAGCATGGCGAACGTCCGGAATATGTATGTTGTGTCTATGCCACCACACCGTTTCTCAACGCCGCATACGTGAAATCGGGATGGGAGGCAGTGCGGGTTGGTATGCTAGTGGCCTTGTCTGTCACTCGCTTTTCCTTATCCCGTTCAACGGGCGGTCAAATTATTGGAAAACAATGGCCTCGAACTCCTTTTTCCCGAGTATGTTGCTTTTAGGTCACAAGACCTTGAGCCAGCCTATCATGATGCAGGCCAGTTTTGTTGGTGGGATGTCGAGGCCCTGCTGGCGGGTGTTTCGGGTTTTTCCGAAATGGCGATACCCAATTATACTCCATACTCCCTAGTAGTCTGTCAACTTATTATTGATTTACATGGTCGTTTGATATTGATACAAAAATTACGGTCTTATTGGTATAAATTTACATCATTAGTTTACTGACATACTACTAGACACATGGTCCAGGATATCGATGATGAAGAGGATTTGGTTACGCGCAGAACTCATGTACCGGGCGATACAAATGTCTGGATCACACCTGTAATGGCCATGATTGTTTTTCGCACGAATGCCGGACGAAAAGCGGGATTGGGTCACCTGGTCCGATGTGTCCACCTTGCTCGTGAGCTTATTCAAAATGGTGTGCGCTGACTTTTCATCGTGGATTATCTCGAAGCGGGGTGCGCAGCGTTTTTGGGTGATCTGGAAATCCATGCATTCTATGATGCCCCGCAAACAGCCCTCGATTCCTCGGTAGATGCCAATGCAGTTTTGGCTCGAGTGTCAGGAAAACAAGTGGATTGGATTGCCCTTGACGATTATCGCCTGGGGGAGACCTGGGAGCGACGAATAAAAAACGCGGGGGTCAGGCTTTGTGTACTCGATGATCTGTTACGCCGCCACTGCTGTGATCTCCTGATCGACTCCCGTTAGCGTGGTGAAGAGACTCAGTCCGGCTACGATGCTCTGGTACCACGGCAGACAATAAAATTGGGTCTAGATAACTTTAAAGCGTCTGCACCTGCATGCTAAGGTTATGTTATGCAAGGAAAAAACCGGTATTTTAGGCGTTCACACCTTTCAGAGGCCAAATTCAGAGAGTGATTATACGGTCTTTTGCGCTTGATTTACCG
>Ga0126335_1003040_pt1 | contig 10292 bp, 6 predicted proteins | sample OlaspJWI45metaG_FD_108409 | JGI IMG/M metagenome (GOLD analysis project Ga0126335, IMG submission 108409) | Marine gutless worms symbiont microbial communities from Oahu, Hawaii - Olavius sp. 1 OAHU.JWI-45 metaG | ecosystem: Host-associated > Annelida > Digestive system > Unclassified | place... | reverse complement strand
CTGGCCAACTGGCTTCCTTCAGTGCTTTGACGCTGTTGGTTGGGTCATCTGACCTGTAAAAATCGTCCCCGAAATGACCTATAAAGTGTCGAGTGGGACGTTAAACCTCTGCTCACTCACTCAAAGTGGAGCCTGGATGATTTACCAATGCACTCTGTGGCAGTATAACAAGTTGGCAAAGTAATTTGGCAGAGGCCACATGGAATCCCCTCTCCTCGCCATGGAGGGATTGGGACCCCTGTGTAATATAGTAAAAATAATATGTGTTCACCTCAGTGTTAGTTCCTGGCAGACTATTTTTGTTACATTTCTCTGTAATATTGGCCTTTCAGTTTTGACACCTTTGACTGCTGTAGGAATGTTGTGTTTCATAAAGACAGCATGAATCTGGGCTAATTGTAGCCAAATCAACAGCTGATGTTCATTGTAACTGCTGCTCATGCAGCCAGCTTAACATCATATACATATATAGGTGTAGGGCTATTCTGATGTTATTATTTTATTTAGTAGCAACAGATAATTTAACGGCTGTTTTGCAGACGGTGGATGCATGGCAACTCGTATAGGGTGTCTGTGTTTGTATTCTTTTTTGTGTATTATGTAATCCAATAATCTTTTGGTCATGTTTGCATTATATACTTAATTGTTAGCACCGTATACAATTGAATCCAAATATATGGTCAGAAAATCCTAACCTGTTTGGTGGCATTTTAAAGGAATTTGTCGGCATACTGGTTACGGTATTAGATTTGCAACCTAACAGTTGCACAGTCAGTTGACTTCCGTTATTAATTTCTCCACTGGCAGCCCTTATTCGCAGTCCCCCTCTCTCCATCCTTGTACAGGGTGGACCATGGCAGTCACTTATGACTTTTGACGGTCACTTGCGGTGTTTAGTAATACCGCTTTGAGTAAAGCAAAGCAGATGAAGTTTAGATGAAGGCGTAAGCCGTAGCTTTGATGCCCTCCAAATTACATAGAACATATTTTATACAAATTATTAAAGAAACTTCTATTTCCTATTCCGGTTAAGCTGTATTTCTTATTCCAGTAAGCTCGGCAGCACATTCCAAAGACGCTTCAGACCAAATGACTGGTAAGATCTTGGCTGATGAAACGGTAATTCTCATTCCCAACTGCCGAGATTTTCAAACTAGCCTTGTGTTTGCGGCGCGCTACCGGTTGCCTGGATCATATACAGACATAAAAAATTAATATTCTACGTTGTGTTGTAAAAGTAAATATAAACAGCATTTTTGTTGATATTGCAGTTTTTTTACTGTCGCTGATCGTCTATGCTATGTTAAGCGACGTTAAACCATAATAACCGTAACCCCGTATTGTAGTTCTATGTGAAACAGAGTGCTAGTAAGCCTGACCTTAACCCAAAGCAGAAGAGGTTTAGACGAAGGCACAGGCCGTAGCCTCTATGCCCTCCAAATTATATAGAACATAATTTGTACAAATTGTACATTATTAATCAAAATTACTAATAAAACTTTTACTTCCAAAACCTGACCCTAAACCTTAACCAGTGATGTGCCATTTATTTGTCGGTGAAATACGTCCGGTTACCAAACAAAATTATAGAAAGTCTCTGTAGTGTACAGAGGTGCGCTAGAGTGGAGACTAAGGGTCCCAATAACCACGGTCTAACACGCTGTAACTACCGCATTGTTATCATTAAAGTAACGGGGGAGGTGTCTGGGGAAGGGGCTTGCTCCCTCCTCAGAAATTTCTTAATTAAGAATACTGTGGATATGCTTTTCTGAGGTTAGATTGCTATTACTGTATCATAAAATCACCTGTAAGGGCTCAGAGATATCGATGAATATCAATATCAGCGAAGGCGATATCGACCCAGCTGTATGCAAAAGCGCTCGGGTAAGGCACGCGTTGTTGAGGGATTTTAGTTTCATCTGCACACCCACACGTTTATCCACAGATAGAATGAACTATACCTGCCTTTGCCCCAGCTGAAGCTGGTCCTCATTTACCGACCCAGTAGAGATAGAAGGCTAAGTTGGTTTATGTAGCACCACGGTGAGTGAACAGTCTACTCAAAACCGCTATGTGACATATCACAATTATTAGCTGTTCAAGCCATCACGCCTCACTGGGCAATTGGAGCACAGGGGAGTGTTAACTCATTACCTCTCGTGCCACAAGCTGTTATGCTTACCACTGAGCCACCGAGTCACCCAAACTTGGGGATGAGTTGATTTGGGGACAAGTTGACTGCCACCCTTGTCTACTGTGGTTACTAGTGTGCAGATTTTGGTCTTTTTTGGCTCTAGGTTTCGCTTAGCGACCAAGTGGATTACTTATCTGACAGGTTTAAGGGAATTGATTTCATTTTGTAAAAGTCTGATATTCAGACCTCACCTAGAATATTGATGAAATACTCAGTGTACTGTATATGTGATCCTAAATGTGGTTAAATGTCAAGTTTTACTTCTCAGAACGGAGCACTGAGGTTCACGGATGGCAAAATAAGCTGGGTGTCTAGTTGGGTGGGTGACTGTTTTTTCTCCAACAATATCTCAGGACTGAGAAGGCCTAAGAACATCAAATTTGGCAAAAAGGTGGTGTACAAGGATGATGTGCACACTTAGATTTTTTAGAAAAAGTTTTTTAATTGTGGCAAAATTTGCAAAAAAAACAAAATTGGCGAAAAGTGCCATTTTCCAAAATCACTAGCATGGTGGCACTACATATATGCAGAAACGGCATATACATGGTGCCTCCATGACAGTGGATTCTCCACACACTACCCTAGATAGTACAGACTGCAGAGCACTGACGGCCCTGTGACATAGTCACCTTACTTGATGGCCTTACACAGTCTAAGAGTGGGAATGGTGTCAAGTTACAATGACTGACTTGACTACTATTCAACAGCAGTCTGTGTGTGTCGGTCCCGGGCCTGACCAGGCCCGACATGATGTGTGGGAGTCCACACATACATGTAGGCCTAGTGACCTACTCATCGTCCATGCTGTGTGCGGCACACAGACAGTGAGAGACAGCAGTGATGCTGAATGTTGAGTTGATTCTGGCTGCGTGGCATGACCCACGTGTAAGCCGACCTTAAAGCTTTAGGGTCAAAATTCAGCCAAAAATTGTCGGCTTAAGCCTACAGTTACAAGACATTTTTGTTATTTTGTCTGACACATTGCTTTGTTACAGATATGTTCCGGCAGGTGCTTTCATCTGGCAGTGTAGCATTGACGTTGAGTCGTCTTGGTTTTGGTCATCTCAAGCCAAGCTTTTTTGTTTCGACATTCAGATGTTCTAGGCAGCTGCTGTCGTCAGAGTTGTTTGTATGTCGGCCATTTCATTCTGTAAACTTTCAGCTGTGTTATCCATTACACCGAACGGTTGGGCACTTTGTACTTCATCGTGGGTACACAAATGACACCAAACGTCATCGATCATCTGTTACGTATATTCTTGCCACATTCATATTCATGGTTGGTGCAGCTTATGCTGGAGTGCCATTGTACAGAATGATATGCCAAGTAAGTATGATAAAAAAGTATCAGTGTTTGACTTTGTGTATATTTTTGTATTACTTATGTACATCTAACGTATATTTATGTTTCTGTTTCTCGCTTGGCATGTGTGTATAGGCCTACATGTTTCTGTGCTACTTGTATATTTTAAACTATGAAGTCCAAGTGAAAGTTGGTCAAAGGTTTACATAGCGTGACATACCAAAGCCTGTGCTTTGAAGCATGATGCTTTCAGTAAGAACTTTGGCATTTTTGTTTGTGAAGCTAAAATGTATTTGAATGATGTGTATGCCTCCTGTCTAACCCTACTTGATGGGGGGGGGGGGTTGTCTGGGCGGTCTACCATGGATATCAAGGAGGGAATTTGCCTGGGGAGTTTTGTCCAATGTCCATAATGTGTCCAGTAGAAGCATAAACAGAAAAGCAAGCTGACTGGCTGCCAACTCTAAACTGCAGTCACAAAGTCACGGAATCATGGATGGACAGAGAGCACAACCTGAATGCGTCTGTTTCTGGAGAGATAAAAAGTACCTTTTTTCCTCTTTATAGAAGCCCCCGGCTGTCACAGACCCAGCTTCTATTAGAACCACCTGGTTCACAGACGAACATGTACAGCACATTGCACTTCTAATTTTAATTTAAAAGTATTATTTTTTTTTAAACTTTCTGATGCCATAACCAGCTATATGTACATACCAGTAGGTAATACATCACGAATGATGCAAGCACCAGTTCTGTACCATTAGTTTTGTAGTGTTTGGTATTGTACCCAGGTTAGACCTCAGCTTCTATTAGAGAACTGGCTAATATTTGAGACCCGTCTTCTATTAGAGGAAATACAGTACTTGCTGAATTTGCTGTCTTGTAGTTTTCAGTGCATTTCTAGGCTGATTATTTCACTTTCTTTTTAGCTAGTCCATTTGTGAAAGGGTATACTAAGTTTGGATATGTTGTTACTTTGATATATTTTGGGATTTATTGGTGTATTTCTGTTTCATTTGTCAGTCAGCAGGTTGGGGTGGAGAAGTGAAAAAAGGTCACGATTCATCTAAAGTAGAGACAATGAGTCCAGTGAAGGAACGTCTAATTCGAGTGTGTTTCAATGCCGACACGGCTTCCAGCATGCAATGGAACTTTCGCCCTCAGCAGTCTGAAATCACGGTAGCTAATTACAAGATATTACTGTACGAGTGTTTACTCTGAATTTGTGGTTACTTTAAATTTTACCGTAATTTAAACATTTGAGAAGTTTGAATGTCAGTAAGGAAGATGCTGTAGTATGTGGTTTGAGGTAAGTGGATCAGAGAATTCACAGTATAAACTGTTGTACAGCTGAGGGCTACAGAAGTGGTAATTCACCATTGCCCAGTGATCCCATGATGACTGGGAACGTAGTACATGTACTTCATATTGTCAGTTTTTACTGGTATTGATTGCTTGACTTTTTAAAATTATTTCGTATCGTAAGAAATTTTTTTGAATTTGCTTGTTAGAGTGGGAATAGTGGTGTCTGTGGTTCTCATAGCTGTAGTAAAATGTTATGCTGTAGCTGGTGCCGGGTGAGACAGCTCTGGCTTTCTACCGAGCTAAAAATCCAACGGACCAGCCAATTGTCGGAATATCAACATACAATGTTGTGCCATTCGAAGCTGGACAGTATTTCAACAAGATTCAGGTGTCTATTGCTTGCTGATCTATGGGTGACTCGGTGGTGTAGTGGTTAGTGCCGTGGCTCTTGACCCAAGAGGTCATGGGTTCGACGCTTGGCTGCACCACCTTGGGTAGCAGCTGTGGGCTAGCTGCTTACGCCCACTTGCCCAGCGAGGCATAATGGTTTAAACAGCTAACAGGTGCGATATCCGTCACATAGTGGTCCTTGGCAGACTGTTTACTCATTGTTGTGGTACCTAGGCTGACTCTGCCCTCCATCCCTTTAGGGTCAGTAAAGGAGGACCAGCTTTGGCTGGGAAGGTAAATGCAGGTATGGTTCATTCTATTCGTGGATAAACACATTGATGTGATCCATTGACAGTGTGTGCCGTACCTGAGTGCTTCTGTGATGGGGTCTCCTCTCCTCGTGAAGAGGTGCTATATCAAGTGTCTTATTAAAAACACCAATTGTAGTTGTTGTGTAATGCTAAGTTAGGTAGAAAATTACAATTAATGCTCAATATATTAACAGCTGTTCCAGAATATATAACAATTTTCTCCCGTTTCTATATTACCTGTACTTTTTCTTTGATGCTGACACATATTAGGAATAGACCCACTCCGTCTCCTGGCCGGATGTCTTAATAGGCGACTAAACCAGGCACCCCTCAACCTCCTATAAAGTGTCGAGTGGGACGTTAAACCTCTGCTCACTCACTCACGACACATATTAGCATTATTTCTGCCTTGGTGCAAAATTGGGTTGCATCAGTGACAATATTGTTTATTGTTGTTGTAATAATACATTTTCGTGTTAGTTTGCTGATTTTTGCAAGTTGTAAATGCTGACCTTGGAACTACTCAAGAAGTCCACAGATTATATATAATTTTAAGCCTTGGAACAGAGTGGCAACGACAGTGCACAGAGTTATGAAGTATTTTTGCATTGTCACTGTCTTACATATCATAGCATTATACATTGTGAGTTATGCTGAATATTGTGATTATTACTGTGTCGTACAGTGCTTCTGTTTTGAAGAGCAGCGACTTAATCCACATGAAGAGGTAAGAGTCATCCGGCGACTGTTATACTTTTTACTACATTTGATGTATCTTCTACTTGTTGCCACCTTTGTGCTGTATAGGTGTAAGATGTTTGTTTTCAGTTTTGATTTTGTGCTAATGACAGCAACATGGTGATGATGCTGAAAGAAAAATGGGATAGTGAGTGTTGACAATGATATTGGCGACTCTTTGCTCTCCGCTTGCTCTTGTGTTTTTTGATACTAATATACTCAGCCTTCCATCCCTTAAGGATCATTAAATAGCTTAGACTGTGAAGGAAAAGCAGGTATGTTTCATTCCATTCGTGGATAAATGCAGGGGTGGCAGGTAAAACTCATGTGATTCCTTGACAATGTTTGCCATACCTATATCAAGTATCCTCTCTACTTTTTTAATGTTAGCAGGTCTGATTTTTGCTGTAACAGGTGGACATGCCCGTTTTCTTCTACATTGATCCTGATTTCTGCGAGGACCCAAAGATGGAGCGAGTCAATGTCATTACTCTGTCATACACATTCTTTGAAGCAAAGGAAGGACAGAACCTTGTGTTGCCTAATTACTTCAAACCACATGCCCAATAGTGATAGTACATGTGTTTAGAAGCGGCTGCCTTGAGTTTATTCATTGTAACATGCTGTAGTGGTCCCTGGTGGGATTGAAGTCTGATCTCGATGACCAATTGGCTTCCTCCAGTGCTTTGACACTGTTGGTTGGGTTATCTGGTCTATAAAAAGTGTCCCCGAAATGACCTATAATGTGTCGAGTGGGACGTTAACCCTTTACTCACTCAGTTACTGTTGTTAAATAATGCAATTACTGTACATGTATGAGGCATTGTTAACTGATTAGTTATAACACGATTTGTTGATTTTAGGCTTGAACTACTTGTACTGTGTCGGCTAAGTTTTATCACTCATTATATCACTGTGGTGATATTTCCATTCAGTTCTACATGTCTGTCCTCCTTGGGCAAAAGCCTTAACTTACAGATTTCATTTGTTGTTGTTGTGCATGTATCTATTCAAAATATCTAGGTCATATTCGAGTGCCGAGGTTTTTGGGTCAAGCTGAAGGTCACATCAGCTATAAAACACAAGGATGGCCTGCCTTTGACTGAAAGGAAATTTACACTGTCCTGGAAGAAAGTGAACCATAGACAATATTGATAGAAATGCCTAAAAAATTATGTGCACTGAATTCTGAGTATATCTCTGAAAGAACTGCAGAATTTCTTTAGAAAATATTCATTAGCACTTAGAGTTATTAATCTTCAAATATCGATGGCAAAATATGTCAATTTCCATTAAGCTAATTAGTGCAGTCATTGGTGTGGAAGTGACGTTTGCTGACAGGACAACGCTCCTGCTCATAGGACGCATGAGACTGTGCAACTGTTAACCCGTGAAATACCAGACTCTATCGCTCCAACTCTGTGGCCAGCCAGCAGTCCTGACTTCAGCCCAGAAGACTACTGGCTCTGAGGAAGATGCACAGCTGGATTCATGACGTTGCTCAACTAAAGTTGCATTTGATCAAAACGTGGGAACATTTCAATCAGTTGATCATCACTGAAACAGTCCAGCAGCGGCATTCACGTCCTCAAGTTTGCATTTGAGCATACAGAGGAAATTTTGAACACGAACTATAAATGTTTGACTTTTGCACTTTGACAGTCACATGAACACTTCATGTTTTCGGGTGACTTTGTAAAACTTGCTATGTTGCAGACTAGTTGACATTTTACTGACATTTGGCAATTAGATGTTACATTTGGTTAAAATTTGTTTGCGGGAATTATGAAAATGTATACAGTAGTTTACTTTTATTCCGGACACATTGTACTTCCTTGTTATTTTTGCTGGTCGTATTTAATTAGTGTTTTGTGTATTTCATAAGTCTGATATATTTAAAAATCACAAGTGCTTTGAATATCAGCCTTCCATGTAAAACAGCACAACAAAAACTGCCCTTTCACAGATACAGCTGAGTGATTTATTTTGAAATTTTACTAGATTATTTGGCAGAATTATGTAGCCTACATCAGCTTTGTGAATTTAAACAAAATACTATTTTTGAAAAGTTGCCAAACAGCAACTCGCAATACTTGCTTTAAAAACATCCCAGAAAGAAAGCAGCGTCTCGTCAGAAACAACCAGTTGGATCTGAGAAGTAGGCAAATATTTCTAAAATACTAGTGTTCTTAATAACAGGACAACTGCCTTTAAAACATTCCAGAACGCAACCTATCGCAGGCATACATGTAAATTGGATGAAAAATGTAAACATGCAATCAGAGATGCAAAAGTCAGAGATGGGAAGATGGTGTGATGTACCTTACTAGACTACAACTGCCCATAGATATGGATGGATCAGGGACCAGCACGAACACTTTCGGGTGTCAGTATGACTATACACCGTGTCTCAAAAAAACTGCAAAATTGTTTTCGTCAGAACTTCGTAGGATTTCCACCAATTTTGATAATTTTTTTCAGAAAGATGACCGAGGCTAAAATTATGCGAAATGCACTCATTTCCCCCCTGACCTAATTCGCGTCACCACACGACCGCTAGTGTCTTTGTCATATTTCTGCCGGAAATTATCAGAATTGAAAATTTGATAAGTTGTGACAAAAGCAATTTTGCACAGTTTTTTGAGACACGGTGTAAAGGCCATCTAGAGTAATTGAAATGCAAAAGAACTAATGTGGCTACAGCTTCGTCCTACAGAGCTCTGGATTGATCGCTTTATGCCGTGATTAATGCGTGAAACAGCCAGACTGATTCCCCCAGGCAGAAATTTGCTGAAAGCATTATATTATGCGACTGTTGTTTAAAACTGGTCTTCGCATTAAATGCGGCGTCGTTTTTTTCTGCAATTTAAATGTCGAGTCTCCTGGCTAAAACATTTTTGTTGATGGTGCCTTACGACTAGGCTATTTGGTACTCTTGAAGAATTTTGGCATGTGGAACCAGTTGCTGTCGTGAAATATGGAGCGTGAGACGCGAGACGTCTCGACTTTGCGGCTCGATGTCTTTACATCACTGTGCGTCAGTTCGTGGGCGGCGGTAGGGCTCTGAACGGCGTCTATGCTGGGCAAAGTGGTGGAACACCCAGGTTCAATGGAAGTCTGGGTCTGTCCGTGGAATTCGGGCTTTCCTGATTCCTCAGTCGACGTTGGTTGAGGAGGAGTTTCAAGGGGTGTACTGTCAACAGTAACACTGATGCAAGCATGTTGTTCTAGCGTTGACGAAGTTGTACTTTTGTACGTCGACAGTGCTGATTCAATTACTGTGTCGGGTTGTGGACTACTCGGATCTAGTTTGGCGTCGTGACCGGATGGGGAAGGTGGAAGAGCGGATACGGTGGATGACGGTGGAGCTGCGATGATGTGGTGGGACGTCTGAGGCCTAGTGATGGTGACTGGTGTACGATTGGATGACGCTGACGACGCAGGACGTGATCGTCGTTGCTGATGCTGCTCGTTACATTCACGCAACAACTCGGCGGCTGACTTGAGCTTACGGACGATTAGCGGGCTTGGAGACTGGCGGAATGGGCTAGTCCGGAGTGAGCGCGCTCCGCCGTCTACTGCCCACCCCGCCGAACGACGACGATCGACGCAGTCGTGTCGCGCGTCGGCTACGACCAAGGACGACGAGCTGCCGCCTGCGACTGGAGGACCGACCGTGTGCTTCTGAGCGGCAGTGGAACGCAGAGAATGCGTCACAGAACTGTCGGACTTGGTGCGCGATCTTGCTGACGCTGTCGACAGCGCTACGCTGCCGGCCTCAGAGCCAAATAACGCGTCTTCGTCGTCGTCGTCGTCCATCTGACTGGACCCCGAGGGCACCTCTCTCGCGACTCCCGGTGAGGTGGTCGACCCCGACGCGGGTGGTCGACGAAGTCGAAGTTCTGCCGTCCTCGAGCGGTAAGCACGCCGCGTTTTCGTCCCGGGACTTCGAGACTGAGATGACGCTGTCTTATAAGACTTGGATGCGGTCATGGCTACTGGAGGCGGTAGCGAAGGTTCTTCAGTTCTCGTCACCACAGCTGTCTTTATT
>Ga0126335_1003039_pt1 | contig 10294 bp, 7 predicted proteins | sample OlaspJWI45metaG_FD_108409 | JGI IMG/M metagenome (GOLD analysis project Ga0126335, IMG submission 108409) | Marine gutless worms symbiont microbial communities from Oahu, Hawaii - Olavius sp. 1 OAHU.JWI-45 metaG | ecosystem: Host-associated > Annelida > Digestive system > Unclassified | place... | reverse complement strand
TGCTCCAAGGTTAGCATTTCACTCGGTCAATAGTACTCAGTCTTCGTTGTAAGGAACTAACTAGCTATAAACCACCACCAGTGGCTGCGGCAGCGGCGACGAGCCTGAACACAAGAATGAAGCTGCTCTGATGGAATTCTCAGCCTGCCCACCTCCATCACTCATCGATGACAAAATGCCAATCTGGGGCCATTGTCAAGACAAGTCAAGTTCAGACTGGCAATGCTATCGAGGTGTTGGTGCTTGCTGGTAGAGATGGTGTGTGCTAATGTCAACGCTGCACGGCGGCCTTAACTCGTGACCCTACAATGCAGACATTCTTTAATAAAACATCAGCTAAAACAGAAACATAGAATTAACAATTTACTGCCATCTCACAGAGAGTGGAGGTCAGTTCGAGAAAAAAGCAGCTGGTGCCAAAAAGGCATAAAATTTTATTAGTAATTTTGTTGCAAGTTCTACCTATGACATGCAGTTTGCAGACATTACCTCGGCTGAATTAACAAAAGAATTCAAACAGCAACAATTCACGTTTAGTGAACTATGCATTTCATAAAAAAATATTAAACTGCATTCGATGGAAGTACAAACCTACTTGCGGCCGTTTTTCACTGCTGTGACCTTGACATTGACCCAATGACCTTAAAACTTGAAGGTAAGCTAGATTCTGAAGATGTTCCTCCACACTGAAAATAAAGTCGCTAGGTCAAGCATTGTAAAAACATAAAGTGAGTTGAAAAAAATACAAAATTAGCTGTCAATGTCAAATGTCACCAACCTCCAATCACTTTTAGCGTTCATCATGAAACAAATTCCTACCAAGCTTCATCAATTTCTGATCTGTAGTTTTTGAGATTTTGTAGACAGACACACAGATGCCGCCAGAAACAATACCTGCTCGAATTATTAAGTCACAATGTACTCTATAGTTATCTGACATAATGAATTATTAATCAACTTGTATATTACAGATTTCTGTGCTTCCACTGGAAGCATTATGTTTTTGGGCGTTTCCAGTGTCTGCCTGTAATTGGGTCCTCTGTCTTTAGTGTAAACTATTATTAACCAATTTTGACTTTACTACATGGTATTCATTAATGAGTTAGGGGGGCAAACACAGGACAGACAAATATGACAATCAGCATAAAATCAAATAGCAATAAACAGCAAAAAATCCTAACCAGTTGGACCTGATGACCAATATCATGGGGAGGAACAATGATTGATCGACCGGCTTGTTGTTCCTCGGACTTCTCTTCCTCCCGCCGTTTCAAGCATGCTGCTTTAGGGTTAAGATTTCGTTCTGTAATTACACAACAACTTGCCTGAAGATATGCAGAGCAACTGGAATACACTCAGACACAGAGCTGTAGAAGTCAATCAATGGTAAAATTTGCAAAAAACAGCTCATATGAACATTTTTGTTTTCAAAATATATGGAAACCTATCTCGATGTTCTGAAACTGGCCCTAGACCAATAAAATATTATCTACAAAACCACAGGGACTGACAAACCATCTTTGTTGCATAAGCTGCTTGAATCTTACGCTGAAGCCAGATACATAGTGTTGTAAAATTACCGGTAATTTATTCCGCCAGTAAGTTACTGGTAACTAAGACCACACTAAGACAAATTTGTAGCTGAAAATTGCGGGGCAGTGTAGTGGTTAGAGTGTAAGACTTGTGATCGAAAGGTTCCGGGTTCGATCCCCGGGTGGTGCCAAAAAGTGAATGCATGTTTGTAAATATTTGCCACTATTAAGTTGTGTCTTATGTTATATTATGTTTGATTGTTGTTTCAGTTTGTACAATTGTTCATTTACGGCACTGAGTAAGCCTTGCGCCGCTATTTGGCAGCATGTGTATTACTGTGCTAAACTGCATATGTTATGTTATGTTCATATGAAGACTTGTGTTATATTATATGCACTGTCCTGCATGGCAGATATTATGTAATCCAGCATTCGTGCTGCAATACAAGTAAAACCATTATTATTATTAACTTATCGGCGAGTTACTGATAATCATAAAATTGAGATTATTTATGTTTAGGGGGTGTGGCGAAATGACAAACTTCAAAGTGCGGGTTTTTGTAAAATTTCTGGAACTAACCCTAACCCTAACTTATACCATAACGAGTTCTGATGAGCACGGGGCGTAACTTTGGTCTGAAAAGTGGGGGGACCAAAATTTGTCCCCCTCCCTTCCTGCCCCTCCCTCCCTTCCCGGGGGTCTGGGGGCAGAGCCCCCAGTGGACAGGGGCCCGGAAGTATTACCCCTGGAAAAATTTTGAAATTTAATACGCGATTTGGTGAATTCTAGTGCAATTTGGTGAGAAATTGGCGGCTCTCCAGTTTCTGCTTCCGTGAACGCATTGCCATTGCGGTGACCTAAGAAGGACTTAAAAAGGTAGCCGTGTGCAAGGAGCAGCATGATTACATTGATCGCCTGGGTCTTAATTCAGTTGTTAACGAGTTCGTAGCAACCAACGGACGTTGTCTGCAACTGTTTGGGAAATTTTGATGCTACATACTCTTATTAGACAGTGGACAGTTGAAGAGTTGACCTCCAAAACCAATTAAATGCTCGTTTATTTTTTGCTGGCTGGTGCCTACGAGCTATCATGTGCTAACTGCTATTCACTTATTTTGCTGTGAGTCACAGAACACAATAAAGTCTGAAGGGAAAGTGAAGAGTTCACGAGATTGTTTTTAAAACAGCAAGTCGATTACGTGACATCTCGTCATACGGTATTAAACAAGTCAGCACGGCCAGTAAACTGGGTCGGCTTGGCAGCGACGCGGCGGCGCAGCACATTCGTACAATCAATAACTGGTACGAAGGAACACACATTGTGGTGATAGGCTCCTCAGCCCCTTGCTTACTATACTATTTTTATCATACTGTCCAGTAAGGTCGTTGATTTACATATTTGCATATGTATTCGTGACAGTCACTGTTTATACCAGTGTACGAATCGGCTGCGCGCCACAGTTGCGCTGTTTTGGACCTGTAATATTTTGGAACCAAGTGGTCGCAAAAAGTGTGGGGGTCCGTCCCCCCTCTCCAAAAAAGTGGGGGGTCCGGACCCCCCCGTCCGCCTAAAGTTACGCTTCTGCTGACTAGTTAACTTGGGGACGAGTTGATTGTCACCAACATGTTACAGATAGGCCTAAGACTGAAATCGTGTGATCAACGTCTTGCAAACGAATATATGCCATACTTATTACAGTAAATTGCTTTTAAAATTAAAATATCAAAACTTCATAAATCAAGCAGTAATTTATGCTAAGTTACCGGTAATTTATAGCGGGTAAGTTATCAGTAACCTAGCGGTAAGTTACCCGAGGCTGTACAAAACTAAATAAACAGCATCTTTAACTGCTGTGTCAGTGATAACATGAAACACATCACAGCAATTTGTTGGTCGTCTGAGCAGTACCAGATTACAGTTACATTAAACCAACTTCATAAGCCTCGAAGTGTCAAAACTCAGAACTCGCTAACTAAACTTAATTCAGCAGTATACGACTTTAAGCATAGAAATTTGGAATCATCTGAGGCATGCACAATCAAATCTTAAATCACCCATGCTAAGCTTCAACATTAGTTTGCAACGGTCTTCATACATGATGTACAGTCTACGCTATGGATAGCTGCTGCATGCAGAATGCATAATTACCATGCATTAATGCCAAACTGTCATAGTACCAGTTTAACAATAAACCAAAGGCATTTGGCAAAGGCTGCATCGAATGACCCCACACACACGGCACGTGGCCACTGCGTACCCTGCACGCGCTGCTGCTGATTTAAGCCGCGTGACAGACAGACAGACTGACAGACAGACAGACACCGCGAACATTAGTAGCAACAGTCTGTATCTGATGCATTCAATGCAGCCTAATGATACTAGCTGACGCTCTGATGCCACTACTCCATATTCGTTAGGAATTTTAACATCTTTTATATCAGTGACAAAAGGTTACTAAAACACAGTGAAAGGTCACCGGCAGTAACTGGAAAGTCAGAAGCAGCAACAAAGTCACAAATTATATGTGGGATCACCAGTCTTGCCTCCCCGGGACCTGCCACTAGACAACAGGCCCCAATCCCTAGAAGAAAGTAATTTTTAAAAGTTTGATTCAGGTTTTATGCACAAATGCCTACAACCATCATTCTACTAGACCACTTTCTGCATTTATCAACTCCATTACACCAGACTAACATGTCCGGCTACAACAATATGGTTAACAGACAACGGAAGAAATGACAAGACAGGGCCTACGGAAGAAAGAAGAAAAACTATTTCTTTCAGCAATATCGGTAGTTGATGTTTGCAAGTGAGGACCATCCGATGTGCAACTGCCCTACCTTGGACTTGCTGTTCGATACTCGTAATAACGTCCACGGCCTGCTGCAGGATCGTCAGTTTCGTCTGCAGCTTCTCGTTGCCGAGATGCATCGAACACATGCGCCCGAGCTCGTGAAACGCATCATTAATATCTCGCACCCTTACTCTGCTAACCAGCAGCCACCCAAACTACTGCTTCAGACATGGTTGAATGCAAAAAAGACAGAAAAAGACGCCCATACCCTCCCCTGATTGGCGGACAGATTGGTCCACTGTGATGCGGTGCCCATACCTCGCACTTGCTGTTCAAGAGTGGTAATAAGATTGACTGCCTGCTGGAGAACGCCAAGTTTCGTCTGCGGCTTGTCGTGGCGCATGTGCAACGCCACCATTCTATCGAGCTCCTTGAATGCATCGTTTATATCCCGCACTCGAATCCTGCCGAAGTACGCAGTACGCCCGATGAACACAGCCAATCAGATACGAGCAACAATACACATGCATATTCATTAACCATACATACAAGTACAAACAGCAGCCATCGCTTTCCAATCCTGCAATGAAAGTGACAGATTATTCTGGCAATCACCATCCACAAGCTGCCATACATTCTGCAAAGCATTACATGCTGCCATTACAGAATCATTTCATGCAGGTTGTGATACAAACTAATCTGATAATTTAATTACAGTGTGTGAATTTTCACTGCAGATTTTAGCGGCATTTTTTCAACAGATGCAAATAAGTAGTACATAACAGTACTTTACCAAGCCAAAAATCAGCCAAAAATTATTCAAATTCAAAATAGCCTTCAAATGCATATGCATCATATATTTGTATCAAAACCTGTATCTGCTCGCCACACATTTCATAAAAACACTCAGTAATACATGCACAGTTATTCCTTTCATGCAAATTTATTTCATGCATATGCATTTCATGCAGAAAAGTAAATTACGCCATTCAGATGATTAGACTGCCTTGGCATTTAGCAACTGGCCATGCATATGCAGAAAGCAGAGCAACAGCAGAAGTGGCCACATGCTTCTGGCATCATCTTGACCGAGTTCTTGTCCATGCACAGTGCCCCATCTCATCATCGTGGGTGGTCTATACCTCTCAGCTGCTGTTCGAGAGCCGTAATGACAGTCACAGCTTCTTGTACAATCATAAGTCGCGTCATAGGTTGGTTGGAGCCCGTGTGACCCGCTATCATTTGTCCGAGCTCCTTGATTGCATCGTTTATGTCCTTAACGCGCAATCTGCTCCAACGCACCATTACAGTTAGTGGAAGTCGGACACTACACTGACATCTTGAATCACCCACACAGCACACGTACACGATGTGAAATTAAATACAGACAAAACATTAAAAACAAACTCCACAATAAAACACAGCTAAACTTTAGCCAAAGAAAACAAAGCATGCCACATATCATTCTACAATCAGTTTCATCTTCAATGTTGATTTTGAAAGTGTATAACGTACGCCGTACACCGGTAGGTAAAAATGGATTTTTTAGGCGGCATCGTATGTACTATGTGCAGCAGCTGTGACGACAGTCCAGTAGATGTGTCAGTCTTTCTGTCACGTGGCTGCGCTGTGCAAAAATGGGTAAATGGATAGAGGTGCTATGTGGGGTGCATTGCGTTAGATGGGTCTCGATCTAGGTATGGTGAGGTCAATGCAGCGAGAAAATTGTGAACACTGTAAAGTATAGGAACAATGCTCCTCGGACTTGATGCAGTCTATGCCAAATACAAATACAAATGCGTAACAATTCAACGTTGAATCTATTTGTGGCAACAGAACCAAGTAGGCCTACTAATGTGCACCCAGATTAGTAATTCTGTCTGTAAACGATGCTTCAATAGCATTTTACAACTTGCTTGCACGAAGCACAAAAGCATGAATTCAATAGCTCTAAACAGTTAATTGTTAACTATCATCGACTTCACTCCGGGAAACATGCACACTAGTAGCTACGATAATGCCAACACTGTTGGGTATATCTGGGTTTTTCTGTTTGCACGACAGTTAATTGCTGAACCTATTTGTGGCAATAAAACCATGCAAACAACAACGCTCAGACAACAGCAAAAATAAAAACACATCTAACTGAGGGTAGCCAAGTCAGTGCCTAGAAATTTAAAAAATGCTATTTCAAAAACAGCAACATGACAGAGTTTATACTCTTTTGAACTTTCTCAACAGAAAACTATTTTTGTATTTTTATTCACACGTCCACAACTGAAGTTTATAAAATTACCCCAAAATAAAACAAAGATATCCTGAGATCCATCCTCATGAGCCTGGAATCAAAATTCTAAGTACATAGCGCCAAAAATATTATATTTACAAAGACATACATGTACACTCATCAATGCCGACACATCAGACTACATACATAACATCAAAATCAATACCACAGAATAACTACCAATGATACAACACATATAATGTGCAAACGCCATGCATTGATATGCATTCCATGATGTCTGATCATAAAGCTAACTTCAATACCAAGAACTTAACGGAGTCGATGGGCAGCTGTCGATGGGTATGCCTCCATCTATGCCCACAGTCCACTGTTGCATATGTTAGCCAGGGATGGGGAAGAAGCTATCCTGGAGGAAGGGTTATGTTTGGGGAGAGAAGGTGTTTGTATTGGGTCCGGCAGATGCACAAAATCCTGGGGAGGGGGTTATCCAAAGGGAGAGTTTCAAGGTCTGTTCCACAGAAGCAGTAGGGAAGGGGGTTTACCAGGATTGGGTTACCGGGGAAGGGATTCCTGAGGGGCATTTCGTTCAGGGAAGGGGTGTTTGTGGTGGGTCTGATAGTGGCATCAAAAGTAGAAAAGTGGCTAACCCTGAGGTGCACAGACAGACAGACACACAAAGAGATGACATCACAAACAGATTGCATATTGCCTCCTTCGCCTATAGGAGGGCCGAGGTATAAAAACTGTCTGTTCCAACATCAGAACATCAAATGGCAACTCAGACAGACATCTATCAGTGATGTGACAAAAGACCAAATACTAACAAACCTTTCTCGGGCGTTGTTCTGCTGTCGTCGAATCTTCTCTCGTTGTGCCTTCGCTTCCGGACTGATGTCTTCGTCATCATCATCTTCATCATCAGGACTACGATACAGCAAACCAACAATTCACGTCACGAGGTGACAAGACACTTGATACAGCACTTCATCGTGAGGCAAACTCGCCACAGAAGCGCTCATGTATGGCACGCGTTGCCAAGGGATCACACAGTTTTACCTGCCACCCTGCCTTTGCCTTCCCAGCCAAAGCTGGTCCTCATTCACTGACCCCGGAGAGATGGAAGGCTGAGTTGGGCTAGGCACCACCGCGGTGAGTAAACAGTCTGCCCATGACCACTACGTGATGGAAATCACAGTTGTTAGCTGTATAGACTGCCTCACTGGGCAACTGGAGTGCAGCAGCTATAAGTGTTGAACCCATGACCTGTTGGGCCACGAGCCTCGTGCTAACAACCGAATCACCCAACTGATGAGAAAGTGATTGCCATATACAACTGGAAAAGCGATGTGGTTTGTTCAGAATGCCCCATAAATCAAAATCCGAAGGAGAAAACAAACGCGAAAGAGACAAACATAGCACAAGAAAGCTCGCATTCAGGAATGTCTTCAACACATAGATTCAATCGCAGGATTTCTTCAAAAGTTCAGTATTCAAAGGTTAGTGACACTGTAAAGCCATAACATCACAACACTCTGCATGTCATCTAACAGTACTCAAGTTCAGCAGGCTAAAGCTTGCTAAGTTTATCATACAGAAGCTGTTCGAGTGGCGTCTGTCTGTCTGACACCAGGGTGTTGTACGTCACAACCGCTGGACATAGAGACTTGCACGTAGAGACTACTGACTAACCCTGATAACAAGCCACCTGAGCACCTTGATCTACTTAAGCCAGCTGAGTATCACTGCCCATAGGCAGCTTGTTACTGTCAGTGCAGGAAAATTAAAATAATTCAGCAGCACTCACAGTTCGTCAAGGTCGTTGCTGTCTGCATTCGACAGAGCAGATCGTCTGCATGCAAAACACCCATAAATGTGCATGTAACACTCAAATTAATGTACATAAAACATTAAAGTGAGTAAATCATAATATGGTAAGTGTTAGAAAGCGTAATATTAATGCTAAGAAATTTGCACGCTCAAGTAACCAAGTCGGCATGAATTCATGACAGAAAATAGCAGACAAAATATGCAGCAAATAACTGCATTACATCATAACTTTTTACAATAAACCTTATGTATGATATATATTGTCACCCACGGCAAAAACCATTTGTCCGATACCGTGTAGAATAGTTTCTACTATAAACTTGTAAAAGACTGATCGCTTGCTATATTTATACACAATTAATTTTGCAAAAAGCAGCAAAAACAATACAATACTTTGATCGTTTGGCTGACGGAGCTGACTTTACATTGCTGCCAGATGGCACGATAGGACTTTTCACGTCTTTTAAACTGCCGCTGGCGTCCATCGCAGGCAAACACATAGCATACTTGTCCGCTATTTCGTCTTTGCTCACACAATCTGCAGCAGAAATTCATTCCATTTATGTAAACGTAATCTGACTAAGCAATGTAGTTCGCAAAGTCCAGATCCTCGACAACAGAGCCCATATGGCTGTGACCCTGACTTTTGACCTTTTGACCCCCAAAGCAAGCCCAAGCATGAAAACGCCTGGACTATACGCGTACAAAGTTTGGTCACTCTGAGTGACAAGTAAGTAAGTAAGTAAGTACAACTGCAGAGCACACGAAAATCTAAAGTCAGACAAATGCTGCAATCTTCAGCTAAACAAATGCATTTTCAGTAATCAGCGAAAGTCAAGAGGTGATAGCTTAGAGCCGCACACATGAAGTGGTGGACTGTTCCACAGACGTCAACCAGCAGTGGTGAAAAGAACTCCAGAGTTATCTACTGGAAACCATAAGTGATGACAGACAGACAGACATATGGACATCGCCATGACATAAGACAGGTGCATAGAACAAAGCTAGAATGACAACAAAGTGAAGATGCTGCTGACTTACTGTTAGTGGACAACTGTCTTTGGTCGACGACACCAAGTGCAGCCATCCGACTTCGATCACCAACCAACAGACTGTGATTCGGCGTCTGAACATCACAGCACAACACATCTTTAACTAAATAATACAAGAACTTATAACGCGCGCATGACTGAAAAAATGGCATCTGAGGTGTGGTTGGAGATGGAGAGAAGGTAGTTGTGTCTAGTATTTATTGACCAGATTAAACAAGTGGGATTTCAGGAAAGTTTTAAATGTGGTGAGGGAAGGTGAGTCTTTGACTGTGTCTGGGAGGTTATTCCAGGTTTCTGCTGAAGCACAGCTAAAAGAGCGTCAACTGAAATCTGTGTTTAACAACGGTGTTTGAAGAAGGCGCTGGCTAGCAGAACGCAGACTATGGGAAGTCTGATAGGGGTGTAACAGACGACGGAGATAAACTGGTTGTTGAGCGTGGAGTGTTTTATAGGTCAGGACCGCAAGGGAAAATAAGGGAAAACATTTTGTCTTGAACGTGTAATGGGAGAAAAGTCACAAGGTTCAGATGACACCAATGGCACTAGCAGTGTGCTATTAAGCACAATTCAGACTACAGACACAAGTCCTGACAAATCTGTGGCAGTGCGTAACTTGCACACAGACTTGTCGTCGACTTGTGAATCCAACTTCACCACAACGTCACGACGTGACACAAAACGGCCGACTATCTCAATGTCACGCACTATAAACATAATATACATTACAAAAACCCACACTGTGACGCATTGGGAGACGAGTACCTCACAATGAAGGCCGGGACGACCATGAAAGAACTGGATTGACGCCGTAAGACAAGATTTAAATGAAACTGGTATGT
>Ga0126335_1003038_pt1 | contig 10297 bp, 6 predicted proteins | sample OlaspJWI45metaG_FD_108409 | JGI IMG/M metagenome (GOLD analysis project Ga0126335, IMG submission 108409) | Marine gutless worms symbiont microbial communities from Oahu, Hawaii - Olavius sp. 1 OAHU.JWI-45 metaG | ecosystem: Host-associated > Annelida > Digestive system > Unclassified | place... | reverse complement strand
TCTCTCTCTCTCTCTCTCTCTCTCTCTCTCTCTCTCTCTCTCTCTCTCTCTCTCTCTCTCTCTCTCTCTCTCTCTCTCTCTCTCTCTCTCTCTCTCTCTCTCTGTGCTTACTTCGAGTAGGTATATCTTACTTTTTGCTCGACATACATCATACAGACCTGTGTTTTATACGAATTTAATATATATAAGCATCAAAATAGCTTCAAATCTCAGTGTTATGCTTCGCAGTTAGATGCTCAATATGAACCACAATTTTTACATGTGAAACAACTGAACTGCATTAGCGCAAAGCGATGGCTTTAGCCAATGAAATGAACATAAGCTAGCTCAGATTAAGACTGACCTTTGGCTGTGACAATGTCAACAATGGTTGAGATGGCTGCCAGGTGAACGAACACGTTGAGAAGCATGGCAAACGTGATGCAGCAGCTGCAGAATTACATCACAAAATTGATGTCATCGCTTCATTGTCGCTGAGTGCGTAGAGGCACGACTACAGTATCACGAGCAGTGAAATGTCTCAACAATTTATCCAGCACGCCAGCGTTGCGTCTGTCATCATTAGGCTATCATCATCATCATCTTGTTGACATTTCATAAATACAGGGTCGAATCATCACGCCGCGGTAGACGTCGCCCGTCGTTATTACGCTAATTTGACGCTTACACGCAAGGCGGAATAACGAAGACACCGGGAAGAAAAAAACGATCAACGGTCATACAACCGAGCAGTGTCAGTTGGCGCAAACTACCAACTATCAAACAGTAGGCCTACTGTCTGTCACTGCACTGATGCGGTGCCACACAGGCGTCGTTGCCACGGCAGCAGCAGCAGTCAGAGCAAGTTCGCCTCTGTGTTTCTGTCTCTCTGTCTGTCGGCGCACGGTGGCAGCGAGCAAGCGAACGACGGACATCAGCGACGCTAGAATGATTCGCGCCTGTCGTTAGCAGCCATAAATTGCGCCGCTCTCGCTGCTGGAGCTCACGATTTATCGTCAACGCCTCAGCTGATCTGTAAATCGAATTAATCCTTAATAAAATCCATTTATGTTTGTTAAATACACTCTATTGCACAACATTGGATTAATATGATTACAAATATGGCAGTCGGTAATAATTTACAGCAACTAACAAAATAATGTTTTACTCAGACTTAAATCCTCCTGAAAATCCTGTTCCTGTTGGGATACTGGGTGACGAGTTGTCTCCAGGTCGCCATTGTTATAATAATTGATAATTTTGCCACAAGCGTAATTGGAGTTTAGATAAATTTAAGTCAAAATTCTTTGAAGTATGGCATAGCAAATTTGTTGCATGTTTTGCTCAAGTGTTCCGGCATTTGAAATATTAGCTCCTGAACCCCGTCCATAGAAAGCACGCCCAGGAATTTCGTTAGCTGTCGTGACTACGTGAGTATATGTTTTCTTTTGTGTAGCCTAGGTTAAGGAAATTGGGTTTTAAAAAAGTTTTAAAATACTTCAAAGCGCATTAAAGCTGCGAGAACAAGAAATACTTCCACATAAAAATTTGACGACATTCATGTCCTCGAACTGGTCTACATGCAACTGATAAGAATTGAGGGGGCCGCATCGCTCACTGGTTGCGACAATAAAACGATAAGCTTATATGTTTAATTTACGACTCACAGGTAGGTGGCAGAGACGCCCACATCAGATATCATTTATTGTTGATCAACAAAACTAGCATTGACCTTTTTTGAATTGTGGCATAAATCCAGTTCAATGATTTCAAGGAAAAATTGATTGAATACAATATATTAATGGACATTTGTTAAATAAATGTTTAACACATCGGTATATCAGTGTTTAAGCTTACATATTAAAGGCTTGTCAGTGGATACGACAAAATTGCCCTCCCATGTCTCTTAAGTAGGTACTGATTCTGCCACTCGTTTCGGCGTTATAAAATCGGACAGAAAACAGAAAGTCGAACCAATAAAGATGGCCATCTGATGTTGATATATGCACCAGTTTGCTTGCCATTTGAAAATGAGAGGTGATCGAAAAATCGATCGCGCTTCGTACGACAGGCGATCGCTTATGTTTGGACTTGGATATCATTGTATTTGTTAAAAGCATGTCATCCGTCAGCCACAATGAGGGCCTATAGCAGGATTCACGAGCGAGTATATAGTCCTAAATGAACAGACAAAAACGGAACAAAGCGACAGAGTTTGAAAAAGAACAAAATAAGTATTAGCAGTAAGAACAGAAATAGACAAGAGCTCAGCCGTTGTTGAGATTTCCGGGCGTAACCGTGATGTTAGACAAATTGAACAGTGAAAAGATAGGGTGCGTCAGTTATGTGAGGAAAAATCGAAAGAGAAGCGCGGGTCGATCTCTGCTATCGTGAATCGATATAACGCCAAAATGTCTTGGGCTATAAGCCTACTTTTGTTGCAGACATTATGTGATTACCTTAGTTAGTTGGTTCTGAAAGCTACCGCTGCGGTTCAAGGTAATAGGCCTACAAGGGTACCACACGCGGTACCAACGGAAAGCCATCCGCGACTTCCTGTTACTGAATAAGACAAGCTTACATCATATCTCGCACTGTTTGCAGAATATATGGATTACTGGTCACGTCTTCGGTGTCAACAGGGCAACAGCTCTCTTTCATGCACTCATTCGGTGTGAAATCCCAAGTTCGGGATGCGAAATCAAGTGTCACAAAATGAGACACATCGTTCTATCGTATGATAATGATAATGATTTTATTGGTATGGCAGCCAATCGGCTGGATTACAAACAAAGTACACTGTAAATTGCAAAAGAAGAAAAAATGATGCAAAGTATATTCTGATAGGCCCGTCGTGAACCGAACGCACTATTTTGTAAGTTGCAGCCTAACTTACAACGTCGAAAATCAGCTGATCGCAAATTGCTCTCATACGTCCGAAAATTCTACGCTGCGTGCGCAAGTAGATGTAATATTACATCTACTTGCGCCCGGTAAGTAAGCGATCGAAAAATCGAGCGCCCGGCGATCAATTTAGGCGATCGACCGATCGATCGCTTCAAATGGAAAGCCCTTATTTCACTATAGAGATCGATTTGGATTACTTTTGCCGTTCGAAAGCATATCATTCAGCACTCATTGTTTCTAAGATTTTGATTTATTTGCCAGTGTGGTACAATGTTTAACTGACGTGAATGATAACAGTGCAATGGACAAATCTCGCAGCGCTGCGTTCAGTCCCTCGCTACATAGACCGCATGAAGCAGTGGCTGCAACATCATCGTTCAGTCACGGTAGAGAGGACGGATAACAAAATAGAATCTGTTATTATCCTGTTAGCTGCCAAAATACGCGAGCAAACGCGAAAGTACGGAAGCTCACGTTACCCTGCTCTTTGGACTGGCGTGTGTTCTGTAGTGCTGCAATGTTCTGTATTTAGAATGTGTTTTTCTGTAAAACTAAAATAAGGCATTAATTCTTTATGTAAATACTTAAAACATCTTTACAATTATTTATACTAGCTGCATAAACGTTCTGCAACTGCAACAGAAACGAACCTTTCCATGTTTGTTGACGTGTACCTAGCTGGTTTTGCTCTTTTTCCTGTACCTGATGTAGAACTTCTTCATTGGCAATACAACAACTTGAATGCACAAACAATTCGTCGGCTCACTAAGCACAATTCCGCTAAAGTAGTCAGAAGTGCTATTCAAGATGTCCACCACGTACTCTAACGCAGGTCGCTACACCGGCAACGCCACTGAATAATAGCTTCATTTATTGTCTTCCGGCTCAGCTGCGCCCACTCTTCTTTCAGTCGCTGCTTAAGTTCGTTAGCATGTTTACACTGCTGCATGCAGAAATATTTAGGCCATGAAACATTTAAAAAGTTTGACAATATGTAGCAAATAAATTTGTAATGGGACATGGTGTAGTTTTATTGTTATTATAAAATTATTGTTGTTATTGTTGTTTAGTTTTGTGTAACGGTAACTTAACCTAACTGTCTTGTGTCACATTTCACTATTACGGTACGTACTTCGTGATTCGATCTGAATCTATGCGAAGGATATCTCTGTTAACCGTCACAGTCAAAAACAGCAATACCACGTCTGATATTTCGTCAACAATTATTTTTGAGCACACAATTTTTAGAACACGGAAAAGGAGCTGGTTGTAGGAGACTAAGAGCGACGAATGTCAGTTGACGTCGCTCGTATTGGAGAGATTTATGCTAATGTGAGCAGTAATAGAATCGGTGACCGGGCGGTCGAGCGGTCAACTCCAGTGGAAATAGGCGTGTCGCTCGGGCGTCCTCTAGGCATCTATCTCGATCGCTAGTTCCTACTGCACCGTAGTATACTCTAGGCAGCGCAAGGCAAGGTCGGCGATCTGCAGGCGTATAAATTGGACATTCGTAGTGTACGCGTATCACGTCCGGGCGCTGCACGTGACGCGATGCCCAACTGATTTATACACCACCACCAGCCAGCAGCAGCAGCAGCAGCAGCGAGCATCGTCATCATCGTCGTGTTTTACGCGTACAATGCTGTCCTGGTGATGCTTCATGTCACCATCATACGAATGTCAGTAGATACGGCCCATTTATCATCGCGCGCCGCCGGTGTTCCGAATATTTGTCAAAATCAATCAATTCTATAATCGATCACAGATTCGTTGTCGGTTTACTGGCACGTGTCGCTACGTAATGCACTAAGATCTATGCTTCTGATAGTGCAGTTGTAGATCACGCCCGTGCACGCAAATTAATAACTGGGTTACTGGGTTATCGTTTAAAATCTTTTTTCGTAGCACTTAACAAATTTGCTAAACGTACTATGCGAAAATATTTAGTTTACAGAACTAAACTTTCTGTCAAAAATTTCGGTATGACGAAAAAACTCTAAAACTCATACTTTACGTGTATAATCATTTTAATACGCATAAGTTGATAAGTAACTAAACGCATCTTTGAGGCCTGCATATTCAGTTTCTTTTTATTTGCAACGAAACGTCCACTATTGTGTATCGCCTCAACCATAGTATATGCTGTCTATTGTCGTCTGTCTATTATTAGTTTTGTCTGTATACCTGTATGTCTGTTTGCATATCTGTCTGTTAATCGCTTTGACAGTAATGACTGAGTGTGACCGTTAAGCGACTATACTTTATTACAGTATTTTTAGTTTTGGTATTGTTAGCTTCGTTTCATTCCTCATTGCAAACGTTGCTGCAAACTTTGTAATCGAACGAAATTAATGATGATGATAATGATGATGATAATGATGATAATAGTGATGATGTTCATAATGCTCCAGAAATACTGAAATATTGCTTTACTGTGCAGTCAAATTCCAGATCAGGACCTAATATTCTGGTCCAGAAATCAGAATACTTAATGGTTATCGCTATAGCGTCACCTCTCAGATCTTTGCTGCAGGTTTTCTACACAGTTCTTGCAAAACACCGTTAATGCAATGTAAGGCGATAATGAGAAATGTGACCAACAGCAAAAACTAGTTTGTTTGTTTTATGTCAGGACATTTTATCGTCGGTACAATAAAGAAGCGTTTGAGCACGTGTAAACCTGACTCCGGCATGGCAGTGTCGTGAGTTATGAAGGCCATTATTGGGATTACTAACACAGCCACAGCGGGCTTGTGACGAAGATGGACTGTGTTTGGATGACGACGACGGACCATGGCGGGGCCGGAAGGCAGAGACTGGATGGGCGTCTAGCGGGTCGATGTGGGTGGCACAACGTCGTGGTAAGTCCAGTAGATGTCGATTGGGAGATTGACGGGAAGCCAAGAGCACAGATCGAACTATCATCATCGATTTCTGTCAACGAGCGAGCGAGCCACCTAGCTGCTAGCAGTGTGCGCGACGTCGAGCGCTGTTATGGTTCTGTAAATCTTGTTCCTGGCAGTGCTCCTCTCCTCTCCACGCAGTCGACTCCACTTACCGTTCTTTTGTCACGCACGCGCGCTGTGCGCCAACAAATTGCGTCCGGCGCACAACATCCGACACTGCGATGTGGTTGATTACTGGAATGTGCAGATATTTTGATCTCTCGTCACGCCGCTCATGATGCAGTGTTATGAGGGGTAATAAACATACTTGCACTGCAGCAGCAGCAGTAGCAGCATCAGCGACCAAACTTTATTGATGTAGCATCATCGGCCACATCAAAGCAAAGGCGGTACGACCCTGTATCCCTGCATAACCTTGGATGACCTTGAACGACACTCGTCGTCATATTTACCAGAAATTCACAAAATAGGCTTAACACTCGGGTTTTGGATGGCACCATTTGTGTACTATGTAGGCCTGTAACAAAAAATTAAAATCACGAAAAAAATTGAAGACTTGGAATAGGCCTAAACTGTATTGTAAACATAAAGTATGACAAAATAGACACGTGTAAAAATTTATTTAAAAGTTGGATATCCAAAATACATATGATTTCGAAAACAAAACAATTTGTTTACGACAGCTGGCCGTTATGAGTTGGTGGTTCCAGGGTCGGTATGATATTCTCGTAGTGGCAAACTACATAGAACTATCGGAAGTGCAATTTCCTGCGTGAAAGTGTCGGATTGAGGGACGCCTGACAACCGTAGCTTTACTTCGGAGTCCGGTGAAAAGTAACTGTCCAGATGTCGGTCACCCAAGTCGTTCACAAGCGAGATACTGCAGTTGCACCTTATTGATTGTCGTCGCGCAAGCAGCGGCCCTGCAACTAACGATAATCGTGACATTAAATGATTCTGTGCAGCCGAGTGTCTGAGCACCTGCTGGTAATTTCAAATAGTGTGTGGTGCACCGCTGGCCGTTAAAATCATGATAAATAATGTCGTCGGAACGAAGAGCTGCTGGAATCGAAATCCAGATACGTTCGTATGTGAGCTGTTATGGCTAAAAATTAGCTGTGTGTACACGCCTTATGCCGACTAGTTTTTGAACCATGGTTCAAACCTATAAGCGTTTGTTTCAGTGAGGACATCAGTTATAAACTCAAAATATACACAGTACTTTAGAAAACAAAAAAAATGAAACCAATTAAATAGTATTATGAGCTGCATGTAAAGGTAGTTTGTCGCTGCCAGAAACAAACCTAAGACTTCATTATGTGTAACGTAACTTATTTTTCTTCGTTGGAAAATCAACTTCTGTTTAGCCCGACTTTCGACGTCAGATGAAAGGCACTCAATCTGGGCATTATTTTGCGCAGTAGTTTATTATTATAATAGTTTTATTAATTATAACGTTTTACGATGTTGTACTGCGCTGTCGACCTTAATTTGACAGTGTTTTAGAAAACCGCACATCACTCAATCATTTATTTGTTTGTTCGTTTATTCTCTGAATTTGTATGTGAGCGTGGCGCATAAAACTGTTGATTTTATAGGAGGCAATTTGCAGCGGCTGTACCGAAAACACGTAAATGTTGGCCTGTAGGCTAGACGGGGATAATGAGGTTATTAATTCGTAACATCGTCGAGTCGTCGAGCGAGTGGTGACCGTCGTCTGCAGTCTGGCATGCCATCGTGTCTCGTCGTCGACCACGCGTCAGTGTGTGCGTAACCATGCTGGCGTCCTCCAATCAGATGTCGCGCACCTGCTCGCGCACCGAGTGCCTGCTTGCAGGCACTGGCAGTAATCAACTTTATGTCGTACATGGACGGACGGTTGACATAGGAAGGCACGTTGCATCAATCACAGTCAGCCAGCGATGTGATAAAGATACGTCATACTGTTCACTCCATGTGCTAAAATGACCTGCTAATGCAAATTGCTTAGAAGCGGTTACCTTGCGTTTATATTCTAACATTACTGTAACATGGCTGTGTCATCGTGGTGGGACTGAAGTCTGATTCTGACGGCTGACTTCGGTGCATTGACACTGCCGGTTGGGTCATCTAGCCTGTAAAAACCGTCCCCGAAATGGCGTATAATGTATCGAGTGGGACGTTATACCTTTACTCATTTATTCACTCGCCCTTGCCTCTTGCAAATAAATGTATGCCGCATTCGACGCGAGGTACGTGATAGTTTACTTTGTGCGTCAAGCTTGTTAGCCGAGTAGCGACTATAGCCTAGTGATGAAACCATACGGAGAATCGAGACTACGCGCAACGGACGAGTGCTTCAATAAATAAATCTCGCGTCAGTAGTGTCCGGAACCTCGCATCACGTAGCATAGCCAGATATTACGACATTGAAATTGCGCGCCACGCTTGGCCCGTTAGTGTGATCCGGCACTCAACCGACTGCCTAGTCATTTCAGGTCATAGAACAACACATATAAAAACGTCCATATTTCTATTAATAAAGCTGTGGCAATATCCAGATCAGGACGCGTTTAGCATTGCGGCGCACACTGCTATCGATCCCAGCAGCGTGTTTATCTCTTCATCTCTTCCGGCAAGCAAGCATCATTATCGGAATTCAAGCTGTCTCTGAAGTTGTTCCTACTGCAGCAGATACCACATTCAGTGCATTGAAACAATTTGTTCAATGCCCGATATAAATGCATTTCACTTACTCGCACATCATAAACGAAAGCCCTGCCATTGAAAGTTAAAATTTGGTGTACGCGTACAGTACTACAGTACGTTTTCCCGTTACAACGATTTGCCATGTCCGGCTGCTTTTTGGTTTAAAGATTTATTTGCCGATGTTTTTCCTGAGCACATGTGAATAGCGGCATCACTGTTGATCATTTGCTAGCGTCCACGTCACAATCTGTTACTATACGTTAGGTTTATTTGATACCATTTTTGGCTGCCAAAGGATGCACAATTGCACCTCTTTCAGCAACTGAAGTTGTGCTGTAAACACGAAACGGCTATATGATGCTTTCAGTGTCCGAAAACACTATAGTCCGACCATAGTTCGTTTGTTCAAAAAACCGCCGTACAACCGATGTTGGTACCACGGTTGAACCATCTTACATCTCTTGTATGAGTATAGTAGCCTATCGACGTGGTTGTACCACGTTTTTGCAATATGTTACAGCTGTCGGCGTGTGTGTTAGGTCTATGTACCGTGGTAAGAATACCAGGGCCGAACCGTAATGTAATGTACTAATATTTTTATAGCGACTTGAATAACTCTGGCTACTTTTAGGACCACTAAAGTATCACAAGTTACAAACCAAGGAAAACAGTTACAGGATCAAATAAAAAAACGAAACACTAAACCAAAAAGTTTTCAGTTGACGGCAGAAGGTAAAAAGGTTTGCAGAAGATACGATGTCGTCGGGCAAACTGTTCCAGGTCTTCGAGGCGGCAACCGGAAACGCGCTGTTGCCGACTGTGTGAAAACGAACAGAGGGCATTGATCGGCGGTCTGTGACAGCAGAGCGAAGTGCGCACCGACCGAGCAGCATCATAACATTGTTTACCCGGTTTCGTAACACGGGGCTACAGTCATTGGCCAGCTAGTACTTTGTGGGCGGCGCCACAGACGTTGCGCGGCAGGCCTGCTGCGGTGGCCTATGCAGCAGCAGGTATAGCGAAGACCCGGGATGTGAAATTGTCTGAAATTTGGATGATTTTAGCGCAGAAAGCTAAACACGTGACTCGAAATGAATGATGACCTATAAACTTCAGCAGTTCGTACGGAGTCCGAGCTAGCGACGCGCCGTCCGTCGTCCGCAGCTGTCAAGTCAGTGGAACATTCAAGAGGGCGGCTGTTGTTACTTATTCGCCAGATGGCGCCATTTTCATGCAATGCGGCCATTAATGTGTTACTGTACCACTTGTCAGTAAATACGGGGTAAAGCCTACGTATAAACAGGGCTGAAAACTACATTTTAGAAGTTTTCAGGACCTGGTTCTATGGGTTTTTCGGTGTTAGTCTATCAGGGCATGTAGTAAGTAACGCCATGGACAACATCCACAAATCATCCACACTAGTACAATGTAGGCCTATCACGCTAAAGACAGTTACAGTGCGATAAGTGCTTTTACATAATTGTCAAAAATTAATGTGCAAATTTGAATATTACTGTTACTACAGTAAACAGCAACTACAAGTAAAAACCTAAACTTGTCTTTTTAAAATACCTGAAAACCTAGCACGCTCGTTACGACATAGGCCTATTCCTGTCGCTTATAGCTTATATCTTCATTCGGCCTTACGGCGGGCGTGCTGTGGGCACTGCTGTTGTGCTCACGTATTAATTACTGCACAAACAAGCGGAAAAACTTTTTTAGTGAGCGAGTTGTAAAGGTTTGGAATAGTTTGCCCCCGAGTATTGTTAATTTTGGTTCTCTTGCTGCATTTAGAAATTCCATAAATAAAATAAACC
>Ga0126335_1003037_pt1 | contig 10300 bp, 8 predicted proteins | sample OlaspJWI45metaG_FD_108409 | JGI IMG/M metagenome (GOLD analysis project Ga0126335, IMG submission 108409) | Marine gutless worms symbiont microbial communities from Oahu, Hawaii - Olavius sp. 1 OAHU.JWI-45 metaG | ecosystem: Host-associated > Annelida > Digestive system > Unclassified | place... | reverse complement strand
TGTTTTACCATCTGGGTACCTCCTGTTTTTGGTTTTAGTTGGTCCTAAACCCAATTATTACAGGGGACCCAGATGGTTTTTCAATTATTATTTTCTAATTCATGCAAGATCGAGGTACTAATTTACGGACGCCCTCGAACTGCGGACCGATGGGAAAAATGGCTTGACAGATGGCATAATTGCGGTAAAAATGCCAACTATGATTGCAAGATTACTGCAGAAACCAAAACAATCAATTCTACTCCTTGGACCACGGGGTACGGGAAAGTCCACCTGGATCCACCATCATTTCAAAGATGAGATCATCTATGACCTTTTGAGCACATCAGAGGCCCTCCGTCTCAGTCGGGACCCTTCAGCGCTCTATCGCGAACTGGAATCCGGGCATGTGGGCCGTTGGGTCGTCATCGATGAGGTGCAAAAAGTACCGGCCTTGCTCGATGAAGTGCACAGGTTGATAGAAAACCATGGGCAGCGCTTTGTACTTTCGGGTTCAAGCGCCCGCAAATTACGCCGGGGTGGTACGAACCTGCTGGCCGGTCGGGCCATCGTCACCCAGATGTTCCCCTTCGTCTCCGCAGAACTTGCCGATGACCTTTCTTTCACCCGGATGCTCGCCAGCGGATCGCTTCCCATGGCCGTCTTGGGAGACGATCCGGTTTCGTACCTCATGACCTACGCCGAGACCTATCTGCAGGAAGAAATAAGGGCCGAGGCACTGACTCGAAACATCGGCCATTTCTCGCGATTCCTCGAAATCGCCGCCAGGCAGAACGGCCAGGTCACCAATGTGGCTGGAATCGCACGCGATGCGGCTGTCAGCCGTCAAACGGTCCAGAACTACTTCAGCGTTCTCGTGGATACCCTTATCGGTTACTGGATTGAGCCGTGGAAACTGAAACGGCGCACAAAGCAGGTCCAACACCCAAAGTTTTTTCTCTTCGATCCCGGCGTTGCCCGCGCTCTGTCGGGCCGGATTGCCTACCCGGTTGCTCATGAAGAACGTGGTCCTTTGCTCGAAACACTTCTGTTCAATGAAATCAGATGTTTCCTCTCCTATGCAAAGCGTCCGTACAAGATTCACTTCTGGCGCAATTATGACGGAATCGAGGTCGACTTGCTTTGCGAGACTACCGAGGGCTTCGTCGCGGCCGAATTCAAGGCATCCGACCGGTGGGAGAAGCGATTCAGCCGAGGATTGCAACGCATGCGGACGGAACTGGGCCCGCGACTGGTCAGATGTTACGGTGTCTACCTTGGCCAACGTGCAGCCTTGTGGGATGACGTGCGGGTTCTTCCTGTTCGGGATTTCTTGAAACGCTTATGGGACGGCGATGTCCTTAGGTAACTCCGGGAAGACCATAGGAGGCTGCCCGAACCTGTCATTCTACATTGACGGTAACCTGTTTGGGCCGATCCTCCTCGGGTTTGGGTAAAATAACCTCGAGAACACCGTCTTTAAATTTGGCCCGGATCATTTCCGGATTGATATTTTGCTGCAGGGTAAAGGAACGGTTGAAGGCACCGAAGCTTCTCTCCCGGCGAAAATAGCGGTCTTGATGAATGTTTGGATCGGCCACCCGTTCGCCTTTCAAGGTGAGGATATTGTCCTTGACTTCAACGGTCACATCCGCCTTGCTCACACCCGGCAGCTCTGCTTTCAAAATCAGCGTGCCATCGGTCTCGTATATGTCCACCAGGGGACGCCAGGCACAAAGAGACATGTCGTCGTCTCTGCAATCGGTTCTCGGGAATGCGTCGTCGAACAACCGGTTGATGCGGTCTTGCAAAGCAGACACATCCTGGAAAGGATCCCATCTTATAATTGCCATGATTTTGCCTCCTGCGGCCGTCCTTTGGGTACGGTTTAAAAAAGATTAAGCACCACCCAAGGCATGTCAAGACAGGGCCAACCGGCTTTACAAACACCGGTTTAGATGTTAGATTCTTGCATCTTGAAAAGACGGTGAGGAAAGATTGAATCGGCCTCAACCTACAGGAGCCCGACATGGACTATATCAAAATACGATTCGGCAATGATTTTGATCGCTTAACCTCAAAAATCGAAAAGACTTTCGAGGATATGTTCCGCCCCCGGCCGGTGAGCCCGATGTTTTCTTCCTCCGAGTGTAACTGGGTTCCCCAGATGGACATTTACGAAACACCGGAAGAAATCATCGTACTGGCTGAAGTTGCCGGTGTTGAAAAAGAGAACCTTGAAGTTGAAATTAACACCAAGGCCGTTAGAATTTACGGTACGCGAACCCCTTTGACCCAGATTGAAAATTCAACCTACCGCCTGGCAGAGATTCAGTACGGCAAATTTGAACGCATACTGTTTCTTCCAACTACCATTGACACGGAAGTGGTATCTTCATCTTTTTCCAACGGATTTTTGCAGATTCGACTGGCAAAGCAACAGAGTCAGAGGCCGCACCGAGTTCCCATCGAAGACGGTTGATCTCCGGGTGCTATCCCGCACAATTACTGGCAATCCTAACAACCCTATCAAACCACAGCTAACATCTTAGCGTCTTTTTGCGGAGGATTACATGATAGAAAAGCAGGCGCCCAAAGAATTCAGCACGGAGAAAATTCCTGAAGAACTGCCGATTCTGCCGCTCTTTGATGCAGCGCTTTTCCCCAAAATGGTGCTGCCGCTGGTCGTAATGCAGCGCGAGTCGATCCAATTGATCGATGAAGCAATGTCCAAAGATCGTATCATCGGCCTTTTGGTGGCTCAAAAACAGACTGAAGCGGTTCCCTATCCCAAAGAGCACCTGGCCAGGGTCGGAACCAGCGCCCTGATACTGAAAATGGCCAAATCCGATGACAACCGGGCCCAGCTGCTGGTACAGGGCCTGAGCCGTTTCGAAGTAACCGATTTTGTTGAAGGCAAACCCTTTTATCGGGCCCGTGTGCGGCACCTGGAAGAAAAAGAGTTCAAGGACAACGAAATCGAAGCATTGATGCACAACCTCGTAGAACTGTTCATTAAAATTGTAGAGTTCTCGCCTGGTCTGCCCCAGGAAATCGGCGGTATGGCCAAATCCATCAAAGAACCCGGAACGCTGGCCGATATGGTCGCCTCCACGATAAACACCACCCAGGAAGAAAAACAGAACGTCCTGGAAATCATCGACATCAAAAAAAGACTCAAAGAAGTCACGCGACAGGCAAATCACCAGATGCAGATCCTCGAACTGGGCAATAAGATTCAAAGCCAGGTCAAAGGGGACATGGAAAAGACCCAGCGCGAGTATTACCTGCGTCAGCAGTTAAAAGCGATCAAGGAGGAACTGGGCGAAAAGGATGAGTCGGCTGTGGAAGTGGAAGACTATGAGGCCAAAATCAAAACCGCCGATCTGCCGGAAGTGGCCAAAAAGGAAGCAGAACGGGAACTGGCCCGGTTATCCCGCATGCACCCGTCCTCGGCCGAATATACGGTCGCCTCCACCTACCTGGATTGGATCACGTCGTTACCCTGGCATGACAGCACCGCCGACAATCTTGATATCAAACAGGCGCAAAAAATTCTGGATGAAGATCATTACGGTCTGGATAAGCCCAAAAAAAGAATCATCGAATATCTGGCGGTACGAAAGCTGAAGAAAGATTCCAAAGGCCCGATTTTATGTTTTGCCGGTCCCCCGGGCACCGGCAAGACCTCCCTGGGACAATCGATTGCAAGGGCCCTGGGCCGCAAGTTTCACCGGATATCACTGGGTGGCGTCCGGGACGAAGCCGAAATACGCGGTCACCGCCGCACATACGTCGGCGCGCTGCCGGGCCGCATTATCCAGGGACTGCGGCGGGCGGAATCGAACAACCCGGTATTCATGCTGGATGAAATCGATAAGGTCGGCAGCGATTTTCGGGGCGACCCTTCTTCGGCCCTGCTGGAAGTACTCGATCCGGAACAAAATTTTTCCTTCTCGGACCACTACCTGGACGTGCCTTTTGATCTTTCAAAGGTGATGTTCATCACCACGGCCAATATCCTGGACACCATCCCTCCGGCCCTGCGGGACCGTATGGAAGTCCTGCAGCTGTTGGGTTATACCCTGGATGAAAAAATTAAAATCGCCAATCGCTATCTCATCCCCAGGCAGCGCAGAGCCCACGGTCTGAAAGCAGGTCAGATTTCATTTACCAAAGGTGCCGTTCGGCACATCATCTCCGGCTATACCCGCGAAGCCGGGTTGCGCAACCTGGAGCGGGAAATCGCAACCGTCTGCCGGGGCGTTGCCACCAGGATCGCCATCGGAGAAGTCAAATCAATGACGATCAAGGTGGTCAATGTGGCCAAATATCTCGGATCCGTACGAATCACTTCCGAAGCAAAGGCCCGCATGTCAACCCCCGGGGTGGCCATGGGCCTGGCCTGGACCCAGACCGGCGGTGAGCTGTTATTCATCGAAGCCACGGCGATGCCCGGTAAAAAGGGACTTACGCTGACCGGTCAGCTGGGCGACGTGATGAAGGAATCGGCCACGGCAGCCCTGAGCTTTATCCGGGCCAACGCCAGGGCGTTGAAGATACCCGAAGATTTTTTTGAATCGCGGGATATCCACATACACATCCCGGCCGGCGGCATTCCCAAGGACGGTCCTTCAGCCGGCGTGACAATGCTCACCGCGCTCACTTCCCTGCTCACCGGCAAGGTCATCCAAAAAGACCTGGCCATGACCGGTGAAATCACCCTGCGCGGCCAGGTGCTGCCGGTGGGTGGCGTAAAGGAGAAAGTGCTGGCCGCTCATCGGGCCGGGATTAAAACCATCATCCTGCCGGCCTGGAATGAAAAAGATCTGGAAGATACGCCCAAAAAGGTCCGCAAAGAGATCAAGTTTCATTTTGTCGAAAAGATGATGGATGTGCTGAAAATTGCGCTGGCGGATTAAAAACAGTTTTAAGTTTTAGGTGTTAAGTAAATGTGTCGCTGCACGCCGCCATTTAATTTTGAAGTATGTCCGCCATTGGTTGGGCGGATTTGAATGCGGAATGGATGCGTCGCGGCGCTCCACCAACTATTTGAAGTTTGTAACCGGAAATCTAAAATCTGTTAACTGACTCCACTAAATAATAATGAATTACAGACTAGCATGGCATACAGCCGCCACGATCCTTCTTTGCCTGATATTCGGCCTTCAGGCATGTTCAAAATCCAATGTTTACAGTCGTCCCTCTAAAGCGCCGCCGCCCCCGAAAACGGCACCGGGTGAACCGAAGCCCTATAAAGTTTTTGGGGAATGGTATCAACCCATTGCCAGCGCCGACGGTTTTCGCCAAAGAGGGATTGCCTCCTGGTACGGTAAAAAATTTCACGGCCGCAAGACATCCAACGGTGAAATCTACAATATGTATGATATGACCGCAGCCCATAAAACCCTGCCATTCAATACCTATGTGAGGGTGGTTAACCTTGAGAATGGCCGTCAGACGACCGTTCGCATTAACGACCGCGGGCCCTTTATCCGGGGCCGGATCATCGATCTGTCTTACACGGCAGCCGGCAAACTGAAAATTGTCGGCCCGGGGACCGCCAAAGTCAGAATCGTCGCCCTCGGTCGTTTGGATCAGAGAACAGCCAAAAAACCAAAAAAAGTTTACACGCCCATAGATTACACTAAGGGCAATTTTACCTTCCAGGTGGGCGCCTTTGTCGATCGCACCAACGCCGAACGCCTGCGGTCGAAGCTGGCCCAAAATTACAATAACGCCCATATTGCCGTCTACGATAGTGGCCGGGGAATCTTTTACCGTGTCCGGGTGGGCCGCTACACCAGTCTGGCCCAGGCCCGCAAGGGAGAAAGCCGGCTGGTTGCAGATGGTTACGAACCGATGATCGTGGCTGAACAAGAGTGATTGCCGATTTCACCGCACCTACGGCGTCAGATGCCGTTCCGCATAGTGGACTATAGCGGAACGACCCCTTCCTTGTATCTGCGGCAAACTTGACGATCACTCGAATCAAACGAATAAACACCTTTATGTCTTTACCCGAAGATCACCGCAGGATCGTATTCTTAGACCGCGACGGCGTGATAAACCGCGATTCTCCGCATTATATCAAGAGCTGGACAGAGTTCGAATTTTTGCCCCGCAGCCTGGATGCACTGCGCCGTTTAACCGACCACGGATTTGAAACGATCATCATCACCAACCAGTCGGGCGTCGGGCGTCAAATGATTACCCTGGATGTCCTGGCAGATATGCACTGCCGGATGCAGGAACAGATCAGGCACAACGGAGGGGACTTACTCGACATCTTTTATTGCCCGCATTTGCCGGGTGACGGATGCAATTGCCGCAAACCGCTCCCCGGTCTGATCCAGACAGCCTGCCGGATGCATAATATTGAGCCCGATCAGACCATAATGGTCGGCGACAGCGCCAAAGATATCGACTGTGCGCACAACGCCGGATGCGGCGCTGCCGTCCTGGTCAAAACCGGCAACGGGATCAAAGCCCAGGCCGAGTTGCGGAGTAAAAATCGCCAGGTGGACTACGTAGCCGAAGATTTGTATGCGGCAGTGGAATGGATTGCAGAAAGAGAAGTGCCTAAAGTGCGCTAAAATGCGCTAAAGTTTTTATTCTGAATGTTGTATCCATATTAATAAAAGACAGCGCGCCAGCGCTTCATCAACTTTAGGCACTTTAGCGCATTTTAGTGCACTTTAGGCACTTATTCGGTTTATTGTACTTCCGCCACATTTAACCTCGGACTTTCTATGAATAATGGCCATAACGATTCCACTCCCCCAACCACCTCCCTGGAAGGTCGGCTGGAAAAAATCGCCTTTTACAATCCGGATGATCATTTTGTTATTGCCCGATTTAAGCCATCCGGCAGCGGCAGCTTGATAACAATTTTAGGTCACATGCCCGAACCCAGTGTCGGTGAATCGCTGAGCATCAACGGTACCTGGCGAACGCATTCCCGTTACGGCCAGCAATTCAGGATAGATGGCTATCGTGTCATTCTGCCTTCGGATATCGATGGTATCCGCAAATACCTTCAATCGGGAATGATCAGGGGTGTCGGCGCCAGAACGGTTGCCCGCCTGGTGGAACACTTTGAGGATGAAACCCTGGATGTCATCGAAAACCGGCCCGAAAAGCTGGCGGAAATCAAGGGCATCGGGGTAAAAACGGCCAACCGCATCGCCCTGGCCTGGAAAGTCCACCACGGGTTGAAGCAGTTGATGGACTTTTTACAGGACAATGGCCTGAAAGCGTCTTATGGCGCCCGCATTTACAAACTTTATGGGACCCGGGCTCTGGATATGCTTCAAAATGACCCCTGGCAGCTGGCCCATGATTTGCCACGAACCGGTTTTATTATTGCCGACACGTTGATGCGCAATGCCGGCGTGGAGACCCACGACATCGAACGGGTCAAAGCCTGCATTCTGCATCTGTTGTATGCCTCCACCGAGGACGGCAACGTATGCATCCGTGAAGAAGATCTCTTCGAAAAATGCCGCAAGCTGTTTCAGGTGGATGCCCCCATTGCCCGATCAGCCGTTGACCAATTGCATGCCCAACAGGAGATTGTGGTCGAAACCGATCCCGATTTTGGGACCGACCGCTATATTTACCTTTTATCGATGTATCAGGCCGAGACCGGCATTGCCCAAAAGCTCGAGGCATTGCTGTCACAGCCGCTCAAACAGCCCGAGCTCAGCACTGATATCATCCACCAAACCGTGTTGAAGCACCTGGCGCTCAAACTTTCGCCCGAGCAGATGGATGTGCTGCAGAATATATTGGCTCACCGGGTGGCAATTATCACCGGCGGACCCGGTACCGGCAAAACAACCTTGATCCGCTCAATTACCGCCGTATTCAACAGGATTCGAAAAAAAGTCTATTTGTGTGCCCCGACCGGACGGGCGGCTCGTCGCCTGTCCGAACTGACCCGCAAGCCGGCAGCCACAGTTCACCGCATGCTGGGTTTCAACCTGGCCGAAAGGCAGTTTGAAAAAAACCGGGATAATCCGCTCCAGGCCGATGTTGTGATTGTGGACGAAGCCTCGATGGTGGATACGGTTTTGATGTATCACCTGCTCAATGCGGTGCACCTGAATACCCGTGTCATACTGGTGGGCGATGTATTTCAACTGCCGTCGGTCGGACCTGGCAACGTTCTGGCCGATTTGATCGAATCGCAGCAGCTGCGGACATACGAATTAACGACTGTATTTCGCCAGGCTCAGGAAAGCCCGATCGTCATCAATGCGCACCGGATCAGAAATGGACAGTTTCCGGTTCTTCCCGAAGACGATAGCCACATGGATCTTTCCGAGTTTTATTTCATCGACCGGCATCAACCCGAAGCAGCGGCCTGCCTGATCGTCGATTTATGCCGGTCCGGCATACCCGACCGATTCAACCTGGACCCGATCCATGACATTCAGGTTCTGGTTCCAATGCACAAGGGCGTTGTCGGCACTTACCATCTCAATCAGAGGCTGCAGGCGGGTTTGAATCCGAATCCGGCCCTGATCCAGAGCCAGGGCCAAGATTTCCGAACCAACGATAAAGTGATGCATCTGAAAAACAACTATGCCAAGGACGTATTTAACGGCGATAGCGGCCTCATCAGTGATATCGATGAGCGCAACGGCATCATATCGGTGGATTACGATGGCAGAATCGTCGAATACGATACCGCTGAATTGGATGAAATAACCCTGGCATATGCCATTACGGTTCACAAGTCCCAGGGATCGGAATATCCGGCGGTGATCATACCATTGCTTACCCAACATTATGCCCTCCTGCAGCGAAATCTGTTATACACGGCCGTCACCCGGGGCAAACAACTGGTTATCATCATCGGTACCGAAAAAGCCCTTTCGATCGCTCTGGATAACGACCGGCCGCACCGACGCCTGTCCCGCTTAAAAAAACGTCTTAAAGTTGCACATGCCCGTTAAACCGGATATTTCATGAAATATTCGGGGTAAAGACGTTTTTGACTTTAATCTACCAGTGCATTACCTTTAGTCATCTATTCCTGATTATCTGTGTTTCTGCCACGCAAGCATATTCTTCTGTTTCCCGGGCAAGTTAGCTGCTGTGCCGCACAAACGATGTTTTCAAGTAATATACATTCCAAACTGCTTCGATCTCTCCACCAGCGATGGTACCACTTAGAGCGTTTGTCAGACTAACTTTCCGATATGGGTAGTTTTTTGAGTTTTGTGTGGATTGTCGAGAACGTATAATATGACCCGATCCAAACGCTCTAAAAGTTTTTTATTATTAGAAAAAAACTGTCCTGAGGATGTGCCGACCATCCCGATGGCATTTATCTTATCGACCGTAGCTCAGAGAAATAATATAATAGACAGCGCGCAAGCGCTTCCACAACCCTGGCCCAGAACTGGATACAGATCGGATCTCGAATTATCTGAGCTATGAAAATGTTCTTGACATAAATACCCCGTTTTTCGCCTGAGCACCAGGGCGGGCTCCGAACTCCGAACTTTTTGCATAAATGTTCCGGCTGCTTTTCAACTGGCGTAGGGTCTATCTAAACGGAACACATTTTTGACAACTACAATAATATATCGTTCCGTTTGAACAGGTGTTCGGAACGTCTTCTTGATAGTCACCTTTAGAACATTCGGAATAATTGCCGTTGAAAGGAGGACATCATGAAAGGAAGAATCCGATCGGTTGAACAAATCATCGAACAACAGGTGCACCGCTGGCAAATCAGCCAGCCCCGTGAAATCGAAAAAGAGCCCGTTCCACCTATCGTTACGCTGTCCCGTGAACCCGGAAGTGGTGGTCGCCTGGTGGCTGAAGGTCTGGCCGAATGTTCGGGATTGGATATTTTTCATCAAGAAGTTATTCATGAAATGGCCCAGAGCGCCAAGGTCAGCAAACGCTTGCTGGAAACATTGGATGAAAAAAGAATTTCCATGATCGAGGACTGGATATCGGCTGCCATTCGGGAGCGCTATCTGTGGCCGGATGAATATTTACAGCATCTGATGAAGGTTATTGGAACCATCGGCGAACACGGCGGGGCAGTGATTATCGGCCGGGGCGCCAACTTCATCCTGCCTCCTGAAAGCCGTTTCCGGGTTAGGGTTATCGCGCCTCTGGAGATGCGCATCGAAATGGTGGCCAAAAGTTATGACGTCGCCCCGGAGGAGGCTCGCAGGCCTCGATGCTAACAAAAGCTGACCCCTTTACACTCAATTAAATTAACCCATTTAGTGCGCGTCTGTTTGCAAGATCGAATCTGATCAAAATCGGAGGTCAGCATAATATTATCGATGGG
>Ga0126335_1003036_pt1 | contig 10301 bp, 10 predicted proteins | sample OlaspJWI45metaG_FD_108409 | JGI IMG/M metagenome (GOLD analysis project Ga0126335, IMG submission 108409) | Marine gutless worms symbiont microbial communities from Oahu, Hawaii - Olavius sp. 1 OAHU.JWI-45 metaG | ecosystem: Host-associated > Annelida > Digestive system > Unclassified | place... | reverse complement strand
GTCAAAGTTGGCATAAAGGTGGCGTCTAGTATGAGGATGATGTGTGCACTTAGATTTCTGCAAAAAGTTTTTTTAATTGTGGCAAAATTTGCAAAAACAACGCCAAAAATAGGCCAAAATGCGAAAAACGAGCAAAACACACTACCTCAGAAACCAAAAATAGTAGAAATGCAGAAATTGGCACAAACATAACTTATTGTGTGAGGATGAAGCCTAAACTTTTGTTGTTCAAAATATTTTTAATTGGAGAACCCTGTGACAATAGTCACCTTACTTGTGTTACGAAGTAACTTTTGTAGTCTGTCTGCTGTTACAGATCAGTGCAAGTGAGAAGCTGCTGTCAGTGTTAAACAATCTCTATCGGCGAGGTGTCCTTGATCGTTTTGTCATTGATGAGGCACACTGTGTCAGCCAGGTAATTAGATGTTAACTGTAGTACTGCTACACTTAGATAATAGCCCCATGAAGATGCAGTTCATCATTACTGGAATTGTATCGTTTTGATCTTTTGTAAGATTACAGTTTTCAGGAGTACTTCATGAACAATCAAATGTCCTGAATATTGACACTGATAATTAAAATTAGTTTGTGATGCAAAATTATGCACATTTGGAACTCCGATTGGCAACCAAGATTGAAGAAACTAAGCTACAAAGCACACTGGACTGACTGCCGTCTTCTTTGAATGTATTGTACAATTGTACTTCATTCTGTCATGTACAGTTTTGGCCAATTGATGTTAGCTTTTCGGATTTTTACTTTTATTACTGTCTGAGACGATAAATATTTTGCCTAGTTTTTGGTAATTGTTTGTTTTGATTTTAGAATATATTTTAACTTAATTTTATTTTGATGGCATTATTTGTTTGACAAACATGTGTGCATGTATAGTGGGGCCACGACTTTCGACCAGATTACAAGCGGCTGCGTGTTCTACGAGACAAGTTTCCAACAGTGCCGCTGATGGCTCTCACTGCAACTGCAACGCCACGTGTTCGTCGTGATATCTTACACCAGCTCAACATGAACAGCCCAAAGTGGTGTGTTGTTTTGCTCATTTCTTGATTGCATGATGTGCATCATATGCTTTGATTCCTACATCTTCAGACACTTTTAACATGTCAGTAGCATACTTTTACATTAGGCAATGCATATCTGTAATGTCACTTCTTGATGTTGTCATTGAGTTTAATTATTATTGAATGAGGGCTGCTTCTTAGCATTTTTGTAAATTGTCATAATATCCAAATGTCTACATCTACGAGAAACATTTTTGCTGCCAGTTTTGTATACCATTTTACTAAGTTTAGTTAAATTTCCCACGTTTGACTACAAATGTCAGAATAAAATGAATTGACAGTCGATTCTGTTTTGCCTGTTAATGCAGTTACTGCATCATTTGTGACTGACGTAAAGTATCTGTTATATTTACATGCAGTGCTGTTAACTGCCCAGTTTTATCAATTAAATGCTCCCTGACTGTAAAGTGGAAAGAAATTGTAAGACTTGTAACATGTAAAATGACTAATTGAGCTGTTGTATTGGGTTGGGACGTAGCTGGTTAATGGATTTGTTACACTGCTGTGGCTTATGCTGTAGCTCGAGGTATGACTTATGCTGTTTTTTGCTAGGTTTATGCAAAGTTTTAATCGGCCAAACCTGAAGTATGAGTTGAAAGTGAAAAAGCAGGCATCTATAAATGATGAAATTGTGAAGCTGATAAACCAGAAATTCACTCAACAAAGTGGAATCGTTTACTGTCTGTCAAGGTTTGTTTCGTTTGTTTCTTATAAGCTGGATGTTTCGTGTGAATGACTAAAATGTGTTGATATCAAGACTAACATTTATTATGTGTTTTGTTGAATTACAAAATAAATAAGATAGCAATGTGGAATATGTATTGATCCACCTAATTTTGTCCATGAACTTGCGTTTGATGCAAAATGCATGCTGCAACGTTGTTCCCTGGGTACATAGCGTCACTTTCCTCTGCAGCATTTCTGATAGAGACTGAAACATCAGGGTGGTAAAGGCATTTGGTTGTGTTATTTTTATATATGGTGCTGCACTGATACAACTGTGCAACACAAGTCACCTGACATGAATTTGACAACTCGAGATTCCATACTTCAGATCGTGATATAACAAAAACACGTTGAGAAAACAGCTGCATTCCTACATACATAAATCAGTTTGTGTTTACTTGGCAATACTGTGGACAGGGTTGAGTGTGATAAAGTAGCGCAGCATCTACGTGATGCTGGTATCAAAGCCGAGGCTTATCATGCGGGATTGTCAGACTCACAACGCAACAACATTCAGCTGCGGTGGATCAGGGAAGATGACTGCAAGGTAACCATTCTCCACCGTTATAGCTGCCGATCACAGTCATTGACTGCTGGTCTGAATAGATTTATAGTAGAGTATAAATTGCTGTAAAAGGTTGCTGTTGTTGATTATGATATAATATTTAACTGCACTGAACCTTTCTCAGGAAAATGGAGACGACCACCTGGAAAGCCTCGTGCTACCTGATGAAGAATTTCAGATTTAACTTTAATGAGCTCAGGGCTGCTTGAGGCTAAATGTGCAGTTCGTAATCAGTCTCTGTGGGCTGATGGCCATGCAGTTGTAGAGGTGCAATGGTGCATGCTGCTTTCGGTTTGGATTGGTTATGATTATGACTAGTAAGTCAGGTTGTTTTGTGGTTTAGGTTGTGTGTGCAACAATAGCATTTGGTATGGGCATTGACAAGCCGGATGTACGCTTTGTGATACACTACACACTGCCCAAGTCTGTTGAAGGTTACTATCAGGAGTCGGGCCGTGCAGGTCGTGACAGCTTGCTTGCTGTATGCATCCTCTACTACAAGTACAGTGACGTCCAGCGCTGGAAACGACTGATTGAGGGTACGATGCTCAGGTTGACTGTTTACTATAGCTGATGTTGTAATGATGCATATTATATTAATCTTTCATTGTGAATTGTTAGACACAGCTTACAGTTACTTGCAAATACTGTTCACATATGGCTTGATTCTAGTTTTATTCTGCACAGTTCGTAGTGGGCAGATGATAACTTTGATAGTTACAACGAGTGTAGTTGAATCAGTTTTGGGAATAATATGCGAGATATTTTGTCTATAACAGTATGTGTGCAAAATTAATTGCTGAACAGAACCTCTGCTAAATGACCAGATTGTGTGAAGGTTGTGGTCAGCAGACCATGATTCATCTGGCATAGAACTCACACATTTGAGCTTGTTTTAGCAGTTCAGGACATTCGGTTCAGTGGTAATTAGCCATTCGGGAAATATTAATGACTTGTGTTCACTGTTCATTAATATGCATTGAGATGGCTGGCGTATGTGGGCGATTTTACTAGGTGAGGAGAGTGCAAACTACGAAGCAAAGAAAGTACATCTTGACAATTTGTATCGCATGGTGCAGTACTGTGAGAACAGCACGGACTGTCGACGCTCGCAGCAGATGGCATATTTTGGAGAGATATTTGACCGCAAACATTGTGGGAATGTAAAGAAGGCTTTGTGTGACAACTGTGCCTCAAAGGTTAGAATGGCCGTGAATTCAGTGATTGAATCACCTGTATGCCACGTAACTCCAATTTGTGTACAGCAGCAGTGATAATAGCTGTTGTGTAATAATGACACTGATAATTTAGAACAGTGGGCCTGGCATTTACAAACCATATGCAAAGTTTTCCAGATTTTTGTGAGTTGATTTTCAGTTTGTCACAGATATTGCTATGTGTATTAGTGAATAGCTTTTCGGTTCTAACTGATGATATGTGTGTTTGAAATTTCACAAAGGTGAAATTTGTGGAGTGGGATGCCACAGAGGCAGCTTGTTTCGTAGTCCAAGGCATCCAGGCAATCAAGAATGGCAACCGAGGACAGAACTACACGATGCTGCACTTCATTGAGGTGTTCAAAGGTATAATTTTGACACTTTCGTGATTTGATATTGAGGCTGATTGGATGCAGAATGCATTGTTTTGATTGATGTAGTTTTTCCATAGTAGTATAAATGTTTTGACAAAAGCTATTGTGCTTTCTTCTGATACTATGTAACCCAAATTATATACCGGTAACAATCAGGATGGCAAATTTTCATAGTTACCGTGATTTGAGAATGTGAAATACAAGTATGAAGTTTTTCACTAACTGCAGAAGTTTGTGTGTCAACTGTGTATTGCTAAACTGTCATGTGATTGAAGCAAATTATCAAACAGCAATATGGGAAAGATCTTTGAAGGGCTGGCTTGACAGACAAAATGGCTGTTGCAGCATTGCTGAACACTGGCTGAAAATGCTTCCATGTCTTGTTCATACAAGAGGGTGTGCAAGCTGCCAGAGTGCAACTGTCTTTGAGTGTCATAAAGTGTACATTACTGTGCAAGTTGGTATAAAATGGCAGGTTGTGTAGGATCCAAGAATGCAAAGGTGCTGGACAGTGGACATGACAAGAGCAGTATGTACAACGGCAGCAGCAAGTTTGGTCTCGACCGTACGGACACAGAACGACTGTTCCGCCAGCTGGTCATTCACGGAGTACTTGACGAGGAGCTGCATGTTACGTCTCAGGATCACACAGTCTGCTACATTAGACTTGGAATGCGAGCCAATGATCTGCTCGCGGGAAGGTTCATGGTAAACTCAAATGATCAGTGATTAGTCACTCAGTTATCTCTTTGTAATTTACTTTTTTAAAACCTTTTTATGCATCTGAAAGCATTGCAGCTGCTTTGTTACCTTTACATGAGAGTTAAAATACAGCTTATTTCATCTTTCTGACCAATAGTAAGCATTTCTCATTTCTGTGTTTACATCTTCACAAACCTGTTTCTGAAACAATATCAACTATTTTTACCGCACAATATGAGATATAAGAAAATGTGGGGAGAGCATTGACTGCAGATCATTTGACAGTGATTGTATTCATAGCTGATCTCCAAGACTAAGCTGTTGTTGATCAGTCTCTATAAAACTCAAGAGTAATACAGTGTATTATGCTATGAAACATGTGGCTGCTGTGTGTAGCTGAAATTCCAGAAGCGAGCAGGCTCAGCAAGTGCAGCTGATGACCAGCGAAAGGACACAAAATCTGATCCTCGACAACAGCTGACTGAGGAGTGCTTCGGTGAACTGCTGACACTTGCCAAGGAGATCAGTTAGTATTCTCTGCTACTGTTTAATTCATAGACTGTTTCATGATAAAAAGAACTTTCTGTTGAATATGTGCAGTTAAGTTTTGTGTGCTTTTAAGGAATATTGGTAAAAATTACTAGGATTGGCAGTTAGATGTTCCTGTATAAAATGTGCAATCTAACAGGAGCCCAATTTTGCCAGATACTACAAACTGGGTTAGATTTGTTTAGCATTTAGCAACATTGAGAGATCTGATATCTGTCCATTACCGATTGTTATATTTTATCAGTGTTGATGCTGTACAGGCAAGAGAGAGAACAAGCCAAACTACACTCATATATTCAACGTCGAAACGCTGCAACAAATTGCTGCTCAGCTGCCTCTCACGGTGTCAGAACTGGCAGCTGTCGAAGGCGTTGCAGCTGTCAAGGCAGAGAGATATGGAACTGAGTTCTTGGAGATTACGATGAAATTCACGTGCAAACTCTCAGGTATTGTGGAACTTTAAGAAAATTCTGTATTCTGCTGTGTTGTAGAGATGGCAGTAGTTCTGTTTTATTCTGGCAAGGCATAACTACACAGTAACATTGAAGAAGTTGTTTACACCTATGTGCCTCTGTTATCGAGCATAGGATGTGGTACTGGTCTAAGGCATGCCTTGCAGCTGGGAAGGTAAATGCAAACCTTTAGGCCTACCTTTGAGGCACATAGCAAAACCAATCAGTGCTGAGGCCATAGCAGTTATCCCATTGTGCAAGTTACTGAGCTGACATTTTGTTGTAAAAATAAGTGAATGACATTGTGACACCCGAGATGTACTGATGACTGCGAGTTAGTCAGTGTTCTTCTGTGTTTGTTGCTGTAGAATTCATCACATGTACACTTTGTACAGTAAGTATGTTGTGTGTGTATCTAGCAGTGCATCAGCAGGATATGGCGGACACGATGCCTTATGATGACAATGCCACCTTTGATAATAGCTCAATGAACGAGTCACCATACTTTGTACATGAACCGAGTTCCAACAGCAGCATGAACAAGTCTACAAGGGTTATTATTGTAGCATCTGTGCCATTTTATTCAGTTATAATATAATAGTGATATCCTACTTAGTGCGCAGTCGTAATGTCAGGCTTGGTGAACGTTGGGATGGGTGGGTAGATCATCTCAGTATGTAACCAGCCACCCAGTGGAATGAGTACAGCAATAGTAGGGGAGTGAATGCATACCATGTGGCTTACCACTAGTCCAATTTTTTGGCCTCACACTCAGAAGAACATGGCAACTACTGCATTTTCAAAAAAACGAAATGGTCTTGCAACGTTGGCTGTCCCCTGTGGGCTACTAGAAACAGGGATGAGTACTGCCCAATGGCTCCACCTTATTCAGTAAGAAATTTACTTGCTTAATTTCCTTAGTAATGCCTAGTTACATGCCTACAGCAGTATGATGTGTTATGATTCAGGGTAAGAAGTCCGGTAGGAAACGCAAGCCAAGGAATCGAGGCGGAAACAGAGGATGGCAGCGTGGAATGCGAAACCAAGCTGCTGGATTTCAGAACGGAAACAAGAACAGTAGGCAAGGCAACAAAAATGCCAAAGGAAAGTCAAATTATGGGAAACAGAATGCAGCGGCAGGGTCTGCAACTCATAAACAACCTGGCATACTGGGCTTGCCGCAGTGTCGGTCATTTCTAGCTGGCACTGTCGGCCAGTACATGGGTTAAACCAATATGTCGACCAGAAGTTGCACTCAGGATTTTAGTTAAGTGATATGAAATATCTTACTTCTCAGTTGTGTTCCACATTTATTGATGAAATATGTGTATAACACAAATATTAATGCATAAACATTCATAAACATGCCTGTGATGCATAAACTGACTTGTTTTTAGGCGTTTGCTTTCTTGTTTATTGCTTTTATGTGTTTCAAGTTAGTTTGAAGGACACTTTGAATGAATCTGCTGTTGATTCGTCAGTGCAGAGGTTCACAGATGGCAAAAAAAGCTGGGTGTGGGCGGACGACTATTTTTTCTCCAAATGATATCTCACGACTGAGAAGGCTTAAGAACGTCAAATTTAGCCCAAAGATGGCATCTAGTATGAGGATGCTGCACTAATTTTTGGAAAAAAATTTTAATTGCAGAAAAATGAGCAAAAAACGTTTAAAAACAGCACATTCTTCTCCACACGAAGAAACCAAAAATAGTAGAAATGCGTAAATTGGCACAGACATAGCCCGTAGTTTGAGAATGATGCCCAAACTTTTTGCTTTAAAATTATGCACTGCTTTAACATTTAATTGCAGGTGGCACCGTGCATATGCACAAACAGCGTATATGTTGTGCCACCGTGCGAGTGGATTCTCCACATGCTACAGAGCACTGAGGACCTTGTGGCGATAGTTACCTTACTTATTGTATAGCTCTCGTACCAAAGTTGTTTCTGATATGTCTGAATCTGGAATGACGTCCATCAAACAACATTCCGTCACTAATGAGTTGTGCCTCAGTTTTAGTAATACTATGAGGGTCGTTCAAAAAGTTTGTAGTATGACATGCACATGGCACTTTGCCGGTATTTAGTACATCGTATTACATTAACGATGCATATATTATGCCAAATGATGGCAACACTGTTCTGGGATGCCAAAAGAATTGTGTTGATTGACTACCTGGAACACAGCAGCTCTGTCATAGGAACTTACTACACTGAACTATTCAGAAAAGTTCACTCTGTACTAAAAGAGAAGCTGTGATGCGGGGTGCTGTTGCATCAGGATGATGTGCCATCACACACTTCATCTCGAGTAGTGGCTGCAGTTAGGAATACCAGTTTTTAAGAACTCCAACACCCATTGTACATGGCTCATAATTAATAATTTCAGGGCCCTTACAGCCTACGCAGCAACATGAAGGCAGTGTATTTATCAGAGCATGACAGCAGTGTATATCATGGCTTCTCAGCTAGGCAGCAGTAAGGCAGGGGTCAGGTTGGAAATTCTGTTGACGTATTAACAAGTCGTGCACGAAACATGTCCACCTAATCTGTTCCTGTTTTTATCCCGGCCAATGCATGTATGTTTGTTCACTTATAACTCGGAAAGGACGGCCGATTGTCTCCAAATTTTCAGGATGGCTCCAAGGTGCATGGCTCATAATTAATAATTTCAGGGCCCTTACAGCCTACGCAGTGGAATGAGTGGACAAGGGTGGACAAGGATGGTATTGGGTGGACAGGGATGGTATTGGGCACAAAAATTGGGGGTCACGGGTAGAAGCCAGCAAATTGGCATTTTTCGATTCCCGCAGGAATGGCTGGCAATGCGCCACAGCAGGCAGATTGGGCACTGGGCACTAGACAAGCTATAGGCATACACAGAGCTGCAGGCAGACAATGCGCAGACATGATAGAGGCAGGCGTTAGTGCTGATAGCCCAAATGCATACATATGGGTAAGGGAAGTGGCAGTCTTGGGTGGACAAAAAGTGGGGACGTGGCTGCCTATGTATGCTCGGCTGCACAGGCAGAACTGCTAGTTTACTATACAGCTATCACTGTTTTCAGTATGGCCGGTTATAAACTGGCCAGTTTTTACCATTTATTAACAAGTAGACAAATCTTTTATTTCAGCATTTCTTATTTCATAAATTTTTTCCACTGATTATTTCGTGCCTTACGTAAAAAAAGATGTGCCTTTCATAAAGTGCACAAAAACTCATTGAGCTTATCCATTTCACGATGACTAGCAACGTCTGTAAGACCAAGCAGACATTTGCAATCACCCGTCTTGACAATCTGAACTCGAGTTCAGTGCTGAAGAGGAATGACATATTGGAACATAGTTGCTTGCTACAGTCATTAATGCTATAACTCGTCATAGACAGGGTCTATGGTTGGTGCAACCGGCGGCTGACTGCAGGCTGCTGGACTAGTAAATATCAGCTGGTACCGACACGCTGTTGATTCAGTGACTGCTGTCACAGCATCCCTTTCACCACACTCTACATACACCTGCACACAGATGCAGCACTTTAAGTTCAAAACACTAGCTGAGGCCCCCGGTCACTGGGATGGGGGGTTACCCGGCCCTGAAAACCGTGTCGAGTTACGAGGAAACAGACAGAAATAAGCAAAGCCACTTGTTATTTATTATATAAGACAAATATTGATTCATTATACAACCAGGCAGACAGTGGTGTGGACAATATGATTAACAATGATCAGGCGACGAGACGGTGATTGGTAACTAGTCATCAAACACAAACGAAACTGGTTGACTTCCTACAGTGCTATCTACGATGTAGTGACCGTGACTTGACCAGGTTTTAAAGGGTGATGCTACTTTTCATTTTTGTTAGAAACAACTGAATTCATCTTCAAAATTCAATTACTTTTTAGCACATGCAAGCCACTACTTGCAACCGAAAGTGACGTCATTCTGTAAGTAATATCCGTTCTTATTCTTTTTATTCACAAATATGTCACCAGCTGAGAATGCATCAAATGAACCAGGGGCCCGATTTTCAAAACTTTTAAAGAAAATCTTAGGAAAAAGTTACGAAAAACTTAAGAATATCTTGAGAAAAACTTACGACGAACTTACAAAAAAGTTATGAAAAACTTAGGAAAATCTTAAGAAGTTTCAAAAATTGGGCCCCTGGTCTACAGTTTTTGTTGATGTTATGACAAGGAATTAAACTGCCATTCACTCACCACTGCAGATCGTGGAAGACTATCTGCACACCTCTCGCCATTGTCATACTGCATCACTCTGTATTTCTGCTCTGTCACGTCACTCCACTGACCCCATTTGCTGCACAAATACATAAAACACTTTCTACCACACAAACTCACCACAGTCACACGCTGTGGTCGACTTCAGCATTTTACATCTGTTTAGTGGCACTGGTTTTCAGTGGCTATGGCAGAATTAGTAGAAACTTGGGAGATGATTCAAAACTCGTTATAGCCGTGTGGCCAAAAATAGCCATAACTCAACATCATTATATTATCATGGTATCACGACATCATTCTTATTACTCTTACCTTTATGCCAATTGCACAATTCTTACTTTGATTAAATAAAACTGTTGTTATCATCAATGCAGATATGACTATACAGACCTTGCGCTC
>Ga0126335_1003035_pt1 | contig 10301 bp, 5 predicted proteins | sample OlaspJWI45metaG_FD_108409 | JGI IMG/M metagenome (GOLD analysis project Ga0126335, IMG submission 108409) | Marine gutless worms symbiont microbial communities from Oahu, Hawaii - Olavius sp. 1 OAHU.JWI-45 metaG | ecosystem: Host-associated > Annelida > Digestive system > Unclassified | place... | reverse complement strand
TGTGAACGCGGCTTTAGCCACATGAACATCATTGTTAGTGACACACGGAGCATGCTTCTCGTGTCTCACGTATCGTCTCTGTTATTCATTAAACTGCACGGTCCTCCACTGAAGTCCTGGAACTCGAACAGGTATACGAAAACGTGGCTGCGAAAACATCGATCTGCTACAGACACTCAAACGCGAGTAGCTGTATCGCAGGACAAGACCAAAGATCCGCTGTGGCAATTTTTCTGACGTGCAGATGTAGGCCTAAATTGTTTGAAAAAATTTGTCTAAGGCTTGTTTCAGGCGTCCCCCACTTCTTTTTTAGGAATACATTCCTGATACAGTGATGATAATAATATGGATGATATAGAGTTTTGTACTACCAGCGATTTGCAACTTTCTGCGGGATGTTGTACTTCAAAAATAATGTCAATCAAGATAAGTAGATTCAAGTTTAGTACAAAAACTCACAGTCTTCCTTATCAACCAATTTATGGCACAAATTTACTATTTTTCGTCAATAATAACGAAACGTATTTTTTTTGATAAATAATAGTTTAACAAAATTAAAAAATAACATTAAAAACTATCAATAGTCAACGGGATTCAGGTTCAGCCGACCTTAACGACATTGCATCACATGCTCGTGAACTAACGTAATTACTTTAGAGCAGAATAGGGCAGCAACTCGTATAATACCTGCCTTGATTAATAGAACGTTTAGTCTATAACTAATGGACCGTTATTACAGCAGACCTAATGTTATTATCCAAGAGTCGCGTATAAAATCTTGACACAACGCGAGTCTGGAGTTTATGACATTACGATGTCACGCCTTATCCTTTGACGGTTGACAAATACGTCACAGAGTTGCATTAAAACTTTATACTTGGGCTGCATTGACGAACTTACTTCCCAAAGGCGTCAGAAATCTGCCCTCGCTTCTTTTATTTTGCTTTTATCATCCCAAATGGAGGCGTCGTCAGTCGGCCTGTGTCGACGCTGAAGGTGGACATATTCAACATTGTTTATGTCTGCTACTCTTGAAATGACACTGTCATAATGGCACACTGTAAAATTATCATTGGCGTTAATGTTTCTGTTTTATTTTGCTTTGAACATAAATGCACAAAAAATGATAGCGTTTTAACTGCAAAAGTCTTGCTATTTTATTTTACGTATGGGTACGCATGTAATTAAGACGATGTGGTAAAATATACTGCCGTCGCATGCAAAATTTCTTCGCGATAAAAATGATCAAAAAATACAGAAATCGGTTAAGTTTAGTCAAAGTTACAGTCGGGTGTAGACTGCCAGGTTTTTATGGATCACCGTGTACATAAATAGGCTTACAGACTGAAGTCCGCCAAAATAATACGCTGCTCCGCTAGGCGGGTGGTAATAAAAATATTAAAATATTTGCAAGTCCAATAACAATATTTTTACAGCATTTTAATGAAAAGTTAAATTTGCAAACAATACAAATGATGGGCATGTGAAGTTGTGAACATGTCATCAACCTGCACGTCCAGCACCAGTGTGACTGACGTATGACAGACACACTGCATAGAATATTTAACTGGGTGTGACAGGCGTCATGTCGAGCGATGACGACTACGCCGTGACGTCATCATTACGTCACAATGACATCGAGTTGATTGACCGTCTCAGTGACGTCATAGACACACGACACAATTCCTCGTCATTGTCCAGCCCTGAGCGCATCAGCATCAGCGATCTCATGGACCCCGCTGCCGCGTCCAATTACACCAACCACAACGAGCTTCGCTCAGCCCAGGTATACTGCCGAGGCTTCACAGCAGTAACAATAACTGGTTTCTGTTATAGTGCGTATCGTCGTTCAACGTAGGACCTAATTGACCGACCTTCGTTCGGTCGTAACAGTTAGCTGTTGCTAAAAGAACATTCACGTACGTCGCTGACTGAACTGAAACGCCGACTAGCTGAAGGTAAGCGAACTGTCCATCACACAAATGTTCTGTTAGAATTCATGTAACCGACAAACTTGGCATTAGGCCTATATCGTCTACACGTACATGCAGGTTTATTAATGTTTTTAACTAAATATTAATATTCTTACTAATATCAAAATATCAAATAGTCTTTTGAGTTTTGACTGATTGATTGTGTGGCTAATGAACACGAATGCAAAAGTGCGTTTGACTGCTGACACACAGTAGGTTATTTACTTTGCTTTTATTGCATGCCATACTTTAGACGCCTATCTTTCAACACAGTGTCTGGAGTGTTATAACCGCCCATAAACTCACTCCAGACAAAGTGCGACGCGACCACCGTCGTCGGTGATCAACGATCACGCTTCACGCAATTCTCTTCGCTGCTACCGACCGACAGACAGACGTTTGTCGCAGCAAGCAATAAGTCCGTTATAACATGGTCTACAGTGCATCATACTCGTTACACTCGTATAATCCACTGTATACCATGTTTAACTTACACATACGTAGAAACATTCTCTACATACACAAGACATTTTTAAAGTGGCCTAAGTGAAAAACCTCAAGCCCACTAAAAATGTAGTCATGGAAATGATATAGAAAACAAAAAAGTTCTCAGTTTCCGGCAGAATGATGTCAGCGACACACAGTCAGTAATGTCGTGTGGGAGACTGTTCCAGAGCGTCGGACCGGCAGCAGCGAACGTTCGGTCGCCAACAGTCCGACGATGAGTGCGCGGCACGTTGAGCTGCAGCGAAGACGCGGACCGCAGACGTCGCCGCGACGGGATATCCACCAAGCGATGATGGTCATCGGATAAGTAGGGTGAGGCGAGACCATGCAGTGACCGAAACACCGTCGTCGCCAGCTTGTACTGGATGCGATCAGAAGAACGCAGCCAGTGAAGACTGGCCAGCGTGTCAGTGATATGGTCATTTGCTTGAAAAAAATTATGTGTTACAAATGTCCTTGCGACCAAGAGGTCATTCTTTTAATTTACTTAGATATCAACGTAATCTTACCAGGAAATTTTTTGTTTTCAGAAATTTATATTTCAATAAGTAATTTTTTAATTACTATTGTTCTGAAACATGTTTTGGTTTGCTTTTGTTCGGCAATTTTTGTGATTTTTAAACCAGTGTATGATTGGACTACTATATGTCATATGTCTGTTGTTTGTTGCCATTTGTTGTTTTGATTGATTGCTCGTTGAGTTGTAATGCAAATGCATCTTTCGTTTGTGCGATAAATGTTAGTTGCTTGCTTGCTTACTTACTCATTTCTTCTGTCCGATACTAGGATTTGTACATTTGATGCTGCATTTGTGTAGCTAAGGTCGCGTACCGAGCTGCTGCTGTTGTGTGCCGCCTACCTCATCATATTCTGCATCTCTCTGTTCGCTAACACACTTGTCTGTCACGTCGTTCGTCGTCATCGTCGTCTACACAGCGTCACGAACGTCTTCATAGCCAATCTCGCACTCAGCGACATGTTTATTACTCTGGTCAATATTCCCTTCAATATTGCCCGCCACATGACAGCCGGCTGGGCGCTGGGCCAGGCAACATGTGCGCTCGCCAACCTCGCGTTGACGGCGTTCGTCTATGTGTCGACGTTCACGATGACTGCCATCGCTGTAGACCGCTACGTCGTGATTCTACATCCTCTCAGACCGCGCATGTCAGTCGCCGTAGGGCTAGTAGTGGTGGCTGTGACGTGGGTGGTCGCTGTATTCATGTCGCTGCCCTTCGCTATCTTCGCACGGGTTAGTTGCTTTGTGGTCATACTTTCCGAATTCACCGACGCCAGCAATGTCACAGACAATGCTGGCATGAGTAGGCATAGGCTTTCGTCATAATTATGTATTCGCCATTTCCTATACGGTGCAGTGTCGGTTTAAAACAAAGACTTACATACTGTTCGCAGGGACTGCTCACTCTCCGAGTTTTTGTGTACATCTCGCCCTTGGCAGTTGTTAAGTGAACTTAGCAACTGTAATAACTGGGTGTGGCAGTATGTGGCAGTTATTGCTTGAGATTTTTATGTTCCACGAGCAAAAACTCCGATTTAAATCAGCTTCGCTTATGAAGTCAGCAATTCCGCTTTGGCGTTAGCAATATTGTAATAGCTTTGTAAGCTTAGCCTATGTCTAATACCAGCGACAGCAGCTCCACCTTGCAGCTGATTCTCTTACAGGTAATAAAACAACTTTAACACCAAATATATGCAAAACCCAGAAAAATATAAACTGCTAGAGGACTGTGTTAATGATATTTAGTTATTTAGTTAATTTGAGCAATTATATTGCGACATTTTGGGTAGCTGAATGTGTAATCATGCCCAAACTAGCAACGCAAACCAATTAAAGTGGTTTCTGGGAAGGATTATAAAGTCGAGTAGGCCTACGTGAGAAAAGGCAGGAAAGTAATTATAGTGCGCTTTCGTTGCATGTAATTGTTAAGTTTCGAAAACACGTCTGATCAATTGAGGCTGTTCTAGGTGCGTCGCGCGCGTATAAATTATCTATTATCATTCATGCATTAATTTTCTTACTCACTTGAATTTGTCAGTACAGTTATGATACCAGTGCTGGTGACGGTCATGAATGGCTCATGTCAGTTGTTTATTTGGGTAGCAATGAAAGCCATGGGTCATGGTGACCTTGAATGACCTTGAACGGCGTAATGGCCGTTTTTGGTATTTTTGCCGTAAGTAGTAGGTTTTAGAGCCAACCATGTCAAACTGGCTGCAGCAGATCCACACTATCTTCTATACCGTAACAAGAAACTCAGCTGTGGCTGACATGCCGCCAGAACGCTTGTGCACGTCGTAATCCCAACATTGCCGTATTTTCTGACTCGCAGACATTCACCAGAGGACAGCTCATGACAGCATATTGGCCGTATGTTCCGACTAGCCTACCTACCCCTCTCCCATTTGATGCGCTCAATGAGGGGACCCCCTCGACTACCGGGTTTGTATTGGGTATTGGAAAACTAGAATGGCTGGGCTACAATCAGATGAAGGTCGCTTGACGAGGGACCCAGTTGTTTGGGCACAATATATATATATGACAGACACACACACAGACAGCCACGTCGCGACAGCAATAGATTTTTATGTTCCACGAGCAAAAACTCCGATTTAAATCAGCTTCGCTGTAGCCCAAAGACTCTAGTTTTTGCGATATATGACTTATGGTGATATTCGCTGGGCCCACCCGAACGAGAAGAGAAGCACCCTGCAGTCAAAAGCGAAGCGGTGCGAGATAGTACTTCAGTTGGTATCATTCTCTAATAGCAGTAAGTATACTAGCGCCAGCTAGTGAATGCAGTAAAACATACTACTGATTATGATGATTCTGACGACAGGTGCGTGAAGTGGAACTTCTGCTGTACACGTCAGCAGCACGTTGCAGTGTGGTATACCCCACCCCCTCTGACGTCACAGAGCGTCACATCACCATGGCAACGTTCATCTGTCAGTACGTGCTACCTATGACTGTCACGTCCCTGGCATACGGCCGCATCGCGCATCGGCTGTGGTGGCGTGGCCGCGACGTGGACCGCCTAGCTGGAGGCGCCGCGGGTGGTCTGCTACCGACAGAGCGTCAACGTCTCGGTCATGAGAGAGCCAGACGGAGATCAGTCGCTCTACTAGCGTCAGTCGTCGTCGTCTTCAGTGTGAGCTGGCTACCGCTCAATCTCTACCATGTCCTCACTGACTTTCACCCGGACACTGCCACTTTCCACTACAACAGGTTCTTTGATGCACGTCATTGCATTTGAGTTTTGGGCCTATTGCGATCGATGATTCCGTGGGCGTCTGTCAGTCTCTCTGTTACGCTGCTTAACGTGGCTTCGCTGTGCAAACACGGCTAAACGGATTGAGGTCCGGCTTAGAGTGGAGACACTTGGCGACCCAAGAAACATTGTATTAGACGGGGGTCCCGATTTTCCCACGTATTCGATGCGGTCTGCGCCAGATTAACTTGCTACTTGTTCTCATGGTTCTCTGCCAAGAAGTCTGTGCACCATTTTGTCTGTTTTGTTTGCACTGAGCTTTCTCCGTACATGTCACCAATTTCGTTAGCCATCATCCAGTGAGCGTTTTCTGACGAGGTCTTCCATTTGGTTTTTTTGCCGAGTATACGACTACCTTGTTTAATAATCTCTGAGTAATGAATTTTGACGATGCAATTTGCTTGTCTTTCGCGGCTGATTATGCTTATCTGTTCTCTCTGTGCATTTACACCCAGTAATAGTTCTTTGAGTTGTGAAACATACGAGCATACAACTCGTATAAATTACTCGTAATTCACATTGCTAATTCTAGCGTCATCGTCATCAAATTATCATACAGTGAACTGTTTTATCTCCCGCATAGCGGCGCGTAGCACATATTTTTGCGCCTGTCTGTTTGTCATAGATAAGTTTTAAAATCTCTGCCCTACAAAGTTCATTTTCGTTAGGTAAGTACATCTTCCGAAAGTACACCTTGAGTTTATATATCAAAGTCAACGGGTCGAGATGAGGGTCACACGAACAAAATAGCACACACAAAGGGTGGTTCTGTGGAAAACATGTACCTTTGATTTAAATTTTAAAGGCGATCTCGTTGATATTTTTATGATAATGTTTCTCGGTGTTAGCATTGGCAAAATAATACGCTGTGACCATTTGTAGGCCTAACGTTAACAAATATCCGGTAGCAACACAAAAACACAGTTGCCTTGCCTCTTTATATGTCTAGTACATAGGAATGATAGAGATGCAACAAGAAGATAGTAAATTGGTTAGCGTAGCATCATCAGGTAAATTTCTACACAACTAATTTATTGGAATGAAAATAATTTGCTCACTTTTGTCAATGTTTATTCACGTATTAACGCGTTCTGTTGCTGACAGCAAGGCATATTTGGCAGTACACTGGCTGGCAGTCAGCAGTGTGTGCTTCAACCCGTTCGCCTACTGCTGGCTCAACTCATCATTTCGTGATACTCTGCGAGTGACATGCCGCCAGTGCTGTACAATTCGTCGTCGTCGTTATTGTCATCACTCTCTCATATCTGCTGACGATCACGAACAGTCTCCTGCTGCTGCCGCTGCTGCTGCTGCTGTTGTGGTTGTCCGCTATGACCGGAGAGGTAACTTTCTGATCGGTGAGATAGGAAACACATAGCTATATTAATGTAGTTATGGCCGCATTACAGTGGCGCCATCTGGCGAATGAGTAAGAACAGTCACCCGCGTAACGAACAGACGCCCACGCTACAGGATCATTGATCGCAATAGTTTGCAGCTATAGACCATTCTATAATTTAACTTTTTATTGTTTTCTTGACGCCTGATGCACGGCATTTGATGTGGCGACTTATCTGATGTCTGTCACGTTGATGTATTGTGCCCGAACGAACGACTGAGCCGATTATCATGCGACCTTATATCAGATTATAGCCCAGCCATTCTAGTTTTTTCATACTACATATGAACTCAATAGTTCGAGGGAATTGAGGGCGTCAAATGGGAGAGGGGTAGGAAAAGGTCGAAAAATCTGGCCAATAAATCGCAGTCAATCACTAGAAGGCAGCTCTTGACAGCATAAAACATCGGCGTGCACAAGCGTCGAACGGTTTGTCAGCGATAGCTGAGTTTCTTGTACTTTATAAGCAATTCGCAGAGCACTAAGCGGTCATCAGCAGAGCTGCTGCTGTAAACGCCGTCGACTTTTGGGCGAGATCAGCTTCATGCTCACCCATCCTCCAAAATAGGATAAGCATCAACCATCCTGTAATAGACTACCAGCATCGTAAGTTTCGAATTCATATTTATTATGAGTTGGGATCGAGACATTACGTGAAGAAAAACAAGTGGTCAAAGTAATTTGACAAAGGCTGCACCGAATGACCCCGCGCACACGGCACGCGGCGTACACTGCACGCGCCGCCGCCGTCGATTTAAGCCGCGTGACAGACAGACTGACAGACTGACTGAGAGACAGACACAGACACCGCCAACATCGGTAAGAATAGTCAGCATCTCATGCATTTGATGAAGCCTAAAACGTATAAGAATTCCCATAGAGTGGCGCTACCTGGTGAATGCAGCTAAACGTTACTATTTGTCACTATTTATTATTCGTTGTCAGCTCACCTTGATCGCCCTTGAGCGTCAGGAGAGCTGACGAATAGATTACAGTTTAACATGTTTGTACTCAATGACAAATGAAATCTGCATTTGCGTAAGTACAGAAATTACAAAGCTTTCAGTGATGGCCTGTTATGATGTCAAACCGTTGTTGTCGTTTTCATAACAATTTGCTGATGTAGCCTGTCACTTCCTTAAGTTGCAATAGTCAAGGCTTGCAGGTTTCACAAACTATGCTTAAGTTAGTTCTCAAATTTGTCACAGTTTTTTTTAGAAAATCGGCAATAAATATTTCGATTATTTTATTTATTTTTTAGTCGATTTTTACTGGTTATGATGCTAGTAGCGCTATATAAATAAGTTTATCTATCTATCTATCTATCTATCTAGTAGGCACGATAAAAAAACGAAACGTTGAGACATAATTGTTTTACGCAATTTGTACGCATATTTCTCGGAAAAGTTGGCGAATTTTCGTAATATAACAAGATAAGTAGAAAGGTAGCGTGATAAACTGTTGAAAATTATATATCCTGCTGATGCATGTGATGTTGTTCTCTGCTAAGTTCGGAGCACAATTTTCCACTGTCTACTTCACTACCGGTCCGTTTTGTATTATACTGCGCAGGTCATCATGAACGCCGTCAATCACCGTTCGGTCATCATCATCATCATCATCATCAGCAGCAGCAGCAGCAGTCACATCCTGTGCAGATGAAACCAGCTGACGGCTACTACTACTGTGAGTGTCATGGCGCTGATGACGACGAGTCACACTCGCTACCTGTAGGCTTACCTGTAGTGTGTAAGCGTGAACTGAGCCTCTCACTGGCTGCTGCTGGTGGTGGTGGTGGAGACAGCCACAGTGCTGACAAACAACATGACGCCATTATCAACAGTGACGTCATGGCGTCAACTGACGTCACCACACCGGAACTATTACGTCATCGCAGCAGCTGGCCGGAAGACGCCCTGGCCGAGCGTCTAATACATATGCGCTCGTGTTAGAGTCGTAAATTATAGTCGGAATTTCAGACCCCAAATTTTGAGAAAATCTGAGGTAGCTTGCTATACATTTTGTTTGTTTTTTATTCAGTAGATACTAAGCAATAAGCATCACTGACTAAGAGGTCGCTTGGATCCCCGACTATTGACAACTTAATGTCTGATGACCGACGATAGTTTTAATGTTTCAGATAAAATGTTAGTTTTTCTGACATTGTGCGCTTTCGGCCTTGTTCGGTCAGGTGCTAGCTATAGGCTAGAAAATACACAACGAACTATAAGGAGTTGCTTTACCAGTTGTGTGTCAGTTGGCACACACACTAACTTGTTATTGCATGCTTATGAAACATAATTGGATCGTTTCGTCGTCGCATTCAAGACGGTCTTATTCCAACTAGGGAATGCAACCCGGGTACCCGGGCACTCGAAAACCCGGATAAACCCGCCGATTTTCAAGCCCGTAAACCCGGGTTTGTGTGCGGGCAAAAACCCGGGTTTCCGGGTTTGACGAAAATACCTGATAACAATTGAAATAATAAAATTCTTGATGATAGTCTACTCTAATTCACTGAATGCCTGACAGCCTGAATCAGTGAATCCGCTGAATCGCTTGCTAAGACAGCATCATTTACTTAGTGGTATTTCCTACTGCGGTGTTATTAACGTCATTGTGGCGTCAGTCAATTCCGCCGACATCGGTAGAAGCGGAACGTGCTTTTTCTGCTACAGAGACACTGTACAAAGATTCGTTCTCGCCTCAGTGACGCTAGGGTGGATAGTTTGTGCTTTCTGCGCAGTTATTATCGCAAGTAGATTAGGCCTACAGGCCCTATTGAACATGTAGGCTAGACTTAATAGAGGCAATTTATCAATCGACTTAGGCCTAGAGTGCTCGAGTTGGGTTCATTTTTGAACGACGATCGTTGGACTGTTCAATTTGGAGTTGGACACAAGATTGAAAATGAAATGTGTAATGTACATGTACACAATGTCATGTTCATAGAGTTCATATTGTTTTAACCTTCTTCCATTAACCGCCGGCCGCCGCGTAGGGTACAGAAGCCTACGGATCGCAAGTCTGTCTCTGACAAGTGACCACTAACTGTAGGCTTACCGTCAACACGGGCCGGCCGCCGGACTGACATAATTAAACCCGGGTACCCGGGAACCCGGGTTTGGAGGC
>Ga0126335_1003034_pt1 | contig 10304 bp, 6 predicted proteins | sample OlaspJWI45metaG_FD_108409 | JGI IMG/M metagenome (GOLD analysis project Ga0126335, IMG submission 108409) | Marine gutless worms symbiont microbial communities from Oahu, Hawaii - Olavius sp. 1 OAHU.JWI-45 metaG | ecosystem: Host-associated > Annelida > Digestive system > Unclassified | place... | reverse complement strand
TGTAAAGCCGGCATTCGTACCGACCCTGGAAAGTCCTTGCATTTAAAACTTAGGTCCTCGGTGTTGTGGAGAATAAAATGGCTTTGATCTTGGAAAATCCTGTTAAAGGGAGTGCAGTAGTCATTAATTTTCACATACAGTAATTAGCTTGACTGCTATGTCTGTATGAAACCTAAAACTGTATAACTTGGGTATTTTGTTGCATGCAGTGCACTCGTAGGCGATGGCTTGTCATTGCCCGCTTAATAAACTCTGAAATCTGTGTAAAGCATAACCTTGTATGCAGGCAAATTGTTAGTAATTGTGTGGTGATAAAGATGTAGTATTTTTGCAATCCACACAGTAATTAGGACAGTGGTCATCCTGGAGTTAGAAATGTACCCGATAAGTCCCCAGTTTTACTTGCATAAATTAGTGGCTGCAAACACGTTTATGATCTTGTCTGTAGAGTGCCATTGATTTGTTCGCATAAACTGTTGTTGCTTATTTTTTTGTTTTAGCTAGATTCGCTTCACTTTTTCTTTTTCACCATTTATAATTAATTGTGTAGTATGTCAGTGATAATAATAAACATGTCTTATGAACTTGAAAGAAATGAAATGTGTTGTTAGTCATAGTGCACTCACTGTTTGAAGTTCAGTATAAGCAACTTTTCTTAGGATTGTAAATGAGTATTGCTTTCAGTGTACAAGAAGCCTCACCAGTAAGTTTCTTAATTTAATTCCAGTTTAGTTTAAAATACTTCCTAATTGTAGTTCATTTTTTTATCCCCCGTGTGGGTTCCGGGGCTTAGAATAGACCCACTCCGTCTCCTGGGCGGATGTCGTAAAAGGTGACTAAACCAGGAACCCCTCAACCTCCGCGGCCTCATCTTATTACTGCTGATGGTCTGGAGTAAAAGAGGGAACATTAACACAGCTGCTCTAGTTACTGTAGCACAGTGCAATACTCTCGTTGCACGATGTTCTAGGCACAACTTAACACGTATAGGTCCAGCAGTTTGGGTTTTTATCACACTGGGACCCTTATGCTGTGATTAGCCTAGAGGTGGTTGCCTACAGTTAGCCTAGTTCATATTGTAACACAGTTGAGTGGTTCTGGTGGGACTGAAGCATATCTCAGTGGCTAACTGGCTTCCTTCAGTGCTTTGACGCTATTGGTTGGGTCATCTGGCCTGTAAAAATCGTCCCCGAAATGACTTATAAAGTGTCGAGTGGGACGTTAAACCTCTGCTCACTCATTGCATGTTCTGTGGTTTACGCGTTGATTGGGCTAAACCCACACGGTAACTGAATGTTACAACTGTTCGTGACCTTGGAGTTCTCATCGACAGCAATATGTCGCTACGCGGTCGCGTACGGTGTCCGGATGTTTTGCTCTTGTTACGACAGCTCCGCAGCATCCGACGCTCAGTGTCCGATTCTGTGTTCCATTCGCTGGTTGTGTCGTTGGTTATGCCACGTCTCGACTACTGCAACGCAACACTCGCAGAACTTCCTGCGTCTCAGCTCAGTCGACTTCAGTCGGTTCTCAGTGCCACCGCCAGACTGATACATCAATCTTCTCGGTATGAGCACGTCACACCAATGCTGCGAGACCGACACTGGCTGTGGTCTCCTGAACGCATCGATTTCAAGTTAGCTGTGCTCACCTACCGATGCCTGCACGGCTTGGCGCCACTGTGTCTTTCTGACTACATCCAGAGCGTCGCCGTTTCCAACTGTCGCCGTCTCTGGTCATCGTCGTCCTCGCAGCTAGTGATCCGACGTACACGGCTGTCCACTGTTGGTGATCGTGAATTTCCGGTTGCCGGATGCCGCATCTGGAACAGTCTGCCGCCCGAAACTGAGACCACATCCCGGTATATTTAGTTAAGATAAAGCTTGTAAAGTGAATCTTCAAGGTGAAGTTGCTCTGTCAAAACTGTTAGCAGACTAACAGGCTGTTCCAAAGTACGACACTGGCAAAAGAAGTACAGAAAAGACTATCTCCAAACTTGGCTCTGGTGGAATAAATGATGTGCGTGATCGCTGCTCACAGACACATAATAATCCCATAATACCCTATCAAGTTATCAGTCATTTACAGCACACAGCCGGCCTTTATCACCGTGCGTGCTGTTTTTACTGTACTATCCCGACTAACAAACTTGTTTAGGCCTATCCAAACTTGTTTCAATTCAATCGGACGGATCTTCCACTCTAGCCTTAAAACTTAGCTTTTCATCAAGACTTCCACAGACTTGTCTCGAGAATTTTGGCCACTTTGTGTTTCAATGTCTTTGGAAGTTGTTTGTAACGTAGGCGCCGACACCATGGGGCACAGAGGGGCACGTGCCCCCCCACTTTTGATTTGTCGTGGGCACGGGGGGGCACAGATGCATCGTGTTTTTATTTGATACACATGTAAATTGGGCCCTATAGGCAGTCATTTAGCAAACAAAGATACGGTGATGTAACCTATTATGTTAGAAGTGACAGTTAGAATTGTTTAACTTTGATGGTTATGCCCCTAATTCCATCAAAAACTTGGTGGGCACAACTGAAAAGTGGGGGGCACCAAAAAAATTTTCGGCGCTTTGCGCCGAAATAATTACTACCACCACTGTGCCCCTCCACTTTTAAAATCCTTCCGGCGCCTATGGTTTGTAGCAAGAATATTAAGTGTTGCTGCGGACTTGCAGAGTGCAGATTAAGCTGGTTCAGGCGGCTTTTTGTATAGTCTTACTTACTTCAAGACCTATTAATTGTTACAACCTTGACATTGTTGCTGATCATGGGGAAATTTGGGTATTTACCAGCGTGGATGTAAAAACCTTGAAGGCGTCGTTTCAGTATGGCGTCGTAATATAGATTGAATATGGTATAATTTCAGTGATAGCTTCAGATCTGTTCTCTGACAGTAAGCAGTCAATAGGATAGGATCAGGTCGCGGCGATCTGATGCCAGTGTCCCATCGATTGATAGGTTCTGATCGGCAGGTTCAGAATCATAGCAGTAAGTCTTTATTTTTGACATAATGTACATTTTGTACTCGATGGATCTATAATACCGAGTGTGCAAGGAAGTGTAACAAGAATTTTATTATTAAAGTACCCGAGTGCATATATTATTATCAAGACAAGAGATGCTATTCAATTTGGATAAATGTGAAGTTATGCATATCGGTTATAATAATCTACGAGCTGACTATTCAATGGATGATATAAACCTGCAAGGTGTAGCCGACGAGAGGGATTTGGGAGCGATTATTAGCGAAGACTTGAAGTGGCAGAAACAATGCAGTGTGGCTGTAAGTAAAGCATATAAGCTATTAGGTATGATTAAAAGAAACTTTTCAGACAGATCCAAAGAAGCAATTGTACCCTTGTATAAAAGTTTGGTTAGACCACACCTCGAATATTGCTGCCAGGTATGGAGTCCACATTACATCAAGGACATTAAGTTAATTGAAGGTGTTCAGTGTCGAGCTACTAAACTAATCCACGGATACAGGATTTGAATTATGACGACAGGTTGAAGCACTTGAACTTAATGCGTTTGGATAATAGAAGAGTTAGAAGTGATTTAATTGGAACCTTTAAGATTATTAATGATATTTATAATGTAAATAGTAGTTTTTAGAAATTTGATTCGGGTGGAAGGAGAGGGCACTCAGAAAAATTGTTCAAGAGAATGAGCAGATTGGATGTTAGAAAGTTTGTGTTTGCAAACAGAGTTGTCGATAACCGGAATTATCTGTCTGAAGCTTGTGTAAAGTCTGTTAGGCTAAATGCCTTTAAAAAACATCTATCGGTACATTTCACTGGAACCGGAAACCAATTTTAATTAGTTACTCAAAAGAGTAGGCTATATATGGCGGAAGCCTGTGTCTACTAACAGACCTATTTTTGTTACGAAAACGAAAATGATTCCTTTTCGTTTTATAAAACTAAAACGATTAGTTTTCAAAAAACGAAATAAAGTAAAAATAATTTCATCAAATACGAATAAAAACTAATACAAAAATGAATACAGGAACGAAAAGGTCAGTATTTGACGTAGTTTATGAGTTTATGCATGGTAATGAAAATGTAAGAATTCACCGAATCCATCAATGCCAAGGCACTTTCTAGCTGTAGTTATCATTAGTTATTTTAAAAAGTTTTTCGTTTTAGTTATAGTTGTTTCAACTGTCAAGTTTTAGTTGTAGTCATAGTTAGAACTTTCTATTCTAGTTTTAGTTATTGTAATTATAGTTATTTGTTATCTCAAGTGCCAAAAAACTGGACAACAACAATAAACAACAATGAACCGCATCAACGGCATCAATGCCATTATAAATTATAATAAATTTAGATCAGTCATTACTGGAATCTGCTCAGACAATGTATTTACAGCAGAAGACCTCTAAGTTCTAACTCTATAATTTAATTTGGCCAGTTTCTGAACTTTCCTGTTTGTTCCATGCTAGCACTGGCATGTTTTCTCACCACAGACCGTAAAAAAAACTCTCAACATATGCTTGGGAATAGCGACAAGCACCATTCATAAAAAGCATGGCGGCAATGGGTCAGACTTCAGAGACAGACTGCCTAGCACCCGTCTCCTGCCAGGTGAACGGCCGACGTCTTGTCTGCGGCTGTCACGGTAATTAGTGACCGAGCAGAAGGATTGTGGACCACCAGCAACCGGTGTCATGTTATCAGCCGTGCACTTTGACACCTTCGAAGTGATGCAGAGTCTACTGATAGGGTCTACGGGTGTTCTCTCGGAATCCAGTATCACAATGCATTGTCTCTTCAGACAGAGCTCAGTTCGACAATAGAGGCTCTTTACATGATGTCAGTCCATGCTTGCCTTCTCTGTGCTGTAGTTTCCTTGCTGTAAACTTAAATCTGTATGATACGAATTTTGATGTTGTCATTAACATCTTTATAGTTTAGTTATAGTTATTGTTCTTTGGGACTTTCTCGTTGTAGTTATAGTTATACTTAACTAATATAGATCTCTGTCGCAATTTGACATATTAGTTATCGTTATAGTTAACTTAAACCACACTAATGCATACCCTAAACTGACCTTAACACTAAGCACAATACGTACCTGGTCAAGTCACACACGTGTTTACAACACAGTTACAGACGAATTCAAACAGTTCTCATTTATCATTGCTGTTTTTTGACTCACCACTATTTACGAATGTTGTTTGACTGTATTGAGTTATATGGGAGCCCATGGGAAGGTCCAAAATTGCATTACCAGTTTCCATACTCTAGACACTTCCTGTAAAATATTTCAAAATTATCTGTACTGTTAATGCAGCATTGAGAACGAACGTTGCTATTTTACAATTGTGATTTTATTTATTATTAATGACATACTGTACATAACTTGTTGTAATGTTTGGTTGGCAGGTCATGCACAAAGAGCTGAATCGACTGGCTACATATTCTAATTGGACACCGTTGTGTGGCGCTCGGCCATCAAGGTTAGCGAGATCTGGGTTTTACGCAACTGATGGCAATGATACGGCCGTTTGCTTTGCCTGTCATTCTCTGGTAAACAATTGGCAGCCTGGAGATGACCCAAAACAGAAACACCGACAGGAAAAGCCAGCCTGTTCTTTGATTGATGGACAGAATTCCACAAACGTTCCGATGGTACCTTTACGTGACGATTTTGACGGAAACGATAGCGCTTACAGAAGTCAGAGAGGAAGCGGAGACGTGCGAGACAGTGCTGCAGTTACTCCACCGACTAACTTCATGCATACTTGTCGGTCTGCGCTGAACAGGGCCAGACAGAAAGGTGTACTTGGCACCGAACAACCAGCTGCATGCCTGGATAATCCAGATTTCAACCCCAGATTTGAAGGAGCTGCCAATTCTCTATATGCACATGATGCAGGACCACCAGCATCTAGACACGCGGCATCGGTGGTGGATGTGGGGTATCTGACAAATCCAGATTTTGATCTTCTCAGGCATGAAGGAGAACGCCTTGCAACATTTACCGGGACCAACTTTCCGACTAATTGTCCAGTAACATCATCTGCCCTTGCCAAGGCTGGGTTCTTCTACATGGGCCCAGGAGACCGGGTTCAATGTGCATTTTGTTCTGTGGTGTTATATGTTTGGAAAGATGGGGATGACCCAATGACAGAACACAAAAAACACCGTGCAGACTGTCCATTTGTGAATAATGAGGCACATCACAGGAACGTATGCATTGAAGACAACGTTAACACGTATGTGGCGACAGGAGGAACGTGTGCAAGTGATTCAGTTTCCACACGACAAGAGCCTCAAGTTAGCATTTCTTCTGTGCAACTTTCCTCTTGTAATACTTTTCATTTGTAAATTATCACGGTGTGTGCCGTTTGGTTATCGGCACGGTTGATTATGGCAAGCTTTTTCTATGTTGAGTGGATTAATTGAGTTTGTTTATGCATTCCCGTCCTTTGGTTGCAGAACTGTTGCTGACAAACTTGCCGTGTATGCATGTAGGCAGAAGTTGCTTCTTTCCAGGAACAGAGCAGCTGACCAGACCAGTGTTGTGAGGTGTTTATTTGTGTGTCTGCGTCTGTGACGATCAGTTATGATGAACTGAATTTCTAAGTTGATACTCTAAGGATGGTAATGGTTTTGAAACCAAATCAAATCTGTTTCTTTGCCAAAAATGAAATGATATTGAACCGGATGTGGAAATAGAACCCTAACAGTTCAAATTTGGTGTTGTTTGTTGTTATAAGCAGGATGCAAATGAGGTGGATGCAGCGTCACCAAGCCAGTTGACATTTTCTGATCTGTCACGCAAGTACCCAGAGTATGCCAGTGCAGCAGCAAGACGGCAGACATTTCTTGCAGAAGGCATCATGATGCCTCGGGGCCAGAACATCGATGTGCTTGTTGATGCTGGGTTTTACCATGTTGGTAAGAGCACACACTTTTATTAATTTTCACTCAGTTTCATCTCAGGCTTTACACCTGTTTCTGTTTACAGCTGTTCTTTTTATCATAATGCATTATGTCAGATTTGTTCATTCTTTGGTGTCATCTATCCCACATCTTCTTGGGTGTCCCTGTGCTGCAGCCCCACTTATTTTGCTTTTCAGTATTGAAGTGGCATTTTATTCTTTAAAGATAGAAGGTAAATGTGAGGACGGTTGATATAGTGCCTCTTCATGAGATGAACCTCATCATGAGATGAATCTCATCACAGTATCGCTCAGTTATGGCACATGTTGTCAGGGGATCACACAGTTTTACATGCACACTTGTGCATTTATCCTCAAATGGTATGAACCATACCTGCCTTTGCCTTCCCAGTCGAAGCTCATCCTCATTTACCGACCCTAGTGGGTGGAAGGCTGACAACAGTGAGCAAACAGTTTGCAAGACAAATCTCATGGTTGTTAACCATTCAGAACCATCATGCTTCAATAGGCAAGTACACGTTCTGTATAAGCCTTTTTATGTCTTGCAGTATTTTTGTAATGCTGACTCTTAACCTCTTAACACTTGTACGTAGAACCACTGCTTAGAATTCATCATCCTATATGCACTTGAGCCCAACCCCCCCCCCCCTCGGGGAAGCTTACCCTTGCCTTTGGGGAATTCGTGTTATTGTCTGAATTAAAACTGAATTATGAATCACAACAAAAAGCGTCAAATTCACCATGATTTATGATCATAATCAGCGTGAAAACAAATCAAAATAATAATTTGACTGAAATAATTGCAATAGCAACAATTATCAAGTCACTGTAGTCTGTATGTCGACCTTGAATGTTCAGTGTTTGCGCATTTATTTTTTTGAAGTTCGTCGTTTAAGTTTTTAGTCTAAAGTTTCACCTTAGATATTGATCACGTGTTCGGCTTAGTCCGCTAAATTGTTGTCTTTCAAATTTGGCACAGTATTGATTGTTTTAATTCTGTCATTTGTTATTGTACGCAACAATCAGTCATTCACTGCTAACACAAGTTACTTGGTGTGCGACAGAATAAACTAACAAAAATGTGACAAAATCAACTCAATAATGCCATCTACAGTCTATACCACTGCAACTTTGTATGCTACTACAGTAGAATGCAAAGTACAGCTCATCAACCAAAACAGGAAAACTTCAATTGCAAATTAATCTTCAATACAATGCAGTCACAGAGCCGCAGACATGCAGTAATGTTGTATAATTGATACCGAGAGCTGTGTACGCTCAGCTGTCCACTTCATGGCATATGTGTTGTGAATTAGTGAGCCTTCCCGCCGGGGTATGCAGTCCTCCCATTTGGGTGAGTCCTAGTGCCACCACTAGTAGTATATCTTATTAAAGCTGAATGCTATGGTAGTTATGAGAATCAAAACTTCTATGTGCCAGTTAGCTAAGCAATCTTTAAATATGAAATATTTCAGCTTATGTCAGCCTGTGATTTGCATACTCATAGAAAAATGAAAACACGCAACTGTATTGTGCAGTTTCGTGGACAGCACTTGAAAAGAAAGCACAGTAGTTCAATTTGTGATATGATGATGATGATGATGGTGTAGGCCTCGGGGACAGTGTGCGATGTTTCTGTTGCGACGTTGGACTCAAGAACTGGCAGCCAGGTGACAATCCATTGGCCGAACATACTCGCTGGTCTACAAAGTGCAGCTACATTCAACAGAAGATGGCTGCTGATATGCAGAGAAGAACGGAGGTAGTGATGCCATTCGACCTATATTCCTATAGGCTTAATACCCACTGAAACAGTTTTTCTCTCTCTCTCTGCCTTATCTTTGACCAACTAGAAACCTGTCTACTCATCACAGCATAGTGGCTTGGAGCATTTGAGACGAAGTTATGAAACTCTGCCATGGCCCGGGATTGAACCCAGGACCTGCACGGCTGTGCAGTGCACTAACCACTATGCCACTGGTGCAACTATCACTATTACAACTGCAAATATTATGCTACTTACAAGATGCATGTTCTAACATTGCATGCCTGTCTGTGTATGTTTTATTAATGAAATTTACCCAGCCAGGGGGAGTAGTCGGTGGGTAAGTGTCTGGGGTCTGGAATTTAGCAGTTTGTCGAGGGGTCACAGTTTTTCCAGCCGAGATAAACCATGGCCACAGGAGCATCAAATGGAGTGCTAGTGTCTGGGTACATTAACACATTGGTTAGATGTTTAAACAAAACATAATCAAGGTTTGCTATGTTATGATTTATTCACTAGTATATTTTTGCTTGCAATGCGTTTAATAATAATAATAATAATAGTCAGACAATTTCTAACGCGCCGTAACACGACGAAGACGTTACAAGGGCGCGCAAAGTATGCTTGTAAAGTCTCGTATGTTTAGAGGCCACTGATCAAATGCCCATTGATCCATCTCTTGTCTGTGCTGATAAACTTGTAGGCATATATGTGTGTAAAGATTTAAAGGTAAATGTATGAGATACTTGATATGGTGCCTCTTTGTGAGAACTCATTACAGAAGTGCTCATGTGTAGCACACATTGTCAAGGGATCACACAGTTTTACCTTTCACTTATGTGTATCCGCAAATGGAATGAACTGTCGCCTTTGCCTTCCTGGTCTTCATTTATTGACCCCAGAGGGATGGAAGGCTGAGTTGGCCTAGGTACAACAGCAGCGAGTAAGTAATCTGCCTTGGACTGCTACAGTATGTATGTATGTTGTGTAATTGTAGCGGGCTGATGTACTCGGCACAGATTCCAGTGTAACAGCACCACTAGATGCCATCACATCATGTCAGTTTGTCTCTCTGTTACTTGCTTATTCTTTGCGATGGTCGTCGGTCAATATTATTCCGAAAATGCAGCTTGGGGTATTAAACCTAACCTTAACCGTTGACCTGACCCTTACCCTGACCAAATCCTTGAACATGGGTTACACATGTCGGCCTTATCATGAGCCTGGTAATAAACCTTCGGAATATAGAGCTCAGTTACCATCTGCAACGCTGCTGCATGCTGCTCAGATGTGGCATTTGCTATTAGTTGAACAAATTCTTCCACTAATTGATTGCATCTAATCATCACTTAAAATGTACTTTTGTATGATGTTCAGATTAAGAGAAGCTTTGAAAGGTTGAGTAATTTACTGCAGTGTTGTCTCATACTACTTCTGTGTGGGTTCCGGGGCTTAGAATAGACCCACTCCGTCTCCTGGCCGGATGTCGTAAAAGGCAACTAAACCAGGCACCCCTCAACCTCCGCGGCCTCATCTGATTACTGATGATGGTCTCGAGTAAAAGAGGGAACATTAACACAGCTGCTCTAGTTACTATAGCACAGTGCAATACTCTTGTTGC
>Ga0126335_1003033_pt1 | contig 10304 bp, 9 predicted proteins | sample OlaspJWI45metaG_FD_108409 | JGI IMG/M metagenome (GOLD analysis project Ga0126335, IMG submission 108409) | Marine gutless worms symbiont microbial communities from Oahu, Hawaii - Olavius sp. 1 OAHU.JWI-45 metaG | ecosystem: Host-associated > Annelida > Digestive system > Unclassified | place... | reverse complement strand
GTAGGCCTAGCTGCAGCGGTGACTGGTGATGCGGGTGAGCGGCATCTGTGATTGAATCAATCAGTGCCTGGTCGTGTCCAAGCACTGAAGTCGTCAAGACTCACATCGCAGTACTCGAGACGATACTGTACACGACCTACAGTTGATGACTGCTTTGATTCGTGCCGAGGCACGGCCAGCAGCGTCAGGCTCTGACACTGAACAGAACGATTCCAGCTGTCAACAGTGTGATCGCCGTCGCTGTAACACAAAGTCCTGCAGCGTAACAGCGGACTTTGAGTATTGAGATACATACATGATACTGTGTACATATACATAGGGCTACGTAATATTTCCAGAGCTCAAATTAGGCCTAGATACGTTGACTTTGCATTTCGTATGGAAATATACTGGGTGGCGTGGTGGCTGTCGATAGAGCACCGGATCTGAGATCAGTAGGTCGCGGGTTCGAGTCTCGGCCGGGGCACCATTGCGTAATAACTTTGGGCAAGTTCTTTGCACTTATATCTGCCTCTGCCACTATCAAGTAGTGTCCTAAGGGTAGTGATGTGACGGGAATCGTTTAGCTTTATTCAAGTACTGTTGTACTCGTCAGCACTCATTATAAATTACCTTCACTTTTAGTTAGTCTAATTTCAAACGGCAACGATATGTAATATAATAAGTAACGGATTCTTGTGTGATCGAACTTAAAAGTTTTGTCAGTCAAACGTCGGTTACCGAAATATAGCAGTCATATGAAACGTCAGTAATATGCCATGTATCGATATATGAGTAACAACTGCTAGACACATGTTTGCTCGATTCTTCGATAACGTCAATAGGCGGAAAACTGACGAGCGAACCATGCCATTTCTCCCGATTAGAGTAATTGGTTAAATTGGGCGTGCGCGCGGTGGCGGCAACTTTGAGACGCAGCGGGCGGGCGGGCATAGATGATCATCCGGAACGAGCACCGGCAACGCCCCGGAGACGCCTGATCAGATGACCCTGCGGACGCTCCAGGATGCCAGCTGACTGACTGACTGCCAACTATCAAAGTCCATATCCAGGCCACCTCGACGATATGCCGACCTCGATCCAGATTTTCATTAAAGGTTATCGTCCCGCATGCCGTTACAATATGCGGTCTACAGACAAGAATATGCATTTGCCAGTATAACAAAAGTATTCAATTTACGACATGCACATAGAAATTAATGGAAAATAGGGGAAAATCGAAAAACAGACCCGTTTCATAATTCTTGAACTTTTTTTGTGCTATAGCAATAGATGATATAAAATCTATAAACGAAATACGATGTCTTGCAGCTATTTGCGTGAGTGTGAGTAAAGGTTTGACGTCCCAGTCGACACACATTAGCCATTTCGGAACGGTTTTTGTAGGCCAGATGGCCTAACCAAAAGTGTCAACGCAGTATAGCACTGAAGAAATCCAGCTAGGTATTTGCGGCCAAGTAACTGAAATACTGCGAACATCAAGCACTGAACAGTGTAGGAAACACGGTCGGAGTTGAGTCTAACAGTGACAGACAGATCATTTTGCTGTTATGTACAGACACCGGACCAGTTGGCGAAGTCCATGAGCTCTTCATGCCGGCGAGCTGTCTATCACCCGCTGAGTGATGGCGCCTGACTCCACGTCAGACTTACGCGGTCGACGACCCGGGACGCACGAAAGGGCACGCCGCATGGTACGACTTCGAGGACTTGCCGACACGCGTTCTGTCGTGTACGTACAACACCTGGGCTTGGCAGTACGAGGCACTGCAGCGGCCGCCTCTCTGCTTACGATCGGCCGACGAACGAACGTATCTTTTACGATGCCGTCAACGACTTTGAACCCGAAATATATCTCAGCGTGAGGCCGAGAGACCGCGTCTCATTAATCTGTCAGAATTCTATCGATGCTACGTTCTCTTTAATGATGCTTATCATTGGTTCAGTAAACAGACGCGCCGAGTGCATGTGTAATATTGCATGCTGTTACAACACATTACTCACGTCTGAGCGGGCAGAATGGCTAGTTCAGTAATAAAATACAAAGTAAGTAAGTTTCGGTTTATTTAGTTTTGCAGGTAACGGTTTTATTTATTAATATTATACACATCAATGCGTTTTTGTGCATCGGCTGTTTTTATTTTTATTTATAATAACAAGTAGCTCTACAAGAAATGCATGTCACAACTGACTACAGCGTAGACTCTGCTGTGACTATCCGAGGAGCTGTGTATACACCGAGTCTCACGTCTGTGTATGTTCTGCTAAATGTCTCACATGCAAAACATTGTCGTCGTTTTCGTTGTTTTAGTTCAACGGGCTAGTGTCTTGTTCAATGTCAACACTATACTGAGTGATTGACGTGCAGTCGTACGTAGGTGACCCTACCCCGTCGAAGAATGGTGACCGCTGCAGTACTTGAACAGAACTGAAACCGCCGTCGGAGAACGCGATAGAGTAAATTCGCGACATGTAGCGGTTGCCAGAATCAGCCAGATAAACAATCGAATCGTTTCCTAGTTCGGAGTGTCAACTTCTGTCACTGCGGGGTGCTCAGCGTGACGCTGCCTGACAGCGAGAGTGCCGGTGATATCGGAACAAGGAGGACCGAGAAATGGATCAATCGCCTCGCTACTGGACGGCAATGATTGCAATAATTTGCCTCCGGAGCACTTCCAGTTGACTGCCGGCAACGAGCGCCAAGTGAAGCCAATTACAAACAGGCGTCCCATCGGAGTTGGTCGCGCTCGACTGCACTGTGAACGATTGTCCATCCAGCGTGGCAAGCAGACAGCGGGACCAACCACGGTACCACTTCGTTGTCTTGCCCAGCCACGACCATCCCGGACGCTGCCTTCGGCGTCTAACGAACCGTGTCGCTGCTCGCCGCCGCCACGATTTAATCCGATTCCAGGACGTCGCGCGGCGCTGTGGCCAAGGTGCGTGGTGTCAACTGAAGAGATAATGCTCTGGAGGTTAAGCATCATCATCGCTAAGGTTGCCGTATACGCCTCCCTTCGCCGCCGCCGACAGCGCTGGAAAATAGATATTAGATATTTTCATTGCGAGAAATAAATGCACGCATGAATGAATCGAGAACACGCGGAATCAGCGTCGTCACGGTTCAGTAAACATGGCTTCGGCACGCCCACAGATCGCCAGTTCGACCGTTACTTCACGCCGCGCCTAATAACAAGCATCTTAGACAAGTTTTTCGTCGTACGCATGATAGCAAAGGAGTGAAAACAACAAAAGGAAAAAAACAATGACACAGAAAAAGGTTGTTATACGAATATATGCTTAACAAGAATAAACTAACGTCTAACGGCATGTTCGTTGTTATGTATTAGTCAAAACAGAACTTTGCATACAGTGTAACAGTTTTTAAATACCTAAACCACCAACGCAGCAGACACTCGTGCAAAACAGCTGTGCAATTTCGTCGGTGCACACAAGCACTAACAAATTTTTCTAACACAATATTTCAATGTGCATCTAGATCTATTTGACTGCTTTTAACTGATTCTAGAATCACTGATAACGACCGACGAGGAGGCACATCATACCAATGAATCCAAGAAGAAACAGCGAAGTGGTACAGTTGGCAAAGTTGAAGGTTAAGTCTAGGTCTGACACTGGACGGTCGGCGGTCACTGGTGGTTAATTGACCCCGAGGCACCGATCCCGCCCGGACGCCGTTGGTCACTCTTCCCCGAAGGAGGCGCTGCCACCGACAGCGATCAGCCAGCAGTCCTGCATACGTCGACAGTCGTATAATTGACGCGGGCCCTCCGGAGAAATTGTCGACGTCCAAACGTCAGGTGATGTCCATGCACTGACGTCGGCGGTCGGCGTCGTCTTGGTATATCGGAAGGTTGCAGGCATCCTCACCTGTAGACCGCCACGCCACTTCTGTAGCGGGAATCCCGGTGTATTTATATAAACTGATGAAGAGGTCGGATACCGCAAACTCCTGTGTGGCAAACAAACGAAACGAAACGTATAAACATTCTCGCTTGTTGCGCTCCGACATTGATTGTATGCTATCACATGATCGCCATGCATTGCTCAGATAGCATGAAATTATGATAGACGTATCTACTGAATTAAATTCCAGCTCAGAAATCCATCAATTTCTGTAATGGATGTGACATACCGACGAAAATGATAACAAGTTGTTGCAGTGACGCAGCACCGGCCGCATCGTGGTGCCGCCATTTGGCGAACAGTCGTCCGCGTGACAAATAGACTGACCGACAGACTGACTGACGCCCACGCTACGGGATCATCTATTGCAATAGTCTGCCTTTCACACATTCGATGCGGCCTCAAAAGTGACAATAAAGACAATAATTCGGTATGCTGTGCTAACGCCTAAACTTTCGTCCCGTTTGACGTACGCAGAAGACTCAAAAAGCCAGCGTTTACGACCTTTTACTTTCAACGCTTATTACAACCACGATCTCTACAGGCAAAGAAAACCAGCGTCTGTAGAGGAGGTAAATGTTTAATTCAGATCATAATAACTTGCTGACTGTATTGTTCGGCGGTGGACATGTTGAAGTTGTCGTTGCAAGACGACAATGACACCGGAGCTAAGCTGATAAAATACGCAAATGCCGTGCGGCTTATTACGACGTCAGCAAAATGCGCATGTTTATTAGCGGCATCAGGTCGACTGGCCAGTGTCAGATAAGATAGCGCTTAGACGGCAGAGGCGACCCGATGGGCGGACACTCACCCGCGTCGTCTTGAGGCGACCGCGGCAACGCGCCGGGAAGGGCGGCGAACGCGGCTTGCGAGCGGCGATAAAGCTGGTCCGACATTATGACCTGTTGATGACATTGCAGTCGACACCGGTCAATCACTACTGCCTCGCTCTGGCCACGGTCGCTGCGCTCCACTCGGTCATTATCCAGCTATCTGTCGCCAGCACGCTGCTCTTCTCATTGACTCCAAAGCTGCCGTGTCTTCGATCGTATATTCGGCAGGGACCGAGCGACCGGCGACCACCCGGAAGGCCGAGCGGGCCACCCGGCTGCAGCTATCGCTGTCGACCGCGTGGCGCCGCCGAACGACGAGAATAAAGTCGTCTCGTTTCGTCGTTGTTCGTCAACCGATTACTCTCCGCTTTTCGTCCGATAATAGATCGACTCGCGTCTCTCTACTGACCATAGGCGAGCTGCTGCTGGATTCAGACAACAGAGGTCCTGATGCTGCATAGACGACTTCTGAAGAAGATTGATCACCATTCACGTAATTACTTAAGTTAAAACTTAACACAGACGACCACGCACTATAGTAGCTAAGACTCATTCAAAATATTTTTGGAACTGCTTACTGCCCAATGTTCAGTCGTTCAAACTGGTAGAATTTTAAGCCAATTTCATTTTCTGTCATTATGTAGATAGGCGTACATGTAAGATTTTCGTGGTTCACACCAATTTTCTTTAATACTTTAATACAAAGCAGAAAATGTGGTTTATTGGGTAAACATAATCTATTAAAGTTATGTTAAAGTCAAAAATAATAAATTTAATGGCCTGTATTTTCTACAAGCTGACACCACATTAAACATGTCAAGAGGATAGATATAGGTCTACAAATGTATTAGAATAACACGACGATTCGTTAGTAAATGCTAGTGACTGAATTCTGATCTGTTAAAAGTCGATTTACTGGCACTCCATTAGAGATGATTCATCGTAAAAGAGACCGAGAAGGCGGCTTGAAGGGACAGCGTGTTGGAGCGTCAATAGGCCTAAGGTCGTCGTTGGTGGTCGCCAGCCTTCGCCATCGCCATGAACTCTCTGATCGAGTTACACAATTGCGGAGCCGAGACAATCGGCTGCATCCGCTTACAGGAAATGGAAGTTGACCGGAAAGCGTGTTTTGCGCATGCTCGATAAAACCGGGAATGGACGAAGCAGTGCCATGCAGACGGTCTGGTCTGCTATCTCGAGATGACAGCTTTCGTGCGTTAAATGGTCTCCAGTATTCATTGAGACACCGACTGCAGAGCTGAAAATGTTCAACTTTGGTTATCAAGTAAGTCAGTAAAAGGTAAAGATAAATATATAGCGCCCCTTAGTGAAGGAACCTCACTGCAAAGTAAATTTATACATCACACTGTCGTAGACAGATTACAACAGAACAGTAAACAAGGTATCGTCCGTTACTGGACGTGACGATAGCTGGTCCACCACGGTGCCCAGTGTGGTGCCGTCTTTACGGTACAGTTTATCAGAGAAAGCGACCCGGAAACACCCAAAATGGCGGAACCATACTTCCGATCGCGAATCTGATAGCAGATTCTAAATCGGGAAGCCCGGATGGAAACATCCCACTAGTCCGAAGGTTCACTACTCAGAAGGTTCACTAGTCCGAAGGGTTAGAGTTAGGGTTAGGGTTGGGGGTTAGGGTTAGGGTTAAGGTTAGGGTTGAGGGTTAAAGGGTACCTTTATTATATTATATTTTATTGTACCTTGAAAACAAATACGAGACAAGTTCGGATTAATGAACCTTCGGACTAGTGAACCCTTCTCAGCCCGAATTCCTATTCGGACCATTAGGCCTACTATAGCTGGCCCCACAATGTGGGGGCCAGCTAATAAACAGCGCAAGTAGGAGTTCGTCGTCTTGTCTTCCACTCAGAATAGCTGCGCCCTTGTACTGTAGATAACTAAAATTAAAATGTGCATACGTAACGTTGAAGACAGCACTTTGCAAAAACAATCGACTAGAGTATATGGATGATTTGGATTTGAATCCGGATCCTTGTTCATTTTTTCTTCGCTCTATTGTAAGAGCGCTATTTCTTATTATTCGCTAGACGTCAGCACCTTAATGATGAGCCTGTTTTGAATAATTTACCAGTCTGACACATGCGAAACAAATAAACTCGTTGAGCTCTTTCCACATTAAATTTTACTTTGTTCGCCACCCCACCAATGTCTGCAGTTTCCAGTTTTTTTCAGTTTCATCGACACTGCTACTGTACGGAAATCGAGAAAATCTTGAAAACGCAACTTTGAAACCTGGACTGAACTGAAGTTATAGCTAACTTATAGCCTATCTTTTCGTCAACCGACTTACTACGATTACATGTCGTTGCGCCAGAACGAGAATCAGTGCCAATGCATCGATGACACCGGCTTTGATAAAAATTAGTTAAGTTAGTTAAGCTGTTCGTTCTGCTACCTTTACGGTGAATAAAGATGAATATATAAAACGGGGAGAAGCAGTGCACCACGACATTTTGAAGTTTAAGCTCTTAGTGGTTTGAAATTGTTAAAATGACCTCTCATGAGCTGATATGTCACAGACGCTTCTGCGGACGTTAACAGAGTTAGCCTTACAAGGACAAAATGCGATATACACATGCTCACCGAGGAATAATACTGATGGCAAGAACACACAGCCAGGCAAAGAAGAGACAAGATTGGATTAGTGTTCGGGTGCGCAAACATTGTGTCGCTATTGCTAAACGCATCGTCTTATCGGAACTGACGCAAATCGGACCCGGTTGCAGCGCCTCTATTAGATTTGTCCCTAATAGATCTTTCTAATCAACCCGGTCAGCCGGCCAACGCCTCAATACGCTCCGCCGCCGCAGCTTTCATCTGAAGCATCACACTCTCTCGCCTGTGTTGTCGTGTCCAGCTGCACGACCCGATCCGTGATTTGTATTTTTTCGTCGCCCGCCAGTGCGCCCGTCACCTCGACACGGCAGAGCAGAGCGCGGCTCGGTCGGACGATGCGGCCGTCGCTGAGCCGCTAATGCCGGCCGGCGAGGCGCCTCGCCCGTCGATTACCGACTGAATTATGGACGACCTCGCGTTGACTAATTATTCGTGCGGTCAGTCCGGTCTGTTGACCCAACGAGACAATGGAACGACCGGTCGGACAGCTGACCACTCGGTCATTGTTGAGACGAGTGTATAGTTGGTCAGTGGTCCGTGCAGTGGAGCGACCGACGATGACGCCAAGTTATGTTGGATCACGGACCACACAAGCCATCACAGGCCGCGTGTGTGGTCAAGAGACCGTCACCACAACACACAGCAGCTAGCGACCTTTCTGTGGTCAGCCGCATCAAAGACTTCTCCATCTCCACTCTGCTGCTGCTGCTGCTGCTGCTGCACATTTATCACTTATTACAATGGCAAACACGCATCTGCTGCCGTATTGTTAACCGACGAGATTCATCAAATTATTTTGATATACAACAATGTCATTTGATCAGTGCCATTCAGTCAGTAAACAATTCTGCTTTAATGTCATTTCTGTTATTTATCGTTCATTTTAGTGACTGCTGCCGTCCACGTGACCATGACTCGTGTTTGGAAGTGTGGGAAGGCAAAAGGGCAACTGACCGTGAGTCCAAGTGAGTGAAAGGGGGGCCAGCAGTGAAAGCCCTGTCTTCTAAGACCAAATCCTTATTTACCTTGACCCAAATGGCAAGATATAGACTCAAAGAGTTAATAACTCGGTGGTTATAAGGCCTAGCGAGGTGAGGTAGCATATTTAGAATCATCGGCCAAAAGTAGGGTACCCCCAGGTACGGTAAGGCCAGGGATGCGGACCCCCCATCTATGACGGTAGTATATAGCTTCGGTTCTCGCCAACTCATAGCTCTCCCTCGTCTGTTTGTAGTGCTGACTAGACGTATTGTCACTGATTGAGTTTAACTGCTGTTCGCTGAGTTTGTCGACAGTTTTATTGGCAGTTTTGACGAAGAATTTGTTAGACGGCAACTTGGAGACCTCAACCGTGACTTTCGCTTGTCTTTTCAAATTCTTTAGACATTTTACATATTAGAAATTTCTTCTAATTTAGTTGTAAGTTGTAGACTCCCCTTTTAGACACGGCTTGGCTTAAGCCTTAGGGTAGTATCATCTAGTTTCCAGTGAATAAAATGCCTAAAGTTCTGTCTACAGACTACGAGTAAGTTTGTGAGTCAAAAAAGTAAAAATTAGGCCAATTCTCTAAGGACATGGTGGCACATAACGAACCTTAGTACTCCGAACTGTAAAAGTAAGTAGGCTTAGCTACAAATTTCTGGGCAATTAGGTAGGTAGGCCTAGCTAAAGCACTGCATACACATTTAAGTAGGCAAATTTATAAAGCGCTTGGGGATAGCCTGTCTATCCTGGAAGCTGAGTTGGAGGCCTTCAGTCGTGAGAGCACTGTCACCGCGACGTATCCGAGGTACTCTCTCCGGCGCGGGTTCCTCCCGTGCCCGGGAGAGTAACCTATTTCATGGAGACCGACCGGTCTATTCCTTCTCCCCACCCAATTGTAGGAGCACTGGGAGCGCCGGATACTGACGCGGCCGGAGGGGACCAGCCTGCAGACCAGGGCTACCGCCCACCACGGCACCCGACTCGCCTCCTCCTCAGGTAGGGCCACGTCTACAGTCAGCCACGGGACAGGATACCTTTAGTCTGATCCCGACTATACCAGCGTGGGCGAAGACAGGCTGGTCTCTACATCACAATACTTCCAGACGAGGCCAAGTCTGTTCCTACAGCGGGCCGGGACCCCATAACACACCACACACCAACAACCCCAACTCACTACATGGGCCGCCGATTGCTGACAAGCTGGCCTTCCATCACTAGTCAGTCTGCTTCCGGTTCCCACACCGGCCCTCCGGTTCCTACAAAAGTCACAACTATACAGTGTTTGAAAAAAATCCATGTGACTACATCTTCGATGATAACTTGAAGAATAAGCGTCCGATTGTAATAATTTTTGGTAAAGTTATTACTTAACTATAGTTGATCGAAAAATAGTTTCATTTTGCCAATTCACCAATTCTGTGCAACTGCCTTATCTTGAGAATTTGTTGAACGTAAAAATTACAAATTTAGCCCATCATAGCTGTTAACCCAAAAGCTACAACGCTGGGATTTTAAATAAAATGTGACTTTAACTTTATTTACTTATTATTTAACTTTCGGTTTAAAAAGAACAATAACAAGATTTATTGCAGACGATAAATTTGTTTACTTTACATTAAGTAAAAGTAAAATCATGAACATCGCAGACGAAGACGCTGTTCTCATCAAAAATCTTTATCTGTCGAAAGGCTGGGGCGCTCGAAAGTTGTTAAATGAATTTCCTGACAAAGGTTGGAAATTGGGAAGTATCGACTATTTCCTGAAGAAAATCCGCAAGAGGGGTACCGTTAACAGATAGCCAGGCAGTGGCAGACTGCGTTCGGCGCGAACTGATGAGAACATTGAAACAGTGGATGACCTTGTACTGAGTCAGGAGGACAAGCCCAAAACGCACTGATC
>Ga0126335_1003032_pt1 | contig 10306 bp, 9 predicted proteins | sample OlaspJWI45metaG_FD_108409 | JGI IMG/M metagenome (GOLD analysis project Ga0126335, IMG submission 108409) | Marine gutless worms symbiont microbial communities from Oahu, Hawaii - Olavius sp. 1 OAHU.JWI-45 metaG | ecosystem: Host-associated > Annelida > Digestive system > Unclassified | place... | reverse complement strand
TCGCGTACGACGTACAGTGCACAGGACGCCGCGTTCCGGTCGCGTCGACGCGCTGAACATCATCCGTGAAGACGGAGATAGAGACGGCGCATAAAGCTTTTTACACAGCGTTAGGTGAGACTATCTGAACATCTGAGGTGCGTTGTCTGTGTATACAGTTGACGCTGATGCTGTTCAGCTACATCAGCTCACACTACGAAGACAGGAACTGCTGGATCGACTTCACGCCGTGAGTAGGCTAGATGTGTAGGAGTAGGTTACGCTGTTGTTCTCAAACTGTAGTCGCAATAACGGATGGCTTTATCACTATTATCATTCAAGGTAATCCGGAGTAGAAGGCTGTTGAGGGTGGTTTATATTGACTGGTATGTAGCGTGAAAGGTCACAGCGGAGTGAACTGCAGCAGTTGAAGCAGTCAAGTCGTAGTGTAGACAACGTCGACGACGCCGGCAGATCGTCTCAGTCACGTCGACTGCCGATGTCAATCACTGGATCTCTGCCGAGACTCAACGACCTACAGCGCTACCCGACCAGACCACACACAGGTCGGCTATGAATCTCAATATTGTTGCATCTAATACTTGATAGCAATTTAAGACAAGAAGCTCAGCTATCGCTGACAAACCGCCGACGCTGGCGCACGTCGATGTTAAGATCTTGACACAAAACGCTACAAACACAGCTTTAACCATGCTGTGCTGTCAAGAGCTACATTCTGGTGAATTACTGCGATTTGTGCCGTGTGACAGACGGTCAGAATGACAGACTGATGGACGGACACCGCACACGTCAATAACAATAGGCTGCATCTTATGCATTGCATGCATTCGATGCAGCCTAATAATATTAGATATAAGAAAACTCTAAACAAGTACAGGATTGTCAACAAACTCACATTTTTGCCGCCCGACGCAGTGCGCTGTCAAGAGCTACATTCTAGTGAATTACTGCGATTTATTGGCCGGATTGTCCGTCTTTTACACATTCCTCTCTCATTTGACGCTTCCAATGAGGGTGATTCCCTCGAGCTATCTGGTTCATATTTGATAGGGAAAAATAGAATGGCAGGGCTACAATCCGGTGAAGGTCGCACGATGATCGACTCAGTCGTTTGGGTACAATACACTAACGTGACAGACACACATGCACCCGCGTTGTTTTAGCAACTGCCGCGCCATCGCACTGCGTCCGGCGGCAAAAATGTGTGATGAGTTTGTCGACAGTCATGTACTTGTTTAGAGTTTTCTTATATCTAATATTATTAGGCTGCATCAAATGTATGCAATGCATAAGATGCAGCCTATTGTTACCGACGTGTGCGGTGTCTGTCCGTCAGTCTGTCCATCCGTCCATCAGTCTGTCAGTCTGACTGTCTGTCACACGTCTCAACTCGGCTTCACTGTGAAAAACGGCTGAACAGATCAAGATGCTGTTTGGGATGAACATTCTTGGGAACCCACGAGACATTGTTACTCGGGAGCTTCTGATTCCCCCACGACAGGAGGAGGGGGACCTACTTTTACGTTTAGGGACCCCATTCTTATCCCCGGAACGGCTGAAGCTAGAAACTTGCACGCACACAGGGCCACGTGCCCTAACGAACACTATGCAAACGTAGGTCATAGGTCGTCGGTGGCGGGGTCACGTGACCCGCTTTTAAATTTTGCGACCTCGTATCTCAGGAACGGTTAAAGCTACATACTTGAAATTGTGCGTGCGCATAGAGGGCAGCAACGGGCCCTATCGACAGCTATGCAGAGGGTCGGGGGCGGGGTCACGTAACCCACTTTTGAATTTTCTGACTCACTCGCATATCCGGAACGGCTGAAGCTACAGACTTGAAATTTTGCGTGCATATACACGGCTGCAAATCCTATCCAAAACTACGCAAACTATATTACTCGGGGGCCCTGGGCGGAGTCATGTGATTTACTTTTAAATTCTGCGACCACCTACATATCAGGAACGGCTACAGCTACAAAGTCCTGCGCGTACAGTGTGTGCGGTGCATTCGATGCAGCCTTTGCCAAATTACTTTGGTCTCTTGTTGTAAGCGATCTTCTCGACGTCTGTAATGTAAAATGTTTGCGAATGCGCTTTAACGTAAGTTTAGTTGTTAAACACACTGTGGGCTACATACATTTATTCACCAAAACGGTAGAAAAGAAAGTATGAATAACAGGCAGGCAGATACCTGTGTGCAGAGTGTTCTATAATCTAGCATACTCAATGACACACTAAATTCAACGAATCACTATCACTGTTCAATCCATCATAACCTTATACTCGTTACAGAACATTTTAAACTACCTGATGTAGTTGCTGGTCGACATTTATCTCAGATTCTTTAGATGCCATCACTGTCATGCTGCTGTGTATTAGAGCCAGTGATGCACGCGTTGTCTCCACTGAACACTCCATTAAATCGTCGACACACATCGACCAGTGTACGTCGGACTTCCGTCACGCAGGCTACGCAGCCGCGTCGGACTCACAACGACCACCCGGGCACCGAAGGTCCTGGCGGCGGCGGGAAGCCTGAGATCGCCATTCCGAACTACGCTTTCCAGAACGCGGCATCCCTTCCCATACTTACACCACCACAACGTTCAGTCAACGACACCAAGCAAGGTCAACTTGACGTGTTATAACAGCACTAGTGACGAACTGTAAATCTTGCATTATCGAATTTGCATGCTCAGAACCATTTTTGCGTCAAATATGCCCCCTACGTCAGTCCAGATTTCAGACTTAGGATCAAGGTACAGGGATTGGATAAAATTTATGCCGGTAAACATTGTTAGCAATGGTTATGCAGCAAAAGAAAGCCTTACGCAAACTAAAAACTAAAATTATCGGAGTTAGTAAAAAGTGTGAATAAACTATACAGTGTAGTCAAAAGAACAACTGGTCAAAGTACTTTGAAGAAGGCCGCACCGAATCCTGCCTTTCCTCGCTACGGGGAGAATCGGGACCCTTCGGGACCCAAAAGTCTTCATTCTTCACCCCAAACAAGACCTCGTTCCGTTCAGCCGTTTAGCACAGCAAAGCCGCGTGACAGACAGACTGACAGACGCCGGAATCATCGGTCGCAATAGACGCATCTCATGCACTGGATGCGGCCTAAAAAACGTGAATCAGCTGCATCTGTTGTGTGCTGGCAGAGATGATGGAGATGCTGATGCTGCAAAATGCACAAATGCATCAGTTGGTGATGCAGCAGATGATGTTGTCAGCTTTACCTCAACACCACCACCACAACCAACAGCAGCAGCAGCCTCCAGCGGCCGCCGTCACTCGACCCACTGCCGCTGAGTTGCGTCAGCTTATCGCAGTACGTTCTCATAGTCATGAATGTATAGTATTTCCACAGATATATTGTTTCAGTGCCTGTGCTTCAGACGGATTTCGTGTGGTAGTCGTGTCATATAATGAATACCACGTGTTCTCAGTGTCTGGTCACTCTGATGTGTTGTACTCAGCTGGCTGCGGCAGGCAGCAGTGAGCGACGCGCACCTGTTACCGTTCACTATCACCAGCACAACGAACTACCGCCAATTGCACCAGTCGCTTTGCCACCCATACAAGTGTACGATATTACCTTGTGTTTATGCATATAACGAGTCTGTCAATGTTCCTATAAAGTCAGCAGACTAGGCCCTACAATATTTACGTTTATCATCACCATCGTAGCCGTCGACGTCGTCGGGTGGGGGTACCCGTGACAAGATGTAGCCACTAGCCGTCTCAACAGTAAGTAAGTAAGCGTGAATATATTAGGCCTAAAGTGCGCCCACGAGCTAGCCAAGCTAGAGCTAAGCGAGCTTAATCTGCCGCAATTGAACGCAGAAAACTTCAAAACAGCAGATGGGAAGGATTCCGTGAGAGTAGTCCCGAAGACAGGCAGAGACAGCTACAGAGGAAAAGAATTGGAGAAAGGTAGGCATAGGTTTTAGTTTCGAGCCTGTAGAGATCATTTTCATGGAAACGCGAATGTCAACGGTGTGGTTGTAGTAATTAAGCCAGTGATTGACTGTTGTCGTTGTAGTATTGCGACAGTGCCGCCCATCACATTGCCGTCTCAACCAGCGACGGACGCAGCTTCACCAAGTCACACCGGTAACTTTATCAGCTGGCCCGCCAGAGTTGGAACAGCTATAGTAACTATGCGCGTTGTCTGTCTGTCTGTCCGTCTATTTACGTGTCGCACTCGAATATCTCCGAAGTTTAGCAAGGAAGATACGCTCGAATAATTACTATTAAACGCGAATGGTAGGCCTAAATCGGGACTCCTCAGTTAAGAATCTATAATCAGATTCGCGACCGAAAGTACAGTTTCGCAGTTTCGCCGTTTGTGCGTTCCAGAAGTAGGCCAGTTATCGTTCCGTCTCATCGGGACAATACTTTTGTTAAACATGTGAAGTCTAGATAGGCCGTTGAATATTTACTTTTGTCGGTTTGTCACCGCAGATGCTTAGTCACGCACATCATAGCAGTTTCAGCATATTTGCGTATCGTGCATGTATCAGTCATAGGTGCATAACGTAAGTGTGATGGAATATTATGTGGCTTGTAGCAAATTTCATACTCTTTCTAGCAGTGAAAGAATGTTGAAGATCGGTTAAAATTTGACAAAGCAAGATCCGATTGCGATGCGGTACATTTTTATTAGTACACCGTGAAGTTGTACAAGAATAAGTAAACGTTATGAAGTCGATGTACATACATACATACATACATAAGAAATTTTTAAAGTGGCCTAAGTAAAAACCTTAAGGGCCACTAAAAAGAAAAATGTAGTCATGGAAATGATATAGAAAAGCAAAAAGTTTTCAGTTTCCGGCAGAATGATGTCAGTGACACACCCGATGTGCATATGGCTAAGTATACTAGAGGAAACTGCAGTGGTTAGGCCCCTTTGTCTGTTCTATGTTGAAACAGACCGCGGTCCTGATGCACCACGAAAGGACATTGTTTACAAGCTACCTTTCCCCGGTCCAAGTAAGTATAGCGTAAATTACCACGTAATATTGTGAGGTCTTAACTATTTTCGACGATTGCTGCTGCTATTGTTGTGCATAGGAAACTGATAAATCATTGGTGCAAACAAAAACATTATTTTGAATTCTGTAGTCGGTGACTGTAAATTTCGTTGCTGCAGTTTCAGCCACATGTCTGTCAAAGACATCATTAGTCCAGTTTTAGGCTGCATCGAATCCATGAAATGCAGACTATTGTTACCGATGTTCGCGGTGTCTGTCTGTCAATCTGCCCGTCAGTCTGTCTGTCACGAATGGACCGAATGACCCTGGCTCGGCTTCACTGTGCGGGTTCATATGGTGCAGTCTTTGCCAAATATCTTTGGCCTCTTGTTGTGCCTCCGTGTATGCGCACGCTGAGTGTTATTATTTTGTTCTTAAGGAAATGATTTTTCGCATTTTATGATTTTATATGTTGCAATATTGCAGATTACTGCCGACTCTGTCAAAGTAACTTCGAGTCTATTTGTCGAGAATAAAGGTTCGTAGAATAGTTCATTGATATGATATTATGTACGATGTATCAGTGGCTTTGAGACGCCTTCGTCACGCTGGATACGTCGCTCTGTTTGTCAAAATACTACAGATTCATCACCAGCAGCCGGGCAAAGTCAGTATAGTTGTGTGATTTCAGTGTTCTTTAAGTAGGCCTACACGTTATTTCGTATGTTCGACATTCTTTTCTGCTGAACGAAATGTAGGGGGTCGCAGACGTTTAAAGTGAGTCACGTGACCCCACCCGGACCCCCGTATGACCTACTTTTGCGTAGTTTTGGTTAGGGTTCGCAGCCGTCTATATCCTTGCAAAATTTCAAGTCTCTAGCCTTAGTCGTTCCGGAGATACGACGGGAGTCCCAAAATTTCAAACTAGTCATGTGACCACGCATTGAACCACCTATGACCTACTTTTGCATAGTTTTCGTCAGGCCCCCAGCCCACTATATGCACACAAAACTTTGTCTCCAACTTTAGCCGTTCCTGGGATATGTTATGGGTCCTCAATTGGCAAAGTTTTCGCCAACTTCCCCTCCGCCTCTCTGCGAAGGGATCAGGACCCCCGTATAACACAGTGTTCCATAGGCTCCCAAAAGTGTTCACCCTAAACAGCACATTGATCCGTTCAGCCGTTTTTGCACAGTGAAACCGAGTGACAGACTGACAGACAGACACCGCGATCATCGGTAACAATAGTCTGCATTCGATGCAGCGTAAAATATTATAGTCTAGTCATTTAATTCATTTTGCGCGCAGTGGTTTGGTAGTTTTACATCGGCCTACTCGACCGCTTTAAATAACTTTAATGTATTGTAATGTAATACATTCAACTGTCAGAAGCCGCTGATGACGTCGATAAACGAGGACTTCATGCTGAACATTCGCCTCAAAGAAGCTGTTTCTGTTCTACATCGCATCTTCCTCAACGTATGTGCGACGCCTTTCGATAAACTATAACCTACATCGTGATTATTTTTCTTACTAATAAGTAAGTACGTAAGTAAATAAGGCCTATAAAAAGAGCAACAGAGGTACCGGTATATGATTACGTGAAAAATTTAACACTAAATTAGAACACATTTGCAAGAAGAGGCAAAATTAAACGCAATTCTGCACGTGCCTAAATTACTGTACTTGGCATTTTGCTCGCACGCGTGAGTATTCGACTATAATATATTGTGCGACGGGTCGTGTGTGTGACAGAAACAGAAGAAGACCCGCGTGATACTGATGCAGTGTCTGAGTGACCACGGACCGCAGTTGACCGCGGCTGTCTCAGCCACCGGAAACGATGCGTCACGTGACAAGGCGCTCGAGCAGCTAGCTGTCATCGTTGAAAATGTCGTCTTCGAGCTCACCGAGATTATGGTATAACGCACAACACGTGCCCGTTATCCGGCACTAATGTCAGAGTAATTATACGTTTATAGTTCACACGTGAGTACTGATCAATGGCGATTCCACTCGGGCTTTAGTCCCAAAACTTTTTTCTCTAGTTTCTTCCCCGACGCAACGTCTTTTAATGGATCAAATATCATGTTTTGTAAGCAACAGTGTTATTAGATCGATTTGTGTCACAGTTTTCTGACACCGTTTTAAAAACTTTTAGTTACAGTATCTGGTAGCATTTGGTTCTGTCTTGCTCGGCTCTTGTAACTAGCTTTGCTTTAGTCTGTGATGGCTCTCTGCGAGACTGTCCTACAGCGTACTTTTTACATCCATTGTAGTATACAAAGAACGATTTGATTTTTTGACTGTCGTTAATTTGTAATTATTTCAAAACAGTTGCAATTTCCTCTGCATTACTCCCTACGCTGTTGGCCTATGTTCAACAGTTCATGCAATTTCATATGAAGTTTACAGGTCTGACCTAGACCCCAAAGCCGTAGCTTAGAGTCTCAGACGGCTGGCTTACAATCCTTATGGCTGGCTAGCCGGCTTAAGCCGTGGCTTAGGACTATTGATGGCTTACGGTGGCTGATGGCGGTTAGCCGCGGCGTACAGGCACGAACAAGAAAATGAACCGTAGCAAATTAGCACAGTCACATCAGTTTATCTCGTTATTATATCAAATCCAACACCGAAAATAGTAATGACGCTGTTCGGCGTTGACTTCTTAGCACAGTAAATTTTCGACATTGGCGTTAAGTAGTAACGCTATATTTTGTCCATTAACTGATAATTCTGGAAAGAAAATGCTTTAAGCTGCGCCGTCTTACGGGTCTTACGGATTGCGTTTTTGCCGGCTTGGCTGACTAATTTGTGGCGGATTGTGGCTTAGCACGTTCCATGGTTCTTACGGCGGCTTACGATAGCGGCTTTGGGGTATAGTCTGATCGACATTACTTGCGTGTCAGTTGTAACTTGTGAGCATGGCTAACGTATCGACGTGTGTGTCTTAGCAGAATATTCGACGAAAAAATATACGAGTTTAAATGTCTGTGCAGCCAACGACTGGAGTGATCGGTATTCATCGCAAGTCTACGGTGTACAGAATGATTCAGCCCAGCGTGTTGTTTCCTCGCGGCTACCTGTGGCAGGTAGAGCAGGTAGGATTGCTTTATCTCTTGGTGATCAGCCTCAGTGGCTTATCGCGCAACTTGTCTCATTAAAATGTCGATCGTAATATAGCAAAGCGTACGAGTGTATGTATTCCAGTGTGCCGTTGCAGGATCTGTTATCACTGGACTCGGAAACTGGAAGAACTTCAGAAGTCGGAGAAAATGAAGCTCTCGTTTTACTGACGGGATTATTTGTCGGTCGGGCTTTCGTTACTTCTGTAAGTCTCAAGAAACACGGTTTTATATTCGTGTTAATTAATGGGCCGCCTGGATTACCTATGGATTATCGCATTGTCTATGCTAAGTTTGTTGTGAGTGTCGATTTCGAATGGATTAGATAGGTCTACAAAATTACTCCCAACACTTAAGTCTCTAAACATTTTCTGCAGCGCTAACAAAACAGCAACGTTTTCTATAGGCCTACGCTCAGCGTCAATAATGTAATCAACTACGTTGGCCCACCCGCGAGGTGCATAATATTTGCATAGCATGTAAGTACTGTAGCCCCCTGCTACGGGCTATTATGCAATGCACTGTGTACAGTGTGTATAGGCTTATGTTATTCTTTTCCATTTTGACTAAAATATTATGAAATATTTTACGCCGTATTATGCAGTGGAAATGAAAGAACATTAAGCGAAGTTGATCTGGACTGTACAACTAAATGAAGTTAGTACTTCATTTCTTCGTCATTTCCGTAGCCAGTAGCACCGCAGTATTGCCTATATCAGTGGCGGATCCAGGGGGGCCGGGGGCGCGCCCCCTTATTTTTGGCAAAGTCAATTTTATTTTTTACATTGTATACAATGTCTGGAAAAATATTTTGGAAATTGAATTTGGATTTTATAGTGGCCGAAATCCGAGGAGTTTTGGGAAGTATGGGGGGTGTATGCGTGTGTGTGTGAATCGAAATCGTGGCCGCTACTGTTTTTTGTTCTGTAAAGGCCCCATTTTGAATGATATCCGAGGCCATTCTGATCCCAAAAAATATATGCCATATTGCATAAAATCGCATATAATTTTTTAAAATTTTCTGGGGAGGCCTCCCGCCGGCGCTCGCGCCTTCGGCGCTCGGTTCGGGGCTTCACCCCCTTACCGCCCCCTCCCTTTCCAAAATTCCTGGATCCGCCCCTGTATATATCGTGGTATTCGTTATCGTTGGCTATAGGTGAGCTGTTAAAAACTGCCGAATATCTTTCCATTAGACAGAATGATGTATGATGTATACAACAGTTGTTGATGAAACCGGCCGACCACGGACTGGCGAAAAAGGTCGGCGTAAAGGGCGAACAGAATTTGCGACTACTGGCCACAATCTTTACTTACTTACTGCGAAAAGTCTACACCACGTTACAGCAGCCACAAACAGGCTCACTGGTAGGTCTGCTGAATGCTGATTGCTGAAGCAATGTAAACAAGATAAAAATGAATTACAATTTTATTGATTTTTTTCGTGCACAGGAACAATAATCAATTATTTGCAGAATGAGAAAAGAATAAAGAATATGTTAGCGAATAAAATGAAACAGAAATTTTCAGGAAAAATGTCATTGCAGTCTGGAAATCACTGAAAAACATTGTTCAACACTGAGCAAATTTTACCGGCTTTATTTACCGATGTCAGTGGCAGACAGGCAAAATAACAACGCGACAAAATTGTCGCATTCAACATTTGTTCCACCTGTCATTGCCAGCAAATATTTTATAAAGTTTTACACTTCGATGTTTTGCTAAATAATAGACCTCCTTGTGAGTGGTAGCATATGTTGTGTTCAACTACGGACGTTGTCTGTACAGCTTGGGGCACCTGACGACATGAGTCGGCAACTGTTCACTGACGACGAGATGCAACTTGTTTACAAACGACTTGTCAAGAGTTTAGACTATGCTCAGGTATTATGACTATATACCACTTTCGTGACACTGACTCTTAATTCGTAGATTTACTGATCGTTGTGCCCCACATGTAATCTTCTATGCGGGCACTGTTAAGGTGTTGAACAATTTTGTTAAAATATTATTAATTCTACTTAAATCTCGTAACTGTACATGTGTAATTTCACGGAAAACGAAAAATCACAATCAGGATAATTTATCTGCTGGCTTATACTGTCGAGTAAATTTGACCTCTCGAATCCGCATGAAATATAGAGCCATCGCCATAGTTTCTTGATAACAGAGCCTTTCAACGGGCAACTGAAAATGCGAGAC
>Ga0126335_1003031_pt1 | contig 10306 bp, 3 predicted proteins | sample OlaspJWI45metaG_FD_108409 | JGI IMG/M metagenome (GOLD analysis project Ga0126335, IMG submission 108409) | Marine gutless worms symbiont microbial communities from Oahu, Hawaii - Olavius sp. 1 OAHU.JWI-45 metaG | ecosystem: Host-associated > Annelida > Digestive system > Unclassified | place... | reverse complement strand
TTAGAAATGAGAGAGAAACGTAGGCAATGTAGTAGTCTAATGCATATTGCAGAGAGTTAGTACGAATATTTATACAGCATTCGGATCAAATAGTCATCAGCATTTAGGAATTTTGTCTTATTTGTTAGAGTCATATTGTGAGAGCAGGTGCAAAGCTGGTATGGAATGTCAATCTTATCAGGCAGGTATGGCTGGAGGACGTGTTTGGAGTTGGATTTGACCTGGTGAATTGTGCCAGAAATTATGAAAAATTTGTTGAACTGTTTCAAAGTTATTCCTAAAACACTAGTGGTTTCATCTGTTCCTGACACGGTGTAGTTTTGAGTTCTACCAGTCAGCAGGTGCATACTTTGTACTTTGTGTTGTTCTGTATACACTTTCCATGTCATTTGTCTCGTAGGATGCTGAGAGGACTGAGAAGTTAACGCAGCGAATGCAGCAGCTCGACGTGACTTATAACAACGTGAAGTTACTGACAGACATGCTGCATAACTACCGACCAGATACGGCTACTGAGTCTGATACAGAAATTATGAAGGTTAGCTATTGTCAGATATGTGTTATGTTCTAGTCTTATTCTTCGTTGGTGTTATCACAGTCCATTAATTGATGGATATGTACTCATTTCTTCATTTTTGCTTATACTTTGTTTTAAATGAGAGGATATAATGCAGTGCATACTGTACTAAAATTTTTGGTTCCTAGTTTACAAAAAGCAAATATGGTCAGTTGTGCATTATAGTAGTACTCAAAGTGAGAATTAACATTGTGACATGATGGCAGTTGATACATGTTACATGTAGTCTAATCTTTTTCAGTCGTTCATAGGTCAGGTAAAGCACTAGTGAAATGAAATTGATTTATAATTGTTATTATTTACCAGTTGATGTTAGAGGAGTCTTGTTTTATGACAGGAATTGTACGACAATCTGGAGAAACAGCGGCCCAAGTTGTTCCGTCTGGCAAGTGACACTGATGAGAGTGACGAATCTGGCATCAGTGAGTTGCAATAGTCCAGTCATAATGTTGTCAGTCAGACATTTTATGCTTCTGCCATCTATGTGGTAACTGGAGACATCATGCTATCAGATGGGCATGGTGTCTGTGATTCTCTCTTTCTGTCATCTGTTGCCATGTCCCAAAACTGCAGAGGTGTTGACGAGAATTTTACACTGTGATGTTAACTTGTGATGAGTGGGCACAGGTGGAGGCATTTGCATCATTTAAATACATTTTTGTTTGTAGCGACAAGCCTCTTGTCTTTGAAAGAGCTGTCATGTGTTGAGTGGGATGCGAGCTCTACCCATGTAAAATACATGCAATATTTCACGTTCTGTGTGGTATGATCATTTTTGATTGATCGCCCGTCACTGTGTCATGTTGTGTAGCTGATATTCTGAAGGCAAATGATGAAGTGATTCGAGTCATGGCGCTCTATGAGGATACGGTACAGAGACCTGACGTTGACAGTTTCCTTATAGACAATGCCACACATGACGGCAATGCCAGTCGAGGTCAGTACAGTGCAGACTTGGAGTTCTCAAGACTTAAGTCTCGGTCTCGGTGGTTTTGATCTTGAAGCTCCCTATCAAGTCCGACAATACACGGAACTATACTGCTTAGAAGACAGCTAATCACACGTTAAGTGCAAAGTATTTGACAGCAAATGCGTGTCTGATTAATACTGATCAGTGGACTACCTTACGTGTAAATTTGTGACCAAGCCAGGCATTATCTATCAGATTCATACACTTGGGCTGAAGTGACATACAGTGCATATACAAACTGTTGCATCTGCTGCCAGATAGGGTCTTCTCTGAAGTGCTTTCCACTTGGCCACTTTTGCTGTTAGTCTTGTATACAACATTTTCACTGGTTTGCTGACTAGGCCAAATGAATGGGTGATAAGATCTTGCGTTGCTGTTAGTAGTGAAGACTGATGCTGCTGTGCAGTGTGTGGTTGAGTTTTATACTGTTATGACGTATAATTATTTACACACATATAGTGAGGTAAGCTCATTAGCTGTGTGAACTGTAAATTGACTTCTTTACTGCAGCATCTTTGTTTTTTAGCCTCTGATATTACCAAGTCTTGGGACCCCTGAGTCTCTGTCTTGGTCTTGACATGTTGAGTCTTGACCTTGAACAAATGGTCTTGAACCCAAGTCTGGTACAGTATGATCGTGTGTTGGCTGCTGGCTTGTGAGAATAGATCCACGCCATTTCCCAGCCATCAAAGCAACTAAGCCAGGGTTTGGTAGAATGTTGTTTTTGTTCAGAGATGTACCGGATTCCAGCAGTGCCAGATAATCTGGCAATGTTTTGCCAAATCTGGCAGTTTCCGGAACCCGGCAATGAAAATCCTGCAAACAACGCATGAAAACACAATTAAAAGTGGCCAAAGTACAAACTTCAAGCGGTTATTTGTTATAAATTTTCTCCGTAACTGAATTATATGCACACCTCACACAATCACGCACACATACAGTGTGTCAAGAACATCCCGTCTGAGTGAATGCACGTCAGAACGAATTTAGTGATCATATCGATTAGGCGATATAGCATGACACCGCGCGTGCACATACACACTGCCGACGTTGACAAACAGCACACATTAGTAATCTAGATGCCACTTCATTTGATCGTGTGAATAGATGGTCAGTCAGCAACAGGCACGGCCCCAATAACTTGTAAACAATGTGACCCCCATGCAGCATCGGTGGCAGGGAGGGTGTGGTCACTTTGATAAGTGACCAGTGCACCAGGTCCAATGTCTAGGCCTACCTGCATGCTCTGCTCACTCTCTCTCAGTTCCAAGCCGGACGCAGACAATGCTAATAATTTGACTAACAGCAATGAATAATCCTGTCAGTAGACTGTTTAAGTGATTACAGGTAGTTATGAAGTGTGCATTATGATCTGCTAATTATTATCACCAGTCTGCAATATGTGAGCTAATTAAGTAGTTCTCAAAACAGGCTGACATGCCAGCAATTTATTACATCCTTAAACCCACGTTGACTGCGTTGTCAGTATTTGCAGTGGCGTGGGAAAGACGGACGACGCAGACAACAGTCAACTGTGCAGTGGTGATCCCCTCCCCTCAACTGGCGGCATCCTTTGATCACTGCCGCCACATACCTCCTTCGTCTGCATCACTTATGTGGACGTGTACACACTGTACAAGCCTGCAATCAGCGACTTAAAGGACCATTTCTTACAACTGATAAAGACTGCATGGCTTGTTGCCAACTTTTGCATCACCAGCAACATATTAATTAGTGCGCGTTGCATTATGCCGCATTTTACAGTAGATACGAGTACAAAATCCGGAATCTAGATTCGGAATCTGGTATGCAAAATCCGGTATCCAGAATCCTGCAAATGTTGAATCCGGTACATCCCTATTTTTTGTTCGTTTTTTGCCTAAGGCTGTTTTTTCTATAATGTATTTTAGTTTTTGTCCCACACTTTATTTCATTATTTTGTTTATCAGTGCAATTTATTATTTTATTTGCAGAGTTTTGAACTTTACCGAGTACTTTCTGGTTGCTATGACCGTTATTAGTAGGTATAGTTTTTTCAGTACTGTATGTAATTTATGATGTACTAGTGGCACCAGAGGGATCAGTTTTAGAGCCTACTCCACCTTCGTACACGAGCACATTGCTTGATGACCAACTCCTCAAGCTTGGTAATGTCTGTTTTCTTGTGTTGCATACTTATTGAATGTCAGATTCTAATCACTGTCACTGTGTAGTTCGTTGACAAGTAAAATAAGTGGAAGCTAGCAGGGAGCTGGTGACTTTTTTGACACAGTAGCAGTGTGTGAACTGTGTCGAAAGCTGGTCACAAACCTGTCACTTATGCAGCATGTTAGTAACTTATGCAGTAGTTACGCTTCATGTCAATAACTTTACGTAGTTATAAGTCACGTTAAGTTGCTGCATTCGCTGCATCAGCTTCTCTGCTAGCTCTTGTGGAATGTTATCCTAAGTAAGTAACAACAGTAATGAATGCATTTAGTGATGATATGGCAGAAAAATACAGCAGCAACTAGAAGCCTGGCTGCTATCATTTCAGAGTTTCCTTTCTTGTTTTTTTTCTCTTGAATACAGGACCTGTTGTTGTGCAAAATTTGCTCTTTGTCCCCTGTCAGTGGCCGTGGCCATCGCCAATACTTATTCTTGCCTACTCAAACAGAGATAACCACGCTGAGTCAGTGAGCAAATCTGGCCAGTATGGGGTAGTCCAAAAGCTGAAGCAGCAGCAGATAATTACAATTCGGTGATGTGTCGGCAACAGCTGCTGCCTTTCTCAAACGCACTTTGGCTCTCTGTGTGATGTTGCCATGGAGAGCAGTTAGTTGTCATAGAGACCTACTGACCGAAGTGACGTCATTCCAGCCGGAGCTTGGAATGTGCTGGCAAGATTGCCCCAAGCATACAGCTGATTTGCTACGTTAGATATTGGAGGCTGAGTAGATCCCAGTAACTTACCCAAAGCTGAATGCGAAACCATGTCTCAACTAGTAGGCGCCCTCTTCTATGTTCATGATCCCCTGGCCCTCTGGTCGGATCTTCACTGACTCCCCCCCCCCTCAATCTGCCGTATAGTCCTATCAGACATCAGACTCGCAAGCAGTGATAGCCACCTAGTCCCAGTTGTTATCATGATGTTGTATTTTGCAATGTAACATTTGTCGTTTTAACCAGTGAGTGTATTCAAAAATGTCCCAATTCTTTCTTCTTTTTCTTTACTGGTCAAGTTAGTGATGTTGTCACAGTTGGTAATTACTGCAGTGTTTTGTGGATATAGGTCTTGAAGGTGATGCAAGTGGGATGGTCACAAATGGTGTTGTTCACGTTACACAGAACAACTTGACGGATCTCTTGTCTTATAGTACCGCCGCCGCCACTACAAATACTGCACAGGTGTGTTTTTGCGTCCGCTACCTGTAAAGGCGAAAGACACAGTATGTAGCCCGGTTATGATGTCTGTTCTTCTGTCTGTCTCTGTGTCTATAATTGGAATGCGTGGGCAAAGAGCCTATAGGCCGCGCAGGCCAGCTGCAGTGGTGCAGCCACTCGCCACGCTCGGGCCACGCAGACGCAGACCTTTCTGGCAACCAGCATCTAGTTCAGACTAGTAGTAGTACAGTAGCAGTTAGTTATTCGTCATGCAAATGCTCAACATATTTGACATTTGGCAGCAGACGTTTCTCAGTAGCGGGTTTCAACTCTGAAATGACCAGACTACAGCGGCCAGATCTGTCTTTTGCAGCATATAGGCAAAACCTTAAGACAGTTTTGTTGACTTAGTGAATGCTTGGTGAGGATTTTTGCTCAGCTGACTACACTACAGCTTAGCTGAGTATATCACAAAGACTGTTTGAAGCATGACTGAGTCTTGGTCTGTTAAGAAGAGAACCACTGGACATGCAGGCTTGTTTTGCACACAGAGACCAATTGACCTACTTTTATCACAAACCAAAAATTGGCTCCCCTGATTGACTTAAGCTAGCTGAGCGTCACTGCCTATGGGCGGCTCGTTTGTAATTTTACGCGGTAAAATTATGCGTTTTGTATTTGTCATATTATATAGTGGTATGTGCCGATATTGGATTGTACGTATCTAGAGCGTTTCGGCCTTGGATGAATTACTGGGATCTACTCAGCCTCCAATATCTAACGTAACAAATCAACTGCACGCTGGTGGTGATCTTGCTGGCACATTCCATGCTCCGACCACAATTACGTCACTTCGGCTGTCGACAGTTGTTCCGATACGGCAACCACAGCCAGCCTTCCAGTCGATGTTTGCAACACGTCCGGTTGCTGTTAGTTCACCGGCATTGCAGAACGCAGCCAGTCCGCTGCAGCCGACTCCTGCATTCTCACCAGCTGATGCTGCCATGCCTGATCTACTCTTTACCGGTTGATTATTATTACTATCAGCCTCAGGCCACGTTATGTGCATGAGATGCTGTTTATTAATAATAAATAATAATAATAGTCAGACAATTTCTAATGCGCCGTAACACGACGAAGACGTTACAAGGGCGCGCTATTGAGATTGATGATCCCGTGGCGTGGTTTGTCAGTCAGCCAGTCTGTCTGTAACGTGTCTGCACCCTGCAAAAATGGCTGAACGGATCAAGGTCCTGTTTGGGCTGGAGACTTTGGGATCCAAGAAACATTGTATTAGATGGTGGTCTCCATCCCTCATGGTATTAGATGGTGGTCGCCATCCCTCATGGTATTAGATGGTGGTCCCCATCACTCATAGTATTAGCTGTTGGTCCCCATCCCTCATGGTATTAGATGGTGGTCGCCATCCCTCATGGTATTGGGGAGAGGGTTTGGTGAATGCTTTAGCTATTCTGTTATCGTTGTTTTTGTTCATGACGTACATTAGTGAGTAAATTTGCATTTACACAGCAGTCGTCACAGTGTAAGCTGTTATGGAAGCACTGTGCTTCATGAGCTCTGCAGAATAGCATGGTCTTGAAGAGTGCACAGAACTGAGTTAACATCAACGATAGACTAGTCTCGTTCCAAAATGTCTTTTTAGAGCCATAGTTGCCAAATTCGTAATAGTATTAGTATTAGCGTCAGCAGTGCTGTTGCAGCTGCAGTATGTATTAATAGGCTGCATTGAATGCATGTGATGTAGACAGTTGTTACCTGTGTTCCCGCAGTATGGTATGTCTGTCTAGCTGCAGGACTTGCCATTTGAAAATGAGAGGTGATCGAAAAATTGATTGCGCTGCATGGGGTAGGCGATCGATAGGTGATCGATTGTGTTTGGACACCTGTCACCCCCAGTGAGCACCTAGCAGCAGGATTCATGAGCAACCAGACCTGAATAAACAGACACAGACAGAACATGGCGGCCACGTTTGAAATACAACAAAATAAGTGTTAGAAGTAAGAACTAGACAAGAGCTCAGCTGAGATGACAGACAGAAGGACAGACATTCTCGTAGTAAATGACACACTTAACAAAACCAGACCTACAACTATGTTAACAGCCTAACAGGCAACTCAGTTGGCGATAAGTAAGTAAGTCATTTACTGACTTGCATGAGCACCTAAAACCATTAAGCCTAGGCCCAACATTACTGTCGGACTGCCAGAATGTGCTATACTTGTTGTTTTTGTTCATGACATAAATTAGTTGCAGCCTAATTTAAGATACAGGAAATTGGTTGATGGCAAATTTGCAGTCTTATACGACCTAGAATTTTGTGCTGTGTGGCAGTATGTGCGTCCAGCGAGTAGGCGATTCAAAAATCGATCACCCAGCGGATGTTTAGGCGATCAATATAGGCGATTGACCGATCAATTGCCTCATATGGAGAGCCCTGTCTGTAGATGTGCATTGGCCAGCAAAAGACGCTGAGCAGATCAAAGTCCTGTTTGAAGTGAAGACTCTTGAAGGCCGATCAATTGTATTATGCAAGGGGAAGGGAGAATGCAGAAATGTTGCACATTGCATTGTGTATAAATGTCGCTGTTCCAACAATTTTGCATTCACTTGATTGCGCTATCTGATGCAGCCATTGCTAATTAGTTAACCACTTATTTATAGGTGTAGTCTCACAGTCTATGTTACGTTTACGGTGATGTTTGTGTGAAGGTGCATTAGTCTCACAGTCTGTGTTACGTTTACGGTGATGTTTGTGTGAAGCTGCATTAGTCTCACAGTCTGTGTTACGTTTATGGTGATGTTTGTGTGAAGGTGCATCCAGTGAAACTCCTACTTCGTCATCGACGTCAGGTGGTCTGACATCACTGGATGCTCTCGGCCAGTCAGCATTGGAGCAGTCCATGTCTGGCTGTACCAGCACTACACCGTGGATTACTCGCCATCAACAGGCGTATGCATTCTTACTGTTGTTTTTGCTTTATCACTGCAGGTGTAGCAGTGTGGTTATATGTGCCTTGTGTGAGTCCACGGTTATCTTGTGTCTTGTCAGTTTGTTTGCTGTGTTGCAATGCTTGCTTATTTATTATCTGCATCTCGTGACCTCGTGGTGAAAATGACTTTGTCACAAAGAATTTGAGTCTATTTTTTCAGTATCTTTTGTTTCATATTATGTCTGATATAATGGCGCATTGATTGATTTTGTCTGTTTAAACTTTTTTGAGTGTATGTAATTAATCTACAGTATTTAAAACTATTAAACTATTTGTTGCTTGGCTGTGACACTAACAGAAGTAGCAGGTCTGTAATAGGTATTTACTGTTTGCCGTTTTAGTGCTCAAGGCAAAATCCCGATGAATCAAATGACAAAGCCATTTGCAACAGAAAATACATCAGCGTCATTTTCTTCTGTTGAAATTCAGCCACTCACAGACGTGTTCGTGTCTCTGGAGTCTATTCGGCCAGGTCTGCAGTTTAATTCTCAGGGTTTTTGCATTTCAGTCTCATTCAGTCAGTGTTGGGGCTGACAACAGAAAGGGCAAGAACTGAAAATAAAAAAATGAAACTTAAACGAAAAGGCTATTGGGTGAAAGAAATGATAGGAACAGGCAAAGATCAGTGATAATGTACTGTAGAGTGTGTAGCTGTTTTTGATCTAGTTGTATTCTGTGCTTAACTGTACTTCTGTGCCAGTTTTAGTGAGTGGATTTTTAATGAAATGAATAAACTTTCTAAGAAATGAAGAGTACATATATCTGTGTAGGTGATCATCCGCCAGTCGTAGCCTACAACAAGAACGACATAAAGATTGTGTTTCATCTCGGCAAAGATCATCCTCGGCCTGACGTTGTGGTCGTAGCCATATCAGTTATGAGTACTAACAGCGTTGCCGTCAAGGCTTTCACCTTCCAGGCCGCTGTGCCAAAGGTATCTCGTCTTCTACTATTATTCATTTATTATTTGTCGTGCAAACCGACACAAATATTGTGCCACACAATTAGCAACTATGGGTTTGTCAACACTCAGCAGTTATGCAAAGTCGCCCATCAGCATGCACCACTGTGAGTGCGTTGTGCTGTATAAGTCCAGTGTCTTCCAGAAGGACCATCTGTGTGTGGCTGTGTCTTGCTTTGTGTCAAGGCTCAGGTCATCTGTGATAATTCTAGCCATGTGAACTGTGGTCATCTGGCCGATCCTCTTCAGTTCTCCAGCCTACGAAAAAAATATTTACAATCTCTAGAAGTCTTCAGGAACTTTTTGTGTAATTAAACAAATATTATGAAGAGTATATTGTGAGCATTGCTGCTGACGTGGTGGTATAATTAATTGTTTACATATTTGCTGAAGGTGATGAAAGTGAAGCTGCAGCCTGCCTCAGCAACTGACCTCCCAGCCCACAACCCCATTTTACCGCCGGCCGCCATCACTCAAGTCATGCTTATAGCACGTCGGCCGCAGGTAAGCATCGTTCTTCTTATGTACGTCTAGGGGCCTATACTGCTGTATGTATCTGGGCTTTGTGAGCAGTGGTACAGGCTTGCTCTGATTCCTGGCTGGATGGTCTAAATGACACCAAAAGCAGGCCTTGGTGCCGCTAGGTCTGGTTTCATGTAATTTTTTGCCAAATGTTTGTTAGGTTTTTTGCCAAGGATCCTGTAGTGTGCTGTGTTAGTCTGTCATGCGGGCAGGCTGTGCAAAAATGGCTGAATGCATCGAGGTCCCGTTTTGGGTGGAAACTCTTGGGAACCCAAGGCACGTTGTATCAGATGGGGTGGGGTCCCAGTATCCCTACGATGAGTGTGTTCATTGCAGCCTTTGCTAAGCTACTTTGGCCCAGCTTTGTTTGACGTTGCTTTGGTTTGAGGATATTTGGTGGTTTCTGCTGGTTGTTTAGTCGTTACCTGGTACCATCACAGTCGATTGCATGATCGACTGTGTGGCGAGTGGGCACATACACTCGGCTTACTTGCTTATTTTCCTTTTTTCTCCGGTATACAGCATCTTAGCTCGGATGACTATTAACATGATGAGAAGGAAGATTATCAGAAATGTTCTCTGCTGTATTGTATCTGCAGTCATAATTGCTCATATGAAGACTTGTCATATGAGCAACCCATGTGGGTTCCGGGGCTTAGAATAGACCTACTCTGTCTCCTGGCCGGATGACGTAAAAGGCGACTAAACCAGGCACACCTCAATCTCCGCGGCCTTATCTGATTACTGATGATGGTCTGGAGTAAAAGAGGGAACATTAAAAACACAGCTGCTCTAGTTACTATAGCACAGTGCAATACTCTTGTTGCACGATGTTCTAGGCAGCTTATAGGTCCAGCAGATTGGGTTTTTGTCACACTGGGACCCTTACGCTGTGATTAGC
>Ga0126335_1003030_pt1 | contig 10307 bp, 9 predicted proteins | sample OlaspJWI45metaG_FD_108409 | JGI IMG/M metagenome (GOLD analysis project Ga0126335, IMG submission 108409) | Marine gutless worms symbiont microbial communities from Oahu, Hawaii - Olavius sp. 1 OAHU.JWI-45 metaG | ecosystem: Host-associated > Annelida > Digestive system > Unclassified | place... | reverse complement strand
TCCCAGTGTGACAAAAACCCAATCTGCTGGACCTATAAGCTGCCTAGAACATCGTGCAACAAGAGTATTGCACTGTGCTATAGTAACTAGAGCAGCTGTGTTAATGTTCCCTCTTTTACTAATTCATAAACAATACTACTACAACTACTGCTTCCAGTAATATCTCACTACCTACCACACCACATCGCTATACTGCTGTTCTTAGTCGCCTAGATGCAATATGTAATGCATTGTTCTCGGGTTAAAATCCCAGCTTCTATGTAAGCTTTGGATGTTCCACTGACCCCGACCTTCAGACTAACATACAGCCTCAACAGTTACACATGCAATAAGCTGTGCGATGAGATAAGCGTCTACAGAAAGTGCAACAATAACTAGTGGGTATGCTGCACTTAACTGGCCCAAAGACATACAACAGTTCAATCATATCTCAATGCAGATCTACGCACACGAGCTTCTGCACCTACAAGCAGTTGATACTACATGCTGTTGGTAACAAGTGTTAATGATACAATAGGCCTAAGCAATTAGGAAAACACAGATCAGACAAAACCAGACTGTTAAGCAAGAAAAAAGCTACCAAGTCAAAAAGAGTTGAGCTATGTTAGTGCCTACACACTACACAGAAGCACTGATCTACAATAAGACTTCTAACACCTATATATCCACTGAATCACACAACTTTTCCTTTTCACTACTATTATTTAGCACTACACTGTTCCAATCCAAGGGGTAAAACAAAATTCCCTGATTTACCTCAACTGATGAGAATATGTTCCCTGACCATACCAGCTATAACATGTGATAAAAATATTAGTGATAGCCTGCTCCTCCTCCTCCTCCCCCTCCCCAGTGACTCTGAATATTCCCAGATATTTTTCAAACTTTTCTAGTTTTCCGAGACAAAACTGCATTTACAGCTGCTGCTGCTGCAAATCACTCATAACCAATCATCATCAGACCTAATAATAAACACAGTCTGCATTACATTGTGCATAGTGATTGCAATTCCGAACCATAATTTCATTTCCAGAATTTTTTTACGTCTAACTCTGGAATTTGGGGAGCTTTCAACGCTATAAAATGCTAACGCAATTTGCAAATTTTCTGACTGATGGGCTACTGTTGATCCACAACTCAACAGAACGAATTTTATTGCACATTGCATTGTGTAAGCAAGTTCAAAGGCAAATGTTGATTTTATAACTCCTTACTATCAAGCGCGTAGTCAGCTGGGACTACGGTCCCAGCCGACTACACGTTAACGACGACGACTATCAAACCACTAATAGAGGACTACAGAGTATTAGAAAGTTGTCGTGCATTACCAGACCAATATCTGTACCGAGACGAGTATTCTGGACTTCAATGCAGCGTCTGCCTTGTCAGAAAATTTGGATATGTCGATACAGAACATCCGCTGTCAACTTAAATAATTGTATCGCTTGCAAAATACTGTAAATACGTGACATAGACCCATTAAATAAATATTTCATTTCCAAAATTCAGGCAGGAAAAATTCCAGAATTTCAGGAATGAGAAAAAGATTGGAAATTCTGGGAATCACTAACTGTGCACAGTGTGTTATCCACAAACTCACATTGGACTTAACAAGTGGTGAGCCTAGACAAAAACTGGAAGCAGATCTATGAAGACTGTTACCCCGCTCCACCGATCCATCTCCGTCGGTGTCACTGCCCCCTATGACCATCTCCAGACTGCGGCAAAATTTACACTGCTGCCGCTGACGATGATCGCTGATTGTTATTGACAAGAGCCATTCATTACGGTAACTAGCCGACTCATTGAGCTTGGCACTCAAGCTGCCAGACTTCCATGAAAATCACATTCGCAGTGTGACAAAAAAATTAAAACTTTAAATGAAGAAAACCACGTGTAAAATAACGTTCAACAGAGACAGAAAGAGAATCTAGTAGTCAGCTGACAAACAAAAACACAGCAGAGTAGACACAATCCGGAAAAACAACAAGAATCCATAGTAATTTGGTGATGGCTGCATTGAATGTGAGCAATGTTCCAATAGTTTACAAAAGGCAAAATTTTCCTAAACTCCCTTCCCCCTCACTGTAGGGAATCGGGACCAAAATCTTAATACAATCAGCTAAAAGTCCCCAAGAGTCTCCACCGCCATTTTGTATTTTGTGTCGGAATACGCTGAATCAGTCGTTTTTTTTGTACTGGAGTGTGGTTTCTCTCACCATGGGTGGCTTGGTGGCCGAGTGGTTAGTGTGCCGGACTCGGGCTCGGAAGAGCACACGTTCGAATCTCAGTCGCGACGCTGTCGAGTAGCAGTCTTTGGCAAACTGTTTGCACCCAGTGTGCCTAGGTCAACTCAGCCTTGCATCCCTGGTACTCGCTAAATCGAGTACCAGCTTCGGCTGGGGTAAAGGCAGAAAAGTCACCTCTGCCGGGTGGCAGGTAACACTGTGTGATCCCATATGGTAAGTGACTTCCCCTAGCGGTGTAGGTGAAGTTTCACAAACTGCTATACACTTACCTTTACCTTTACCATAGTATAAGACTATCCCATAACTTAACTCCAATCGAAAGGCTTTTTCCACATACTGAAAATATTCTCAAGAACATTTCAAACAGAATGTTAAATGACAAAAAGACAGGGACTCTGCTCACAACATCAGAGATTTCAACAATGAAGTTCTCATTTTTTCCATATGCTTCTGATCCTCTGATAGTATTACTGTACAAGACAGACTGTCAATCACACAAGCTAAACAACAAAGTGTATTAGTCAAGACTATGGAAAGACAGGAAAGGAAATGAGCAGTCAGCCAGTAGTAGCTCCAAAGCAGAAATTACAGGGCTCCCAATCAATTGTAATGACCAAATTCACACAATTTACACATTTTGAGAATTGCCAACGTAACGAAAACAACACCATTATAAGTACTGTTCAACACTGTAATATATTTCAAAAACTAATCCAACACTATTAAGAAACTTGGTCCTTTCAAGGACTTTACAGCCTGCGAAAATTTTCACAGACTGTCAAAAATACGTGGAAACCCTAAAACTATTTTGCCCATCAAAGCCAGAAAAAGTCATGATGAAGAGTACTATAGGTAACAAAGTGTACGGCAAATACACTACAGTGATGATAGAGAAAGTGTCATGGTTCTGAACTATCAAACTCACGTTTCTATTAAGCAATGCAAGCCTCAGTGAGGCTGCCGAAGTAGACGAGACTGAAGGTGACGGCGGGAAACTAACTTGACGAGTGAAGGGAAATCGCAACTGTATTGACGTCGATGAAGTGTAGCTCGGCTGTGTAACATTACGTAATAAGCAATGCATGCAATGCATGCAACCGACTGACAGACGAGTAAATGAATACGTCCAACTTAACACATTTAGCAGACAGTCTTTCCAGGCAATCAATTGTAGTGCTACATACAACTAAACTCATGACAACTGTGAAAAACAGACAAAATAACCTAATTTAATTGTTTTGAAAGTTGTATGGTTTTTTTAATTAATTGGTTCAATTAGCCAACGTTTGCCACGTATAAAAAGTGTAATACAAACAATTTTGACAAAGTCTGCAGAAAATGTAACTACTGTGTCACTAATAATATGGCACCGTAAGGAAACACTACAGCACAAGTGCACAGGCATGCATAATTACACTTGTGGCCTCTTATGTAAGAGAAAAGTCAAAGATTCACGGACAAAAATCACACTGTGAACTAACAGACAGACATGCAAGTACATATCAACAAAACACATGCAGTCTACACTCTTCAGCCAGCATGCAGCTAACAGTGACGAGGAAAACAGCTTCGATGACAGAATTTTAAAGTAAATTATATACGAACATAACTACAAACTTACAACGACGGATTTATTCTCGTCTTCTCCGCTGGGAACAGAATCACGTTCTGGTAGACTGGATTGGTAGACGAGACCAGCTGGCTGTGAACGAACTTCGGATAAAGCCGGACGACTGTATCTGGCTCCTGTCTCTGTCTCAGCAGCTGAAATGGCCTCCGTGACAACCAAAGATCTCTCAGTTTTGATGTCTTCCACTCCAGGTTGCTGCATATCTGTTGATGAGTCTGATTCTTCAGACGTATGGCTTGTTGCAGATTCAGCAGCTTCATCAGGTGGTGCATCTGTACTGTCAATCTTGCTAATAACTGCTGGTTCATCGGCAATAATCTCAGACAACACATTGAAGTCATGTTGATTATCGGCAGCTGTGTCAGCTGTTGCTGTAGTTTGCATAGTGTTGGTGACAACAACATCGCTGTTATTAGCCTGACACAAGCACAAATACTAGAGATATGCATTCAGCCAAACTAAAATGGCCTTAGTGTTGGCAGTTTAGCTGCCCGCCCCAGAGGTAAAGATACCCAACATATAAAATGGAGTGAGTGAGCAGTTTCTTAGTAGAGTGAGCAAATAATACATTACTGGATACATGCCAAAAGGTAATGATAAAATGCATGATATGAAATCCAGGTCTTTCAAAGAAGTCATATCAATGACAACAATAACCCTGCTGCCCTACAAGTGAGGAATATGACTGTACACTTGCTGATCAGAATTATAAATTGTTAAAAACACAAACTGAGCAGTGACAGTCGCTCTTTTCGCTACCACAATACTATCTAAATATTTACTGTCATGACTGCTGGAGTAATTTCTTAACATTAACATCACTCCAATCATTTTTAGGCTGCATCGGATGCATGAGATTCCGACCATTCTTACCGATGTCTGCAGTGTCTGTCTGTCACGCAGCTTAAATCGGCGGCGGCGCATGCAGTGTACGCCGCATGCTATGTGCATGGGGTCATTCGGTGCAGCCTTTGGCTGCTTGTTAGTGTTATTAAACAAGAGGCCAAAGGCATTTGGCAAAGGCTGCATTAAACCCCTTCCCCGCACCATGGGGAATGGGGACCCTACCAAATACAATGTTTCTTGGGTTCCCAGGTGTCTTCACATGAAACAGAACATTGATCCGTTCAGCCGCCTTTGCACAACCTGCCTGAGTGACAAACTGACAGACCACCGTGATCATCGATATCGCAACAGACCACATCTCACGTATTCAACGCAACAGAACATGTCGTTTTGTGGCTCTTTCGAAGACAATCAGCCCAAAGCTAAAATAGACAATAAAGTAAAAACTCACAAGAATAGATCCTAGCAGACATACCACTTCTGTCGGCTGTTCAAACTGCTGTGTAGTACCGCTGTCTTCTGTTGTACGTGACTTGTCTGTATCGTCCAATTTGTCCGAACTATCACTGCTATCTTTCTCTTCACTTTCACTTTCATCAGGACTCAAGTCTTGTTCTTCCTCGTCACTTACTGAAGCTCTCAGAACTCCGATCTGAATGCGCTCGTCCTCGACGTTCTTCGCCAAGACGTCCTGCTTCTTGTCGCTGCTCATTCGAAGTACTGAGCTCCTGTGTGTCATCATAATCAAATACATATCAGTATCATTGCCATCGTTGTTGTCACTGTACTTACAGCTATAGTGCAACAATGAATGCTCACAGTTCCAAAACCACTAAACATATTGAACTTATTAGAATTTAAAACAAGTGGCCAAAGTAATATGGCAAAAGATGCATCGAACCACACCCTCATCAGAACTGGATCGGGCCCAAATACACTTCCTCCAAAAATGCAAAATGATGAGTGGTGGCAACATCAGATTAGTTGAACAGGTATAACTCGGCCGCACATTGTCCGATTTGGCTAAATCTTGCACAATGACAGATACAAGGATGCCCCAAACAAAGCCCCAGCAGAATACACCCTGCCGGCACTAAACAGCCAGATAGACGACAAAGCAAATTTCGTTTTCTAGACATATCTGGGGCATAATGAGATCTCTAACAGGTTAAGTAAGTAAAACATATTGCACATGCAGCACAAGACCTTAGGTGCAATACAACGGTAATTGCCACATTTTCTAGCTCAGTATTTTAATGAAAACATTTATTTGTACAAAGAGAGACTTACAGACACCCGCAATGATGTAACTAGGTTGTTAGCATGGGTTGACTCGCTCAAAAACCACAATTTACCTTCGTGTCATGAGGTTGCTGGGACGTGGAACATCGTCATCATCTATTCCAAGTGCTGCATTACTCAGCTAGTACAACATTCACATCACAAAGTGCTAAAATACTACACTCTGTATGTAAATAACTACAGACTTTTTAAGGCCCAGCTTGTATGAAGCTTCACATGACAAATCATTCACTGAAAACACTGGTGTGACGCATGGTGTCGGCTTCGTATCATCAGCGGATATTATGTGTGCTTCATGTTAACAATCCAGATCATCCAATACATGTACAGATTTAGAAAAAAATATGTCATAAATTTAATCAAAGCCAATGTCTAAATTCTGTACGATATAATTTATCTACCAATTTCTAGTCTAGATGATAAAAGTGCTCCTGTATGGTCATTTCATGCTGGTTACATTTCACTGATTCAACTACACATCTAACATAATACTTCTCTTTGTGTCTATGCATGTCTGTCTTATAACTCGTGAACGGGTGATTTGGACTATTGCCCCAGGGTGCCCTGGGGATAGTTTTAGATGCAAAAATTTTCCGAAATCATGGGCAGGGGCATTTTTGTTTCTTGCTCCACTGGCCTGGGGTGCACGCAGCACAGGGCAGCCATTGCCTATAGCCTTGGGCAGCATTAGCTACATGTTGGCCTTGCTGGATGAAGGTGTGATACACGGTGGTGCAGACGGGCAGGTAGCATGCATTCTTTGACTGGGTAGCAAAATAGCATGGGGCGGGCGAGATATGGAGTGCGGCTTGAACTATAGGTACAATGCCCAGCTGGATAGGCAGAATTGCTAGTTATGTTTCATATCAGTAATTATAATAAGTCCGGCCATTTCTCTGCCTTTATGAGATAGCAAATTCATAATGATATTCACTCCAAAGCAATCGCTTCGTCAGCTTGCATATTCAACTACTTGAACTACCTACTTACCGATTCTTGTTGTTTCTGAAGTCTCTGTAGCATTGGTTCTAAGGAAGGTGCTGCAACATCTATTGGCATCTGACCCTGCAATGCACACACATAAGACCTATATATATAACACACAATATAGCCACAAGATATTCATCATCATTGATGCATAGTCGGAGACCATTGCACCACTCCACGGTGACCTCTGCTGTCCACAGCTCTGAAGGGAATATGGCATTGTCTTTTTGTACATGTGATAGGCCTCGGGATTGCTTCCACTGTGCGTCTGGTGCCATGCCGTCGTGAGTCCGTTATGAGCCGTAAAGCCCAACTGGCAGGCAACCTTACATCTATATGAGCGACGTGGCCGAATAACTACAAGCATCGACGGCACAGATAATCAGCAATCGATGTCAACCCGGTCTCCTTACACATGGAGGCATCTGTGATGTGATCCCTCCAATGTAAGCTGAGAAGCTGCCGCTGACACCTCATGTGAAAAGTCTCGAGCCTGCGGAGATCAGCAGATAGCAAGACACTAGAATTGGATAAAGGAATCAATGAATCGATCAAAGCAGACCAGTTATACTACCACAGTCTAGTGACAGTATCATCAATTGACAGTAAGGTGGCTGAGACAGAGACTAGCCAAAAATATGTAGAAAAGAACACTGAAGGTAGAAACTAGAAGTTTGAACAGAAGTCGCAAGACTGTCTTGTAAGATACTGTCCATTTTACTGAGAAAAAACATTTTAACGATATTCCTAGCAGCCAACAGGCTGCATTGGTATGGGCATGTACTGCGAAAAGATGATGACGATTGGGTGAAGAAATGCATGGAGTATGAAGTTGAGGGTCCTAGACCAAGGGGAAGACCAAAGAGGACCTGGAGAGAGGTTGTCTCCAACAGGACTGTAAAACACATAAACTGAACAAAGAGGATACTATGAATGGTTGTAAATGGAGAAAGGTGTTAAAGGCTGGCCGATGATCAGGATGGATGTGAGTGGGTGAGTGTTTCTTCTGGTACCGGCCCACCCGGGTAGTCCCGGAACAAAGGCCGTTAAACAGTTGTTGTTGTTCCTAGCTTAATAGTAAGAGTAATACTGTAATGTAACTGGTATTACTTCAATATCTACACACATGATGAAAAAGCTAAAGAAACAAGTACTGATGCTGCCACAAACTTACAAATGCACTGTCAGCCGTTTTACATTTCTGACAGAATCCAACAAAGTAGAAGTTGGACAAAATGGGAAATCACCGACAAAACACTGGGAGTTGATCACGAATGCTAAAACTGATGTTAGCAATGTGGACAACTGTTAATACGTACAACAGAATCAATTGCTTTAAAGCTGGCAAAGTTCTGTGCAAGTATCTCACAAGCCTCGGCCTGGCCCCAGTGTGCCGCGGCATGAAGTGGTGTCCAACCATCGTTATCACGAATGCCAACATCGGCACCGGCTTTTAATAATACCCTTCACACACACAGATACAGATATATAAGTTGATCAGCAGAGTTTAATATACCACCATCCCACACTCGTTACAGTTACAGACCTGACAACCTGACAGCAAGGATTTCGTCTACCAGGACCTTACCATTCATGGCTTTGGACAAGCCGGGGATGATTTTGTATCTTTCCATCAAGACACAAGGCTCTGAGCAGCTTGGTACATGGAGCATGTGGCTCTCTCCTTCTGATGCTTAGAGTGTTGTGACAGATTGGTCAGAGTGGAGGGTAATATGACACATCAACAGTCAAGCAGAGAGAGAGGGATGAATCTCCCCAAATGGGATCTGGTCATAAGACTTCTACGCATGCAGCCAGCAACAGAGTACGAACCACGCAGTCGACCAGTGTACTCTAATAAAGCTTAAAGGCTATCTACAATTTCTAAATGATGCTGGTGATGATGCAGTCTAAGGTACTGGCTAGAGAACACGGCAACTAAAGCATTTGCAAAATGAAACGAAAGACGTCCCATCCGACACATCAGTAATTTCAAAGACGAGTCTTTTCAGGCAATTAATCGCAATGGTACTGAAAACCCAACAACTGAAATAAAAATACAAAGAAAAAATAGAAAAATAAACCAAAGTGAACTGACCCTAGTTAAGAAGCAACATGTTAAAATTACACTGTGTCGGATGGGAGCACACACCTGCGCGCAGCCACTTTTATATTAACCCGATGACCTAGAAACTCGAAGGTGACCTAGATATTCTGAAAATGTACCTTCACCGAAAATGAAGTTGCTACGTTAAGGCATTTAAAACTAGAAGATGACATGTGCATGGTAAATGAAAAAAAAATTGAAAATAGCAAGGTCAAATGTCACCAACTTTAAGCACTTCTAGCGTTCCCCGTGGGGCATATTCCTACCAAGTTACATCGATTTCCTACTAGTAGTTTTCGAGATTTCATGCGGACAGACACACAGATACTGCCAAAAACAATACCTGCTTGTAGCATGCACGCAGGCAATAAAACAAGAAATCTAACCAAATCTAACAGGCTGTCATAACACGTCATAACTGTTCATATGAGTATGGTTATGACTATGATAGTATAGTTATGATAATTTTGGTACATAACACAGCTCCGAGAACAACTGCAATTTAGTACAGTTAAAGGTTATTAAAAAGACTTGATATAAAGTGGCTCAAACAATACATTACAAATGGACTAAAATTAATTACGAATGTACTGTGACATTATCGTGCTTAGCTGACCTAATAACGTCGGAATAGCCCTTGGCAGCGGCAATGTGAAGCGCCATAGCTCCAGTTTTATCATGCGGAGTATCTTTGTACTTGCCAGTTATCAGCCACCGATTGGCGTCATCCAGCATCATAAGTTGTTCCCTGTTCCTGGCTGCATCTGGGTCGACACCTGTATTACACACATGCACTAGGTTATAAGCTAGTTTAAAGATCAAATGCCAGCATCTTTTACTGTTTGCACGTGTTGTGAATGTATGCAGAGGCCGATGTGAATCAAAACCAACTACTCTTTGACCCTCAATCGAAGAATTAGAGAAAGTACGGTCCATGCAACAATGGACCTGGACAGGCTCAAAGAGTCTATAGTTAGTGCTCGGTCCGATCCGGTCTGAGAACGCTAGCTAGAGGTCGCCCATATTATGTCAACAATCTAATGTCTATGTTTGGACAGAGTAAACTTGCAGTTGCAGCTACATGACATTAAATATGGAAGACATTGACTGTACGTAGGGACTATGTTCGTAATTTTATAAGCAAGTAAATTTTGTTTCAGTGCAAGTCTAGATGTGCGCTGAAACG
>Ga0126335_1003029_pt1 | contig 10307 bp, 8 predicted proteins | sample OlaspJWI45metaG_FD_108409 | JGI IMG/M metagenome (GOLD analysis project Ga0126335, IMG submission 108409) | Marine gutless worms symbiont microbial communities from Oahu, Hawaii - Olavius sp. 1 OAHU.JWI-45 metaG | ecosystem: Host-associated > Annelida > Digestive system > Unclassified | place... | reverse complement strand
TTGTAACAGTGAATGTTTGAGTGGATGAGTTATATGCAGCTGGAAGAATGGTCACCCCCAACATTCTGCCACACTTTGTATTGGAGACATGATGGCCTTGTGGCAAGCTTTATATCAGTAGTATCAAAGGCATTTTATAGCCTGCCTGCCTGTCATGAAGTGATTTATGAATGAAGAATGACATTGGCACTGAGCACAGCCACATCCATTGAAGCAGTTGTTTATTGTTCTGTGTGAATGGCATGGGTGTGTAGTGTGTGACAGGTTGGCTTTGACTTATTGTTTGATATCAAATATAATATGTACCGCAGTGCCCTGGTTAGGGGTTGTCGGGCGCTGCCTGTAGTCTCTTTTGAGGAATGCAGTCCTGGGACCATTTACCAGTCCCGGGATTTCGGGATCCCGAGATTGCAATCACCAGTCTCTGTGTTACTATTGTCATGACTTATGCCTCATCACTTCTGGTGTATTGTAAGCCACAGACAGCTTGCTACGTTTCACCTAGCTCTGTTTTTGCTGCAGCCTCCATCTTCCTTCAGCTGTGTCTGACGCCTGCTGTCCAGAGTTTTTTCCAGGTGTTTCTCGGTTGACCTCTTTCTCAGTGATGTCCACTGTAGTACTTTCTTGCTGTCGTCATTTTTTTCTGAATGCTCGTCTAAGCGAATTCTACATGTTAGCGGTCAGTCAGCTACAAAGGCATCTACCGGTATGCTTGCTGCAATGAAGTATGCAGTCCTGATAGTACTAATACTTTTGCTTCTGATTGTTGATTGTTACTTTTGCCAATGTTTTGCAGGTTTTCCTCATATAATGGAGTCATTATGAAAAGTCAAAAGGACATTTACGTCAGTGGAGCATCACCGCCTCTACCATTTTCATCGTCACCACCATTGAGACCAAGCCTTGATCAGGGTAACTTATTAATTTAATTTACTTATTTAATATTTGCTCAGAGATCCATAGGCCAAACGCTGTGGATCTACACTGCACTTCACGATCTTTATCTGCTCTTAGTGGCTTATCTGAAAGTCATTTAAGTTGAAAATGCTTAGGGCTTGCCTCGATTGGCTTTTGATTGCTATCAGATTGTTGGTTATTTCTATGATCACGTGTGATCAACAACAAGGCTGATTGTGATCACCTCTAATAGCGAAACTTGTGCCACTTCACCTTCAGAAGAGAGTCAGTTGCAGCAGCAGCCTTTGGTCTGTGTAGTGCAGGAGCTCTTAGTGACTCACTAGAGAAAGTGAGTGGGTGGGAACAGCAGGAGGGGAGGGTGCAGTACTGATTAGAGACAGCTGCACTCCTCACCACTGGGCAGCCGACCATACCCAGGGAGATTGGCCTGTTATTGTCACTAGGTGGCGCCTTTTATCGTCTCTATCAGCTGTTGATGACGTCATGATCCTTGATCACTTGTGTTAGTGATCGAGGCAAGCTCTAAAGTGATATTGACTTTAGCCAAAGAGGAAACTTATTTTGACAATTAAATAGTTGCTTATGTAGCATTCCATGTTTACATTTTATAGTAGCTAAATGTCCTCGTCAATTTAACTCTACTGTTGACATGGTTTAGAGTAGAAGACGTTTTTGTTTGCTAAATACTGATGCATTCATGCATGTCAGAGTTTTTACAATAATACATTATAAAATTGGCTTATTTTCTTACTAACAGTACTTACTTAAACTTGGTTTACCGTTACCTTAAATTTTCGTTTTATACAAAAATCAGCATCGCCCATGTGGAGCAGGGAAGACATTAATTATTGAATACTCTTGGAAGCATTATAGCTGGACTTACTCCAGATGAAATATTTTGATAAATGAGTTTTCTTTCTGTCTCATTATATGGGGCAGTTGAAGCTTTTAGAAACAAGTCTTTTTTTCTGGCCCACTCTGTATGTTTTCTCTGCATGTGTTCTAGCTGCTATAGAGAAGAGTGCACGTGGGGCAGGAATGTCTACAAGTCTTGCAGAACAGTATGCACAGAAACTGATGAGACAAGCACCAGCATCAGCTGTGTGTGGTTAGTATAGGTCATTTGTGCTTACTGTTCATGTTATTTCTATTTTATAACTGTGCATTTAGTTTAGTGAGACGATTTGTTGGTCTCGGAATTTTAATTCAGTTTGTCAGAGTGCAGTCTAGGGGTCCCACAGCAGAGGAGTCGATGCATTCGAGGAGGGCATCGAAAGGGTGATGTGACAGAGTGACAGAAAACACACACCGTAAACTAAACAATTCACGGAACAATAGCTGGTCCATGATGATGAAGCTTAGTTTGTGAGATGATGGCCTCTAAAGTTTTGAAGTACCGGTAAATGCCCAAAATCTCGGCAGAACTGTATTTCTGGTCACAAACCTGATGGCAGATTCTGAATCAGAAATGTTGATTTCGTGTTCATGTTTAATAGTAACCGTGGCTCTATCTTGGTAACAGACTGTTCATGTCGACGCAGTACGACGTGACTGAACTCTACTGAACTGACCTGAACTCGCAGATCTAGCCAATCAGCGCGAAGTAGATTTGGCGAGTCTGCTTGTAGGCTTATTTAAAGTGATATTAATAGTTAACTTATTGCAAATTGTTCTTTCTCCTAGAAATGATTTGCCTTTAAAATAAAAAGCTAGACTGTTCATAGAGTTATAGTGTTTAACTATGTTCGCTAGGTGCTATATTCCATGAAAATTGACATGAGCTTACTACTGTAAGTTTTTATTCATTTTGTTCGATTTTCTTTTCAACGGAATGCCAGTTTTGTGCAACTAGCCCCATAAACGATTAAATTTTGTGAACACTGTCGAAAAATTGAAGTTATAAAATTTTATAAAGTTTATATAATGTTTAGGCTTTCCTGAAGCTGGCCTAATTGATTAGCATGCAAGTACTGTAGCGTTTGGCCATTTTGGCAGTTCCATAAGATCGCAAGTTTGTGCTCTGTTTTCGAGTAAACCAAAAGTGATTTTAGTGCAATAATAATGTAGAACTAACTCTCCCCTAACCTTGTTACTAACCATAACCTTAACAAGCTCGAAAAGTGACAGAAACTGAGTAATTCTGAGTCATTCTTCATTTTGCCAGTTCACTTGGAAGTGATAAAATGACGTCATTTATGTCGTCATAACTTACTACAATGCCATTGGCTGTTGGGCAGAACTAGGTCGCAGTTAGGTCAGTTAAGTTCAGTCGCATTGCGTTGTGTCGACATGAACAGGCCTTTAGTTTTTTCACATGTGACATGGATGGACAGACTGACAGGGAATGGATGTGATGGGACGTCTCGTATTACTATAGCTGTTTGCTCCATTCTGGCCAGAGACTGTTACTGCGCAGTTGATTGTTGTAGCTGAAAGTTTGCCACCGTCTGTTGCGGAGGATTTCCAGATCGGAGACCGTGTTCTGGTTGGCAGCTCAAAGCCTGGTATAGTTGTCTATATAGGAGAGGTTCATTTCGGTCATGGTGACTGGGCCGGTGTGGTTCTCGACAAGCCTGATGGTAAGAATGACGGTACAGTCAGGGGACATCGGTACTTCATGTGTGAGCCGATGCGTGGGGTGTTTTCTCGACTCAACAAGTTGACCAAACTCCCCAGTGGTGGCACGGTGGCAATGGATGGTGTGTCAGCTGGACGGCAGGAGAAAAATGATTTGGCATATGGCAGTGGCAAGTCTGAATGTGTTGAGACATCATTGCCAAAGGACACTGCCGGCTCAAAACCTGAACCAGTGTGTGGCGTGATCTCTCATTTGACCAAATCTCCCAGTAGTGGCATTGCATCTATGGATGAACCAGCCACGCAGTCATGGAAAAATTACTCTCTTCCAAATCCATCCGACAGCATCAAGATTATGGAGTCTTCATTGCCCAAGGAGGCAGCCAGCTTAAAACCTTCTGTTGTTTTGATCGAGAAGCCGCCATCTCCTTGTCAAAGTACTGGCTCACAGCACTCCGATCATGGAATTCCATCAGCTGAAGCTATATCAGCCAATCACAGCGATGGAGATGATCACATGATTGCTGGGTTTGTTTTTCCATTAACTTTAGTTTTGTATGTGGAATATTATTGTTAGCTATTAATATTTATAAATACTGAAGGCACGACAGTGTACAGATGTAAAGAAGTCGAACCATAAAGTATGCTGTCTAATTTGGTTTTCATTTTCGAGGAGTGACATCAGTGTTTTCAGTGTTTGACTGATGGTATCAGAATTGACAAATTTGATAGACCACAGTAGGATAAACAGAAGATTTGACCAGGGAAGCCTTGGCAAATTTACCATGTAATTGAAAATATGACACAAGAACTGAATAGTATTATGTGTGTTGCATGCAGGTTCAAAGTTGGCGATCGGGTGCTGGTGAGCGGCTCAAGGCTGGGTACGCTGAGGTTCCTTAATATGACAAAGTTTGCTGGAGGACTGTGGGCAGGTGTGGAGCTCGATGATCCTGTTGGAAAGAATGACGGATGTGTTGCCGGTACACGGTTAGTATTGTAGCCTACATGTCTTGATCGTGATTACTACATCATTAGTAGTAATGTCAATAATAATAGAATGTCAGTCTTTATAGTGCTGTCATCATTACAAGGTGATCAGGAGAGTTCACTTGGATCATCTGATGAATGTAGGTCGGCACCATGTGGTGCAACCTTTAGACGAAGCCAGTCGACTTGGGCCGTGAGCTTGCCTGTAGGCTGCCATTTGCCACGTCCACGTCGTCCAGCCATCACCGATTATTATTCATCGTCATCATAAGTGCGTAGTCAGTGAGGACCGTTGCGACACTCCACAGTGACTGCGCCTGTCAGCATCTCTCCACACATCAGCCGTGGGCATTGGCTGTCGTCATGGATTTGGTCCAGTCAGCATTTCCGAGGGTGACCGGGACGACATTTCCACGATGTGTTTGGGAAACGGCTGAGACTTTGTTGGCTGGTTACATTCCAAGATGGTTTACCCACTCAAGGGTGGTCACTCATCCAAGTACTCACCAGGCCTGATGTCGATTGACTTCATTGTTCAGACCAACATCGTTAACCACTACACCAAACTTCCAACCAATGCTGCAACTCGTTCTTCTCACTTTTTGCTTTGTAGTTATCTGTCATAATCTTGACCTTCATTTAGTTGTCAGTACTAGTGCAGTCTATAGACTGGAAAAATCATTTATTACGATTTATTATGATGTAAAACCTTACTTACTGGTACTCATACTGTTTGTGCAGGTACTTCACATGTGCACCGATGCACGGCCTGTTCACACCCGTTCAGAAGCTGTCCAGTGTCGAGTCTGGTGTCACATCGGACACAAAGCAGTCATTACGTCAGCCCACACGGAGTCCGCGGCCAGCAGCTAGTTACAGGAAAAATGACGTCACGGTATGGCCGATCACGGTTTTTATTATCGATGTTACTGTGGTTGTCATTATCGTCATCATTAGGCCTATCAATTAAGAATTGGAATTTCCTTAATTTTAGAATTTAAAAAAAAAAATTCAGGATTATTTTTACTAATGTTAGCATGCCAAAAATTGAAAAATGAAATTTGTTCAGTAAGTAAGAATGTTCTAAGCATTGGGCTGGCCTTAGAAGCAGGCCTCAGCGCTGACTGTGGTACATAAAGCTTTGGTAGTGTCATAGTCACCTCACATGTACCGACCTACATTCATCACACTCAGTGAAGACAGTGCGTGACCTAGGAGTCACGCTGGACAGTGAACTTTCTATGCAACGACATGTCAATAAAATCGCCAGTACATGTTTTTGTCACATTCGTTGTTGAAGCGGGTTTACCATCTTCTCGGACGTGGTGTCATGTTGAAACTAGTCTCTGCATTTATACTGAGTAGACTGGACTATTGTAATGCAGTGCTAACCGGTTTTCCACAATCTATGACTGTCCCACTGCAGCGGGCACAGAATGCGGCTGCTGGATTCTGAGAACCTGTTACTCCAGCCCTACAGCAGCTACACTGGTTGCCAGTACAATATTACATCTTTTTCAGACTATGTCTCCTTATGCACAAAATGCACAGTAAACAAGCACCATCCTACCTCAGTGATAAAGTTAGGCGAGCAAAGTTTTTCTTACACAGGACTATCTGCATGGAATGCTCTACTGCATCATGTTCATGAAATAACCGATTCTGCTGGTTTTAAAAGACAACTTAAATGTGTTTTATTTCGTAGATCGTTTCTCAATTCGGTTTAGCTGTAGCCCTACTTTGATCGTTTGACTTAAGATTGTTTTGATTCTATCCTCATCTTTTTAGTTTTCAGTGTTTCAGTCTTTATCATTGTTAAGCACTGATCATTTTTATGTAAGCATTCTACTATGAACTGTTAAGAAGTAAGGATATTAAGCCATGGCATAAGGCATAACTGCTCGTCTTTCAGGTACAGAATACAGATGTCAAAACTTCATGCATCCGAGGCTTTCGTTTTGTACGTGATCTTGTTGCAGGCCCAATCTTGATAGCATTCAAGCAAGGCTATTTTAAAAATATTCGGCGTTTTAATATAGCAGAGAAAACAAAATACAGCAGAGAAAACGATTGAATCCTCTTGTCTGTTTAATTATAGCAGTATGTGATGTTAATTGTCCGTGCTCAGAAGCCAATAGAAAATCTAACGCCAGCACAGAAGCTGCCGGGATCCAGTGTATCAAGCCCAGTTGGTTTCAGCGCACCCTCGGACAAGGTTTGAATAGTTTATGGACATCATTAAACATATTCTTTAGATCAGTTAAACAACAGACATCAAGTTGAAAATGTTTGGTTGTTTTTGATGTAAGTTTTATATAAAAGTTTATGGACATGTAAGTTTAGTTGTGTATTGAAGGGCTGAGTGTTGAAAACCGTGAAAAGAACAACTGTCCTGGGTGGCTCGGTGGCCGAGTGGTTAGCGTGCCGGACTCAGGCTCGGAAGAGCACGGGTTCAAATCACAGTCGCGACGCTGTCTAGTAGCAGTCTTAGGCAAACTCTTCGCACCCATTGTGCCTAGGTCAACTCAGCCTTGCATCCCTTTGGGGTCGCTAAATCGAGTACCAGCTTCGGCTGGGGTGAAGGCGGGAAAGTCACCTCTGCCGGGTGGCAGGTATAACACTGTGTGATCCCATTGGTAAGTGATTTCCCGTAGCGGTGTGGTGAAGTTTCACAAACTGCTATACTCTTACCTTTACCCTTACCTTTCTAACTGTTGTGGATTTTTAAAGAAAATTGCTGACTACTTTATATTTTGTGTCTTTGATTTTTTGTTTTTTTTTTGCTCTAAATTTTTCCTGCAGGATAGTGTTTTTAAAGTAGAGTTGTATGTATCTGAGTTTTGTATATCTGTTAAGTTCTTGTTCATATGCTGTTGATCATTCCAGGCCAAGGGTGACGGAGTGAATGCAGTGGTTGAAAACGACGAAGTGTCATTGCTACGACTTAAGGCCTTTGTTGAAAAACTGGATGCTGAAAAGACAGAAGTGGCAAATAAGCTACACGAAGAACAGAGGTCTGTATGGAAAATCATCTTTGGATGGTTGTGGCAGTTTTAGAAACGAGGGAGATGGGTCCCCAATCCCCTGGTAGCTGAAATTATGTATGTTGAAGGAAAATAGCGCATGATTTATAGTACTAAAATATCAAGTATAGTGAACTTATAGTGAACTGGCATCTCATTGATGATTTTGCTTTCTTTTGCAGCAGTTGATGATAAAAAACTGAGTTACTGGGTGAAGCACCAAAAGCAGCAGAATCTGCAAAAGCGGCATTACTTGCGGCCACTTTAGGTTGAATTGTACTGAGTAGCGTAATTCATATAGACTGAACGGTGACTCGGTAGCACAATGGTTAGCATCGTGGCTCACACCCAAGAGGTCACGGGTTGACGCCTGACCACTGCACTTTTGGGTAGCGGTTGTGGGCTAGCTGTGTTTGCCCACTTGCCCAGTGAGACGTGATGGTTTGAACAGCTGACAGTTACGATATTTGTCACGTAGCAGTCCTGGGCAGACTGTTTACTCACCATTGTGGTCCCTAGGCCAACTTGGCCCTCCATCCCTCAGGGGTGAGGAAATGATGATCATTTTCAGCTGGGAAGGCAAAGACAGGTATGGTTCCTTCCATTCATGGACAAATGCATGTGTGGCAGGTAAAACTGTGTGATCCGTTGACAGTGCAGCAATTCTGTGATGAGGTTGCCTCTGTATCAAGTGTACCTTCCCTTTACCTTTACTTTTACCATTTTTGTTGATGTTGCATTTTTTGTTATTTTTCTGCAAAACTCGTAGCATCTGAAGATCTGATCAATGCTTAAACTTTACTGTACCACTTACTGACAGTGTGATGTGTGTTGTTGTCTTCTGTTGTTTAGAAAAGTGGAGGATCTACAGTTTAATCTAGAGGAAATGTCGATCGAGAAAGCTGAGGTGGAGGTGAGTAGTATTTTCTGCAGCATGCTTTTAGCAATTCATTTTACTGAGAATTTTTAAAACTCACTTCTTGCAATTGTGTAGGCGTTGAATATAATGAATGCTTTACAAAGTCACAGTCAGTGCTTTACATTTTGATTGGATGCAACAAGCCCTTTACCAAAGAAGTCTTAAATTTTGTTACATATTCCCAACACTGTCTTCACTTTTTGTTGCTTCCTGTTAAGTCAAATAATTACGTTACTGCTGTAGATGGAAAGGGCATATATACGAGGTTCCAAGGTGTTACAATGCACTACACAGAAACACCTGTATTCCTTCACATTTGTTGTGGTGTACTTTTGTATGTCTGTCTCATTGTGTTATGGCACTGGCCATCTGTGCAGCCATGTGTCGGTTGTCACTTTCAGTTTCCAGAGAATAACTTGAGAGTTTCTTTGCAGCTAAAGTAACTAAAGCTTATACACGTACCGGGTGAGTCAAACAAAGTAGCCCCCCAAGAACTAGCCTTAGCTGTGTCAAATCTTAACCGATTTTCACAATTCTTTCACCGCTGGAATGATCATAAAATTTACAATCAAAGCCATGTATACTTTCCATCACACCTTAAGTATGTTGCTACATTACCTTGGGAAGTTAAAAAGTTCAAATTTGTTAAATGTTACAAAAGATACAACTTAAAAATCATATCTTAAGTGAAGTGCCCACACACGTGCACTACGATGTAGACAGTTGCGTCATCAGTGATGAAGTGGACCACCATCTGCATGACACTTTTATTTTACCACCAGAAAGAACAAGTCTTTAAAAGTGTTCATGCTTGGTCACTAATAAATGTTAGAGTTGAAGTTAAGTATACTGGCTAACGTCACAATATTATTCAAAGGTTAATGTATCCAATGAAAGTATTATGAAGCTGTTTGTCACAAGAAATCTGCAAATTGATACTTGGCTTCAGAGTAGAATCTTCAGGTATCAGCTTGTGGACCACCTGGCCACAGCCCACGGACCTCTGGTGGGGCTCAGAACCACTGCAATTATAGATCAGTCGGTCAATTACATTGTGAATGCAGGCACTCCTGGAGAAAGAGATGCAATCACGTCACGAGCTTGAACAACGTTTATTGAACGAGTCTACAATGCTGACTGATCGACTCAGTAAAGATGTCACTGCTGCAAAAGTAACATGCACTGCTGCTACTGTCATTTGTTACTGTAGCCGCATGCAGGTTCCGGACCCCGGGGTTGTAAGAAAAGTCTCACCACTCAGCTGCGTGGCTGGATGTCACAATTTTAGCAGCTGAACCAGAGTTTTGTGGTCTCATGTCTTGTTTGTGTCTTTGTCTGGTGTAACTATTTGTGGTTTTTTGAGTTTTTGATGCTTTATCCTGATTTTTGCTGCCCGGCGCTTTTGAGTTAAGGAGGTTATTGCTATGGTGACATGTCTGTGTGGCTGTGTGTCTGTCGAGTTGATGTATAGTGCCAAAACGACTGAGTCGATCATCATGTGACGTTCACCAGATTGTAGCCCAGTCATTCCAGTTTTCCCATACCAAACATCAGTATAAATTGTCGACCTCCTCAGAGATCTGTACAGCAACACAATCAGTCGTGTGTGACCTGATGGAATGATGTCAGACTGGTTTGATGTGTCTGCGGGGGTACACCCAGCTGCGTCCTTGTTCCTGAACTCTTCGTAGAACCAGTTGATTGGATTGTCAGCTGCTCAGTTCACTGGGGTTTTGTCAGTATCACACTAGGCCAGGAGACCTTCACTGACTTTGTTGATGACGTTGCTCTCATGGCATGCTTGAGGTTTTAATTCTTGGACTTGAAGTAATGAATGAAGAATTCTCGCAGCTTGGTCTATAAATAAACTGGAGCAAAAC